>Ga0136620_10001110_pt1 | contig 12621 bp, 11 predicted proteins | sample AntDrymUQ4162106_2_FD_104806 | JGI IMG/M metagenome (GOLD analysis project Ga0136620, IMG submission 104806) | Polar desert sand microbial communities from Dry Valleys, Antarctica - metaG UQ416 (21.06) | ecosystem: Environmental > Terrestrial > Soil > Desert | place: Antarctica: Dry Valley... | reverse complement strand
GGATCAGTGGCCGCGACGGTCGAGGAGCTGTTCGAGGAGGTCGCAACGCGTCTCGTCGCGGAGGGTGCCGAGCGCGGTCGCATGCTTCGCTCCGAAGGCCTCAAAGCAGGCGGCAGGTTCTTCGCCTTCGCGAAGGGCCACGAGCTCGTCGTCAAACTGCCCGCAACGCGTGTACGCGAGCTCGTCGACTGCGGTGCCGGCGAGCCGTTCCGCTCGGGCGGGCGGGTGATGAAGGAGTGGGTGACGCTTCGCCCGAGTAGCAGCGGGGCCTTGACGCACTATGTCGCCGAAGCGCGCGAGTTCGTTCTCTGAGCGCGCGAAACACCTGGGGGCTTCTTCCCTTCGCACTGGCTCTCGCGGCGGGCACGGCGGAGATGCCTGCGGCGGCGATGACAATCACCCGGCCCGCTGCGCACCCGGCTGTCACGAATTGGCAGCCGACCTGGTCTCCAGACGGCAAGTGGATCGCCTACTCGAGCGACCGGGACGGAAGCCCGGACATCTGGAAGACCGACGGCATGCACGTCCGCAGGATCGTGAGGGGCGGCGCCGACCCTGACTGGTCACCCGGGGGAAGTCGGATCGCGTTCGCTCGCGCGGAGCTGCGAGGAGGGCTCCTCCTGAAGAACGGCCTCGCGACCGTCGACTTGTCGGGCGGCGCGGTGGTTGCCGTGCCGACCCCGCCGGGCAGCCTCTACCCGATGCAGCCGAGCTGGTCGCCGGACGGGCGCTTGCTCGCCTATGCGGCCACGGGTGGCTGCGGGAGCGACTTCGGGATCGAGCTAGTCAGGACCGATGGGCGGGACGCACGAGCACTCGCCTCGTCGGGGAGCGAGTTCAGCGCGTACCTGGCCCCGGACTGGTCGCCCGACGGGGCTCGCATCGCCTACTACGAGACGGGCGAGGACAACGCGATCCACATCGTCACCGTCCGCACCGGCGACGTGCAGCGCGTGACCCGGTCGATTCGTGCCGAGCACCCTTCCTGGTCGCCCGACGGGAGCCAGCTCGTCTTCTCCACGAACCTCTCGCCGCCAGGCCGACTCGGTTCTCCCTTCGGGCCGATGTACGTCTCGAACCTGAAGACCCACCGCCTGCGGCGCCTGACGAGGATGCTCGGAACCGACCCGGCGTGGTCGCCCGGTGGTAGGCGGATCGCGTTCGCCGCGCGCCTGCCGGACGGGACCAGCGAGATCTACCTCGTGAATCCCGACGGCTCCCACCTCGTCCAGCTGACGAAGACGCCGCGTAGCGCAAGAGGTCGGGCCACGACGGTCGTGGCTCAGCCTCTCTGCGATTAGAACTCCGAGAGCTTCGTCGCGGACTCTGGCGAGGACCACATGCAAACGTAACCGCGGCTTGCGGTCGACCAGCCCTTGCCCGCGAAGCCAGGTCCCGGTGCCAGGCACCGAGGGAACCGTTCTGCGGTCAGGAGCGCCGGATTGCGCGTCGGACGTGGCCGCCCAGGACGCGGCTCGGTGCCAGGCACCGGGACCTGGCCTTTCGGGCGACGTCCAGTGGCCGTGACGGCTCCCCGCGAAGGTGTGCGACGTTGATGGCGGAGGGAGCGATAGGCGGTCGTTGCCCGCGAAACCCGGGGAAACCGGTGCTACCGTTGCCGGCCACCCGGCATGACTACGAGTCGAGCAGTCTCGTGAAGTGGCTTCTCCCAATTGCACTGGCTCTCACAGTGGCCGGGGGCAGGGCCGAGACGCTTGCCGCCGGCCTGACGATCGCCCAATCCCCGGCGCCCGAAGTCGTCACGAACTGGCACCCGACCTGGTCGCCGGACGGCGAGTGGATTGCCTACTCGAGCAACCGCGATGGCGGACCGGACATCTGGAAGACCGATGGGGTTCACGTGCGACGGATCGTGCGCGGTGGCACCGAACCAGACTGGTCCCCGGACGGCAAACGGATCGCATTCTCCGGCCTGAAGGGAGGCATCTACCTGGTCCCTGCCGCAGGCGGCACGCCGCGCCGCATCACCGCCGCTGCCGGTCGAGAACCGAGCTGGTCGCCCGACGGCCGGACGATCGCCTATACCGACCCCGAAGGCGCTTGGGGCTCGGGCATCTCCATGATCCGCGCCGATGGGAAACGCCGGCGCGTGCTCCTGTCCGCGTCGACCGAGTGGGAGGAGTACTTCTCGCCAGCCTGGTCGCCGGACGGCGCTCAGCTTGCAACCGTCTTCTCCGATTTTGGCCAGTACGACATCGTCTTCGCGACGATCAGAGGCGGTGCAACCCGCAGCTCGAGCAGTTCGGGCTCCCGGCCCGGCCGGCCTTCCTGGTCGCCCGATGGCCGGTTCATCGTCTATTCGAACGACGAGAGCTCGTCCGGCAGCTATGACGGCGGCGGTTACGGGACGATGTTCGTCACCGACGTGCGCAGCGGACGGACTCGCTCCTTGACGCGGGTGCAGGGCAATGGACCGGCTTGGTCCCCCGGTGGCAAGCGGATCGCCTTCGCGGGGCAGAAACGCGAAGGTGGAAGCGAGATCTACCTCGCGAGCCCTGACGGGTCCCACCTTGTGCAGCTGACGAAAGACGCCGCCGCGCTAAGGGGGCCTAACCGACCTCGGCCGGCTCGGTCACGGGCCTGCGGCAGGCGAAGCGCTCGCAGACGTAGACCGCCGGCTTGCCGTCCACGAGGCCCTTGCCCGCGAGCAGCGGGATCCCCTCGGCCGGACCGAAAGCGACGACCGTGGTCGGCTCCCACGGCTCGAGGGCCGCCCGCGCGACCGCGCTCGACGGAGGGCCCACGATCGCCAGCTCGCGCGCCGGGGAGAAGTGCAGGTCGAGCGCGCAGAGCGCGTGGCCGAACGCCGAGGGCGCCTGCGCGAGCCCTCGGTGGACGAGGCGGAACACGCCTACCGCCCGCCGCTCGAGCTCCTCGTCGCCGTAGATCCTCCCCAGCCGCAGCAGCACCGAGGCGAGCATCGAGTTCCCCGACGGCATCGGATGATCGTCGAAATCCTTCTTGCGGGCGACGAGCTCCTCCGCATCGGAGGCGGTCAGGAAGAAGCCTCCCCGCTGCTCGTCGCCGAACAGCTCGACGGCCAGGAGGGTCAGCCGGTGGGCCTCCTCGAGCCAGCGCACCTCGCCCGTGGCGACGTGCAGCTCGAGCAGCCCGTCGGCGACGTTCGCGTAGTCCTCGAGGTACCCGCCCGTCTTCGCGCGCCCGGCGCGGTAAGAGCGCAGCAGCCGTCCCTCGCCGTCCGAGAGCGACCCGAGCAGGAACTCCGCCAGCCGCCTCGCCGCCGCCACGTAGTCCTCGCGCTCCAACCGCCGCCCCGCCTCCGCGAGCGCCGCGAGCATCAGCCCGTTCCAGGCGGCGATTGCCTTGTCGTCGCGCGCCGGCTTCGGCCGGCCCTCGCGCGCCCCCCACAGCGCCGCGCGGAGCTCCTCCGACAGCTCGCCGCGGAGCACGAAGCGCCCGTGCTCGAACGGCTGCAGGAGCTCCTCGTGCCCCGGCCCCGCCACCGCCTCCAGCTCTTCGTACGTCCACGTGAAGGTCAAGCCCTCGACTCCCTCGGTGTCCGCATCCTGCGACGAGGCGAACCCACCTTCCGGGAGCGCCAGCTCACGCAGGACGTAGTCGAGCGTCGCCACGACGACGTCCCGGTAGCGATCCTCCCGCGTCACCGCCCACGCGTGCAGGTACGTCGAGGCCAGCAGCGCGTTGTCGTAGAGCATCTTCTCGAAGTGCGGCACGAGCCACCGCTCGTCGACGGAGTAGCGGTGGAAGCCGCCGCCGACGAGGTCGTACATGCCGCCCGCGGCCATGCCGTCGAGCGTCTGCCGGACCAGGTCGAGCGCCCCGTCGTCGCCCCGTCGGTGCATGCGCAGGCAGAACTCGAGCGCGGAGGCCGGCGGGAACTTCGGCGCCTGCCCGAACCCGCCCCAGCGGGGATCGAACTGCGAGCGCAAGCTGCGTAGGGCATCGCGCAGGACACCCTCGACCAGCGGCTCCCGGGACGGTGCGGCCTCGCTCGAGCGCCGCACCGCCTCGACGAGCTGCCGCGCCGAGCGGGCGACGTCTGCGCGGCGCTCGCGGTAGGCAGCCGCGACCGCCTCGAGCACCTGCCGGAAGCTCGGCAGACCGTGGCGCGGCTCGGGCGGGTAGTACGTGCCGCCGTGGAAGGGCTCGCCCTCGGGGGTCAGGAAGACCGTCATCGGCCAGCCGCCGTGCCCGGTCAGCGAGACGACGGCGTCCATGTAGACCGAGTCGAGGTCGGGCCGCTCCTCGCGATCGACCTTGACGTTGACGAACAGCTCGTTCATCAGCGCAGCCGTCTGCGCGTCCTCGAACGACTCGTGCTCCATCACGTGGCACCAGTGGCAGGCCGCGTAGCCGATCGAGAGCAGGATCGGTCGATCCTCGGCGCGCGCGCGGCCGAGGGCCTCCTCCCCCCACGGATACCAGTCGACCGGGTTGTCGGCGTGCTGCAGGAGGTAGGGGCTGGTCTCAGCCCCGAGGCGGTTCACGGGCGCGCCTCCGGAGCGGCCGGGCCGGCAAAGCCGTCCCGGCCCTCCATGGCCGGCAGCCCACGAAAAGCCTCGACGTGCTGGAGCAGGTACGAGCTGGTCTCGTGGGCGAGCCGGTCCAGCTAGCCCTCGAACCCGGTCGAGTCGACCTGCTCGGGTGTGATCTTCACCGTCACCCGCCGCTCGGTCGGCGAGCGCCACGGATACGTGTCCTTGCCGAGGTACTTCTTCGCCAGCCGGTCGATCTGGTCGTCGGCGCCCTCGTCGACGAGCTCGGCGCGGCCGCTGACGGCGACCCACCGGTGGGTGTTCTCCGGGTCGACGACCATCAGCGAGACGCGCGGGTCGCGCGCGACGTGTCGCTCCTTGGCGCGACCGCGGGCGGTGTTGAACGAGATGCCGTCGCTCGCGTCGACCCACACGACCGTCGAGTGCGGCGACCCGTCGTCACGCAGCGTCGTCGCGACGCCGACGAACGGGTTCTCCGACACGAACTTCTGCTGATCCTGCGTGAACTTCCCCATCCTCGTCCTCCTATCGGTGTCACACGACCTGAAACGCGTAGTCGCGATAGCGTCTTCCCACCGATGGCCGTTCTCGTCCTCGCAGGAACCCGCAAGGGCCTTTTCCTCCTCCACGGCGACGACGCGCGGACGCGTTGGGAGCTCGAGGGCCCGCTCCTGACCGGCTGGTCGATCTACCACGCGATCCTGGATCGGCGCGACGGCGCCGTCTATGCGGCAGCCAACAACTGGGTGTACGGCGCGACCGTGCAGCGCTCGGACGACCTCGGCAGGACGTGGAGCCGCTCCGAGCAGCTCGGCCTGCCCGAGGAGAGCGGCCTCAAGCTCGAGGCCGCCTGGCACGTCGAGCCGGGGCACGAGAGCGAGCCGGAGACGCTCTGGCTCGGCGGCGATCCCGGCGTCCTCTTCCGCTCGGACGACGGCGGCTCGGCGTGGGAGCCGGTGGCCGGGATCCTCGAGCATCCGACCCGCGACCGCTGGCACCCGGGGGCCGGAGGCCTGTGCTGCCACTCGATCCAGCTCGATCCCGGCGACGCGAATCGCCTCTACGTCGCGATCTCCGCCGCGGGAGCCTTCCGGAGCGACGACCGAGGGGAGACCTGGACGCCGGTGAACTCGGGGGTGGCCGCGGACTTCCTGCCGGAGCAGGACGGCCCGCCCGAGGTGGGCCAGTGCGTGCACAAGCTCCTCCTGCACCCCGAGCGACCCGAGCGGCTCTGGCAGCAGAACCACTGCGGGGTGTACCGCTCGGACGACCGCGGCGACTCGTGGGAACGGCTCGACGGAAACGGCCTCCCGAGTGGGTTCGGCTTCGGGCTGGCACTGCATCCGCGCCGGCCGGACACCGCCTTCGTGACTCCGGAGGAGGGCGCCGAGAACCGTGTCACCTCGGACGGCCGGCTCGGCGTCTACCGCACCGACGACGGCGGCGCGAGCTGGTCGCTGGCTGCGCAGGGCCTCCCCGAGCCGGCCTGGGCGGCCGTCCTGCGCGAGGGAATGGCGAGCGACGACCTCGACCCCGCCGGTATCTATCTCGGCACTCAGGGCGGCTCGATCTTCGTCTCGCCCACCGAAGGGGCGGGCTGGATCGAGGCCGCGGCGAACCTGCCGCCGGTGCTCTCGGTCGAGGTCGCCCGTACCGCCTAGGTGGTGACCGTCCTGCTCCCGTCGCTCCTCGCGCACGAGTCGGGGGGCCGAAACCGCTTCGAGCTCGAGGCGGCGACGGTCGGCGAGGCCCTGCGGGCCCTGCCGATCAGAAACCTGATCTTCGACGAGCACGACGACTTGCGCCGGCTCGTCAACGTGTATGTCGAAGGCGTCGACATGCGCGATCGAGGCGGCCTCGAGGGCCGGCTCGCGGCCGGAGAGACGATCCGGATCGTCGCGGCCGTCGCCGGAGGCTGAGCCCTTCCGAAGAACTCGCTCTTACTTCACTTCCCTCGGGATCTCGATCTCACCGGCCAGGATCCGGGCCTTCACGGCGGCCAGGGCCTCGACGTCCGCCTTCGTGACCTTCGGGCTGATCTTCCCGAGCCGCACGCCACCCTGCTTCAGGCTGAAGACCGCGTCGGCGCCGCCCTTGAACCGACCCTGCTGGACGTCGAGGATCGTCAGGTAGACCGAGCGGTCGACGGCCTTCATCGCGCTCGTCAGCACGTGCGGGCCGAGGAAGGCCTGATCGGCGTCGACGCCGACGCCCCACACCTTCTTCTCGCGGGCGGCGTCGAGCGCGCCCAGACCGCAGCCTCCGGCGACCTGGAAGACGACCCCGGCCCCGGCTGCGATCTGGTTCAGGGCGATCTCCTTGCACTTCGCCTGGTCGGCGAAGTCCTGCGAGTACGCGTTCGGCGTCTTGACCGCGGGAGAGGCCGCGCGTGCGCCGGCCTGGTAGCCCGCGATGAAGCGGTCGACCGGCGGCTGCTTCTGCCCGCCCACCGACGAGACGACGTCCGCGCCGGGGCGGCGCTTCTCGACGAGAGCTCCGAGGTACCCGGCCAGGTAGCCGACCTCCTCCTCGTGGAAGAGCAGACCGCGGACGTTCGTCGGGGCGCCCTTCAGGTCCTTGTAGGAGACGTCCACGATCGAGAAGCGCGTCTCCGGGAACTTCTTCGCGACGGCCTCCATCGCAGCGATCTCAGTGAAGCCGACGCCGATCACGAGGTCGTAGCCCTGCCGGGCGAAGGTGGAGAGGTTCGGGACGTAGTCGGAGGCGGTCTTCGACTCGGCGACGCGCACGGTGACGCCGAGCTCCGTCTCCGCCCGCTTCAGCCCGACGTAGGCGAGGTGGTTGAAGCCGCGGTCGTTCAGCTGGCCCGTGTCTGTGACGAGCCCGATCCGCAGGCCGTCGGCCTCCCCGGTCGTCGCGGCCTTCTCGTCGCCACCGCAACCCGCAGCGGCGAGGACGAGCGCCGCCGCCACGGCGAGCCGGCCGATTCCGGTGCGTGTCTTTGCCATCTCCACTACCCTTTCGCGAGGTTTACGACTCTGAGTCTAAAACTGGTGCCCGAGTTTACCACCACCACCACGCACGTCGCTCTTGCCGTCGTCCTGCAGGTGCGCGGAGCACGGCTCTGCGTGCTGCTCTGGCAGCGCGCGCGGCCACCGGGGCTCGGGGCGTGGGCCCTTCCGGGAGGCCTGCTCGGAGCCGACGAGACGCTCGAGGTCTCGATCCGCCGCCATCTCGCCGAGAAGGTCGACGTCCGTGGGCTCTCGCACCTCGAGCAGCTGGAGACGCGGAGCGAGCCGCGACGAAACCGCGCCGTCCGCGAGCTCGCCACCGCGTACCTCGGCCTCGTACCGGCGGACGTCGACCCGGTGCTCCCGGGCGATACCGCCTGGCATCCGGTCGCCCGCCTCCCGCACGCGGCGTTCGACCACCGCTCGATCGTGCTCGCCGGCCGCGACCGCCTGCGCGCGAAGCTGTCCTACTCGAACCTGGGCTTTGCCCTGGCGCCTCCGCAATTCACGCTGTCCGAGCTCCGCGCCCTGTACGCCGCCGCGCTCGGGCACGAGGTCTCCGCGACGAACCTCCAGCGCGTCCTCGTCCGCCGAGGGGTGATCGAGTCGACCGGCACCCGCCGGGAGGCCGGCCCGGTCGGGGGCCGGCCTGCGGCGATATACCGATTCCGCTCCCGGCGGCTCGAGATCACCGACCCGTTCGCCGTCCTCCGGCCTCCGCTCGGGGCTCGAGCGGGGCCGGGCGCCGGCTAGGACCCGCGCGTGTAGCTCACGAGCTCCTCCCGGTCGCTCCCGCCCGACACTCCGATCGCCAGCACCATGCCGACGCCGCGCGCGTAGAACTTGTACTCCTGGATCTTCGCCTTCAGCGGATTGAGATCCCTGGTCATCAGCACCTTGCCGATCCCGAAATGGCCGAACGGGACCTCGACCTGCTCGCGGAGACTGATCACCTCGGCCCGGTCCTCGGCCTGACCGACGTAGTACTCCTGCCGATAGCGCATGCCCGGGACGGGCTTCGCGGGCATCGCAATCCCGGCCTGGGCCCCGTCGACCCCGGCCTCGAACGACCCCTGAGTCGAGACGACCTTGCCGTTCTCGTACTCCTTCGTCGCCTCGCCCAGGTACCAGACGTTGCCGCACCGGTCCTGTGCGTACCAGTCGTCGGTGACCTCGACCGGCACGCCTCGCTCGGTGACCACGTCGTGGATGACCCTGGCCGTGATCCCGTTCGCGATCCGCTTCGTCTTGGCCGTCACGGTCACGACGACGCGGAGCCTCCCCCCATCGGGGTCGGTCTCCCGGTACACCCAGCGGCTGCCGGGCCTCATCGGCCAGTAGGGGTTGTCGATCCGGGTCGTGAAGTCGGCCGGGTTCAGCTTCACCGGCTCGCTCCCGCGCGGCAGCTTGCAGGCGGCGAGGGTCACCGTCCCGCCCGCCTTGGCGCTGCCTTCGCCGCCCGACGCCGCGACTGCCACTACGACTGCGACTGCGAGGATCAGGCTGACCGCGCTCGGATTCTTAGCTCTCATCTCAGCTCCTTTCGATCGGCCGGAAGACCGGCCTGTGAACGTGTGAGGACGTTCTACGGGGGCCGCATGAGCGGTAGATGAGAGTGTCCTGGGCCGCCGACGCGGCCGTCAGTGCACGCGCCGCACGAGCGCCGGGAGGAGCCAGACCGCGATCAGCAGGTACCCGATCGCGATCAGCGACGAGAGCATGAACTCGACGGCGAGGACGCCGATCGCGACGTAGAGCGCCGCCGCGGCCAGGTAGAGCACGAGCGTCCCCCGTCCCTCGTCCACCCGACGAACCCTACGGGGCCGTTGCGAAGGCGCGCGCCTTGCCCTACCCTGTCTCGAAGAGTTCCGCCGACGAAAGGAGGCCGACGATGACGACGACTGCATCCACCGCCTCCCGTCGCGGAGCCCGCAGACCCTCCTAGACCGCTAGCTCGGTCTCGAGTGCGGGGCCCGCGCCCCGACCTCCCGGCCGCGCGCCTCGCGCGGGCCGGTTCACCGCTCGAGAAGGAGACCGCTTGCTCGCAACACCGGAAACCCGCTTCACCCTCGAACGCCTCGGCTGGGACGAATTCTTCGCCGCCGCCTTCGAGGTCCACGCCGCAGAGGGCCTGCTCCCCGGGCGCGTCGCCGTCCAGCACGGGGGTGTCTACGACGTCTACACCGAGATCGGCGAGTTGCACGCCGAGCCATCCGGGCGCCTCAGGCACGAGGCGACGGGCAGCGGCGAGCTGCCCGCCGCTGGGGACTGGGTGGCGGTCGAGCCCGTCGAGGCGGGCTCGAGGACGCGCATCCAGGCGGTCCTGCCACGCCGCACCGTCTTCTCACGGAAGGTCGCGCTGGGCGAGACCGAGCAGCAGGTCGTGGCCGCGAACGTCGACGTGGCCTTCCTCGTCAGCTCGCTGAATCAGGACCTGAACCTCCGCCGGCTCGAGCGCTACCTGACGATGGCCTGGGAGAGCGGCGCCGTCCCCGTCGTCGTGCTGAGCAAGGGCGACCTCGTGACCGATCCCGAGGCGGCCGTTGCCGAGGTGCAGGCGGTGGCCATTGGCGTGCCGGTGCACGTGGTCTCGAGCGTGACCGGCGCCGGCCTCGAGGAGTTGCTCGGCTACCTGCGAGGAGACCGCACCGGCGCGCTCCTCGGCTCCTCCGGCGTGGGCAAGTCGACGCTCGTCAACCGGCTCCTCGGCGAGGAGCTGCTCGACGTGCAGGAGATCCGGTCGGACGGCCGCGGACGCCACACGACGACACGGCGAGAGCTCGTCCCGCTCCCCGGCGGCGGCCTGCTCCTGGACACCCCGGGGATGCGCGAGCTCCAGCTCTGGGACGCCGGGAGCGGGATCGACGACGCCTTCGCCGAGATCCTCGAGCTCGCCGGACGCTGCCGCTTCTCGGACTGCGCGCACGAAACCGAGCCGGGCTGCGCGGTTCACGCCGCGATCGACCGGGGCGCGCTCTCGCTCGACCGCCTGCTCAGCTACCGCAAGCTGCAGCGCGAGCTGCGGATGCTCGAGCGCAGGCAGGACCAGCGCGCCCGCTCGGAGGAGCGCAAGCGCTACCGCGTGCAAGCCAGGAGTAGGCGCAAGGCCAGCTGGTAGGGCCCGCGGCCCTATGCTCTCCGCCGATGGCGAGCGTAACCGTCAAGCAGCGGCTGCGCTACGCGTTCGACAACACGATGTCGAGGGGCACACCCGCGCTCGCGGCGTGGCTCGGCGTCGCGACGGGCGTGATGATCGTGCTCTTCTCGATCGTCGTCCTGATCGGAGGGCTCGCGCCGGAGGCCGACGGCGGAGGGAAGCCGGGGATCATCAGGCAGTTCTTCAACAGCCTCCTGCACACGCTCGACGCCGGCACGATCGCAGGCGACGGCGGAGGCTGGCCGTTCCTGCTCGTGATGCTTCTCGTCACGCTCGGAGGCGTGCTGATCGTGAGCGCGCTGATCGGCGTGATCGCGTCGGGGCTCGACACGAAGCTCCAGGAGCTTCGCAAGGGGCGCTCCTTCGTGGTCGAGAGCGGCCACACGCTGATCCTCGGGTGGGCCGACACGATCTTCACGATCCTCTCGGAGCTCGCGGTCGCGAACGCGAACGAGCGGGATCCCGTGGTGGTGATCCTCGCCGACCGCGACAAGGTCGAGATGGAGGATGCGATCCGCGCCAAGGTTCCCGCGCTGGGCAAGACGCGGGTCGTCTGCCGGACGGGCAGCCCGATCGATCTCTCCGACCTCGAGATCGTGAACCCGCAGGAGGCCCGCTCGATCGTCGTGCTCTCCCCCGACGAGGCCGAGCCGGACGCGCAGGTGATCAAGACGATCCTCGCGCTGACCCAGGCGCCAGGGCACAGGGAAGCGCCGTACCACATCGTCGCGGAGATCGAGCGCCCGGAGAACCTCGAGGTCGCGCGGCTGGTCGGTGGCGACGAGACGGTGCTGATCGACAAGCGCGAGACGATCGCGAGGCTGATCGTGCAGGCCTCGCGCCAGTCCGGGGCCTCCGTCGTCTACACCGAGCTGCTCGACTTCGGCGGCGGCGAGGTCTACTTCCGTCAGGATCCCGCGCTCGCCGGCGGGACCTTCGGCGATGCGCTGTTCGCCTACGAGGAGTGCACGGTGATCGGGCTCCAGGCGAACGGCAGGGTCTCGCTCAACCCGCCCCTCGAGACGCCGATCGGACCGGACGACCGCATCGTGGCGATCGCCGAGGACGACGCGCGTTTGACCGCAGCCGAGCCCTTCTCGGGCCGGATCGACGAGGAGGCGATCGTCGCCGCCCCGGCCCGCGACGGCCGGCCGCAGCGGGTGCTTCTGCTCGGCTGGAACAGCCGCTCGCCTGCGGTGATCAACGAGCTCGACCAGTATGTGGAGGAGGGCTCGACGATCCTCGCCGTCGCTGACTGGGCGCAGGCCGGGACCTCGATCGACCAGGAATGCGCCACGCTTCGCAACCTCGGCGTCGAGTTCCGCCAGGCGAACACAACCGACCGGCGCACGCTCGACTCCCTGGGCATCGAGGATTTCGACCACGTAATCGTGATGTGCTACTCCGACCAGCTCGACCATCAGCGCGCCGACGCCCGAACGCTCGTGACGCTGCTGCACCTCCGCGACATCGCCGCCCGCAAGGCGGTCAAGTTCTCGATCGCGAGCGAGATGCTCGACGATCGAAACCGCGAGCTCGCCCAGGTGACCCAGGTCGACGACGTGATCGTCTCCGATCGCGTGATCAGCCTGATGATCACCCAGATCTCGGAGAACCCGAGGTTGAAGGAGGTCTTCAGCGAGCTCTTCGCCGCCGAGGGCTCCGAGATCTATCTCAGGCCGGCCGCCGACTACGTGCTGGCCGGCCGCGAGACGACCTTCGCCACGCTCGTCGAGGCCGCGAGGCGGCGAGGCGAGGTCGCGATCGGCTATCGGGACGCGGCGAACGCGCTCGATCCAGCTCGCGCCTACGGCGTCCGGATCAACCTGCCGAAGTCGGCGCCGATCCGCTCCGGGGCGGGCGACCGCGTCGTGGTGCTCGCGGAGGCATAGCAGCAGACGTCGCATCGCCTCGCCTGCGCTGGTAGGCATACGCGGCCGTCAGGAGCAGGAGGCCGACGGCGACGCAGGAGCCGACGCGATAGCCCGAGTCG
>Ga0136620_10001109_pt1 | contig 12623 bp, 9 predicted proteins | sample AntDrymUQ4162106_2_FD_104806 | JGI IMG/M metagenome (GOLD analysis project Ga0136620, IMG submission 104806) | Polar desert sand microbial communities from Dry Valleys, Antarctica - metaG UQ416 (21.06) | ecosystem: Environmental > Terrestrial > Soil > Desert | place: Antarctica: Dry Valley... | reverse complement strand
GGTGATGACGTCACCGATGCGCGCCGGCTCATCCACGACACCGTGTCGCGAAAGGGACCTGAGCGGCAGCTCGTCGTCCAGGTGCTGAAGTCGGTGGTCGCGGCGATGCTGGCATGGCTGATCGCGATCCATGTGCTGGAGGTGCGGCAGCCCTTCGTGGCGCCGATGATCGCCCTGCTCATGGTGCAGCCGACGATCGTCCAGTCCCTCGTCAAGGGCAGCCAGCAGGTGGCCGCGGTCACCGTGGGCATGCTGACGGCCCTCGTGGTGTTCGGGCTCGTCGACGACACCGTCGTCGCGCTCGGGATCGCCCTGCTGATCACGACAGGGTTCGCCTCCTGGCGCCGGCTCGGTGACCAGGGGACCTACGCCCCGATCGTGGCGCTGACGATGATCAGCCTGCAGAGTGTCGGCGAGACCTACTTCGAACGCCGGCTGCTGGAGACGGTCGTCGGCGTCGTCGTGGGCGCTGCGATCAACTTCGCGGTGAAGCCGCCGCACTACCTGGACTCCGCGCGGGCCTCGGCCACCGTCTGCGTCGACGACGCCACCGGCATCGTGCGCGACATCGCGGAGGGGCTCCGGTCCGGCTGGAGCGCCGACGACGCCCGCGGTTGGGTGGCACGCGCAGACCGGCTGCAGAGCCAGGTGAGCAGCTGTCTCGAGGACCTCGGCTGGGCCGGGGAGAGCGTCCGGCTCAACTTCAGGCGCAACCGGGCCGACACCGCGACCCCTATGGCGACATACCGACCTGTGATCGATGCCGTCGGAAGCGTCGCGGAACCGTTGGAGCACTTCGCCCGAACGCTCGCGATCCGCGCCAGGGACGACCAGCGTGGGTCGCAGGAAGACGTGACGTTCCTCGCCGACTGCGCGACCCTGCTCGATGACATCGCCGAAGACGTCGCCGACTGGGCGAACGCCGAGACACCGGTCCATGCCCCGGCCCGGACCGAGGCGAACGAGAACGACCTCGCCACGTGGGGAGCCCGTCAGCTGGGCGAGCTCGCAGACCGAGTCCGCGCGCTGCCGCCCGCGCAGGTGACCTACTCGGGCGCGATGCTGATCGCCATCGAGCAGATCCTCGATGCGCTGCATGACCGAGCGCAACCGGAGGCCTGACACCGAGAGCGAGCCCCGTCCATCTCGGCGGAGTATGACTTCCGGTTGCGCTGACCGCGTTGTCTCGCGAGTGCGGGCACGCCGGTTATCTGCCACGGCGCCGGATGCCGAGCCGAGGGCCGGGGGGTTGGGTGGGATCTCGATCGCTTCGTCGTGGGCGGGTGACGATGCGCCGGGGTGGCGGAGGCGGGCGTTGCTCGAGATGACGGATCCGCTCATCGAGGTTCAACTCACGCAGCAGCCGCTCGACTGTCGTCAGCAAACCGAAGTTCAGCTCCGCGAACGTCGCATCCTCGCGCCGGTCGATCAGCAGGAGCTCGGTGAGCCGGGCTCGTGCCTCATTCAGCCCATCCAACCCCTGACGCAACGCGCCAGGCTCCGGGAACGCCGGGGCGGGCTGCGCCTCGGCACGCACGAGCAGCCCGAAGGCTCGAACGGCGTCGGCCAGCTCGTGAAGCAGCAGGCCGACGGCGATCAGCTGGAGGTCCTCGCTGAAGTCAGCCGACTGCGAGCCACGACCCCGTCCCGCGTCGTCCAACGACCGGAACATGCTGCGCACCGCGACCGCCGAGTGCTCGAGCGCCTCCAAGCCGTGACGCAGCCCGGGACCGACATCGGTGGTCCCGAGCGCCCGCAGGTTCAGCCGTCGACTCTCCTCGGCCCGCAGCACAGCGGAGCCGACGTTGGGGATCGCATGGGTCAGCTGACGTGCCTCACCCAACCACCGTGACGTCCGGTCGGTCAGGTTGCTCCCGGACTCGATCGCGCCCTGCAAGTCGTCGGCTGAGGCGTCGAGGAGACGGGCCAGGTCGTCGGTGAACCCACCGATCGCGCTGCCGGCATCCTCGGAGGCGACCCGCGGCGGGAAGAGCAGGTTCGACAGCACGCCGACCCCTGCCCCGACCAGTGTCTCGGCCATCCGCTGCCAGGCCGCCATCTCGGCGCCCCCGACACCGGCGCCCAGCACGAGCATCGCGCTGATCGGCACCTCCAGTGCGTTCGCCCCCAACCGCAGTGCCTGCGCGATCAGGATGGACAACGAGATCACGATCGCGAGACTCCACCACGAGACACCGACCACGGAGGCGAAACCCACCGCGACGCCGACACCTGCCACCACGCTCACCACCCGTTCCAAGCCCGAGGTCAACAAGCTGACCGGGGTGAGCTGAACCACCAGGAGTGCCGTCAGCGGCGCCAGCAGCGCGTCACTCTCCGGAAAGAGTGCATCGGCGAGGGCATAGCTCGCGACCGCCGCCGCAGTGAGCCGTAGCGTCCAGGCCACGCTCTTTCGGCCTCGCTGGCGCAGCCGGATCACGGAGTCTCCGGCGACCCGTCGCAGTGGCTCGATTGTCCAAGGCACACGGCGATTATGACCGAGACAACCGCTCCGTCGCGCCCTCGGGCACCGGATGGCCATCTCCCGGAACCTTTTGGCAAAGGCTGTTACCTCTGAGGCTTCTGCGTCTAGAGTGACACCTGGCTATCCCTGAGGAGACCTAGATGACCTTGCCAACCCAGACGTGGCGCCGCCGTGCCGCCGTCGTGCTCACCTGCCTGGCCACCGTCGCCGCCGGAGTCGCCCTGGGGGGACCTGCGCGAGCCGAGAACCGGGTGACACCCGGTAACTTCACCGGCTACGGCTTCGACCAGTGCGTGGCTCCGACCCAGGCAGCCATGGACAGTTGGCTGACCTCGTCGCCGTACTCGGCTGTGGGCATCTACATCTCCGGTGCATCGCGGGGCTGTCCGTACCAGCCGAACCTGAGTCGTAGCTGGGTCTCCACGCAGCTGAGCAACGGCTGGAGGCTGCTGCCGCTGACGGTCGGCCCCCAGGCGTGGTGCACGACCAGAGAGAAGTACCTGCAGGACGTCCGGATCAGCCCGGACCCCACGACGAGCTACGCGAAGGCGCGCGGCCAGGGTCGCCGAGAAGCGGCGAAGACAGTCCAGGCGGCGCAGGCACTGGGCATCTCGGCCAAGAGCACGCTGTGGTACGACATCGAGGCGTTCGACATCAGCGGAACCCATTGCCGCGAGTCGGCCATCAGCTTCCTCTCCGCGTGGACCAACAAGATGCACGCGCTCGGCTACGTGTCTGGCGTCTACTCCAGCGCCGCCTCCGGGATCAAGATGCTCGACGACGCCAACGCGTATCGCCCCGGCAAGTACACGATGCCCGACCAGGTCTGGATCGCGGACTGGAACGGCAAGGCTGACATCTACTCGTCGTACGTGCGTTCCACCAGCTGGATGCCCCACAAGCGAGTTCATCAGTACCGCGGCGGACACGACGAGACATACGGCGGCGTCACGATCAACATCGACAGCAACTTCATGAGCCTCGGCGTCGGCTCGGTCGCACCGAGGGAGTTCCCCTTGTGCGGTGGCGTGCGGATCGACTTCCGCGACTACTTCCGGATCGACCGAGGCGACGTCGGTCCCCGGGTGAAGGCGCTGCAGTGCCTCCTCAAGCGCAAGGCGTCGTACGACGGCGACATGAGCGGCGTCTTCACCCAGCGGACCTACCAGGCCCTGGTGGACTGGCAGACGGCGCACCGGATGAGGGTGAACGGTGTGGCGTCGCTGTCGACCTGGACGGCCATCCTGTCGCAGGGCTCGCAGCCAGTTCTGAAGTATGGCTCGGCCAAGCACGCGGTACGCCGGGTGCAGCGGGCCCTGAATGCGGCAGCTGCTGCCCAGCTGCCGATCACCGGTGTCTACGACGGCAGCACCGCTGCGGCGGTCCAGAAGTATCAGGGGGTTCGTGGTCTGGCACGGACGAGTGTCGTCGCCACGAACACCTGGAGTGCACTGGAGCGCGGTCTCAGGTAACACGTGTCCGCGCGAAACGCGGACACACGGGTGCGCGCAAGGCGCGGAGCCGGGACACCCATCTCGGTGCGGCCGGGTTCAGCCCGTCGCGACCCGCCGGACGAGTGCCCAGTGCTCCGCGTAGGCAACGGCGGCATCGCGCCCCTTGATCTCGACGACGAAGTCCTCGCCTCGGTCGTCGGAGCCGGTGTTCAGAGAGCCGTCCCGCACCTTGCAGGACTCGTCGGTCGGGGACACGACAGCCCAGTACTTGCAGTGCGGCCATACCATCGTCCCGTTGCCTGGCCTGCCGCATAGCGCGGCATCCACGCCGCCGCTCTGCAAGAAGTCGATGACGGCGGGGCGGACATGCCGGCCTCCGTTGACGAACACCTGTGCTCCGGCAGCCACCAGCTCGACCATCATCTCTGCGAGCCTCTTGCCGTGCCCTCCCAGTGCCCACACGTGTTGGCTGGTGTACACCTGGGCTCCCACCGGGTCGACGGAGTCGAAGAACTCGAAGCGGTCGTCGGTCTCCCAGCTGGGATCGAGCTCGGGGTACACGAAGGTGGTGCACATCCCGGTTCGACCGAACGGGCCACCCTTGCGGTACGGGTGAGCCAGCGGCCCGTCGACAAGCATCTCGTCGTGCACCGCGGCGAACCAGTCGTACACCATGGGGCGTCGGATGCCGTACATGGTGTTCCACTTCTGATACGCGTCACGGGTTCCCAGGTTGGATGACCCGACCATGCTGAACGACTTGCCGCTGCTGCCGGTGCTGTCGATCGCGAACAACTTCCCGTGGGCGTTGCCGCCTCCCGCGCGACCGGTGCCCACCAGGGACACGAAGCATGAGCGCCCGCCGGGATCGGTGCCGAGCACACCGGCCAGCTCGATCTGCCGTTGGTTGCCAGCCATCAGGTTGTCCATGCTGACCCGGCAGCTCACCCCACGTCTGTGGGCCGCCACGATGTCGTCCGCCAGCAGCGTCTCGATGCCTGTGTATGCCGTCAGGTGAGCCGTCGCACCCGGCGGCGCCCCTCTGAGGGCTCGCCGCATGGCGTCGAGGATCACGCGCTGCTGACCGACGGGACCGAAGGGGTTGTTGGCGTACAGCCCCCACGGGAGATCGGTCGGGTCCGCTGCGAGCGCTGCCGCCCCCACGCCGCCTCGGCTCGTCGCGGCGAACGTCGGCCGCCTCAGGGCATCGCCGAGGAGGGTGGCGCCGATCGCCCCGGTGCCTGCGACGGCCATATCTTTCAGAAACCGCCGCCGTTCCATCGTGGTCACGGGTGCAGACTCACGGCCGAAGCGCTGATCACTACTCATGGTGTCTCCTTGCGGTCTCGGCCCGGGTGACGGACGAGTCGGACACGTCGACGACACGGTGCCCTGCTCTGCCTGGCGCCTGCCTGCGCGCTGCCGAGGCCAGTGAGAGCCCTGTTGCAGGTGGGACAGGAGGTGCCTGGAGAGAACTATGCACCATATCTGTGACTAGCGGGGTAAAATACCGAGGCCTGCTTCGGTGCGCCTCCGCCGCAGACGCGCCGATCAGAGGTAACGGGCCAACCGCCTGTCAGAAGTTCTGACATCGCCACAGCGGACGAGCGCGATGGGCCATGCTGCTCGTCCGTCTCGGACGCAAGGCACCATAGACACATGCCCCACCACGACCTCGTCATCATCGGCACCGGATCAGGCAACGTCATCGCCGACGAACGGTTTGCCCATCTCGACATCGCGATCGTCGAGGAGGGCACCTTCGGCGGCACCTGCCTCAACGTGGGATGTATCCCGACGAAGATGTTCGTCCACACCGCCGACCTCGCATCGGCCACCGACGGCAGCACCCGCTTCGGCATCGACGCCTCCGTCGACGACGTCCGGTGGCCGGACATCCGTGATCGCATCTTCGGGCGGATCGACCCTATCGCCGACGCCGGTCAGCGCTTCCGTGAGACCAGCGACAACATCACCGTCTACGCCGAGCACGCCAGGTTCAGCGGTCCCAAGCAGCTGGGACTCGTCTCCGGCACGAAGGTGACCGCCGACCGGATCGTCATAGCCGCCGGCAGCCGCGCCGTCATCCCCGACGTGCCAGGCCTCGCCGACGTACCGCTCCACACCAGCGACACGATCATGCGCATCGACGCGGTCCCGACCAGTCTCGCCATCCTGGGAGGCGGTGTCATCGCCGCGGAGATGGCCCACGTCTTCTCGGCGCTCGGTTCGAAGGTGACGGTCATCGCGCGCTCCGATGTGCTCCTGCGCTCCGAGGACCGTGACGTGGCCAGGCGCTTCACCGAGGTGGTGTCGAGCCGATGGGACCTGCGCCTGGCCCGCACCGTGGCCAAGGCGGAGACGAGTCCGGACGGCGTACGACTTCACCTGTGCGACCAGCTCGGACAACCCGACCCGCGCCCGGTCGATGCGCAGCTGCTGCTTGTGGCCACCGGTCGCACGCCGAACTCCGACACCCTCGCCGTCGCGGAGACGGGTGTGGTGACGCATGCCGACGGACGTGTGGTGGTCGACGAGTTCCAGGCCACGACGGTGGATGGCATCTTCGCCCTCGGAGACATCAGCAGCCGCTATCAGCTGAAGCACGTCGCCAACCACGAGGCGCGCGTCGTCCAGCACAATCTCCTGCACCCCGACGACCCGACGAGGGCTGACCATCGCTTCGTCCCGTACGCCATCTTCAGCAACCCCCAGGTCGCCGCCGTCGGCAAGACCGAGCAGCAGCTGCAGGCGAGCAACACGCCGTACGTCGCTTCCTGCGCGTCGTACGCCGACATCGCGTACGGCTGGGCGATGGAGGACACGACCGGCTTCGCCAAGCTGCTGGCAGACCCCAGGACCGGCCGGCTGCTCGGTGGACACATCATCGGACCTCAGGCCTCGACGGTGGTCCAGCCCATCGTCCAGGCGATGAGCTTCGGGCTGTCAGCGCGGGAGATGGCTCGCGGCCAGTACTGGATCCACCCCGCGATGCCCGAAGTCGTCGAGAACGCGCTGCTCAACCTCCCTCTCTCGACCGACCTGTGAGAACCCGATCGAACCAAGACTCCTAGCGACCAAGAATCGCTAGAGGTCTTGACGGCCCCAGTGCGTGCATGGACGGGTCAGTGTGGGTAAGGTCACAATGGTTTCCTCGGGGATCACGGAGACCCGCATCGTCTCGAGGCATGAGCAGGATGGAGAAAAGACATGTCGTCAGGAGTTGAGCTCGGCCGAATCACGACCGACATCCCAACGAGGATGGACCGGCTGCCCTGGGCCCGCTGGCACTGGATGATCGTCCTCGGTCTCGGTGCAGTGTGGATCCTCGACGGACTCGAGGTGACCATTGTGGGCTCGATGTCGGCAGCCCTGGAGCCCGAGGGCACCGGACTCGGTCTGGACGCCTTCGATGTCGGGTTCGCCGGCGCCATCTACGTCGCAGGCGCATGTATCGGGGCGCTCTTCTTCGGACAGCTGACCGACCGGTTCGGGCGCAAGAAGCTGTTCATGATCACGCTCGGCGTCTACACCGTCGCCACCGTACTGACTGCGTTCTCCATGAACCCGATGTGGTACTTCGCCTGCCGGTTCCTGACCGGAGCCGGTATCGGCGGTGAGTACGCCGCCATCAACTCGGCGATCGACGAACTCATCCCGGCCAAGTACCGGGGCCGCGTCGACATCGCGATCAACGGCTCGTTCTGGGTCGGCGCCGGCGCCGGAGCGCTGCTGACGATCCCGCTGCTCGACCCCACGAAGGTCCCCCCGGAGTTCGGCTGGCGGCTTGCCTTCGCCCTCGGCGCGATCCTGGCTGTCGGCGTGCTGTTCGTCCGTAAGTACGTCCCGGAGAGCCCGCGCTGGCTGTACATCCACGGCCGGGACGAGGAGGGTGACCAGATCGTCCGCGACATCGAGCAGAAGGTGCAGGACGACATCGGTCGCGAGCTGAGCAGTGTCAACGAGACGATCACGATCCGGCAGCGCAAGACCATCGGCCTTCCGCTGATCGCCAAGACCGTCTTCAAGCTGTACCCCAAACGCACGGTGCTCTGCCTGTCGATGTTCATCGGACAGGCGTTCCTGTACAACGCGTTCTTCTTCACCTACGGCAGCAGCTTGGAGACGTTCCTGGGCGTCACGCAGACCGGCTACTACATCGCCGCCTTCGCCGCCAGCAACTTCGCCGGCGCGCTGCTGCTGTCGACGTTGTTCGACACCGTCGGTCGGGTGAAGATGATCGCCGGCACCTACATCCTCTCCGGCGTGTTGCTCGCGATCGCCGGGTTCTACCTCGGCTCCTTCACGGCGTTCACCCTGACTGCCATGGGGATGGTCATCTTCTTCTTCGCGTCCGCGGGAGCGAGTGCGGCGTACCTCACCGCGAGTGAGATCTTCCCCATGGAGGTCCGGGCACTGTGCATCGCGTTCTTCTACGCGGTCGGCACGGCCGCAGGAGGCATCGCCGGGCCGCTGTACTTCGGGAAGCTGATCGAGAACGCCACTGCATCCGGCGACATCGCAGGTATCGCGCCCGGCTACTTCGTGGGCGCAGCATTGATGGTGGCCGGCGGGATCGTTGCCATCTTCTTGGGCGTCCACGCCGAGCAGGAGACCTTGGAGAACATCGCCAAGCCGCTGACGGCCGAAGACACACCGGACTCGAGTCCAGGCAAGGAGAAGGAGCCCACGCCAGCGTAAGGCTCGCGCCCACGACCGGACACCCGCGAACCTCCCCAACCCCGGGTTAGGCTCCCGCCACCCGATGTCTTGGGAGAACCCTCGGTGCGGGTAAACCCCTCGCGCTCGGAGTCGCCTCAGTCGTACGGTCATCGACATGCTGATGAGCTACGACGCGCTGGGCAGCGGCCCCCCGATCCTGCTACTGCACTCGGGAGCGTGCGACCGCCGCATGTGGCGGCCGCAGGTCGAGTCCCTGATGGGCGCCCACCGGGTGATCGCGGCGGACCTGTGCGGGTTCGGCGAGACCCACATGCTGCCTGGAGAATTCTCGTACGCCGATGACGTGATAGAGCTGCTCGACACACTCGGCATCGTTGAGACCGTGCTCGTCGGGTCGTCCTTCGGCGGCAGGGTCGCTTTGGAGACGTCGTCGTCGTACCCCGACCGAGTGTCCGGGCTGGTCCTGCTGTGCCCGGCGTACAGGGGACTCGATCCGACAGCCGCTGCGGAGGACTTCGAGGAGCAGGAGGACGCGCTCCTCGAGGCGGGTGACGTCGACGCTGCAGTGGAGCTCAACGTCGCGACCTGGCTCGGACCGGAGGCCGACGACGCGACCCGTGACCTGGTCCGCGAGATGCAGCGGCGCGCTTTCGACATCCAGCTCCCGGCCGACGCCTGGCCCGAGCCGCCCGAGCCGCAGCGCGTCACGCCCGACCTGACCGCGATCACGGCTCCCACCCTCATCGTCAGCGGAGACCTGGACATGGACCATTTCCGCGCCATCGCCGCCCACCTGGCCGCGGAGATCCCTCAGGCCCAGCTCATGTCCCTGGGCTGGGCAGCGCACCTGCCGAGCCTCGAACGCCCCAGCGAGGTGTCCTCCCTGATCGCGCGGTTCGTCACCGAGCTCGCACCACTGTCCTGACGGCAGTCGAGCACCGGCCGTCCAGACGACAGGTCCGGCGACCGGTCAGCGGGGCGAGGATCGTCTGATGCCGTCCAGCCTGTCGAGGAGGTCTCGTGGATCGGCCGACCCGGGGCCACCGCGCTCGGCGGCGAGGCGGGTCGCCTCCAGGCGGATCAGCTCGTTGGCCGGGGTCGCGACGTCATACCGACGTCCGAGCCAGACGATCTCGCCGTTGAGGTAGTCGGCCTCGATCACGCCCGTACGCCGCTTAAGGCTCTGCCAGGAAGACCCACCCGAGCGTGGTCGGCCCGAGATCTCCCTGCCCTGCAGGATGTCTCCTCGCCGCTCGGTGTCCTCGGCCTCGCTGACCGGCTCGATGCCCGCCGCCGCCAGCGCCGCCTCCCCCTCGACGAGGATGGCCTCGCGCAGCTCGTCGAAACCGCCGGTGCGGGAGCAGACCGCCTGCACGGCGTTGGCGAGGTTCATCATCAGCTTGCGGTACTTCCAGCGCATGATGTCGGGCCGGGGCTGCGACACGATCCCGGCGGCAGCGAAGGCGGTCGCGACCGCCTCTGCCGTCGCGTCCACCCCGCCGGGATAGCGCCCGATGTCGAGGATCGCCGGAGTCGGAGAACACTTCGCCTCGACGACTCCTGGCTCCAGATGACCCGTCGGCGCCATGACGCAGACGCCGTACACGTGCTCGAACCAGCGCAGCGCGGTCGGCTCGTTCGCCACGCCGTTCTGGAGACAGACGAGCGCGATGCTCGCGGGGGCGACAGCCGCGAGGGACGAGACAGCCTGGCCAGTCGAATCGCTCTTGACTGCGAGCAGCACCACGTCGTCTGATCGCCAGTCGACGGCGGCTGGGGACGCCACGGCCGGGATCTGCTGGACGCTCGCACCGGTGGGTGTCTCGAGCCGCAGCCCGTGACCCTGGATCGCAGCCAGATGCTCTCCTCGCGCGATGAGGACGACCTCGTGGCCGGATTGGTGGAGCAGGGCGCCGACCACCCCTCCGACGGCACCTGCTCCGTACACAACAAAGCGCATTGGCTCACGCTACCCGGCGTCGAGTCGCGACCCAGTGCTGGGAGAATCACAGCCATGGCCACCCCGACCGCCGATGTGAGCGTCCGACTTGCTTGGCCGGCCGACGCCGCTGCGATCGCGGCCGTCCAGGTCCGGGCCTGGCGTGAGCGGTATGCCGACGTACTCCCCCCCGACGTGCTCGAGGCGCTCCCGGAGGAGCGGTTTCACGAGGCTTGGGCGAGCTCGATCTCGCGACCCCGGGAGGCCCGCCAGCGGGTTCTCGTGGCGTTGCAGCGAGTGACCGTGCGCGGCTTCGCGGCCACCGCGCCATCGTCCGACCCGGACGCCAACCCAGCGGTCGACGCCGAGGTGGCGGAGTTCGTCGTCGACCCCGGGCAACGTCGGGCAGGTCACGGGTCGCGGTTGCTTCACGCGGTCGTCGACACGATGCGCTCCGACAAGTTCACCCGCGCCAGCTGGTGGGTGGGTGCATCGGCCGACGACCTCCGCGGCTTCCTCGTCGACCAGGGCTGGGACGCCGACGGGGCGCACCGCGAGCTGGACCTGCACGGCGACGGCTCGGTCGTCGTCAAGCAGGTCCGGCTCCACACCGATCTGACGTCGGCCGACGTCGGCCCGTGACGGACGACTCTGCCGATGCGGACGCCGAGTCAGCCCGCCACTGACGCGCGCCGTCAGCTGCTCTCGGACTCTCTCTCTCTCTCTCGAGGTTTGCGATGTTTACAGTCCTGATCGACTGTCTACATCCCAGATCTGCGATGCAAACCGGGTGTTCGCGATGTTTACATCGCAAACGCCCGGGGGTGGTGGTGAGGGGGGTGAGGCGGTGATGCAGTTGGTCAGGTGAGGCCGAGGACCGGCTCGAGGCCGACCGTGAGCCCGGGATTGTCGACCACGTAGCGGATCGACTCGACCACGGCCGTCATCGCAGCCACCCGGTCGGGCATATCGTGGCGGATCGTCAACGTCTCGCCGACGTTGCCGAGGATGACCTCCTGATGCGCGACCAGCCCGCGGACGCGAACGCTGTGCACCGGCACACCTTCGACCGTGCCGCCGCGGGTCCCGACCGGGTCGTCGGCGGTCGCGTCCGGCATGGCGTCCAGCCCAGCCGAGGCACGGGCGGCTGCCACCAGCTGCGCGGTCCGGATCGACGTACCCGACGGCGCGTCGAGCTTGGTGGGGTGGTGCAGCTCGACGATCTCGACCGACTCGAAGAACTGGGCCGCCTCCGCTGCGAAGCGCATCATCAAGACAGCGCCGATCGAGAAGTTCGGCACCACGAGCACGCCGACCACCGGGTCCGCGCCGAGCTCCCGCTCGATGGTGGCAAGCCGCTCGTCGGTGAACCCCGACGTGCCGACCACCAAATGCACGTCATGTGCGATGCACCACGCCACGTGGTCCATGACCACTCCTGGGTGAGTGAAGTCGATTGCCACCTCGGTGTCAGCGAGCTCCTCGATGGAGCTGTCCTCGGTGACCTGAGCGGCAAGCTCCAGACCATCGGCCTCCTGCACCCAGCCACACGCAAGCGAGCCCATGCTTCCCGCCGCTCCGATGACGCCCACCTTGGTCATGGCGACGACTGTAGTGGTGGGGCTTGCCTCGTGGCCGTTCGCGGTCTGGCCAGCGCCGGAGCCCCGACCGACCGTCCAGACACCGCTTGACCCCCGAACCGACCCACAACGCGACCCGTTTTCGCGGGCTACCAGGTGTCCGGACCGGCAGTGGGGAGTCGGCCGGTACGACGGCGGGACACGAGTCGTTCGAGCTGCACGACGTGATCGGGTCTGAGTTCGTCAAGGCTGGTCACACCGAGCGGCCGCATCGTCCGAGACACATCCGTGGACAGATCTCGATGGCACGGTCGACACCGGCCCGGCCGCCCGCCATCAGGCCGTAGAGATAGGCGCGACCACCCAGGTGAAGCGAGCGCCGTGCGCAACAGCCGCTACGACATCGGTCCCAGACATGATCCCGGTGTCGAGATAGACCTCCATGTCACTGCCGACCTCGCGCACCACGTCCGGCAGCAGGT
>Ga0136620_10001106_pt1 | contig 12627 bp, 17 predicted proteins | sample AntDrymUQ4162106_2_FD_104806 | JGI IMG/M metagenome (GOLD analysis project Ga0136620, IMG submission 104806) | Polar desert sand microbial communities from Dry Valleys, Antarctica - metaG UQ416 (21.06) | ecosystem: Environmental > Terrestrial > Soil > Desert | place: Antarctica: Dry Valley... | reverse complement strand
GTGTCCATCGTCGACCTTGCCGATGGCATCCGGCGCAACGTCATCGGCTCGGTGGAGCGGATGACCGGCCTCGAGGTGACCGAGGTCAACGTGGCCATTGCCGACGTGCACCTGCCGAGCGACGACAAGGGCGACGACGACGAGCAGCAGGAACCGCGGGTCCAGTGACGTCGGCCCTCCCGGACGAGGTCACGACAGCCGATCGGGTCGCCCTCGCTGTCGTCTCCGTTCCGGGCGTCGCCGAGCTGCATCCGGGACGCTACGGGGAGGCGGCGACGCACCTGCCCGGGCGGCGAGTTCGCGGGATCCAGCTACGTTCCGACCGGGTAGAGGTCCACGTGGCGCTGCACTGGGGTGCCGACGTCTTGGCCACCGCCGACGAGGTGCGCGCCGCGGCCATGCGCGTCGCCGATCGCCCAGTGGACGTCACCGTTGAGGACGTCTTCGCCCCAGGCGCCGGCGGCGGAGACGAAATGTCCCCACGATGACGACTCTGGACGATCGAACCGCACAGTGGATCGCCGCCCGCCGTCTGGTGGCGTGGCAGCACCATCCCGACCGCGGCGGCGACCCACAGGCCTTCACCCGTGAGCTTGATCGCGTTGATGCACAGTTCGGCCGAACGCGGACTGGCGGCGTCGTCCAGCATCCCCGCCCGCGCCGTCGGATGCCTCGCCGTCGGATGCCTCGCCACCGCGCGCGCATCGCGGGCAAGCGGCTGCGAAGAGTGCTGACGCGGCGCAGCGTGCGGTCGCGCCGCTACATCGAGCTGTGACGGGACACGTACGACCGGTCGTGCGCGGCCGGTACCAAAGGAGAGACACATGACCACGTCAACCGTCGGCCTCTTGGCCGGCCTGCTGCTCGGCATCGCTGCTGCGGCTGGTGGCTTCAGCGCCTTCCTGCTGGCCCTCGTGCTCGGCGTACTGGGGTACGTCGTGGGTGGCCAGTACGACGGCGAGTTCGACCTGAGTGCCCTGTGGGGCGGGCGACGCCGTGACTGACCCGCAGCAGCCAGCTCAGCGCGGCGCATTGCGCGTGGCTCCCCGCGCCCTCGACAAGATCGCCGGCCACGCGGCCGGGCAGGTGCCGGGGGTGTCTCGGACCGGATCAGGCCTCGGACGTCTCGTGGGACGTGGTTCACCACGGGCCAACAGCACCGTGGCCGGTGAGACCATCAGGGTGGGGATGGATGTCGCCGTGACCTGGCCGCACGCTGCCGCCGAGGTTGCGCGAGGTGTCCGGACAGCGGTCACGAGCGAGCTGGCCCGCCTCACCGGGTTGTCGGTCGCTGCCGTTGACGTGACCGTGTCGCGATTCGAGCAGCCCGCGGACACCAGCGGCGGGAGGGTGGAGTGACGAGCATGACGGAGCCCGCGTCAAGGCCCGCGCACCGCGGGGCTCGCACCGGCGAGGGTGAGGGCGGACCTCCCTTGCCTGCGAAGGACCCCCTCGGCTTTGCCCGCGTCGCGGTGCTCGGCGTCGTATGGGCACTCCTGCTGGTCACGCTGGCGGTCGTCGCGGCCCACGACGTGCTCGTGCACGTGGAGGTGCTGTCCGGCTCGTCGTGGGTGGAGCGAGCGCTCGACGCCGTCGACGGCGAGCAGCCTCGCTACTGGTGGGTGATCGTCGCCGTCCCGGTGGCCCTGCTCGGTCTGGCATTCGTGTACGTGGCGCTACGGCCGCGGCCCTACCTCGGCCGCCAGCTGGAAGCCTCGACCGGCGTTTTCCTGCTCGACCGCGGCTTGCGGCACCTTGCCGAGGCGGTCGCCGAGGACACCGACGGGGTCGATTCCGCCAAGGCGCGCGGCAGTGGCCGAACGCTCACGATCGACGTGCGCGGGCTGTCTCCGGAGCGTGACAGCGGTCTCGAGACCCGGGTGGGCGACGCGGTGCGGGCACGACTAGAGCCGCTGCGCAGCGCGCCGCATGTTCGGGTCCGGGATCGCGGGAGGTGACCGTCAGATGAGCCGCACGACGATCGCGCTGGACCGCGCCGTCACGCTGCTAATGGGGCTGGCCTTGACGGCGGCGGCGGTGCTCGCCGCGGGGTGGTGGTACGACTGGTGGTCCTGGATGCCGTCAGCCGTGGCCACTGCCGACGCACAGCAGCTGACCGACCGGCGTTGGTGGCCATGGGCGCTGGCCGGCGCCGCAGTCCTGTTGTTCCTACTCGGCCTGCGCTGGCTGTTTGCGCACACGCCCTCTCGACGCGTCGGGGACCTTCGGCTGCCGGGGTCGGGAGAGCAGGGGCGGCTGCAGGTCAACCCCAGCAGCGCGGTCTCTGCGGCGTGTGTGGCGCTGGAGAACCGACATGATGTGCGACGCGCTCGCGGGACCGTGCGTAGGGACAGAGGCCAGCTGGTCATCGATATGCGCGCCACACTCGAGCCAACGGCCCAGCTGCCGGACGTCGTCACCGCGGTGGAGGAGTCGACCGGCGCGCTGTCGAGGTCGTTGGAACGCCCCGACCTGTTCTGCCGGGTCCGGCTCGACGTGGCAAGCAGCACCGGCCAGGCGCCGCCTCGCGTGCGCTGAGCCACAACCAGGCTGCCTCGGCGGCTTGCGCGGGTTCCAGTCGCGGTGAGGGGGATCTGACCGTGCTGAGGCTGAGGTGCAGCTCGTCGGCGATCTGGTTGATGAAGGCTTTCAACTCGGCGGAGGATGAGAGTCGTGGCAGCACCCAGGAAGCATCCCGATCGAGGATCCGGTCGTGCGCTGCAGGCTGGTGAGGTCGATTTGTGGACGGCGGTCGACCTGCCGCTGCCCGGGACAGGTCGGACCCTGCAGCGCTGGTTGGGGCTGCGTGCCCTCGGCCGGGCGGATCTCAGCCTGGCCAAGGTGGTCGAGCCGCATCACGATGTGCAGGCGATCTGCGTCGAGCTCGGCCATCGGCCACCGGAACCGGGGACGCTGTGGCAGGTCTGGGCGGCCGAACCGCCCGGCGCCGGCGTGGTGGCGTTCGGCAGCGATGGTGGATGGCTGCTCAGCGGGCCGAAGCCGTTCTGCTCCGGTGCACTCCTTGCCAGCCATGCCTTGGTGACGGCCGACGTGGACGGCAGCTCCGGCCTGTTCGCCGTCGACGTGCGGGCTGCTGCGCAGCGGCGTCAGCTAGTGGTTGCCGCCCCGAGCTGGGCTGGTGCCGGCATGCTCCGCGCTGACACCCGCACCGTCGAGTTTGCCGCCGCGCCAGCGGTCGCCGTGGGGTCGGTCCGGGCGTATGCCGATCGGCCAGGCTTTTGGCACGGGTCGATCGGGGTGGCGGCCTGTTGGACCGGTGGGGCGTATGGCGTCGGTTCGACCTTGCTGAAGGCGGCCAGGCGCCGGCAGCTCGGACCGCACGCGCTGGCGGGGCTCGGTGCCGTGACCGCGGCGCTCGATCGCTGTGACGCCGCGCTTTCGCGGTCGGCGGCGGAGATCGACACAGCGAAGGCGGAGCCGCCCGAACACGCCCGGCGACGAGCGGAGTCCGTACGGGCGACTGTGGTGGCCGGTGTCGAGGAGGTCATCGCCCGGGTCGGAAACGCGTTGGGGCCTGGCCCCTTGGCGCTCGACCGCGAGCACGCACAGCGGGTGGCCGACCTGCAGGTCTTCGTGCGTCAGCATCACGCCGAACGCGATTTGGCCGCGCTCGGCGACCTGATGACGGCCGGGGACGAGGAGTGGTGAGCCAGCCATGACCGAGCCCGCGTACTTCGACGACCTCTACGCTCACGCCGATGACCCGTGGGGGCTGGCAAGTTCTCCGTACGAGGCGCGTAAGTACGCGCTGACCGTGGCAGCGCTGCCTCGCCGGCGCTATCGCCGGGTTTTCGAGCCGGGATGCGCCATCGGCGTGCTCAGTTCACTTCTCGCTTCGCGCTGCGACGAGTTGGTTGCCTGGGACGGGGCCCCGCGGGCGTTGGAGCAGGCAAGCCGACGGGTACGCGCACCGCACGTCTGTTTCGCGTTGCAGCGGGTTCCGGGGGACTGGCCGCCAGGCTCGTTCGACATGATCGTGGTTTCAGAGCTGCTGTACTTCCTCAGCGCGCCCGATCGCGCAGACGTACGCGACCGGGCGCTCGCCTCGTTGGAGCCGGGCGGTCACCTGGTCGCCGTTCACTGGCGGCACGCCTTTGCCGAGGCAGCCACCGATGGCGACCAGGCGCACGCCGAACTGGCCGCAGCCAGCGACCTGAGACGCGTGGTGCACCACGTCGAGAGTGACTTTCGCCTCGACGTGTGGCGGCGTCGGTGACGCTTCGGGCAGTCGGCCTGGCTGGCGGCATGCAGGACTGCGAGGCCGTGAACCTGGGGTGAGTTCCTCCCTACTTCACGAGTGCGCGGACCATCCGCAGCAAGAACTGGGCCAGCCGCAGCCGGGCGCGCCAGGGCAGGTCGCGCTCGGTGTTCCGTCCCACCCGCACGTCCTCCCAAGACACGGGCCGCGCACGTTGGATCGCCTCGGCGGCACCCCCGGCGACCTCGCTCGATAGCCCGCAGCGCTCGAGTCCTTCGCCCGCCCAGCACAGCGTGCTCTCGTAGCCGAGCGCGAAGTCGCTCTCGCGCAGGTCCCGGTCGAGGAAACCGCCGAAGTCACCCATCAGCTCACCGGCCAGCAGCTGGCTCACGTCCTCGTCGGTGCGTGCCGCGATCAGCAGCGGCGAGATGAGGTCGATCGACTGGACCCGTTTGCCGCCGAGCCCGCCGACGTCGGCGATAGCGCGAGACAGCAGCTCGGCGGTGGCGGCATCGGCTGCGGGCAGCTCGTCCAGCTCGGAGTCGGCCCCACCGCGCCGCGCCTGCCGCTGCTCTGCGACATCGCGCAGGAGGTTGCCGAGCGGCTTGCGGGCGCCGTCGCCGAGGTGCGGCTCGAGAGCCTCGTGCAGCGCCTGCGCCCAGGCCAGCCGCGCGTTGTCCCGGTTGACCTTGCGCAGGTCGTCATAGAGCGGCTGCTCGGAGACGACCGCCTGCCCCCGTGAGAGACCTTCTGCCCAGCTGGTCTCGTGGTCGCGGTCGCTCCATTCCTCGGACTCGCTGGGCTCCTTCGACCGCGGGTGGATCATCAGGGTCAGGCGATGGCCGCCGTCGGCTCCGTCGTCGACCTTGCGCGCCGCGGCCAACAGGCGCCCGATCGGCTCGTGCTGCACCAGCCCGCCGTCGGTGTACCAGAGCCAGCCCGACCGCGGCAGGTTGGACAGGCCCTGTGCCTCGTACTCGCCGCGGTCGTCGCGGCGGTCCAGCACGCGCGGCGCGAACGCGCCGGGATGCGACGCCGACGCCATTGCCGTCTCCAGAGGCGAGGCGCCGGACGGCTCGAGCAGCTGGCGCACCCCTCCGTGCGGCTCCAACCGGAAGTCCTTCCAGTCGGCGTAGGTCACCCCCTGCAGTAGCTCGCTGTCACGCAGCCCCTCGATCTCGTACGTGAGCCCGCGCAAGCCGGTGAGCGAAATGTGCAGCATCACCGGATGCTGCTGGCCCTCGTACGTATGCTCGGCCTCTTCGAGCTGCCCGGGCAGCTCCCGGCGCACGTCCTCGAGGGACAGCGGGCCGCGCGAGCCCCGTCGCAGCAGGGTGTCGACCGAGACCCGGTCGACCCACGCGGAGCGCATCAACGCCGGACCGTCGAGACCCTCGAGCACCGAATGGGCGGTCATGACAGCGACGATCGCCCCGGCGGACGCGCCACCGACCGCATCCAGGCGCACGTCCAGGCCGGCCTCCTCGCGGAGGTGGCCGATGCCCGCCAACAACGCGGCGCACGCTCCAGCCTGGTAGGCGCCGAGCGACGCCCCTCCCGACATCGAGACGCTCAGGCGCAGATCCGGCATCAGGTGGTCACCGCGATGAGCACCAGGACCGCCCAGGCACTGGGACGACTCCAAAGCAGGCGGCGTGGACGCATAAAGTCGACTCCTCGGGCCGGTGGTCGGCGATGCTATGCGCTGACCCGGACGATGTCGCTCAGTTGCGACATCGCGGTTCCAGACCACAATCCTGGGTGAGGCCCGTTACTCCTAAGCGCGAGGGGCGCCACGACATGCCCGACCTGGATCGGCTCCTGGCGACCTATCTCAACGAGCACCTGTTCGGCTCCACGGTGGGCCTTGACCTGTTCCGTCGGGTCGCCCGAAGCCACCGCGGGACCGAGCTTGGGGACAAGGTGCAGCGGCTCGCCGACGAGGTCGAGACCGACCGTGACGCCCTGCTGTCGATCATGGCCGACCTCGACGTCACGCCGAGTAAGCTCCGGGTCGCGGTGGGTCACACGGTCGAGCGCCTCGGACGGCTCAAGCCGAACGGGACGGTGATCCGGCGGTCGCCATTGACCGACCTCCTCGAGATCGAGGCGCTGCGCGTTGCCGTGCTGGCAAAGACCACTGGCTGGGAGGTCCTGCGCGAGGTCTCGGCTCGGGAGCCACGACTGTCCAGGGAAAGGGTCTCCGACCTGCTGGATCGGGCGCACGACCAGCGCGAACGGGTGGCAGCGCTCCACCTGGAGGTCGGCCGGCGCACCCTCGGTTAGGAGCGCCGGTCGAGCACTTCGTCAGTCGACGTCGACGTCGATCGCCACGGGCACACTGTTGGTGATCACTCCGTATACCGCGGACCGAGCGCGGGATTCGAGCTTCGCCGGCACGCGGGCTGGCCTCCCCGCCGGATCCCGCTGGGATGATGCCGATGCGCCACGACAACTGGAAGCATCGCCGGGAGCTCGGCTATCCGGCCGAACCCTCGCACCGCTCCACTGGGCCTCAGCCGCGGCGGGGTTTGCGCAGAGCCGGCTACGGCGGCACGTCACCCTGGGCTCGTACCCGACCAACGGATACGGGCTGCACGACATGGCGCACACCGTCTGGGAATGGACGGTCGGCTGGTACTCCGCACCTTCCGGATGTCGCTCGGTGGGAGTCCTGGGTCGCCGCCCGACGGAGCGAGGACAGAGGCGTGGCTGCGGATCGCGACGAAGGAGTCGGGGATCGACTCGGTCACAGCGGGTCGCGGGGGTCGGGCACCGGCTCGTGGGTCATCTAGCGCAGGTGGTTGCCCAGGAACTGCTCGATCCGAGCGAACAGTGCGGCGTCGACGAGCGCGATGCCGTGGCTGAAGCCCGGGAGCAGGATCAGCTGCGCGGAGCGATCTTCACGAACGAATGCCCTGGCGTCGGCGGTGAAGTACGAGTCGTCACGTGCCACGTACACCTGCAGCGGTGACGGGAAGCCGCGTAGCGACGGCACCTGCTCGGTGCCGAACTCGGTGGGAGCCGACAGCGCCACCACGGCGTCCATCGGCGGCTGCACCCGGGCGCCGGCAGCCAAGGCGGCCAGCCCGCCCATGGAGGCACCGATCACGCCCACGGAGCGATCGCCGCGGTCGCGGGCGTACGCAACCGCCTCGGCGAGGTCCACCGCGACCCGGGTCTCAGCCGAGGCCGGCAGCCGCGACTTGCCGGTGCCGGAGAAATCCAACGCCAGCACGCGATACCCGGCGGCCTCCAGTTCCACACCCAGCTGGAACATCTGGCAGGCGTCGCCGTCCGATTGGTGCGCGAGAATCACGAACCGCCGACCAGCACCCATCAGGTAGCCGGCCAGCCGGTCCTCGCTCGCGAACCGGACGCTCTTGGTCCCGTTGCCCGGCGCGAGGCAGCTCGCGCCCGAGATCGTCGGCTCGGCCTCCTCCGGTTCCGCGGGGGCGGGAGCCTGGGTGCTCGTGGGCGTCGCCGGAGGGGTGGCTGCGGGCTTGTCGCCGCCGCACCCGGCGGCCAGGGCGAGTGCCGTGCACAGCACCAGCAGCCGAGCCGGCATTACACTTCCGTACCACCCATCGGCTCAGAGGATACCGACCAAGGCGCTATCCGCCTCGGGCGCCGATGAGCTCCCGTTCGTCGTCGTCGCTGAGCCCGGCGCGCCGTACGTGGTCGGGGTCGCGGGTCAGCTCCCACGCCAGCGTGTCGGCCAGCGTCTCGGCGAGTAGCCGATGGGTGAGACCGGTCGCGCGAGCCGCACTGCCGTCGCGGCTGTTGAACCCGGCGTACTCGGGCGTCGGCAGCCACAACGGCAACGACCGCTCGCCCATCCACGGCTCGACGTCGTGGTCCAGCAGCCAGTCCTGGTCGACCGGGACCAGAGGGCCGGTGTGCCCGGCCACCTTGCGCGCGACGGCTAGGTGCTCGGCGAGCGGCACGGTCTCGCCCACGGCGTTGAACACGCCGTGGACACCTCGCTCCGCGCTCTCCACCAACCAGGCAGCCAGGTCCCGCACGTCGATGACCTGCGTCGGGAGCGGCACGTCGAGGACCAGCACGCTGTCGTCGGCCATCGCCGGCCGGGCGAAGCGCCGCGGCCAGTAGCCGGTGCGGTCGAAGATGTCTCCCGGCCCGCCGATCAGTCCCGCCCGGGCGATCAGGGTCCGGTCGGTCCCGAAGCTGCGGAGCACGTGCTGCTCGCAGGCGACCTTCGCCTCCCCGTACGTCTCCATGGTCTCCATGACGTCGCCGGTGAGCGGTGCCAGCAACTCGGCGCTCTCGTCGCCGCCTGGAATGGCGTGATCGGCGTACACGTTGCCCGATGAGATGAAGACGTACGCGGCCGCGCGCTCGGCGAGTGCGGTCGTGGCTCGGCGCACCTGGCCGGGCTGGCGGGAGACGTCGATGACCGCGTCCCAGGTCTCGTCGGCAACCGCGCCGTACGCGTCCGGGCGGTCCCGGTCGGCGCGGTGGAACCGCGCGCCGGCTGGGACGGAGCCGGAATCGCCGCGGGCGAGGCAGGTGACATCGTGGCCGCGGTGCACTGCGTCGACCGTGAGGCTACCGCCCAACCAGGCCGTACCGCCGAGCACGAGTAGCCGCACGCTGCCCATGCAACCCCGTCGTCGGGGCTGGCAGCAATGACCGACCTTCCCGACCAGGCGCCGAGCCGGCACGGCCGCCCGTTCAGCGGCGCCGACTGGGCGCTGCTGACCGCGGTCGCGCTGATGTGGGGAACCTCGTTCCTGTTCATCGAGATCGCGCTCGAGACGGTGTCGCCGACGGTTGTCGCATGGGCGCGAGTGCTGTTCGGAGCGATTGCGCTGGGCTGCGTACGGGCGGCCCGCCAGCCGGTCACCCGCGCCGACTGGCCGATGATCGGGGTGCTTGGGCTCGTGTGGCTGGGCGTCCCGTTCGTCTTGTTCCCGCTCGCTCAGCAGTCGATCGACTCGTCGCTCGCCGGGATGATCAACGGCGCCACCCCGCTGTTCACCGTCTTGATCGCGGTCGCGTGGACGCGGCGGTTGCCGGCGACATACCAGCGGGTCGGGCTCCTGGTCGGCTTCGCCGGAGTCGTGGCGGTGAACTGGCCGGCCGTTCAGGGCGCGGACGCCACCACGGTGGGAGTGGTGCTAGCCGTGCTCGCCGCGGTGTTCTACGGCGTCGCGTTCAACATCGCGCCACCACTGCAGGCGCGTAACGGCACGTTGCCGGTCATCTGGCGGGCGCAGCTGGTCGCGCTGGTCGCGCTGTCCGGGCCTGCGGCCGTCGACTGGTCGGGCTGGGGCTGGTCGTGGTCGGCGTGGTCGGCGCTGGTCGCCCTCGGCGTGCTGAGCACCGGCGTGGCGTTCGCGGCGTTCGTCACGCTGATCTCGACAGTGGGCGCCACCCGCGGGTCGGTCGCTGTCTACTTCATCCCGATCGTGGCCATCGTCGTCGGCGTGGTGTTCGCGGGCGAGAAGGTGGCGGTCGTGTCGCTGGTGGGCACCGGCCTGGTGCTGGTTGGCGCATGGCTGACCAGCCGCAGGGAGACCTGACCGCTCAGCGGGCGCGCAGCCAGGCCAGCACCTCGTCGGCGTGCTCGTCGGGCGGAAACACCGGGTAGAACACGTGCTCGACCGCACCGTCGCTGAGCACCATCGTGAGCCGCTTATAGAGCCGTTCGGTGTCGTCGGTGGTGAACGTCGGCAGCTTCATGGCCGCTGCCAGCTCCAGCTCCGGATCGGACAGCAGGGCGAACGGGAGTCCGAGCCGGTCGACCGCCTCGCGTTGGTCGGCTGTGTCCTGGCTGGACAGTCCGAACACCCGGCTCGCACCCGCGGTGCGCAGCTCCTCATGGTGGTCGCGGAAGCCACAGGCTTCCGGCGTGCAGCCCCGAGCGCCAGGGATCTCGTCCCAGCCGGGTGGGTGGTGCTGCTCCGGGCGACCGGTCCGCGGGTACAGATAGAGCACGGTGCGGCCGGGCCCGAGCTCGTCGAGCGCGATGGTGCCGCCGTCGGTGCTCGCGAGGCGCACCCCGGGAGCGGAGCTTCCCGGCAGGTGGTCGGCGGCACCGTCGTCGGTCGGAACGGGCAGATCGTGCGGCAGCCGATGGACGGTCATCGACAACTGCCCCTCACACCGCGCGCGTCAGCTCCGCTTCGCCGCACCGGAGCTCGAGCCGGTGCCGCTGCCCTTCTTGGTCGTCTTGTCGGCGACCTTGTTCGCTGCGTCGGTGATCTTGTCCTTGACGACCGGCGCCTGCTCGGCGGCCACGTCCTTGGCGTCGGCGGCGGCCTGGCGGACCTTCGGGTTTTCCCAGAAATCGTGTGCCTTCTCAGAGATCTGGTCGTACCGGCCGCGGCCGGCGCGGGCGCCGAGCACGTAACCCACCGCGGCGGCGGCAAGCATCGAGATCTTGCTCATGTCTCTCCTGGACTTTGTCGGAACGGGCGATTGGCGCAGAGGTTCACCATAGGCGGAGCACGGAAGGCTGACCAAGCGTCCTAGCACCAAGGGGTCCTTGCCCGCTCAACCATCTTCCGGTGATGATCGGAGTGGGTCGCTACCTCATCTGCCCGGTCTACACGAACCCGCACGACGGCGCCATCGCCCAGGACGCTCTCCTCGCCACAGTCCGGCGCAGCGACGGCACCCCGCTGCCGGCAGAGCATGGCTTCGTGGCCGACTTCGAGTCGCTGCGGACGACGGGCGACTACGCGGACTGAGGGCCGTCCGTACGGGCGGCCTCGGCCGCCTGCTGCTCCTCGACCCGCCGCCTGATCCGGCCCAACCCTGGCAGCTTGGCGAGCATCTCGTTGAGCTCGCGGGACGCGTCGAGCAGGTCGTGCAGGTCGGGGGCCACGCTGCCGAGCGTGGTGAGGACTGGCAGCACGTCCCGCTCGACCTGGGTGGCCAGCTGAGGCAGCTGGTCGACCAGGCTGACGAGCGCATCAACCTCGCGGGGTTCGGTGGTGTCGGCGAGTCGCTCCAGCGTCGGCTGCAGGGCGGTCAGGGACGGTTCGAGGGAGTCCAACAGGCCGACGAGCCGGGTCAGCGACTTCTCGGCGCCCGCGACCAGCCCGTCGGCGCGGGCTCGGGTTTCGTCCACCCCCGCGACGACTTCGTCGGCGCCAGCCCTGGTGGACTCGATGCGCTCGAGCAGACCGTCGACGTCCGAGACCAGCCGCTGCAGCTGGCCGGGAAGCGCGGACAGTTGGTTGACCAGGGCGAGCAGGTCCCCCGGGCCGGGCACGGACGGTAGTCGCACTGGGCTAGGCGGCGGATCGCTCGGCGGTGGTCTTGAGCCGCGCCAGGCCCTTCTCGAAGTCCGGACCCACCATCTTGTCCATGGACTTGAACAACCCCATGAGCTTGGTCGCGACGGTGTTCTCGCCGATCATCGACCAGGTGACGCGCGAGCCGGAACCCTCCCGGTCGATCGAGAAGGCCGTGGTGTTGTGCGCCTTGAACGGCTTCTCGAAGACGAGGTCGATGTCGACGTGGGACGGCTCGGCCGTGTCGGTGATCTCCATCGACCCCTGACCGACCTTCCGGTTGCCCGACCAGGCGTACTTCGACCCCTGTCCTGCCTCCGCACCGGAGTAGGTGCGTTGCATCTGGGGGTCCATCCCCTCCCAGGGGGACCAACTGGGCCAGTTGTGGAAGTCTGCGACCTGCTCATAGACGCGCTCGGGCGGTGCGTCGATCGTGGTCGACCGTTCGACGGTGAAGGTGTCGTTAACCATGCGGCGACGCTACCGAAGGTTCGTGAGAACAGCAGTGGGGGCCGACCCGGACGGGCCGGCCCCCAAAACGGTGGGCTGGTGCGTCAGCGCCCGAGCGTATGCCGGTGTCTCGCCACTGCCTACGCTGACCACGTGCCCGTCGCAGCGGAGGTGACGACCCGGCTGCGGCGGTCTGGGTCCGTGGCCGCCGAGCGGGAGGCCGCGGCCCTGCTGCGGCAGTTCGCCGAGCCGGGCTCGCTGGAGGTGGCCGTGCGCCGACGTGAGGCCGGCGAGCCGCTGGAGCACGTGCTCGGTTCGGCAGAGCTCGCCGGTGTGCGGGTGGCAGTCGCGCCGCCGGTGTTCGTCCCCCGAGCGCGCACCGAGTGGCTGGTGGGGCACGCGGTGGAGCTGGTGCGACAGCGCCAGCCGCGGGGACGGGCCGGTCCGCCCGTGCTCGACCTCGGCTGCGGCTCGGGTGCGATCGCGGCCGTGCTGGCCAGCCGGCTCCCCGAAGCCGAAGTGCTGGCCACCGACATCGACCCCGCCGCCGTCGCCTGCGCCAGCGTCAACGGCGCCTCCTTCGGGTTCGCGGCCTTCGGCAGCGACTGGTTGCGTGAGCTGCCGGACCGGGTCCGCGGGCGGCTCGGCCTCGTGGTCGCCTACCTGCCGCACGTGCCGACCGACGACCTGCCG
>Ga0136620_10001105_pt1 | contig 12631 bp, 14 predicted proteins | sample AntDrymUQ4162106_2_FD_104806 | JGI IMG/M metagenome (GOLD analysis project Ga0136620, IMG submission 104806) | Polar desert sand microbial communities from Dry Valleys, Antarctica - metaG UQ416 (21.06) | ecosystem: Environmental > Terrestrial > Soil > Desert | place: Antarctica: Dry Valley... | reverse complement strand
GCCGGCTACCGGGACGGAGGCGCTCCCGGGCCGACCCTTCGCTTAGCTCGCCTCAGGCGGCGAGGGCGAAGTCAGTGCTCTTTGCCTTGGCACTTGTAAGGTTCCACGGATCGTTAGCGAGTTGACCGTGGGTTCTCGGCCCGCTTCTCCTGAACCGAACGACCGAAGTCGAAACCGTTCAGCCCCTTGTGCAGTTGTCAAGCCTCACCAGGGTACTCGACCGGGGGGCGGGCGGCGCGGGACCATTTGCCGCGGATCGCGGGACCATTTGCCGCGGATCGCGGTTAGTGGCGCGAGTCGTCCATGCCCTTCGACCGACGGCCCAGCTCGCGCTCGGTCTCCCGGCGGGCGTCTCGGGACGCCATGGCCTGCCGCTTGTCGTACGAGCGCTTGCCCTTGCCGAGCCCGATCTCGACCTTGGCCCGGCCCCCAGTGAAGTACAGCGCCAGCGGCACGACGGTGAACCCCTTCTCCGCCACCTTGGACGCGATCCGGTCGATCTCGGTCCGGTGGAGGAGGAGCTTGCGCCGGCGCCGCGGAGTGTGGTTGGTCCAGGTGCCCTGCGTGTACTCCGGGATGTGCACTCCCATCAGCCACGCCTCGCCGTTGTCGACCTCAGCGAACCCGTCGACCAGCGACGCCCGCCCGGCGCGCAACGACTTGACCTCGGTCCCGGTCAGGACGAGCCCGGCCTCCCACGTGTCGCCGATGTGGTAGTCGTGGAAGGCCTTCTTGTTGCGTGCGACGACGGTGCGTTCCGCACCATCACGCAGCGGGGATTGCTTGGCCACGGCTCCATTGTCCGGTACGGGGCAGTCAGAGCCAGCCGGTCGGGTTCACGGTCTGACCGTTCTCGAACGTCATGAAGTGCAGGTGGCAGCCGGTGGAGTAGCCAGTCGTCCCGACATAGCCGATGACCTCGCCCCGGGTGACTCGCTCGCCCACCCTCGTCGAGTACGCGGACATGTGGTTGAACGCTGTCGCGAGTGCCCTGCCGTTGACCACGCCGTGCGCGATGATCACCCGGTTGCCGTAGCCGGCGTTGTAGTACTGCGCGACGACCTTGCCGTTCGCGGGAGCGAGGATCGGGGTGCCGCACCCGGCGCCGAAGTCGGTCCCGTCGTGCAGCTTCACGTACCCCAGGATCGGGTGCAGCCGCATCCCGTACGGGGAGGTGACGTACGCCCCGGGGATCGGGTAGCTGAGAAACCCTTTGCCGCTCGAGGTGGTGGCGGCGGCGGTGGGGACCTTGGCCATCCGGATCGCGCTGAGCATGTCGGCGACGCGGTCGCGCTCGCGCTCCATGCCCCGCAGGATGCGCAGGTCGTGCTGTCGGGCCTTCCGGGCGTCCTCCCGGGCGTCGCGACGCTCGTCGACGAGCTGATTCACCGCGCGCCGCTTCTGCCGCGCGCTGCGCGCGAGGTCCCGCTTGCGCTCGAGGTTCTCGGCCGCCTCCCGGCGCTTGACCGCGACCTCGTCGCGGATCTCCTGCACCTGCTCCTCGTGCAGCGTCACCAGGATGCGTTCGGCGTCCAGGTCGTCGAGGGCGGCGGTCTGGGCGGAGACCACCGACTCCGCGGACGACATCATCATCGGGAACGACTCGGAGCTGTCCCCGTTGATCACGGCGTCGACGCTCATCAGACCCGGGTCGCCGCTGGTGTAGGCCTGCACCGCGAACTGCTCGATCTCGTCCTGCGTCTCCGTGACCTCGGACTGGGCCGCCGCCAGCCTCGCCTCAGCCTCAGCCAGCCGCTGCTCGGCTTCAGCTAGGGCCAGCCGCATCTGCCGGTCCAGCTGCTCGGCAGCGGCCAGCTGGCCGAGCGTCTGGGCCAGCTTGTCTCGTGCGGTCGCGAGCCGGACCTGGGCCGAGCGGAGCACGGCGGTTGCCGCCTGCAGCCGCTCGCTGGTCTCCTCGAGCTCGTGCCGCTGGCCATAGATCTGCTTGCCGATGGCCTGCTGGCGTTCCTCCAGCCAGTCCTCCCGATCGGCCTGCGCCGGGCTCAGCGCACCCCCGGCCACGCACAGGGCGAGGCCGGCTACGACGACGGCGCGGACCGCGCGCGGTGGCACGGTTCGGCGCGGTCGACCGATGGGGAAGTCTCGGTCCACGAGAGCGCCTTCGGCTGTAGGCGGGTGATGCAGCTGGTGCTGGTGGTACGGATAGTGCAGATAGTGCCTGTGCCCGACCGTAACCGACCGACCTCAGACATCCAGGTATTTGCGCGTCATCACGAGTGTCGGGATCACCGCGACGAGGATCGCGAACACCACCGTGACCGTACCCGCGAACACGGCGTCCCCCCAATCCACCCAAGGGGTAATGGTGCCCAGCCGTTCGGCCAAGTAGCCCTGGACCACAATCCCCATGAACGCCGCCAGAACCCCACAAGCGGCCGCGGCGCCCACCAGCGCGGCGAGCATCGACTCGAGCACGAACGGCAGCTGGATGTGCCACGATGAGGCGCCCACCAGCCGCATGATGCCGATCTCGCGGCGGCGGGCGAAGGCAGCCAGCCGGATGGTGTTGGCCACCTGGAGCACGGCCGCGATCATCAGCGTCGCGGCGACTCCGAGCGCGATCCAGCGCATCTTGCCCAGCACCTGGTAGAGCGGGTCGAGCAGGTCCCGCAGATCCCGTACGTGGTCGACGCCGGGAACGCCCTCCAGCTCACTGGCGAGCACGTCGATCTGGTTGGGGTCCTCCAGCGTGACGTAGAACGACGACGGGAACGACTCCGGCCGCAGCGCCTCGAACAGCCGGCGCCCGGTGTTGCTCTGCCCGAAGATCTGCTCCGCCCGCCCGTACTCCTCCGCCGAGGTCACGAACTCGTACGTCTCAACCTGGCTGTTCGCGACGATGACGTCCTCGACCTGCGCCTGCTGGGCATCGGTCGCGGCGCCGTCGATGCAGGCCGCCTCGAGGGAGTTGGGCGAGCACATCTCCACCTGGATCTGCAGCCGGTCACCCCAGTACTGCTCGGTGGTCTCGATCTGCTGCTGGAACAGCAGCCCGACACCAACGAGCGACACCGACACCGCCAGGGTGACGACGAGCGACACCGTCATCGAGACGTTGCGCCTGAGGCCGGTCCCCAGCTCGGACAGGACGTGGGTGAAGGACATCAGGTCTGGTAGCCGTAGACGCCGCGGGTCTGGTCGCGGACGACCCGGCCGTCGACGAGCTCGATGACGCGCTTGCGCATCTGGTCGACGATGCTCGAGTCGTGTGTCGCCATGACGACCGTGGTGCCGGTGCGGTTGATCCGGTCGAGCAGCTTCATGATGCCGACCGAGGTCGTCGGGTCCAGGTTGCCGGTCGGCTCGTCGGCGATGAGGATCATCGGCCGGTTGACGAACGCGCGCGCGATCGCGACCCGCTGCTGCTCACCGCCGGACAGCTCGTCGGGCATCCGCCGCCCCTTGCCGTCCAGCCCGACCAGGTCGAGCGTCTCGGGGACGACTCGGGTGATCACCGAGCGCGGCTTGCCGATCACCTGCAGCGCGAACGCGACGTTCTCACTCACATTCTTGTTGGGGAGCAGGCGGAAGTCCTGGAAGACGGTGCCGATCTGGCGGCGCAGCCCGGGCACCTTCCAGCCGGCGAGCCGGTTGATCTCCTTGCCCGCGACGTATACCCGACCTGAGGTCGGGCGGGCCTCTCGCAGCACCAGCCGCAGGAAGGTCGACTTCCCGGAGCCGGACTGCCCGACGAGGAAGACGAACTCGCCCTTCTCGACGTCGATGTCGACGGCGTCCAGGGCGGCGCTGTGTTGGCCGTCATACGCCTTTGTCACGTTCTCGAACCGGATCACGAAGCATCAGGGGCCGGAGCTCGGGTGCAGAGTGGTGGGTGGTGACGGGGTCCGGCCAATCGACGAGTGTACGTCGGCACCGAATCAGGGCAGGCAGGCCACGCGGACGCGCTGGGCGGAGTTGTTGGCGAAGCCGCCGCGGTTCCACATCGCCTGCACGGGCTGGCTCCGTCCGGTCGAGTCGTGCGCCCGCGCGGTCAACACATGCTCCCCGGGTGACGCGTGCCACTCCGCCCGCCAGCTCCGCCATGCGTACGGGGACCCACCCACGGGCTCGTCGAGATCGGCGTCGGCCCAGGTCAGGCCGTCGTCCACGCTCACCTCGACCCGGCTCACCGGCCCCCACCCCGACCAGGCCCTGCCCTGGAGCTGCACCGGCCCGGACCGGACCACGCGAGCGCGCGAGTAGTAGTCCGGGAAGCCGGGCGGGACCAGCAGCGCCCGCGGGGCGATCCGGGTGAGCTGCTCGCCCGGCTCGTCCCGCTGCTGGCGGAGCGAGTACGCGTGATGCTGGAACCCGTAGAACGGCTCGCCCACCACCTCGACCCCGGTGAGCCACTTCACCTGGGTCATCCCGTACCAGCCGGGAACCACCACCCGGGCCGGGAAACCGTGCTGGGGTGGCAGGGGCGCGCCGTTCATCTCGTACGCGACCAGGACGTCCCCGGCCGTCGCGTCGCCCACCGGCAGCCCGCGCTGGTAGTCCTGCTCGACGCCGCGCTCGACGCCGTGATCGGCTCCGGTGAGCACCACGTCAACGGCGGTGTCGCGCAGCTCGGCACGCTCCAGCAGGGCCCGCAGCGGGACGCCAGTCCACTCCGCAGTGCCGACGGCCTCCTGCAGCCAGGGCTGGCTCTGCGCCCGCGGCTCGAACCGCGCGCGGCCGTTGCCCGCGCACTCGAACGTCACCGTCACCGTGCGCGAATCCATCGCCCGAAGCTCGTCGAGCCCGAGCTCGTACGGGCGCTGGACCAGCCCGCCGACGCGCAGCCGCCACGTCGCCGGGTCGACGACCGGTATGTCGAAGTGGGTCAGCAGGTAGTGCAGACCGGTCGGGGTGAGGTCGTACGCGAGTGCCTCGAGCGGCATCCCGTGGTTGCGGGCGGCGAGCTGTAGCTCCTCGGTCGAGATCGCCTCACCCGGCTCCGCAACCCGGGCAGGCGCGCTCACCCGGGCGAACCGCCGGTCGGGGTCCAGCCCCCGTTCGGTGGACTGCGTCATGCCGCTACGAGACGTCGAGATCCTGGCCAGCCCCGATCCGGCTGGTGGGGACGGCCGGGAGGCCGAGCAGGTCAGTGGCGAGGTTGCCGGCCTCGGCGTTGCGTACCGGCTGCGGCACGAGGTCGTCGTACGGCGGCCGGGTGACCAGCGGGTCGTTCCGGTCGTCGAGGTTCAGCGCGTACAGGTCCGCTCCGGCCGCGACCTCGAACCCCCAGACCAGGAACGGGATCGTGTAGTTGTCCTTTTGAGTGGGATCGCCATGGGCCTGCGTCATTGGTACGCCCCCGTGGTCGGCCGTGAGGACCACCACGGTGGACTGGGAGAGGTATGTGTCGGCGTCGATGGCGTCGAGGAGGCGGCCCAGCTGGGTGTCGGCCGCCTGCACCGCCGCTAGGTACTCCGGCGACATGAAGTCGAACGTGTGCCCGGCGCTGTCTGGGTCTCGCAGGTGCAGCATCGAGAAGGTCGTCGGCCAGGTGGTCTGGAGATCCTCGATGAGCCGGGTCGTCATCGTGGATGAGTCACCGCGCCGGAACTGGTCGATCTTGTCGGTGCCGTCGTCCGGCCCGGTGACGTCGGGAGCACCGTTGGCGCCGTTCCAGGAGCGGTCGATGAACTGGAACTTCGACTTGGTGGCGTACAGGGCGGTCGAGCCGCCGGCGTCGTGCACGACATCGAACACGCTCGGCACGTACTCGCCTGCCGACGCGTGCACAGTGGACAGGTTGTCGGTGTTGAAGGTCACCCCGGTGCCGCCGGGCAGAGCGACCCACCGGCTGGTAACCATCGAGGTGTGGTTGGGCAGCGTCTCGGTCTTCTCGACCACCGTCCGCGCGTTCATTGTGGACGCGCCTTCGTCGATCATCTGGTGGAGGTTCGGGGCGCCGGTCGGTCCGAGCGCCACCAGGGCTTGCGGGTTCAGCCCGTCCATCGAGACCAGCACGACCTGCTCCACGTCGCCGGTCGGCTCCGGCGGCGGCTCCGGCGGCGGGCAGTCCAGCCCCCACTGGGTCGTTGCGTCGAACATGGCCCAGCCGTGGATGGTGTACGTGGCCGCCGCGTTGGCCACGACCGGGAAGGTCATCCGGCACGACGGGGCGGGCACGCCGGTGGCGAGCTCGTCGCCGGTCTCGAGCGTGAACACGCTGGCGTCGCCGGTGCTGGTGGCGACCAGGGCCGCATCCGACGTGGGGACTCCGTACGACACCTTCTGGGTCTGACCCTGGATTACGACGGTGCCGCTGCGCCCGGCGGCGACCGGATGCGTCTTGTCCTCGATCGTCAGCGTGTTGCCGGTCTTGGTGCCGTATCGCGAGCCGCCCGCCCCGGTGAGGCCGAAGTCGTCGAGGTAGGTGGGACGACCCACCCAGACCGGCACCTGAACCGAGTCGAGAGCGCGGACCGCCGAAACGGACGATCCCACAGACCACGAGATGAAGCCGATCGAGTGCGCCTCGACCGCAGCGGAGGTGACGGTGTCGTCGTCGAGGACCTCCACCGCATACCCCTGGTCTAGCCAGCGCTGGCGCATGTGATTCTCCCCCGAGCTCAGCGAGGCGGGGTTGCCGACCACCATCGCGACACTCGTTGGGTCGGCCGCTGCCGGGACGGTGGTCGCGAGGAAGGCGGGGACGGCGGCGAGGCAGAGCGCAATCGCCCCCATCGCCGCGGGTCCCCGTGGTACCTGGCTGCGGCCGAGCATCACGTAAAGGTAGTGGGCCCCGCCCGGCCACGCCCGGCCACGCCTCCCGAAATGCCCGAAAAGGTACTCCCCGGGGGGACGGGAGCCCCTAGAGCTTGATGCCGACGTACTTGGTCTCGAGGTACTCCTCGATCCCCTCGGCCCCGCCCTCCCGGCCGAAGCCGCTGGCCTTGACCCCGCCGAACGGGGCGGCCGGGTTGGACACGATGCCCTGGTTGAGCCCGACCATGCCGGTTTCGAGCCGCTCCGCGACCGTCACCGCGCGAGAGACGTCGCGGGTGAACAGGTACGACACCAGGCCGAACTCGGTGTCGTTGGCGAGCGCGACCCCCTCGTCCTCCTCGGCGAACGTGAACACCGGGGCGACCGGCCCGAAGATCTCCTCGCGGAACATCCGTGCGTCCCGCGGCACCCCAGACAGCACGGTAGGCTCGTAGAAGTAGCCGGCGCCCGGCCCGGCCGAGCCACCCGTCAGCACCTCGGCGCCGCTCTTCACCGCGTCGTTCACGATGTCGGCGACCTTGTCCCGCTGCTTGGCCTCGACCAGCGGTCCGACGTCGACGCCGTCCTCGGTGCCGCGACCGACAACGAGCGCCCCCATCTTCTCGGTCAACCGCTCGGAGAACTCGGCTGCAACCGACTCGTGCACGATGAACCGGTTGGCGGCGGTGCAGGCCTCGCCGATGTTGCGCATCTTGGCGAGCATCGCGCCCTCGACCGCCGCCTCGAGGTCGGCATCGGCCAGCACGAGGAACGGCGCGTTGCCGCCGAGCTCCATCGACACCCGAAGCAGCCGCTCGGCGGACTGCTCGACAAGGGTTCGGCCAACCTCGGTCGACCCGGTGAAGGTGAGCTTGCGAAGCCGCGGGTCGCGGATCAGCGGCTCCATCACCTCGCCGGTGTGGGTGGTGCCGATCAGGTTGAGCACTCCGGGTGGCAGGCCAGCCTCGGTGAGGATGTCGGCGAGCGCCATCATCGTCAGCGGGGTGAGCCCGGCGGGCTTGACCACCATCGTGCAGCCGGCGGCGACTGCCGGGCCGATCTTGCGGGTACCCATCGCCAGCGGGAAGTTCCACGGCGTGATCATCAGGCAGGGCCCGACCGGCTGCTTCATTGTCAGCAGCCGGCTAGCACCGTTCGGCGCGGTCGACCAGCGGCCGGCGATCCGTACCGACTCCTCGGAGAACCAGCGGAAGAACTCCGACCCGTACGCGATCTCGGCCTGCGACTCCGTGAGCGGCTTGCCCATCTCGAGCGTCATCAGCAGGGCGAGGTCGTCGGCGCGCTCGGTGAGCAGCTCGTACGCCCGGCGCAGGATCTCGCCGCGGTCGCGGGGCGGGGTCTGCTCCCAGTCGGGCTGGGCCTCGACGGCGGCGTCGAGCGCCGCCTTGCCGTCGGCGGCGTTGGCGTCGGCGACCTCGGTGAGGACCTTGCCGGTCGAGGGGTCCTCAACCCCGTGCATGCGCCCGCCGCTCGCCTCGCGCCACTCGCCTGCGACGAAGAGCCCCTTCGGCACCGCGTCGACGACGGCGCGCTCTCGCTCGATCGTGGTCATTGCCCGCTCCGTTTCGCTAGTTGACCCGCGCGGCGCCGCGGCGCCAGCGGATTCCGGCCTCGAGGAAGTCGTCGATGTCGCCGTCGAACACCGACTGGGTGTTGCCGGTCTCGTGCTCGGTGCGCAGGTCCTTGACCATCTGGTAGGGGTGCAGGACGTACGAGCGCATCTGGTCGCCCCACGACCCGGCGACGTCGCCGCGCAGCTCGTCAAGCGTTGCCCGCTCCTCCGCCCGCTTCAGCGCCAGCAGCTTGGCCTTGAGGATCACCATCGCGGTCGCCTTGTTCTGCAGCTGGGACTTCTCGTTCTGCACGGACACCACAATGCCGCTGGGCAGGTGGGTCAGCCGGACCGCGGAGTCGGTCGTGTTGACGCTCTGCCCGCCCGGCCCGCTGGAGCGGTAGACGTCGACTCGGACGTCCTCGTCCGGCAGCTCGACCTCGTCGGTCTGCTCGAGCACCGGGACCACCTCGACGGCGGCGAACGACGTCTGGCGCCGGCCCTGGTTGTCGAACGGCGAGATGCGCACCAGCCGGTGGGTGCCGGTCTCCACCGACAGCGTCCCGTAGGCGTACGGCGCCTTGACCGCGAAGGTCGCGGACTTGATCCCGGCCTCCTCTGCGTAGGAGGTGTCGTAGACCTCGGCCGGGTAGTCGCGCCGCTCGGACCAGCGCAGATACATCCGCATCAGCATCTCGGCGAAGTCGGCGGCGTCGACGCCGCCCGCACCGGACCGGATGGTCACGAGCGCCTCGCGGGAGTCGTACTCCCCGCCGAGCAGGGTGCGCACCTCGAGGCTGTCGATCGCCTTGGTGAGCCGGCCCACCTCGGTGTCCGCCTCCTGCCGGGTGTCGGCGGCCGACGTGGCGTCCTTCTCCTCGTCGGCGAGCTCGAGCATGATCCGCACGTCGTCGAGGCGCTGCCGCAGCCCCTCGACCCGGTCGATCTCGGACTGGAGCACCGACAGCCGGCCGGTCACGCGCTGCGCGTTGGCCTGATCGTCCCACAGGTCGGGCGCCGACACCTGCCGCTGTAGGTCGGCGACCTCCGACCGCATTGCCGGGACGTCGACCACCTGCTCGATCGTGTGCAGGGTGCGGTCGAGCTCCTTGATCCGCGCGTCGAGGTCCGGCCCAGCCACGCCGGCCAGCGTACGCGTGGGCCAGCGCTGGGCTGACTGCTCCGCTGAGAGTGACGTTTCTGCGATGACACGGGGAGGAATCGGACACCCGCGTCCACTCTCAACGGGTCGCGGCTGCGGTTGCCGGCTGCGTCAGCGACCGGTCCAGACCGGCGCCGTCCACGCGGTGACGCCCTCACCGCCGGAGACGTCGGAGGCGGTGGTAATCCGCATGTAGAAATAGCGCGCGGTCGTGGACCGCAGCGTGAACCGGGTGTCCACGGCGCTGTCGTCGAAGTCGCGCGAGGCGACCGGCTCGCCGCCGTCGGACTGGACCTCCACCCGGGTGATGGCGTCGGCGGCGGTGCCGTCCGGGTCGACAGCGCGTACGTGCGCGACGTACGTGAAGTCGCCGGCGGTGTTGATCGACGCGCAGCCGGTGTTGAACGGGTCGAAGCGGTCCTCGACGCTGTCCGCGACGATCTCGAACTCGTACGCGGGCGTGGCGGCTTGGGCTGCGGTCGCGGCCGACGACAACAGCCCGGCAGTGACCAGGCCTGCCACGGCAAACGCGAGCAGGGGCGAGCGGGTCATCGGAGCCTCCACTGGTCAGACGGGCGAGGTCAGCATCTGTGTCGCCCGGTCCCAGCCGCCATTGCCCAACCGTGCTACGACCCCAACGTTCACTCGACGGCCACGACGGCGGAGGCGGTGCCGCTGACGCTGGTCGCGCCGGCCCAGCCGGACGGGGTGATCGGCAGGTCGAGCGGCGCGGCGACTCGTACGGTCACGACGGTCCCGTTGGTGCTCACCCGCCAGCTCAGTCCGGAATGTTCGGCAAGGGCGCCGGTGGTGCGCAGGTAGTCGGCGACATAGTCGTGAGCAATCAGTGGGTCGACCACAGCCTGCTCACCGAGCCCGGTGGTGTAGACGTGCTTCCCCTCCACCCCGTCGGCCGCGGCCAGCGCGGACCCGTCGGCGAGCGCCATCAACGACTGCCGACGCAGGTACGCAGCCGACGCGTCGACGACCACGGCCGTCAACAGCCCAACGACGACGATGAAGCCGACGACCAGCACGGTGACGGTGCCTCGCTCGGAACGACGCCGCATCAGCGGTCCTCCCGGAACGTGCCGTACGGCTCGGCGTGGCTGTTGCTCACCCTTACGGACGGCGCCGACTCGCCCAGGAAAGGACCGGCCAGCGGCACCGCCTGCTGCACGGTCACATCCACCGTGATCAGTGAGCCCGGCGCCAAGCACTCCCCCGGGTTCGGGCTGCAGGTCACGCTGAGCGAGCTAGTCGCCCAGTCGACCCCCTGGTCGGCGAGCGCCACCCGGGCGGCGGTCTCCGCGCGCAAACGGGCTGACGCCTCGTCGGGTGCCAGCACGTACGCACGCCCGGCCGCGCGACTGGCGGCCGTCGCGCCGTACGACGCCTGCTGCACCTCCATCGCCGCGAGCAGCAGGTAGACCAGGGGCACGAGCAGCAGCAGGAACAGCCAGGTGAACTCGACCACCCCGGCGCCGCGGTCGTCACGGCGGCGACGCGTCACGGCGGCTGCTCCTCGACCGCGTGGCCCTCGACGCTGACCACGACCGATGGTCCGAACAACCCCAGCGCTGGCACCTCCGCCTCGACCCGCACCTCGACGCCCGGGTAGCCGCCCACCGACGTGGCCTGCGCGGTCACGTCCTCCGCGTACCGACCGGCGAGGATGCCGGAGACGACCGAGCGGGTACGGGCCACGCCATCGGTCGGGCCGTGGTCGGCGGTCGCCGCGAGCCGAGCACCGTCCGATGCCGCAGCTGTCAGCGTGTTGCGTACGTGCAGCACCAGACCCACATGGATGACACCGAGCACCAACGGCACGACGACCGCCGTCACCAGGACGAAGTCGACGACCGCGGCGCCACCCTCGCGCCTGCGGCGCACGGCTCAGCCGGTGACGCTGGAGAGCGCCGCGTCCAGCATGCTGCGCAGCTGCGGGCTGGCGATGGCGGTGAGCATCGCGACCAGCCCGGCGGTCATCACCGTGATCATCACCCAGCCCGGCACGTCGCCACGTTCGTCGCGGCGGCGCCGGCAAGCGACAAGGACTCTCATCTCAACCTCCTGGTTGTCATGGCGTGGTGAGCTGCAGACCCACCACCCCGGGGAAGAACGCGAACACGACGGTGACCGGGAGCACGAGGAATACGACCGGGAACAACACCTATTAGCGGTGCTACCAATCGGGCACGATAGGCGGTCGAGGCGGGGCGTCACGCGCATCGGCGTGTCGGGTGCCAGCTCGTCACCGACCCGACGTCTCTAGGCCGTCCCGGCAGCCGGACGTCGTCACCTTGATCTACGACGTCGTCACCACCTTGATCTACGACGTCGTCACCACCTTGATCTACGACGTCGTCGGCCACAGCCGGGAACAGCCGGGCCAGCCGCTCCCGCTGCCGCCGTGCGACCACCTCGCGGCAGGACAGTGCCGCTTAGTACCTCACCAACCACGGCCGAGACGGCCGAGTGTTCGTCCGAGACCTTAGCCGGGTCACCACACGGCGGGTGAGCTTGTCCTCGGACGGGCGCCAGCTCGACGAGTTCAGCAGCGCCGGCGGTAGCTCCGACGACGGTCGCGTAGTGACCTTCATGTCGCTATCGCCCGACGTCGTCGCCAGCGACCACAACCGTGTCCAGGACGTATTCGCACGCAATCTCGCGACCGGAAAGACCTACATCGTCTCTGTCGGGCCGAACGAAGAATCGTCCAACGGCATGAGCTGCGGCGGGGGAATCTCCGGTGACGGCCGCATCAAAACGTTCCCACTCCGGCTCCCAATCTCGGCTCTACGCGCCGCCGCCGCGACTGCTCGCCCGGCGACGCATGTTTCGGCCTACAGCGGGTCGCAGATCGCCGCGAAGGTCTCGAAGTTGACCGGGTCGCCGAATTCGTGGATCACGTCTACCCCGTCCGGACTGACCACAGCGACAAAGCCGTTGTTCAACCTAGCGGGTCCGGCACCGGCCATCCTGAAGTGATCGACCCACAGCTCCGAGTCCCCGGAGCGGCTCACCGCCCGGAAGCTGTAGGACCAGCGGTACCGGTTGCCGGCTTGATCGGTTGCCGTCCCGGTCGCGTACTCGATGGACACCCGACCGCCGTGGATCTCACTCAGTGAGCCGGTCCCGGTGAGCGTCGTGCCAGTAGGCAGATGCGGGCACTG
>Ga0136620_10001104_pt1 | contig 12634 bp, 11 predicted proteins | sample AntDrymUQ4162106_2_FD_104806 | JGI IMG/M metagenome (GOLD analysis project Ga0136620, IMG submission 104806) | Polar desert sand microbial communities from Dry Valleys, Antarctica - metaG UQ416 (21.06) | ecosystem: Environmental > Terrestrial > Soil > Desert | place: Antarctica: Dry Valley... | reverse complement strand
GCCTGGTTCTTCGGGAACGCGAGCGTGTCGCGGATGGTGGGCTCGTCGAGGAGCGCCATCGAGAGCCGGTCGATGCCCGAGGCGATGCCGCCGTGCGGAGGGGCTCCCATCCCGAGCGCGTCGAGCAGGAAGCCGAACTTCGCGCGCTGCTCCTCCCGTGAGATCCCGAGGAAGTCGAACATGCGAGCCTGGAGCTCGGGCTCGTGGATGCGGAAGGAGCCGCCCGCGAGCTCGATCCCGTTTGCGACGAGGTCGTACGCGACGGCGCTGGCCGCACCCGGATCGCCGTCGAGCAGGTGGAGGCTCTCGGGCGTCGGACGCGTGAAGGGGTGGTGCTCGGCGTGCCAGCGCCCCTCGTCCTCGTCCCACGAGAGCAGCGGCATGGGCGTGACCCACAGGAAGCGCCAGGTCTCGCGATCGATCAGGTCCAGCTCACGCCCGAGGTGGAGGCGCAGCAGCCCCAGCACCTTCGACGCGAGCCGCGGCTCGCCGGCGACGAAGAGCGCCGTGTGGCCGGGGGCCCGGAAGGCGTCGAGCTCGGCCTCGGACAGGAACTTCGCGATCGGCGACGAGATCTCGCCGCTCGGGCGGAAGACGATCGACGCGAGACCCTTCGCGCCCCAGGGCCGCGCCATGTCCTCGAGCTTCCCGATCTCGCTGCGCGAGAGCTCGGCCGGGACGCTGAGGTAGCGCACGGCTTCCGCGCCGGCGAAGACGCCGAACCCGGAGGAGCGGGTGAGCCCGGTCGCATCCTGGATCTCGAGCCCGAAGCGGAGGTCGGGCTTGTCGGAGCCGAAGCGGAGATCCGCCTCCTGCCAGCTCATCCGCTGGAACGGCGTCTCGAGCTCGACGCCGCGGCACTCACGCCAGATCCGCCCCACGGTCCTCTCCATCAGCGCGAAGAGGTACTCCTGGTCGGGAAAGGCCATCTCGACGTCGAGCTGGGTCAGCTCCTGGAGGCGGTCGGCGCGGAGATCCTCGTCGCGGAAGCAGCGGGCGATCTGGTAGTAGCGCTCGAACCCGGAGATGACGAGCAGCTGCTTGTAGATCTGCGGCGACTGCGGCAGCGCGAAGAAGCGGCCGGGCTGCAGGCGCGTCGGCACGAGGAAGTCGCGCGCGCCCTCCGGCGTGGGCTTGGCCATGATCGGCGTCTCGATGTCGACGAAGCTCGCTGCCTCCATCTCCTGCCGGATGATCGAGACGAGCCGCGCGCGCGTGCGGATGTTGCGCTGCAGTCGCTCGCGCCGGAGGTCGAGCCAGCGATAGCGGATCCGCAGCGTCTCGTCGACGCCCTCCTCGTCGAGCTGAAAGGGCAATGGCGGGCAGCGCGAGAGGATCTCGAGCCCGTCGACCTGCACCTCGACCTCGCCCGTCGGCAGGTTCGGGTTGACCGCGTCCGGGACGCGCGCGACGACCTCGCCCTCGGCACGGAGGACGAACTCGTTGCGGACGCCGTGGGCCGCAGCTGCCGCGCCGGGCGCCCGCTCGGGGTTGAAGACGAGCTGGAGGAGCCCCGTGTCGTCTCGAAGGTCGACGAAGACGAGGCCGCCGTGGTCGCGGCGCCGGGCCGCCCAGCCCGCAACCGTCACCCGGCGGCCGACGTGCTCGGGCCGAAGCTCGCCGCAGCGGTGGTCGCGCCAGATCATCGACTCAGGGTATCGAGCAGGTCTGCCAGCGGCAGCTCGACATCCGGGCGGCCATGCTCCCGCAGCGTCGCCCCGCCGGCTCCCGCGATCACGGTCGTGCGTGCGCCCGAGCGCCGCGCCTGCGTGAGCTGACCCTTGAGCGAGCGCCCGGCGTAGTCGGTGTCGCAGGCCCGTCCCCGGCGGCGGAGCTCGGCCATGAGGGCGAGCACGCGCTCGCGCGGAGCGCCGGCGTCGAGCGCGAAGAAGACGTCGATCCCGGGCTCGGCGAAGGTCACCTCGCCGAGGGCGAGCCCCAGCCGCTCGAGGCCGGCCCCGAAGCCGACGCCGGGCGTGGGCGGCCCGCCGAGCTCCTCCACCAGCCCGTCGTAGCGCCCGCCCGCCGAGATGGTGCTCTGCGCGCCCGCCTCCGGGCCGACGAACTCCCACGTCGTGCGCGTGTAGTAGTCGAGACCGCGAACGAGCGTCGGCACGAGGTCGTAGCGCACGCCGAGGGCGTCGAGGTACCGGCGCACGTCCTCGAAGTGCTCCCGGCACGCGCCGCAGAGCGACTCGCCGATCGTCGGGGCCCCCTCGAGCGCCGCCCGCACCCGGTCGCTCTTCACGTCGAAGACGCGCAGGGGGCTCGTCGCGCGTTTGCCGCGCGCTTCCTCGTCGAGCGCGTCGGGGTGATCGTCGAGCCACCCGTTCAGCCGCTCGAGATACGCGGGCCGGCAGTTCCGGTCGCCGATCGAGTTCAGCTCCAGGCGGTAGTCCCCCACGCCGAGCGTGCGGAGGAGCTCGTCGTAGAGCTGGATCACCTCCGCGTCGACCGCCGGATCGGCCGAGCCGACCGCCTCGACCGAAAGCTGCCAGTGCTCGCGAAAGCGGCCGCGCTGCGGGGCCGAGTACCGGTACATGGGCGCGAGCGTGTAGAGCTTGGCCGGCTGCGGCAGGCGTGCCATGCCATGCTCGAGGTAGGCGCGCGCGATCGGCGCCGTGCCCTCCGGGCGCAGGGTCAGCGAGCGACCGCCGCGATCGGTGAACGAGTACATCTCTTTCTGGACGATGTCCGAGCCACTCCCGGAGGTGCGGCTGAAGAGCTCGGTGTCCTCGAAGCCCGGCGTCGTGATCCGCCGGTAGCCGTACGCGGCGCAGAGCCGCTCCGCCTCGCCGCGAAGCCGGCTCCACAGCGGCTCGTCGGCGGGCAGGATGTCGTGCGTCCCCCGCGGCGCCTCGAAGCGCGTCACGCGCGCAGTTCGGAGAGGAACGGGTTCTGTGCCAGCTCCGCGCCCAGCGTCGTCGGAGGGCCGTGGCCGGGATAGACGGCCGTCTCGGGCGGGAAACGCTCCATCAGTGCCCGGATGGAAGCCTCCAGCGTGTCCCAGCTGCCGAAGGGCAGATCCGTCCGGCCGACCGAGCCTGCGAAGAGCACGTCGCCGGAGAAGAGCGCGCCCGCCGTGTGGAAGGCGAGATGACCGGGTGAGTGGCCCGGCACGGTGAGCGTCTCGAAGGGGATTCCCGCCGCCTCGAAGCGCTCGTCTCCCTCGAGGCGGACGTCGGGGACGAAGGGGCGGACGCCCATGCCGGGGAAGAAGTCGTCAGGGCGCTCGAGCACGGGCGCTTCCGCCGCTGCGATCGAAACGGGCGCTCCCGTCGCCTCGGCGAGGTCGGCAACGGCCCCGATGTGGTCGTAGTGCGAGTGCGTGATCAGGATGGCCGCGCAGCGTGCGCCCGTTCGCGCGAGCTGCAGGCGCAGCTCGGAGGCATCGGCCCCGGGGTCGACCACCACGGCGTCGCCGGCGCCCCGACGAGCCCGCACGACGTAGCAGTTCGTGCCGAGCGGCCCGAGCTCATAGCGGTCGACTGCGAGTTCCACGGGCGAGCCAGTGTAACGGCGTCCCCGCGCGTCTCCTGGTCTAGGATGGGCGGCCGTGCAGAGCTGGGATCTTCTGACGATCGAGGCGTCCGGCGGCACCCGTGACCCGGTCGTCCTCCACTCCGACGAGGCGCGGGCCGTCCTGATCAAGATCGACCCGGGCCAGGAGCTCGGCGATCACCAGGTGAAGGAGCGGGCGTGGATCTCGGTGGTGGACGGCGTGGCCGAGATCACCTCGGGCGAGGAGTCGTTCGAGGCCCGCCCGGGGACGCTCTTCACCTTTGCGCCACGCGAGCGGCACGCCGTGCGGAGCGCCGGCGGGGCGCGCATCCTCCTTCTCCTCGCTCCCTGGCCGGCGCCCGATCACTACGAGGGCGAGGAGCGGCCTGCCGCCGGCTAGGCCTTTCGGCTCCCCGAGCCGTCGTCGGGCGTCGCGTTGCGGCGGCGCCACATGCGGTAGGTCATCGAGTCCATGACGTAGCTGAAGGGCAGGAAGACGGCCAGCAGGAAGAGGGTCTGCATCAGACGCTGCGCGATCGTGAGCTCGGTGTACAGGATCGAGACGAAGACGAACATCAGCGGCGCGAAGATGGCACCGCGCTTGCCGATCCGACGCCAGGACGGGGGCTGCACGGTGCGCCCCGCACGCCCCGCACGCCCGGCCCGCGAGCCGGTGCGACGTGAGGTCGACTTTCCGTCCCTTCTTGCGCCTCCGTTCTTCGCGGTGCCGCGCTCCGGCTTCTCCTCGGGCTCGTCGAGTTCGACCTCATGGCCTTCGTCGTCGACGTAGAAGTACTCGTACTCGTGCCGCCGCCCCTTGACCCGGCGACGACGCTGCTTCCTGGTCGGCATGCGGCTAGCCTAGCGCCGCAACCTCGCCGCGAAGGACGACAGCCTCTATTTCCTGCCCGCCGAGGTGGTACGCGAGGTAGCGCCAGTCGGGCGCTCCGAGGAGGACGCAGTCGGCGAGGTAGCCGGGGGCAAGGCGGCCGACCCGGTCGGAGCGCCCGAGCACGTGCGCCGCGTTGACCGTGCACGCCGTCAGCGCCTCGGCCGGTGAGAGCCGGAGCTGCGTCGCCGCCAGCGAGCAGACGAGCGGCAGGCTCTCGCAGAACGCGCTACCCGGGTTGAAGTCGGTCGCCAGGGCGACGGCCGCGCCGGCATCGACGAGTGCCCGCGCCGGCGGCATCGGACGGCCGAGGAAGAGCGCGCTGGCGGGAAGCAGGACTCCCGTGACGGAGCTCGCCGCCAGCGCACGCACGCCCTCGGGGCCCGTCGCCTCGAGGTGGTCGACCGAGCGCGCCCCGAGCTCGACCGCGAGCGGAATCGCCCCGCTCTCGGTGAACTGGTCGCCGTGCAGCCGAAGGGCGAGACCGGCGTCGCGACACGCGCTCAGATAGCGGCGCGCCTGCGCGGCATCGAACGCACCGCGCTCGAGGAAGACGTCGGCGGCCCCGGCAAGCATGGAGGCCTCAGGCAGCACCTCGGCCAGGGCGTAGTCGAGGTAGGCGTCGCCACCCTCGAACTCCGGTGGGACGGCGTGCGCACCGAGCCAGGTGGCAGCCCCGCCCGCCGCCCGCACTGCGCGAAGGGACGCGAGCTCGGTGTTGCGGTCGAGCCCGTACCCCGACTTGCCCTCCCAGGTGGTGGTGCCCTGCCGGAGCATCCATCCCCGGTGACGGCTCACCGCTTGCGCGAGACCGTCCTCGCCCGCGGCCCGCGTTGCCCGAACCGTCGAGAGGATGCCGCCGCCCGCGGCATGGAGCTCCTCGTAGGACGCCCCACCCGCCCGCAGGGCGAACTCCTGAACGCGGTTCCCGCCGAACGCCGGATGGGTATGGCAGTCGACGAGGCCCGGAATCGCGCAGAGCCCTCGTCCGTCGAGCTCCTCGACCTCGCCGTCGAGCCGCTCCAGCTGCCGCATCGACCCGACGGCCGTTATGCGTTCACCCTCGCAGAGGACGTAGCCATGCTGGAGCACGGTGACCTCGGAGAGCTCGCGGCCGCGCGCCGGGACGCTCGTGGCCGCAGGGCTGGCGATCTGCTCGAGGTCGCGGATGAGCAGGCGGGGGCCGCGGTGCGCCGTCGTCACGCCTCGCCGCTTGCGGGTGCCGTCGGCACGTCGAGGCCGTGCTCGTCCGCCGCCTCCCGCGCCTCCTCGTAGCCGGCATCGAGGTGACGCAGGACGCCCAGGCCGGGATCGGCGGTCAGCACGCGCTCGAGCCGCTCGCCCATTTCGTCGCTGCCGTCGGCGAGGACGACCATGCCCGCATGGATGGAGTTGCCGATTCCGACGCCGCCGCCGTGGTGCACGCTCACCCAGGTGGCGCCGGCGGCAACGTTCACGAGAGCGTTCAGGATCGGCCAGTCGGCGATCGCATCCGATCCGTCCCGCATCGCCTCGGTCTCGCGGTAGGGCGAGGCGACCGATCCGGAGTCGAGGTGATCCCGTCCGATCACGACGGGGGCGCTCACCCGTCCCGAGCGAACGAGCCCGTTGATCGCACGGCCGGCGCGAGCGCGGTCACCGAGACCGAGCCAGCAGATCCTCGCCGGGAGGCCCTGGTAGGCGACCCGTCCGGGTGCGAGCTCGAGCCAGCGCTGCAGGAGTCGGTCGGCGGGAAAGAGCTCCCGCAGCGTCTCGTCGATGGCGTCGATGTCGCGAGGGTCGCCCGACAGGGCAGCCCAGCGGAAGGGGCCGATGCCGCGGCAGAAGAGCGGCCGTATATAGGCCGGGACGAAGCCCGGGTATGAGAAGGCGTTCTCTAGCCCGGCCTCACGCGCCTCCCCTCGTAGGTTGTTGCCATAATCGAAAACATAGCTACCGGCTCGGACGTACTCGATGAGGGCTTCGACGTGGCGGGCGATCGAGTCGCGGGCAAGGCGGAGATACTCCTCCGGGTCCTCCCCGCGCAGGCGGCTCGCGTCCTCGACCGACAGCCCTGCGGGCACGTAGCCGGTGAGGGGATCGTGGGCCGCAGTCTGGTCGGTCACGAGGTCGAAGTGCTCCCCACGGCGGACGAGCTCGGGCACGACTTCCGCGGCGTTCCCGAGCAGGCCGACCGAGAGCGCGCGCCCCTCGGCAGCCGCCTCGCGCACGCGACGGACGGCGTCGCCCATCGACTCGGTCGCTTCGTCGAGATAGCGCGTCTCGAGGCGCCGGCGGATCCGAGCCGGATCGACCTCGACGCACAGGATCGCGGCTCCCGCCATCGTCGCGGCGAGCGGCTGGGCGCCGCCCATGCCCCCCAGCCCCGCCGTCAGGATCGTCCTGCCGGCGAGGTCGGCGCTGCCGAAGTGCTTCTCGCCGGCGGCGGCGAAGGTCTGGTAGGTGCCCTGCAAAATCCCCTGCGTGCCGATGTAGATCCAGCTTCCCGCGGTCATCTGGCCGAACATCGTGAGACCCTCCGCCTCCAGCCGCCGGAACTCGTCCCAGGTCGCCCAGCGCGGGACGAGCAGCGAGTTCGCGATCAGCACGCGCGGCGCGCCGCGGTGGGTCTCGAGGACGCCGACGGGCTTGCCGCTCTGGACGAGGAGCGTCTCGTCCTCGCCGAGCCGCAGCAGGGTGCGGACGATCGCGCGCAGCGCGGTGTGATTCCGCGCCGCCTTGCCCGAGCCGCCGTAGACGACCAGCTCCTCGGGCCGCTCCGCCACCTCGGCGTCGAGGTTGTTGAGGAGCATCCGGAGCGGCGCCTCCGTCTGCCAGGACCGGGCGTTGAGCCGGCCGCCGCGCGGCGCACGGATCTGCCGAAGATCGCCGCAGAGCGACTCGACGGTTGCCTCGAGATTGCCGGTCTGTGCGTTCACCGCCTGCTCCGCCCGGACGAGCCGGAGACGCGCGCCTCCTCCTCCGCCAGCCGCTGCCGCCAGCGCCACCAGCTCCACGCCGTCGCGATCACGAAGAACGCGACCGCAAACAGCAGAGCGCGCACGAGTCCGCCGCCGGTCAGAACGGCCACGATCGGGATCATCGTGGCGAGGGCGAGGTGGAAGATCGCCGTGTTTCGGTAGGGGCGGCGCGGAATCGGCTCCGCCCGCGACTTCGCCCGTGCCATCAGTGCAGCTCCCCGACCTCGGCCTCGACCGCGGCGACAGCCGACCCGTCGCGAATCGCCGTTGCGACCCGCTCGATGTCGGCCGAGAGCGGGCGATCGTCACGCAGCCGGGGCGAGAGCGAGCGGACGAGCGCACGGGCGGCCCGCCCACCGGAGCCAGGCTCGAGGGGCGCCAGGAACTCCACCGCCTGGGCTGCCGCGAGCAGCTCGATGGCGAGCGCGCGCTCGGTGTTCGCCAGCACCTGCCAGCCCTTGAGGCCCGCGGCGTTCCCCATCGAGACGTGATCCTCCTGGCCGGCGCTCGTCGGGATCGAGTCGACGCTCGCGGGGTGGCACAGCACCTTGTTCTCGCTGACAAGGGAGGCCGCCACGTACTGCGGGATCATGAAGCCGGAGTTGAGACCGCCTCCGCGCGTGAGGAAGGCCGGCAGGCCGTCCGAGAGGTTCGGGTTGACGAGCCGCTCCACGCGGCGCTCCGAGATGTTCGCGAGCTCGGACACCGCCATGGCGAGCGTGTCGAGCGCAAACGCCAGGGGCTGGCCGTGGAAGTTCCCGTTCGAGACGATCAGATCCTCCTCGACCAGCACGAGCGGGTTGTCCGTGGCGGCGTTCACCTCGGCCGAGATCGTCATGTCGATGTAGTCGAGGAGGTCGCGGCACGCCCCGTGCACCTGCGGCGCGCAGCGGAGCGAGTAGGCGTCCTGCACCTTGTCGCACCAGCGGTGCGACTCGATGATCGCCGAGCCCTCGAGCAGCCTGAGCACGTTGGCGGCGGACGCAGCTTGTCCCGGAAGGCCGCGCAGCTCCTGGATCCGAGCGAGGAAGCTGGTGCGCGATCCCTGCAACGCCTCCAGTGAGAGGGCGCATGCGATGTCCGCCACGGCCGCGAGCCGGCGCGCGCGAACGAGGCCGAGGGCGCAGAACGCAGCCATGAACTGCGTTCCGTTGATGAGCGAGAGACCCTCCTTGGCCTCGAGCCTGATCGGCTCGAGACGAACCCGCGCGAGCGCCTCGGCGCCGGGCAGGAGCTCGTCCTCGACCCATGCCTCCCCCTCCCCCACGAGCGGGAGCGCGAGGTGGGCGAGCGGGGCGAGATCGCCGCTCGCGCCCACGGAGCCCCGGCTCGGTACGCGGGGCAGAACGCCCCGGTTGAGACACTCGGCGAGCAGCTCCACCGTCTCGACCCGCGCCCCGGAGCATCCCTTGGCGAGGGCGTTGACGCGCAGCAGCATCGCCGCTCGGACGATCTCGGGCGGGTACGGCTCGCCGACGCCGCAGGCGTGGCTGCGCAGGAGACGGAGCTGAAGCTCGGCGGTCAGTTCCTCGGGGATCGAGCGCGAGACGAAGCGGCCGAAGCCGGTGTTGATCCCGTAGGTGTGCTCGCGGGGCCCGTGGGTGGCCCGCTCGACGACGTCTCGGGCCGCGCGCATCTTCTCGTATGCCTCATCTCCGAGCGAGACGGGGGCCCGTTCGACGGCGACGCGCCAGACGTCGCCGACCGCGAGGTCGTCGCCCGTCAAGACGCACGTGGCGAGCACGACCGTGAGTCTAGATGGGTGATCGGTGAAGACGGTGATGGCGGGGGCGGCTCAGACTGCTTTCGCCGATCGAGGCGCACTGGCAGCGGGAGGCGCAGGCGCGTGGTCGCTCGGCGAGGGGGCACGGTCGCCCGACGATCCCGATGCAGACCTATGTGCGTCTGCTGGTGTTGAAGCACCGCTACGGGTGGGGGTACGAGACCTTGATGCGCGAGGTCTCCGATTCGCTGCATCTGCGCCGTTTCTGCCGGATTCCGCTGCACGAGCGGGTGCCGGACGAGTCGACGGTGAGGAAGCTGACCCGCCGGCTGGGCCCGGAGACGGTGGCCGAGCTCTCGCGGGCGGTGATCGCGAAGGCGCAGCGGGAGACGCGCTTCCACGCGCGGGCGGTGCGGATCGACTCGACGGTGGTGGAGGCGGATGTGCGCTACCCGACCGACGCCGGCCTGGCCGGGGATGGGGTGCGCACGCTCGCCCGCGAGGGCAGGCGGCTGCGCGCGAGGCTCAGTGGAACCGAGCTGCGGGTACGGGATCGCTCGCGGGCGGTGGGCACGCGGGTGCGGGCGATCGGGCGCAGCCTGCGCCGGCGGACCGGGGAAGCGAAGGGCGGAGGTGCTCGAACTGACCGGACAAACGGGGAAGCTGCTTGCCGCCTCGGTCAAAGAGGCGCGGACGCTCGCCGCCGAGGCGCACAGGCAGGCGCAGGCCGGCGGGGCGCAGACGGAGCCGGGAGGCCGCCCGGCTGCTGGCGGCGGCGGAGCGGCTGGGGGAAGCTGGCGGGGCGGGCCGAGAAGGTGGTAGGGCAGATCAGCAAGAGGCTGGCCGGGGAGCCGATCAGCGATCGGCTCGTCTCGATCTTCGACCCGGACGCGCGTCCGATCCGCAAGGGCAAGCTGGGCAAGCCGACCGAGTTCGGCTACGTCGAGCAGCTGGCCGAGCTGACCCCGAACACCAAACGGGGAGCGCGCGGCTTTCTCCTGCCGCCGTCCTCGGCGCCCGGCAACCCGGGCGAGAACGAGCTGCTGCCCCAGACGGTCGCGGAGCTGGAACGGCTCCGGCTCTCGCCGCGGGAGGTCGCTCTCGACGGCGGCTTCCAGACCAAGGCAACAGCGGAGGCGCTCGCCCCCCTTTCCCCGGAACGTGTCTTCATCGCCGGACGGGCAGCGCCCGGCTCACGGCGGACGCAGCGACGGCTGGCCCGCTACCGCGTCGGCGCCGAGGGCCGGATCTCGCACCTGAAGCGCCGCCACGGGCTGCGCCGCAGCCGCCTGAAAGGCAGAGAGGGCGAGCGCAGCTGGACCGGCTGGGCGGTGTTCGCCTACAACGTCCACACCTACGGACAGTACGCGTGAGCCAGACAGATCGGCACCCGAAGGAGAGCGAACGAAACCAGCAGGCGAACAGACACCGAAATCCCAAGGCGAAGCCTCTTCGTCAAGCTACTTCCCCCGCCAACCTCGCCGCGCTTCCCAACGACGTTTATCCGGGGGAAGTAGTTAAGAGATAGGGCGGTGATCCGGCGCCGTGTCTGAGTCGTTCCCGGCGCACCGGATCTGCCGATCGCCCATCCGGCTCTGCCCTTCCGGGATGCCCTCGTCACGGTCGAGCAGCCGGAGCTCGAGGACGTGGGAGGCGTCGAAGCCCGCGATCCGGAGCGCGGCACCCGCTGCGGCCGCGGCGGCCCCGGCCGGCATGAGCCCGACGAGTTCCGAGCCGACGACGGTCGCCCCGCGTGCGGCCGCTTCGGTCTCGATGCGAGCCACGAGGTCGAACAGCGCCGCCGCCTCCCAGTCCTCCACGTTCATGCTCACCTGTGTCAGCCCGGCACCCGGGAGCTCGAGACCCAGCGCCCGCACACCCGGAAAACCCCCTCCACGCTCGCGGATCGAGGCGGCGATCGCCCGTGCGACCTCGACCTCCGCGCCGCTGAGGTTGACGTTGAAGGCGATGAGCGGACGGCGGGCGCCGACGAGAACCGCACCTGCCGACGGGTCGAGGCGCGGCGGGCCGAAGTCGGGCGCGAGCTCGCCCAGGTCGAGGCGGCGCCCGAGCTCCGCGAGGCCGCCGCGACGGAGCTCGGCGGGACCCCGCCCACCTCCCACCTCGCCGTAGAGGAAGACGGGCAGCCCGAGCTCACCGCCGATCCGATCCGCGAGGGAGAGGGCGGCCGCGTGGGCGCGTGGCATATCCACTGGCCGCAGCGGGACGAGCGGCACGACGTCCGCCGCACCGACACGCGGATGCACACCGTCGTGCCGGCGGAGGTCGATCCGCTCGCGTGCGACCGCAATGCCTGCGAGCAAACCTTCGACGAGCTCCCTCTCCCGGCCCACGAGGGTGAAGACCGAGCGGTTGTGGTCTTCATCCCGGTGAACGTCGAGCACGCGGGCATGGCTTCCGAGGGCCTCCCCGATCGCCTCCACCGTCGCCCCATCCCGACCCTCTGAGAAGTTCGGAACCGACTCGAGCGGCCAAGGCATGAGCCGTACTCTAGGAGCGTCGTGCAGGCTCGACTGCGCCTTCTCGTCGCCGCGATCCCCGCTCTCGCCGCTGCCGGCTGCGGTGAGGATGCTTCTCGGCCTGCCGGCGACGCGACGACCATGCCGGATGTCGTCGAGATCGCCTGCTCCTCGGAGGGAGCGAGGGCGACGACCCCCGCCGCGCGACCGCAGGCAGACGGCGTTCACATCGCTGTGACGAACGAGACCGACGTGCGACTCTCAGTCGTCGTGCGCGGCGCGGGCGGACGCGGAGGCGGGCGTGACGCGGCGCCGGGCCACTCCGAACACGTCTTCGAGCTCCCCCCGGGACAACTCGAGGTCGGCTGCCACGGACCAACGGAGGACTCCAGCGAGCTCGTGAATCTCGCCCGGGTCACGATCGTCGACGAGGAGGGGGTGTGGGTTTCCCTTGAACTCGCCTGCGAAGAGGTCTCGAGCACGATCGCCGACTACGGGGAGGGAACGACCGGGGGGCGGGGAGAACCCGTCGAGCTGGCGGATGCAGCTCTGAGGGAACGGGGCCTCCGCTCGAGCGACCGGATCGAGCCGGCCGGATACCCAGACGCCGACGGCGATGCCGTACGCGTTGTCCGGGACGGCGAGACGCTCGCCGCGGTTCACTTCAGGCGGACTCCCGATGGCGGCTTGTTGCTCGATCAGATCGACAGGTGCGACGGGTTCGGCGCGTGAAGACCTACTACGACCAGCGCGCGCCCGAGTACGACGACGTCTGGCTCGGTACCGGCCGCTTCGCCGAGCGCAACCGACCCGAGTGGACAGAGGAGCGTGAGCGGCTCATCCGTTTGCTGCGCGAGCTCCCGTCGGCTCGGACTCTCGACGTCGCGTGTGGAACCGGGTTCCTCACGCGCTTCCTGCCGGGTGAGATCGTCGCGCTCGACCAGAGCGAGTCGATGCTGCGCCTCACCGGCGAGCGTCTCCCGCGAGCGCACCTCGTCCGGGCCGACGTGCCGCCACTGCCGTTCGAGGACGGGGCGTTCGACCGCCTCTTCACGAGCTTCTTCTACGGGCATCTCCAGGC
>Ga0136620_10001103_pt1 | contig 12635 bp, 12 predicted proteins | sample AntDrymUQ4162106_2_FD_104806 | JGI IMG/M metagenome (GOLD analysis project Ga0136620, IMG submission 104806) | Polar desert sand microbial communities from Dry Valleys, Antarctica - metaG UQ416 (21.06) | ecosystem: Environmental > Terrestrial > Soil > Desert | place: Antarctica: Dry Valley... | reverse complement strand
GGTCGCACGCAGCCCTGCGACCGAACGCACGCGCGTGCGCGTCTCGACAACGCACAGAAGGCGCTCGAGATCGCCGAACTCGTGGCCGGCGAGGACGAGATCCCGGCCTCCCGAAGTGTTGCCGCGGCGCTCGCCGTCCTCTCCGGGATCGCGTCTGCCGATGCTGCCTGTTGCGCCGCGCTCGGCCGCCGCTCGCGCGGCGAGGATCATCGCGAAGCCGCAGTCCTTCTTCGACAGATCGTTCCGGCGGGAGACCGGGCCGCCAAGACACTGATCGAGCTGCTCAACCTGAAGGACACCGCGCAGTACGGCCTCATCCCATCACTCGGCGCGAACTTACCACGGCACTACGCCGCGCCTCGCGGCTGCTCGATTTCGCCGACGACATCCTGCGCCGATAGATCGCGGCGGAGCGGCCGACGCGTTGCGATCGACTCCCGCTTTCTGCCCAGATGAGCTGATTACCCGCATCGATCGCAACTCGCGGCTGTGTCACGCGGCAGCGGCATCGCGTGTGGCGAGATTCTCTAGGCGCCCTGCGGCGGCGAACAGCTCCTCACGGGCGACGTGGGCGTAGCGGCTGACCGTGGATAGGTCGGCGTGGCCGAGGTACTCGGCGACCAGGCGCGTGTCCCCGAGCTCCTGACGCAGCCAGGTCGCCGCCGTGTGGCGGAGCGTGTGCGCGGTGACGTGTTTCTCGAGTCCCGCCCGTTTCGTCGCACGGCGGATGATCTCGGCGAGGATCGTCTGTTGAAGACGTCCGCCGTGGAGACCGCAGAAGACCGGCGCCTCCAGACTCGGTTCCCGCGCGGTTCGGAGGGCGCGGAGCTCGCCTGCGAGTCCGGCTGGGAGCGGCTGGCGGCGGGCTTTGCCGCCTTTGCCCCGGCGGACGAGCAGCGTCGGCGCGGCAGCGTCGAGGTCGAGGTCGCGCCAGTCGAGCCCGCAGAGCTCAGAACGGCGTAGCCCGGTCGTGACGAGCGTGATCAGGGCGAGCTGGTCGCGTTCGGCGAGCCCTGGGAGGTTGCGCTCAGGATGTCCGGCGGCGTCGAGCAGCCGCCGGAACTCGTCCTGTTCGAGCCAGTCGCGTTCCTGGCGGGGCTTCGGCGGCGGTTCGAGGTCGAGGAAGGGATCGGGCACGCCGTCTCGGCGGCTGACCTAACGCAGGAAGCGCCGGAGCGGCACGAAGCGACGGTAGTAGGTCGCTGGTGCGGGCTGGGCGCGCTCCTGGTAGGCGGCCAGGTAGTCGACGATCGTCGCTTCCTCGAACAGGTCACGCCCGCGCGGCTCGGACCACGCGAGCAGATCGTCGATCGCGTTGCGGTAGGCGCGGTGCGCGCTCTCGCTGCGACAGGTGCTCGTGAGCCGGCGCAGCCAGTCGTCGCGCGTCTGGCGGAGCGAAGCAGCCGTTGGCGCCGGCCGGGCCGTTGGCGCGCCGAACGATGCAAGGCAGGCGGAGAGGACGACGAGCGGCGGTCGATCGTCGGCGGAAGCGCGTGCCTCGCTCAGCGCGGTCTCGAGCGCAGCGAGTGCGGCCCGGTCTGTTGGGCCTGAGAATGAAGTGCGCGTACGCACCGGCTCCGGCTTCGCGGCAGGCGCTGCCAGCGGTGTCGGCCCTGCGTCCAGGTCGGCGAAGGACAGCTGCCCGTTGGACGCCATTGCGCAGAGTGTAGCAGAAGTGGGTCGTAACCTCTAATCGAGGCATCGAACCTATACTCGCGGGGATGTGGAGCGCCATCCTGATCCGAGAGGCGCGGCTCCGTGCGGGACTCACTCAGCAGGAGCTCGCAGACCGCAGCGGCCGCGAGCGCTCCGTGATCGCGCGCTGGGAGCAAGGGGCGGTTGCACCGAGCCTCGAGGCGCTGCTCGCGGTCATCGAGGCATGCGGCTTCGACCTCCCGCTCGAGCTCGCTGCGCGCGACGACTCGGCCAACGAGCGGCTGAGCAAGAACGCGCGACTCTCGCCCGAACGTCGGGTGCAACGGCTGCTGCAGGTGCGCGGCAAGAGCGGCTGATGGCCGGGCAGCCGCCTTTCGACCCGTACGCGATCCTGGCTGCCCTCGAGCGCCGGCGCGTGAGCTACGTCGTGATCGGCGCCTTCGCGCGCGTCGTCCAGGGCGCCGAGGAGATCACGCACGGCATCGACGTCGCTCCCTCTATCCGCAGCGAGAACCTCCGCCGACTCGAGCTCGCGCTCGAAGACCTCGACGCCGCGCGTGTCAACGGGGAGCCGGCCGTCCTCGACGAAGCGACGATCCGTGACGAGCCGCCGCTCGAGCTGCGGAGCCCGGCCGGGGAGCTCAAGATCGTGCCAGAACCGGCCGGCACGCGCGGCGGCTACGACGACCTCCGCCGCGCGGCGACACGCGAGCCGATCGGCAAGGGCCTCCGGCCCTCGGTCGCGTCGACCGCCGACCTCGCACGAATGCTCGCCGCCCTCGGCCGCGAAGCCGACATGCCAAAGCTCCTCGCCCTCCGCCGCCTCCAGGCACTCGAGCGAACCCTTGGCCCCGAGCTCGGCCTCTGACCCGGACGAAATGCCCCGAGACCGGACAAGTCGCGGTGTCCCACTGACCGGGATAGCACGAGAGACACAGATGCACTACGAGTGCTGGGCGGACTGTCGAACCGAGCGAGCCTGACGAGTCGCGAGCAACTCGTCAGGCTTCGTTCCATCGCGGTCAGCGTCTGCCAGCGGATCCTTTCCGCCGTCTCAACGCTTGGCGGCGCGGAGATTAAGACCGCGCTACACGCGGACCGTCGCTTGGCTATGAAGAGCCTCTCTCAGTAGAGCTTTCCGCCGATGTGCTCGACGATGATGCGAGAGCGCTCCGGATCAATAGCGAAGTAGACGCGGCCAACCTCTATCCACGCCTTTGCGTCATCGACCTTGATGTGAGGCTCGCATCGATAAGGGACGCCTTCGTGCTCGAAGTCCGCGAGCGCGCCGAGGTTGGCGTCGTGAAGCGCGACCTCGATGCCGTATTCGGTGCTCGCAACGTCAGCAAACCGGGCCCCTAGCTCCCCTTCCCGCGCAGCAAAATCGCCCGCCATGCGCGCCAGTGCCTCGACGTGATCCCACATGCGCCCGGCGTCGCCGTACGCACTTGCGTGAGCGGCAGATATTGCGTTCTCCGTGACAACGAACGCTTCAGACGCTAGCCCTCGCATGCGTTCCTCGAACTCGCTCCAGTCCCGTGGACGGGCTCCGCCTTGCTCGCCGGCGTCGAGCAAGACATCAAGTTCCATCGTCGCCTTAAGCAGAGCATTGTCGAACTCTGGCTCGAGGAGTTCGATGATTGACCCGGCCGCGACGGACGCTGAGTACACGCTAGCGCCGCCAGCCGCACGCGGCGACCAGATCACGAGAGCGCGCGGGCGCACGTCGTGAAGACGTGCGTTTGCGGCGTCGACACGCCTATGGGGATCTTCAATGATTTCAACTTCGAAGCCTCGGACTGCGCCAGCGCTGGTGATCCGAAGCCGCCAGTCGTGCGGCAAGTCATGCGCGTTCGCGGACCCGCCCAGCCACAGCAGGCGCGGCGCCGCCAGATGCAACGGCAAGAAAAAGCGAGCGTCTGGGTTAGCGCGGACGTAGAGGGCTTCGAGTTCAACTGTCAGCGCGTCTCGACCATCCAACACGCGGAGCTCAGAGGCCCACTCCGAAGGGGGCGCGAACTTGCCACGCGGCTGCGTGGAGCGAACCTCGATCAGCGTCGCCTTAAACGCAGCTCCAGATCGCCAAGGCGTTAGCAACACGATGTGTCGAGTGCGGCCGTGTTCCTCGAGCTCGCCGTCCGAGAGCGCGATAGCCCGTGCCGGTTCGAGGAGCGTCTGCCGCAGAGTCGCGGACACCAGTGGGTCGCACCCAGCCGCTTGCTCTCGAAGTAGATCGAACGCCCTTGGGTCATTCGGATATCGGAGCGCTTCCTGGCGAGGGACTGAGACTCGCCGTCGCGCTGCGGCCTGTATGGCGGCGTCAATCTCGGCCATAGGATTCGCCGGCGCGTCGATCTCGACGCCTTTGGCGAGGAGCTGGCGAACGTTGAACACGACCCGCCGGCGGCTAGCGGATACGGATTAGGTACTGGAGCGGGACTGAGATTCGAAGAAGCTCAGCGGCCGGCATCTGATCGATCGCGGCATGGAGGAGCGTCCGCACGTACTCGACATCTGCCGCGGCGACGCCAGGTGTTGACACAACCGACGGCTTTGTGTCGGTGATCTCGACCGTGACACCGTGCTGGATCGCCCATGCGCGGATCGCTTCAGCTACGCGTTCGATGCGCACGCGATTCCACTCGGAGCTGAGAGGGGTCGCTTTGACAGCCATCGTGAACGCAGCCAGCGGCTTCTCCTCGCCGAGAGCCGCGAGCAGAACTGCACGAAATGGCTCTTCTGCGGACTCCGCGAAACGACGCATCCATTCGAGTTGCTGCTCAAGAGTTATCGGCTCAATCTCAATTTGCCCCGGCGTGAGCGTCGCGTGATGCTGCGTCGTCAGGAACGCATGGTCACGGACCGTGTCGTAGTACCGCTGACGGGGGCTCCAGTCAAAGAACGCCTTCCACAGGTCGGCTCGAATCCAGGCCGACGACCGTTCGGTTTCGCGGGCGGACGGCTCCAGTTGCCCCTCTCCGGGATCCTCTGCGACCGGGAGCTTCACGATGAAGTCCCCGCCCTCGGTCCGTTGGTACTCGATGATCCCGCGATCACGAGCGGCTTCGAGAAACATCTTGAACCGCGAGAAGCCAAGCTTCGACTCGTCGAACCACCCGGACGACTGATGCTGCAACATGGGCTTCAAGGACGCGCCGTAGAGCGTCCTCCCCTGGGCCTCGGCATCCTTTACGGCGGCTTCAAGCAGCCCGAAGGCGGCTTCCACCGAGTCCGTCGTCTCCATCAGCGCATCCTCCCTTGGATAGGGCTACGGCTGAAGGGCGATGGCCCCTCAGCCGCATCCAAACCTCGATTGATGCTCTGGCGACGACCCACGCGATGTCTCGTCTATACGAGCTCCGTAGAGTCCCGGCTGGTTGTAGTCCGCTCGTGCCACGAACTACTTCCTCCGAGAGACACCTCGGTGGTTGCCGTCACAAACGAGAAGCAGTGGTCGCACTCGCGTGTGACGGTTTCAGAACGCTCTCAGCGTATATCCACATTCGTCGAACGTCAATCGCTCGAATGTGGAACGCCTAGCTTACCGGCTGGGGCCGGTGTTCCGAACGGTCTGCGGTGCTATGACGTCCCTCACCGCCTTCGGGCAACCACGCCAAGTGGTTCTATGAAGAACCCCGGTCGGGCCTACTGGGGCAACGCCTGACGTAGCATTCGAGTCGTCACGCTGGCAGTGTTTCGGGGCGGACGAGCAATCGAAGGATGCATCTGCGTCTCGCCTGTTATTCAGGTCCCTGGAAAGAGGAGCGAACGGCGTGACTTCGCCGAGTCCTGCCCTGCGTCGCTCGATTGGCCTCACCGACGCACACTCAAGCGCGGGCTTGGACCGCGCTCGCCCGGAGGCGGACGGCCGCTTCGATGGTCTGCGCAGCAGCATCAGGGTGCTCGTGCTCCCAAACACGCACCACGTGCCATTCGGCTTCGGCGAGCTTCGAGTCGGTGTCCGCGTCTCTGCGCTGGTTTGTCTGAATCTTGTCGCGCCACCACTCCGCGTTCTGCTTGGGCCACGTGCCGTGTTCGGGACAGCCATGCCAGAAGCAGCCGTCCACGAAGACCGCGACGCGAAGCCTTGGAAAGGCGATGTCAGCCGTTCGCCGAAGTCCGGTGATCCGATAGTGGACCCTGAATCGAAGCCCATCGCGGTGCAGTCGGGATCGGACTGCGAGCTCGGCAGACGTGTCGCGTTGACGCTGCGACTTCATCCGGCGCAAAGCGTCAGGTGACGAAGCGGGAGGTGAAGACGACGTTCTCATGCTTCAGGCTGCGGCCGCGGCCGACATCGCGGTCGCTGCGATCTCGACCGCGAGCACGCGACACCGGTCTCGAAGCTGCTCGAGCGGTGCCGTCACGTCGACCGTCTCGACGCGCAGCCGCGGACCACCGCGGACGACGCGGTGGGCTATGGGCCCGCTGGGCTTCTCGGCGTAAAGAAGGAGCCCCTCGTCGAGTCCGGTCGCCGAGCAGTAGGCGAGCAGCTGGTAGATGTCGCCCACTTCGCCCTGCTCAGTTTCCTTGTACTTCGCGTCGCCGACGAAGACGCACCGAGAGCCGTCCCATAGCGAGAGGTCCGGTTCCGGCCGGACATTGCGGTCCTCGTCGAGCGCGATCGACTTGCCCTGTCGCCAGCGGTAACTCGTCGGAATCATCTCTCGGAGCTCATCGCCGATCGCCGCCCAGACGAAGTCCTCGAACACAATGTTCATGTCGAAGAGAACAGAGCTCATGGTGGCCTGGCCTGGGTCGAGCTCGACTGACGTGTTGCGAACGAGCAGCGCGGCCAGCTCGAGGACGGGTCGATACCGCTGGTCGAGCCGCGTATAGCTGAACGTGGGAAGCCGGCGTGTATCGAACGCCACGTCGGTCACTCCATCAAAGCTCCCGAGTGCCTCCGCCGCCCTCCGTCGAAGGAGCGGGCTGCGCAGCCGCAGTCGTTCGATCCTTCGCAGCGCCGCCTTCACCAGTCGGTTCGCCTCCGTGTCCAGGGTGTAGTCGTCGTAGCCAACCTCAACCGGAAGCGGCAGGTCGTAGCGCCTTCGCAACTGATCAGCAAAGCGGACTCGGCCGCGGATGGTCGGAAGCGCCTCCTCCCGCGACACGTAGCTCATCGGTAGACCGCGACGCAGCGCGCGCTGGAGGGCGTTGAGGAACGCGGCGACGAACGGCTCCACGATCCCTTCCCGCGCAGCGAGCGTCGTGGTCTCGGGAGCGAACCGCACTTTGCGTGCGTATCCGAGGAGGAAGAAGACGCGGTCGATCGAGAGCTTCGGCTCGATGACGACGTGCAACCGCGTCGTCGTCGCCGCGCCCACGATGCTCTGAGGCGTGACGACGTACCGCCCGCCGGCAGGCTGGATCGTCAGTCTTGCTGGGATCGCCTGGAGCTCTGCGAGTTCAGCCGCGTCCAGAGCGAGCTCAGTCAGCTTCCACTCCCGAAGCCGGATCAGCCTCCGCGGGATACTCGACCTCCTCGTTTGACTCGGGTGCGCCGCCCGGCGCACTGTTCACGCGCTGCTCGATCGCGGCGAGCGCGAACTCCTCGACGCGGTCGGGCTCGTCGAAGAACTGCTCCTCGACGTAGGGAAGGATCGAGTGGGCCCAGATGCGCTCGAGCCACTGGCGATTCAGGCCCGGCCGCATGAAGTAGCTCGGTCCGATCTGTAGGTGGCGATCGGGGAGCGTCCGGTTCACGGCGTCGACGAGGTCGGCGACGTAGACCATCGCCGGCGCGTGACGCTGCAACCAGCGACGCAGGAGACCCTCGATCGGCCAGCGATCGGGGAAGAACTCGACGAAGTGGAAGCGCCGGCGGAGCGCCGCGTCGAGGATCGCGATCGAGCGGTCGGCTGTGTTCATCGTCGCCACGATCAGGAAGTTCTCCGGCAGCTCGAACGGCTCCGACCCGTACTGGAGGTCGATCTGATCGTCGTCGCCGCGGTACTCCAGCAGGTAGTACAGCTCGCCGAAGACCTTGGCGATGTTGCCGCGGTTGATCTCGTCGATCATCAGAACGCACGGCTCTGCCGACTCCTCGGCGACCTTCGCGAGCTTGCGCAGGGGCCCGGGCGTCAGCTCGTAGCGGACGCCGCCGTTCTCGCCGTCGCGGGGGCGGTATCCCTCAACGAAGTCCTCATAGCTGTAACTCGGATGGAACTGAACCGTCTTCCGGTGCTGGTCGTCGGGCGCGATGAACCGCGCGAGCCGCCGAGCGACGTAGGTCTTGCCCGTTCCCGGGGGGCCGTAGAAGATGAGCTGCTTCTTGTCCTCAAGGAGCTCCAGCACGCGGCGCAGCCACTCCGCCGGGAGGAGGAGCTCGTCCGCCAGCTCCTCGATATCGAGGTCTGGGACGATCAGCTCCTCCTCGTCCTCCTTCTGCTTCAGGAGCCACCAGAGGAAGACCATCGCGCCCCACGAGTCGTCGCCGTAGTAGGGCTGGAGGAGGTCGTGGAGAACGTTATTCGACTCCTTGGCGAGCTGCGCTCGCGACTTCCCCCGCTCGTCCAACGGCTCGACGGGCAGCTCGGGGAGGCGCATTACGGCGCGCTTGCCGTTCTCCCCGCGATAGACGAACAGCGGCACCCACCGCTCGGGGTAGACGATCGCGAGGCACTTGGTCGCGAGCGCCTCGCCGAACCCGCGGACCTTCCACTCGGGGTTGTCGAGCACGTCATCGAGCCGGTCGAGCTCGTCGCCTGGGCCGTAAAGCAGGTGTCGGATCGTCCGGGCGAGCGGCGGAATCGCTTCGAGGCCCGCGCTCAGGTAGGAGTTGATTTGGCCCTGGTTTCCCGCCCCACCGTAGGCGTTCGACGCGATCCGACGGAAGGCGGCAAGATCGAACGTCTCCGGGTCCGCGATGGCGGCGTCGAGCGACTGCGGGGTCAGGACGTTCAGCACTTCCTCACGCGCCGCGATCTGGTCCTTGTCCTGCTGACGCCGGTAGCCGAGCTCCCGCTTGCACCGCTCGATCAACGCTCGCAGCGAGTCTGTGTCGCCGCTCCCGGGTCGCCGAACCGAAACCTCGGGGTACCAGGCCCTTACTTCCGCCTCGAGCCCATTGCCCTCGGGCGCGATGAGCGTCGCGATCTCCCAGCCCTGATCGATGTCGACGAAGATTGCGGTCGCACCGATGTTCGTCCCAGGCCCGGTGAGGCGCGCCACCTTCTCAGCCGCTCGGTCGAGCTGCGCGTCGTTCGAGAGAAGGATCGCGAGGAGGTCTGGCTTCCTGTTGACGATTCCGCCCTCGCCGAGGCGGTTCTCGACGACGCCAGCGTCGTCGACGACCTTGGCCCGAACCTTCTCCGGGTCGAGGCCCAGCAGCTCGGCGAGCCGCCGATCCACGGGCCTGAGGCGCGTGCTGCTCTGTGTCGGACCAGCGAGAGCGTCCCGGATGATCCGGTCGAGCTCGTCGGGAACGGACACGGCCGCCACGACCGCATCGTAGATCGGCCGCAGGAGCGTCGTCTAAGCCGCGGCTTGATCGCGCATCGAGCGCAGATGCGCCGCGACCGCGTCGAGAAGACCGTCCGGGAAGCGCAACGTGGACTCGGACGTTCGGTGGAGAAAACCCGCGGTGGCCCGCTCTGACAGCGACTTCACGGGAAACCGGAGGAAGGTCGCCAGGCTCTGATACGGAGCTCGAACCGGCCAGGCCGACATAGCAACCCGATAAATGCCCGACCCATCGCCCCACGCCGCGCGGGGCCACCGCGAGCCAAGCGGGAGTTCCTCGTGAAGTGACCCGTCGTAAGGACGCGGGTTGCGGAGCCGATGTCCGACCCATTCCGCCACGGGCACGCTGACGGCGTTCCCCACGAGCTTCCAGCGGTGCCGCTCGCCGCGCGTACCCAACGCGGCCGCGGGAGCGGTCCAGTCCGACTCGAAACCCTGCATCCGCTCGGCGTCGCGAATGTCGGGCGTCCCGATCCGGCCGTCCGGCATCCAGATCGCGGGCGGCGAGGGGATACCGATCGTCGAGCCGCCCTTCAGCGTCGGCACGCCGTCCACTGCCCATCCAAGACCGCGGATGCCCTCGGTCCAGTAGAACCCGCACGCGAGCCCACGGTGATCCCGCGGCTCAGGCTCCCCCTCGTCCCCGTGGAACAGGACCTCCCGAGGGTCGTCCGTCCGCGATGCAAGCAGGATCACGCGCAGCCGGCGCTGCGGAAGCCCGAATGCTCGAGCGTCGACAACACGGTATGCCCAGCGGTAGCCGAGCTCGCCCAGCCGTTGGGCGAGATACCTCATGGCATCCCCGCGATCGAGTTGAAGCATGAATGGAACGTTCTCGAGCAGCAGCCAGCGCGGTTCGCGCTCAGCGTGCTCGATGAGCTCGAACACGCGCTTCACGAGGCCGGAGTTGCGGCCCTCAATACCGGCCGTGCGACCCGCCTGACTGAGGTCCTGACACGGAAAGCCAGCTGCAACGAGGTCGCACGCGGGCAATGTGTCAAGCGTCCTTATGTCGCGAGCCAGCGGGGTCGACCGAAAACGCGCCCGGAGGACGGCCGCAGCGCCATCGTCGATCTCGCACAGCAGTTCCGACGAGTGTCCGGCACGATGAAGCCCGGCCTCGATGCCGCCTATGCCCGCGAAGAGACCCACGACGCGAAGCGGTGGTCCTAGCGAGCGCGAGTGATCACGTCGCGGCGTGGCTTTCAGTTCGGACACGGTCATCAGGACGACCCAGTTTCGTGGTCATGGCGGACGGCACACCCATCCGTCACGGAGGGTGGGGAGGTGGTCCGTAGGTCCGGCGCATAACGACTCTCGCTGATTTCTCTCGTGCAGGAGTACATCGGAGAGTATGCGATATGCCAAACTGTGCCCGAGCATCGCAGGTAGAAGAGATCCGGAAGAAGGCATGATTTACAGGTTTTGCATGCAGCAGGACTCGAAGTATCCGACCCGGTCAAGTTTTCCGAGTACAGCGCGTGCTATCCTGCATACGCTTTGGCAATCGACCTTCGAGTACACGACGTGCCTTCGTCGACGCTGCTGGCTTTTCTTGAGGCTACGGCAGTCCATCCGGGACAAGACGCGACCGGCGTGGCCTCGTTCGCCGGATTCAGCACTTCCACGGGCCGGAAGGCCCTCCCTACGCTGGAGGCTCTGAACCTCGTCAAGCGCGACGAGCACGGCCGTTACTCGACACATGTGGCAGATGTGCGCCGCGGTACAGCTCACGAGACAGGTCTCTCCCTGCTGCGCCGAGCGCTCCTCGGCTACCGGCCGTTCGAGGCGTTCTGCGAAGGGCTCGTATTGGGTGAGGCGCCGCGCGACGCCGCCCGGAAGGCGACGCTGCTCCTCGGACTCACGAACGGCGCAGCCGACAAGTTCGACGTCCTGACGCGGCTCGGGTTGAGCTTGGGGATCCTGGCGGGAGACGGATCCGCGCTGACGCTCGCCCCGGAGTTGATGCCCGCGGCCGGCGACGACCTCGTCGTCGTGACCTCGGCGGACATCGAGTCGGAGGCGAAGGCGCGGCTCTTCAACGCGCGCTGGCTGGGCCGCCAGGTGCACAACATGCTCGACGAGGTGGACCGGCAACTGCTCTGCGACGGGCTGCTCAAGTTCGGGAGCGATCCGCGCAAGTCGGTCGACAGCACGGGGCAGGCACTCGAAGACTTCCTGCGCGAGATCGCGACGAGGAACGGACACGCGGCGGAGGCGAAGAAGATGAACGGTGCCGGGCAGCTCGCCGCGCTGCTCGTCTCGAAGGGGTTGATCCACAGCCATCATCAGAAGGTCGCAGAGGCAGTGTCGACCGTGCGCAACGCGACCTCGCACCGGAAGGACAAGAAGACGCTCGCGCCGTGGACGATCACCGAGCTCGGTGCATTCGCGACGCTCGCGCAGACGTTGACGGCGATCAGGTCGATCGGCGAGTACACCTCCAACGGGAGACAGACGATATGAACGCATCAAAGCCGCGGAGGCCCAGGAGCCCCGCAGTTCCGTCGAGGACGCTCAAGGACGTCTTCGAGGACACGAAGAAGGTCTACAACACGTACACCCACGGCACGTTCTCGAAGTCCGAGCTGGCCTCGGCGCTCGGCGTGTCTGCCACGTCCGGTCCGTTCGCGGGACGGTTCTTCTCTATCAAGGAGTTCGGGCTCGTCGCGGGGAACAACGACGCGTTTAAGGTCTCGCAGAGGTTCAGGGACATGAAGGACGCCGCGCCCGGGAGCGCCGCGTTCAAGCGGGCAGCGCTTGCAGCGATAAAGGGCTCGAGTATCTTCTCGGAGCTGCTGAACGAGTGGAAGACGAAGCTCCCTCCGCGCGATGCGGTTGCTGTGCGCTTGGAGCAGCAGAAGAAGTTCAACCCGGATCGCGCGAAGGAAACCGCGATCGTACTCGAGGAGTCCCTCCGGTTCGCGGGCATCCTCGACGCGAGCAACAACCTTCTGCCGATCCGTGAGGACGCGAACGGCGGTGTCGGCGAGGCGCACAACGACGACCCCGAGCACGAGGTCGACGGCGCGTCCGTGGACGGCGACGGCACTGACGCTACGAAGACCACCACTCCCCTCCGCACCGAGATCCCTCTCGGGGACGGGCGTCGCGTCGTAGTCAGCTATCCGACCGACCTCAATGCGCAGGAGGCCGCGAAGGTCGGAAACGTGCTGAAGGCGATCGTCGGATAGGTCGATTCGTACCGAGGACGTACGGGAGCAATAGGCGCAGGACTGCGTGCTAGCGTTCCGCTCGCGGAGCGGCTCGTAGCCGGCACAGCCCGAGAGGCCACGCTGGGCGACCGTTCCGAGCGGTTCCACGGAGACCGCAGTCAGCCCGCCCCGGGGTGAGCCTGACGAGTCGCCGGCGAATCGGGTTCATAGAAAAAGGTAAGCGTTCAGTTCCCTTCGATCTGAGCTGTTTGGGCTCGCCGGGCGGTGGAGGGGATCGGTAGAGGGCGGCGAAGTAGCAGCGTTTTGCTGTTTGTAAGTCGGAAGGGTCCCCATGTAGCC
>Ga0136620_10001101_pt1 | contig 12637 bp, 11 predicted proteins | sample AntDrymUQ4162106_2_FD_104806 | JGI IMG/M metagenome (GOLD analysis project Ga0136620, IMG submission 104806) | Polar desert sand microbial communities from Dry Valleys, Antarctica - metaG UQ416 (21.06) | ecosystem: Environmental > Terrestrial > Soil > Desert | place: Antarctica: Dry Valley... | reverse complement strand
GTCGAGCAGCAGCTGCGCGAGGAGGGGACGAGCCGTGAGCAGATCGGGCGCGAGGCCTTCGTCGAGCGCGTCTGGGAGTGGCGCGAGCAGTACGGGTCGCAGATCATCGAGCAGGGCAAGCGCCTCGGGGCCTCGTGCGACTACGAGGACGAGCAGTTCACGATGGACGAGGGCTATGCGCGGGCGGTCGCGCACGTATTCGTGAGCCTCTTCCAACGCGGCCTGATCTATCGCGACAACTACATGGTCAACTGGGACCCGGGCACGCGCTCGGCGATCTCCGACCTGGAGGTCGAGCAGCGCCAGGTCGACGACACGCTCTACCTGATCGACTACCCGCTCGAGTCCGGCTCAGGGTCGGTGACGGTGGCCACGGTGCGGCCCGAGACGATGCTGGCCGACACCGCCATCGCCGTGAACCCGGACGATGAGCGCTACACGCGCCTGATCGGTGAGGCGGCAATCCTGCCGCTTGTCGGGCGCAAGCTGCCGATCATCGGCGACGCCTACGTCGATCCCGAGTTCGGGACGGGCGCGCTCAAGATCACCCCGGGGCACGACCCGAACGACTTCGAGATCGGTCGCAGGCACGGCCTCGACGAGGTCAGCGTGATCGGCGAGGACGGGCGCATGACCGAGGCTGCCGGCGCGCGCTTCGCGGGCATGGAGGTGGACGATGCCCAGCGCGAAGTCGTCGCGGCGCTGAAGGACGAGGGGCACCTCCGGGGCAGCCAGCCCTACCCGCACGAGGTGCCGCACTCGCACCGCTCGGGCCGGCGCATCGAGCCGCTGATCTCGCTGCAGTGGTTCTGCGACATGACCGAGCTGGCCAAGCCCGCGATCGAGGTCGTCCGCGCCGGGAGCGTCCGCTTCCATCCCGAGGTCCCGCACCGCGACGTCTACCTGCGCTGGCTCGAGGGCATCCGGCCGTGGTGCGTCTCGCGCCAGCTGTGGTGGGGCCATCAGCTTCCGGTCTGGTACTGCGACGCCTGCGAGGAGACCTACGTCGCAGAGCAGGCCCCTGAGCGCTGCGGCGCTTGCGAGGGCGAGCTGCGGCGGGACCCGGACGTGCTCGACACGTGGTTCTCATCGGCCCTGTGGCCATTCGCCACCCTCGGCTGGCCGCAGGACACGCCCGAGCTGCGGGCCTTCTACCCGACCGACGTGCTCTCGACCGCGCGCGACATCATCTTCCTGTGGGTCGCCCGGATGGTGATGTTCGGGATCGAGTTCACGGGCGAGCCGCCGTTCGCAGACGTGCCGATCCACGCGGTGATCCAGTCTCCCGAGGGCAAGCGGATGTCGAAGTCGCTCGGGACCGGGATCGACCCGCTCGAGCAGATCGACGTCCATGGCGCTGACGCGCTCCGTTTCGGGTTGCTGGCGATGGCCTCGACCCAGGACGTGCGCTACTCGGAGGACCGCGTCCGGCAGGGACGTGACCTGGCCAACAAGCTCTGGAACGCGTCGCGGCTGATCCTCACCCGCGTCGAGGACGTCGAGCCCTCGGCGAGCCGCGGCGAGACCGTCGAGGACCGCTGGATCGTGTCGCGGCTCGAGCGCGCGACGGCGCGGGCGAGCGAGCTGATCGAGGGGTTTCAGTTCTCGCAGGCCGCGCTGCTGCTCTACGACACGTTCTGGAACGAGCTCTGCGACTGGTACCTCGAGCTCGCCAAGCCCCGACTCCATGGCGAAGGCGACCACACGGCGGTCAGCGCGACCCTGCTGCATGCGCTGCGGCGCTCGCTCGCGCTGCTGCACCCGGTGATGCCGTTCGTGACCGAGGAGATCTGGTCGTTGCTTCCGGAGCGTGCGCGGGCGGGCTCCCCAGAGCTGCTCGCCGCAGCACCCTGGCCGCAGGCCGAGGAGGCGCTGATCGACGAGGACGCCGAGCGCTCGATCGGCGAGGCGATCGAGGCGATCACCGCTTTGCGCCGCTACCGCGATGAGGTAGGTGCGAACGCGAGTGCAGTCGTCCCGGCTCGCCTGGAGGCCGCGGGCTACGAGCAGACGGCGCACCAGGTCGAGAGGCTGGCGCGGTTCGAGTTCGCCGACGCGGCCGCGGACGATGGCGACGTGGTTGCCTCGGTGTCGATCCCCGGCGGCGCCGTGCGCGTGCTCGCCTCGGAGGCAATTGACCCGGAGGAGGCCGAGCGCCGCATCGCCGCGCGCCGCGAGGAGCTCGAGCACGAGGTCGCGCGCGCGGAGGGCAAGCTGGCCAACGAGCGCTTCGTCGAGCGGGCCCCCGCCGACCTCGTCGAGGCCGAGCGCGAGAAGCTCGCGAAGCATCGCGAGGCGCTCGAGCGCCTCGCCTGAGCAGGCGCTGTGAACGCCCGCCAGGCCGAGGAGTACCTGCTGGGGCTCGAACTGTTCGGCATGCGCTTCGGGCTTGACCGCATGCACAAGCTGATGACGGCGCTGGGGATGCCCCAGCGCCGCTTCGCCAGCATCCACGTCGTCGGCTCGAACGGGAAGTCCTCGACCGTGCGCTTCATCGCCGGGATCCTCGAGCGCCACGGCTTGCGCACCGGCAGCTACACCTCGCCCCACCTGGGCACCTTCAACGAGCGGATCGAGGTCGGCGAGCACCCGCTCGAGGAGCCCGAATTCGCCGCCGCGGTGGAAAGGGCCGCCCACGCCTCGGAGCTGGTGAACCGCACTGCCGAGCATGACGACCAGGTGACCCAGTTCGAGGCGCTGACGGCGGCCGCCTACCACGAGCTCGCCCGTCGCGAGGTCGATGTCGCGGTGATCGAGGCCGGGCTGGGTGGGCGCTTCGACGCCACCAACGTGATCCCGTCGGCAGTCGCGGTCCTGACCGGAGTCGGCCTCGAGCACACGCGATGGCTGGGGCCGACGCTCGCGGACATCGCGGGCGAGAAGCTCGCCGTCGTTCGTGACCACACGATGCTCGTCGCCGGCGAGCTGGCGCCGGAGGCGGAGGCGGTGCTCCTCGAGGTCGCGCGCGAGCGACACGCGCACCTCGTGAGGGCCGCCGAGGCGGAGGCGGGCCCGCACGCGCCGGTGGGCGCCTTTCAGCGGCGCAACTTCGCGCTGGCACGTGCGGCTGCGCAGGCATTCCTCGGACCCGAGCGGCAGCTTGAGCCGGAGCGGGTCGTCGCCGCGGCCGCCGAGACGCGCGTCCGCGGCCGTCTCGACGTTGTCGCCGAGCGGCCCCTGGTGATCCACGACGGTGCCCACAACCCGGCCGGAGCGCGCGCGCTCGCTCGTGCGCTGCCGGAGCTGCTCGAGCGACCGGGAGAAGGGGTGCTCAGCCCGCTCGTGGGAGTGATCTCCATCCTGGACGACAAGGACCCGTCGGCGATCCTGGCCGAGCTGCTGCCGCTCTGTGACCGCGTCGTGTTCACGAGAGCCGCGAACCCCCGCGCATTACCGGCGCCGGCGCTCGCCACCATCGCGCAGGAGCTCGGCGGGCCGCCGGCGGAGACCGTTCCCGATCCGGCGACCGCGCTCGAGCGCGGTCGCGAGCGCGCCGGACCGGCCGGCGCCGTCCTCGCCACCGGCTCGATCTACCTCATCGCAGACCTCGTGCGGGAGCCGGGCGCCGCGAGGGCATCCACGCTTTGAGTTGGAGGCCTGCCTCGGCCTTCCGCGTTCCCCCTATGTCACGATTCCGGCCGTGAACGACGGGGAGGGACCGAGCTTTCGGACGATGATCGGGCTCGTGGCGCTCATCGTCGCCGCCGTCATCCTGGTCTTCTTCGCCATCGGCTACGGCCTCGGGCGCATCCTTCTGTAGGCGGATGCGCCTCCTCCAGTCCCAGTAGACTGCCCGACGCGCATGGCCCAGCTCGCGATCTTCGGCATCAAGAACGACGGCCTCAACCTGGTCGCGAACCTGTTCGTCCTCTTCCTGGTGGCGATCTACATCGCGCTGATCGTCTGGACCTACGCCGACGCCAAGCGGCGCATCGCCGACCAGGTGCTCGTGATGACGGCCACCGCCGCGTCGCTGTTCCCGTTCGTGGGAACGCTGATCTACGTCATCGTGCGTCCGCCGGAGTTTCTCGAGGATGCGCGCGAGCGCGAGCTGGAGATCGCCGCCTCGGAGGCGCGGCTGGCCCAGGTCGAGGTGCTCGCCTGTCCCTACTGCGACTTCGAGATCGAGAAGGGCTTCCTGCGCTGCCCGAGCTGCCTGCGGCGCTTGAAGGAGCCGTGCACGACGTGCAGCAAGCCGCTCGACCCGCGCTGGAAGATCTGCCCGTACTGCGAGGCGGAGGTGGGCCAGGCGCCGCGACAGGAGCGTGCGCGCAGGCCTCGCGCCGCGACGGGCGAGCGGGCGCCGGCAAGCGCCGAGCGCGCGGGCGCCTCGGAGAAGGCGGCGGCGCCGGCGACCCGCGCGAAGCGACCCGCCCGCGAGGCCGCGGCCCGCGAGGCCGCTTCGGGAGATGACAGCGCACGCCAGCGCAGCAGCGAGCGAGCGGCCGCCAAGCGCTCGCCCGCCGAGAGCTCCGCCCGCGCGGCGAAGCCCAAGCGCACTCGTCCGCCGACCCGCCCGCCGAGCGGCGCGCAGTAACGCAGGCCGATGAGCCGCACCCTGATCCTGGTAAAGCCGGACGCGTTCGAGCGCCGCCTCACGGGCGAGCTGATCGCCCGCTTCGAGCGCAAGGGCCTCGAGATCGCGGCGCTCGAGCGCATGGTCGTCGAGCGCGCCCTCGCCGAGCGCCACTACGCGGAGCACGAGGGCAAGCCGTTCTTCGGCGACCTGGTGGACTTCATCACGGGCGGGCCGCTGGTGGCGATGGTGCTCGAGGGGCATGAGGCAGTCGCCGCGGCTCGGCAGGTCATCGGCGCGACGAACCCGGTTGAGGCGGCCCCCGGCTCGATCCGCGGCGATCATGGGCTCGAGGTTCAGACGAACCTCGTCCACGGGTCGGACTCGGACGAGTCGGCAGAGCGCGAGATCGCGCTTTTCTTCGGCGAGCGCTAAAGCCGGCGCGACATGCTGATTCTCGCCTCGCGCTCGCCCCAGCGCCGCGCGATCCTGGAGCAGCTCGGACTCCCCTTCGAGGTCGTAGAGCCGTGCGTCGAGGAGACGACCGACGGCGAGCCGGAGGCGCTCGTCAGCTCGAACGCCCGCCGCAAGGCACGTTCGGTCGCCGCCGGCCGCTCCAGCGACCGCGTGCTCGGCGCAGACACGGCGGTCGTGCTCGATGGCGACGTGCTCGGCAAGCCGGTGGACCGCGCCCAGGCGGAGCAGTTCCTGATGCGGCTGGCCGGCAGCACACATGAGGTATTCAGCGGCATCGCGATCTGCCACGAGGGGATCGAGTCGAGCTCGACCGCCGTTACCCGCGTGCGGATGCGCTCGCTGGAGCGGGCCGACATCACGTGGTACCTCGACACCGAGGAGTGGCGCGAACGGGCGGGGGGCTATGCGATCCAGGGCCGCGGGGCCGCGCTGGTGGAGGAGATCGCCGGCGACTTCTGGAACGTCGTCGGCCTCCCCGTTCCGGAGCTGCTGCGCTTGCTGGGCGGCGGTTTTCAGGCCCTCAGGGCCCCCTGACGCGTCCGATACACTGCGTCCTGTTCAGGCCGCGCGGCCGTTGCATCTGACGCGGGGCCTGGGACGCTCTGCTGCCGCCAGGCGGCGGGCCACTTTTTCGTCTCCATGGGCCTCTTTTCCTACCTCACCGGCGTCGGCGGCCGCGACATGGCCGTTGACCTCGGCACCGCCAACACGCTCGTGTACGTGCGCGGTCGCGGGATCGTGCTCTCCGAGCCCTCCGTCGTCGCGATCGACTCGCGCACGAACGAGGTGCACGCGGTGGGGATTGAGGCCAAGCGGATGCTTGGACGCACGCCGGGAACGATCTCGGCGATCCGGCCGCTCAAGGACGGGGTCATCGCCGATTTCGACGTCACCGAGAACATGCTGCGCCACTTCATCCAGAAGGTCCACCAGAATCGTTGGGCCCACCCGCGCGTGGTGGTCTGCGTCCCGTCCGGCGTCACCGGGGTCGAGAAGCGCGCCGTCGAGGAGGCCTGCCTCTCGGCCGGCGCGCGCCAGGCATACCTGATCGAGGAGCCGATGGCGGCTGCCATCGGCGCCGGCCTTCCGGTGGGCGAGCCCACCGGCAACATGGTCGTGGACATCGGTGGCGGCACCAGCGAGGTCGCCGTCATCTCGCTCGGCGGCATCGTCGTCTCGCAGTCGATCCGCATTGGCGGAGACGAGCTCGACGACGCGATCATCAACTACGTCAAGCGCGAGTACAAGCTGATGATCGGCCAGCAGACCTCCGAGGAGGTCAAGCTCGAGATCGGGTCGGCTTTCCCGCTCCCCGAAGAGGTCCAGGCCGAGATTCGCGGCCGCGACCTGGTGTCGGGGCTTCCGAAAACGGTCGTCCTGACGAGCGAGGAGGTGCGTCTCGCGCTCGAGGAGCCACTCCAGGCGATCATCGACGCGGTCAAGGAGACGCTCGACCGCACCCCGCCCGAGCTGGCTTCGGACATCATGGACCGCGGCATCATGCTGGCGGGCGGCGGCTCGCTGTTGCAGGGGCTCGACGAGCGCCTGCGCGACGAGACCCAGATGCCCGCTCACCTGGCCGAATCTCCGCTCACCTGCGTGGCGGTCGGATCGGGACGCTCGCTCGAGGAGTTCGAGGCCATCCACCGCAGCAACAAGAATTCCCGAAACAGACGGCGCTTCTAGCGCCTGACCCCCCGGGGGGACAACGATGTTCGACAAGAACGTGGTCCGCAGGCGACGGGCGGCGCTCGCCGTGTTCGTGGGCCTCTCGCTCGTCCTGCTGACGGTCTACTTCGGTGAGTCCGGGGGCGGCGTCCTGCACACGCTCCAGCGGGGCGCCCAGCAGGCGATCTCGCCGCTCCAGTCCGGAGCCTCGCGCGCGCTCAAGCCGGTCCGCGACCTGTTCGGCTGGGTCGGCGACACAGTCGATGCCAAGGGCGAGAACGACGACCTGCGCTCGGAGGTCGAGTCGCTGCGCAAGGATGTCGCCGGCGCCCAGACCGCCCGCCGCGACGCCGATGAGCTGCGGGGCATCGTGGGGCTCGCCAAGCAGAGCGGCTTCCCGTCCGACGTCGAACCCGTGACCGGGCGCGTGATCGCGCGCTCGCCGACGGTCTGGTACTCGAGCGTCCAGATCGACGTGGGCTCGGCCGACGGTGTCAAGCGCGACCAGCCCGTGATCACCTCCGGCGGGCTGGCCGGCAAGGTCACCTCGGTTACCGGAGGCACCGCGCGGGTGACCCTGATCCTGGATTCCACGAGCGCCGTTTCGGCCCAGGTGGTGCCGAAAGGGACCAGCGGCGTGGTCAAGCCGCAGGTCGGCAAGCCGACCGACCTCCTGCTCGACTTCATCGACCGCAAGCGCAAGGTGACCAAGGGCGCGACCGTGATCACCTCCGGCTTCACCTCGTCGAAGGTCGAGTCGCTGTTCCCGCGGGGGATACCGATCGGGCGCGTCTCGAAGGTCGAGCCTGATGAGTTCGAGCTCTACCAGCGGGTTCACATCAGGCCGTTCGCTGACCTCCGCAGGATGGACTTCGTCCAGGTCTTGACGCCGCGGGCGAACGACGAGCGGGCCGAGAGCCGCCCATGATCCTCAGTCCCGGCGCCTTCGCTCGCCTCGGCGCCCTGATCGTGGCCGTCGTCGTGCTCCAGCTGTCGGGCCTTGGCCCGATCCGGATCCTCGGCGGCCACTTCGACCTCGTGCCGCTGCTGGTGGCTGCGATCGGCCTCTACGCCGGCAGCGTGCCGGGCGCGGCGACCGGCTTCGCGACAGGCTTCTTCCTCGACCTCAGCCTCGGTCAGGACATGGGCGCCTCCGCGCTCGTCCTGACGGCCGTCGGCTACGGGGTCGGGCGCTTCCGCGAGCTGCAGGACCCGGCTCATGGCCTGCTGCCGATCGCTGTCGGAGCGGTCGCGAGCGCGGCCTACCTGCTCGCCTTCGCCGCGGTCTCGTTCATGCTCCAGTTCGACGCTTCGGTCAGTCCGCTCGTGCTGCGAGACATCCTCTTGACGACCCTCCTCAACGCCATCGTCGCGCTACCCGTGTTCGCCGCCGTGCGCCGCGTGATGGGCCCGTCTCTGGCGGTCGACCCGTCGGAGCTTCGCCGCCGCCGCCGCCCCCCCCAGGAGGCCGGTCCGATCGGCCTGCGCGGCCTGAGCGTTGATCGATAGCCGATGTACCTCGACTCCGAAAAGCGTCCCTTGAGCCCCCAGATCGCCGTCCGCGTGGCGGTCATCGGCGGTATCGCGCTGGTCGCGTTCGCGGTCATCTTCTTCCGCCTCTGGTACCTCCAGGTGCTGTCCGGGGACAAGTACCGCGCCGAGGCCAACGACAACCAGGTGCGCGAGATCAAGGTCCAGGCCCCGCGCGGGGAGATCGTCGATCGGGACGGGCGCGTCCTGGTCGAGAACCGCACCGGGCTCGCGGTCAAGCTGACCCCGAACAAGCTGCCGAAGGAGGCGAGCGGACGGGACGAGGTCTACGCGCGCCTCGGGAGGGTTCTCGATCAGCCCCAGGCGCGCATCAAGCGGCGCGTCGAACGGCAGTTGAAGGCGCTGCCGTTCTCCGCCGCGACGGTCAAGGCCGACGCGTCGCGCCCGGTCGTCCAGTTCGTGCTCGAGAACCAGGACAAGCTGCCCGGCGTGGCCGTCGAGCGCGTCTTCCTGCGCTCCTACCCGCAGCGCGAGGTCGGGGCCCACCTGTTCGGGACCGTCGGCGAGATCAACGACGAGCAGATCAAGGACGAGCGCTACCGCGGCGTCGACCTAGGTGACCGGGTCGGCCAGTCGGGGATCGAGTACCAGTACGACCGCTTCCTGCGCGGGCGCAACGGCGCCAGCCGCGTGCAGGTGGACGCGCTCGGGACGCTGCGCGACGAGCTCGCCGTCAAGCAGCCGGTCCAGGGCCGCCAGTTGCGCCTGTCGGTCGACCTCGACGTCCAGAAGGCCGGTACGCGGGCGCTCGGCCGCGCGAAGGGGGCGTTCGTCGTGATGGATGTGCGCACCGGCGAGGTGCACGCGCTCGGAAGCTCGCCCTCGTTCGACCCCAACATCTTCGCCAAGGAGATCAAGGCCTCCGACTACAAGCGGCTGTCGTCGAAGGCGAACGGCGAGCCGCTGGCGAACCGAGCGATCCAGAGCGTCTACCCGACGGGCTCGACCTTCAAGCTCGTGACCGCCACCGCCGCGCTTGCGGGAGGCTTGATCACGCCGGACACGGTCCAGTTCGACGGCGGCTCGATCACCGTCGGTGGGATCACCTTCAAGAACGCCAAGGACGCCGTCAACGGCTCGATCGCGCTACGGAAGGCGCTGTCGGTCTCGAGCGACGTCTTCTTCTACCGCCTCGGCCAGCAGGCCGACGACAACCGCGACCGGCTGCTGATCCAGAAGTGGGCCCGCCGGCTCGGCTTCGGCGGGCAGACCGGGATCGACCTGCCGGGCGAGGCCGAGGGCCTGATCCCGACGCCGGACTGGCGCAACGACCTCTTCCGCAGGAAGCAGACCGACCGGCCGTGGTCGGTGGGCGACAACATCAACCTGTCGGTCGGGCAGGGCGACCTGCAGGCCGATCCTCTCCAGCTCGCGGTCGCCTATGCGACGATCGCCAACGGCGGCAAGGTCGTCCGCCCGCGCCTCGGCGGCCGGATCGAGGACACCGGCGGGCGCGTCGTCCAGGAGCTCGAGAGCCCGACGCCGCGCAAGCTCGACATCGCCCCCGCCCACCGCCAGGCGATCCTCGAGGGGCTGCGCGCGGCCGCGAGCGAGGCCGGCGGCACCTCGGCCGACGTCTTCGCCGGCTTCCCGGTGCCGGTTGCCGGCAAGACCGGCACCGCCGAGAAGGGCGCGGGGAGGCCCGACCAGTCCTGGTACGCCGGTCTGGCGCCGTACCCCAACCCCCGCTACGTCGTCATCGCGACCTTCGAGTCCGGCGGCTTCGGCGCCGAGACGGCGGCTCCGGCCGTGCGCCAGATCATGGCGGCGTTGTTCGACACCAAGGCCGGCAAGGTCAGCGGCGGCAGCTCGAGCGACTGATGCGACACGTGCTACTGCGGGGCGAGCGCCACTGCCATGAGCTGGCGGCGCCGCCGGAGAACCGCCCAGATGCGCGCCAGCAGGTCGAACACGGGCCGCGGCAGGCGCGCCAGGCGCGCCGTGTAGGGAGGCCAGGCATGGGTCACGACGCGACATTCGATCTGCTCGAAGCCTGCCTCGGCGAGCAGGTTCGACAGCAGCAGCGGCGTCCATGTGTAGAGGTGGTGGTTGGGGTCGGGTCGCGCGACCCGCTGCGAGCGCCAGTCGTCGATCGGGAGCCAGAGCACGAGCTTTCCGCCGGGCTTGAGCACTCGCCGCAGCCCGCGCAGCTCCTCGAGTGGGGACAGGGCGTGCTCGAGCGCGTGGTTGGAGATCGCGACATCGGTGCTCCCCGCCTCGAGCTCGGCGAGCGTCGCCACCACGTCGAGGCCCCGCGCCCGGGCGTGGCCGCGGGCCGGCTCGCTCACCTCGACGCCGGTCTTCGAGGCCGCCTCGAGCCGTTCGAGCAGCCCCCCGCCGCCGCAGCCGAAATCGACGACAGCGTCACCGCGACCCACGTGGGCCTCGAACTTGAACAGGTTCAGCTCGGCCCCGAGCTCGCCGATCCCTCGCTGGTAGGCGAAGTACTGCTCCGCTCGCGCTCCGTCGTAGTGGCGCCCGACGCGGGCGCTTTCCCCGTCTCGGCCAGACATCGCGACGCCACCATAGACTCGGCCGGGAGCTCTTGATGCAAGCCTCCCCCTTCGGCACAACGGTGAAGGACTTCCGCGACGGCGCGCCGCGCGTGTTGCGGTTCGACCCGCTGCTCGCGCTGGCGGCGATCGGATTGGTCGCCTGCAGCGTCTACACGCTCAAGACGGCGACGGTGGACGACATACCCGGGAGCCCGAACCACTACGTCATCCGTCAGGCGATCTACGCCGGCGTCGGGATCGTCGTGATGCTGCTGGTCGCGCGGATCGACTACTCGCGGCTGCGCGAGCTGAGGGTCGGCGTCTACGCGCTGATGATCGGCTCGATCGTCTCGGTCATCCTGATCGGCACGGCGATCCGGGGTACCAAGCGCTCGGTCGAGCTGCCGTTCTTCACGATCCAGCCATCCGAGCTCGGCAAGGTGCTGCTGGTAGTCGCGCTGGCGGGCTTCCTCGTCAGCAGGGTGCGGCACCTGGGGGAGAAGGAGACGACCAGCCGGATCCTGCTGCTGGCGCTGTTCCCCGCGATGCTCGTGATCATCCAGCCGGACCTCGGCAGCGGGCTCGTCTATGTCGCGATCGCGGTAACGCTGCTGTTCGTCGCGGGCACGAAGTGGACCCATTTCGCCGTGCTCGGGGGGATGGCCGTCGCGGCGACCGTGCTTGCGCTGGCGGTGGCGCCGGCGCTCGGGGTCGAGGTCTTGAAGCCCTACCAGGTCGATCGCCTGACGGCGTTCGTGAGCCCGACCGACGACCCGCGCGAGCAGGGCTACCAGCTGAAGCAGTCGATTACCGCCATCGGGGCCGGTCAGAAGACCGGCCGCGGCGACGAGGCGACACAGACCAAGCTCGACTTCCTGCCAGAGCACCACACGGACTTCGTGTTCTCGGTGGTCGGGGAGGAGTTCGGCTTCATGGGGGCGGCGATAGTGCTGTCCCTGTTCGCCCTGTTGATATGGCGCTCGCTGCGCATTCTCACCATGGCAAAGAACCTCTATGGCGCCTTGATAGCGGGCGGCGTTACTGCCATGCTTATGTTTCAACTGATCGTCAACGCAGGCATGACCGTAGGGCTCATGCCTATCACCGGCGTACCGCTCCCTCTAATGAGTTACGGGGGCTCGTCGGTGTTGAGCACTTTCCTCGCCATCGGATTGCTGCAGTCGGTCTACGCGCAGGCGCGCGAGACCCAAGCGGCCAAGGGGCGGGAACTACTTCTATGAGAGGCAACTTTGAGAAAGCAAGTACTCGTCACGGTCGACCGTGCCGAAACACGTGTCGCCATCCTCGAGGCGGAGGGTTCACCTTCCCCACCGGACGGCGCTGACTCAAGCAAGAACGGCCCGGGGGGCCGCGGAGGCGGCCGCTCGGGTGGGAACCAACAAGCCGATTGGCGGGTGGGCGAGCTCTACATCGAGCGTCGCGGCTCCCGCTCGATCGTGGGCAACATCTACAAGGGCAAGGTGGACAACGTCGTGCCCGGGCTCGAGGCGGCGTTCGTCGACATCGGGTTCGAGAAGAACGGCTTCCTGCACGCCGACGACGTCGTCATTCCCGGCGTCGAGGTGGCGCGCCGCGGTCGCGCCGGCGGCAAGGGCCAGCGGGTCTCCGAGCTGCTGAAGCCCGGACAGGAGATCCTCGTCCAGGCAGTCAAGGACCCGCTCAAGACGAAGGGCCCCCGCCTGTCGATGCAGCTCTCGATCGCCGGGCGCTACCTCGTCTACGTGCCCCAGGGCGAGGGCATCGGCGTCTCGCGGCGTGTCGACGACAAGGAGCGGACCCGCCTACGGAGGGCGACCGCGAAGCTCGACCTCGGCGAGGGCGGGGCGATCATCCGCACCGCCGCCCAGGGAGCGAAGAAGGAGGACTTCGATCACGAGATCAAGTACCTGCACAAGCTCTACGACGTGCT
>Ga0136620_10001100_pt1 | contig 12644 bp, 9 predicted proteins | sample AntDrymUQ4162106_2_FD_104806 | JGI IMG/M metagenome (GOLD analysis project Ga0136620, IMG submission 104806) | Polar desert sand microbial communities from Dry Valleys, Antarctica - metaG UQ416 (21.06) | ecosystem: Environmental > Terrestrial > Soil > Desert | place: Antarctica: Dry Valley... | reverse complement strand
TTTCTCTCACGCCCGAAAGCACGAGAGGCCATCCGGTATTAATCCGGGTTTCCCCGGGCTATCCCAGAACCGAGGGCAGATTACCCACGTGTTACTCACCCGTTCGCCGCTGTCCCCAGCTCCGAAGAGCTGGTTCTCGCTCGACTTGCATGTGTTAAGCGCGCCGCCAGCGTTCGTCCTGAGCCAGGATCAAACTCTCCGTGAAGAACTGTTTGCGTGAGCCATTCGGCTCGTTGCAAGCTGTTCAGGATGAGCTTGAAGCTCAAAGTCATACCCACAAGAATCGGCCCCGCCGGCAAAGCCGGCGCAGCGTCTTTCTGGTCGGCGTCGAAAGCGACGCCTCAGGGCATGACGAGGTTGATTCCTCGCGCCGCTGTAGGCGATCGCGCCGGCGGAGCCGGCACGACCTCCAATCGGCATCGCAAGCGATGCCTCAGGGACGAGAGGTCTCGACGTAAACGCACGCTGCTGAGTTTTCAAAGACCGGTGCTGCCGGCGACGTAAAAAAGCCTCCGACTCGCGTCAGAGGCCCTCAGAACTCGGAACTTGCTCGTATCCGATTGCGTCCGAAGGCGCTCCAATGTCGAGTTACAGGGACCTTGTCACGCGGCCTCTTCGAGGCAGCCGACGCATGGTACCAGTGGGGTGGACCCTGTCAAGCAGCGCGAAAGCGCACGAAACGGCGTTTTCCGGCCTGAACAAGCGATCCCTCGAGCCGGGCCCGCGGAACATCGAGCTCCCTGACGACCTCCCCATCGATGCGCACGCCCCCCTGAGCGATCAGCCGTCTCGCCTCGCTCGTCGACGGTACACCGGCGTGCTCGACGAGAAGCCCTGGTAGGTGCAACGGATCGCCCTCCGGGAGGGCGGCCTCCGGCACCTCCTCCGGCGCCTCGCCCTGGCGCACGACGCGTGTGAAGTGGGTCTCCGCTCGCTCCGCCGCCTCGGGCCCATGAGAGCGGGTGACGATGAAACGGGCGAGCTCGAGCTTCGACTCGAGCGGATCGTCGCCGTCGAGCTCGCGTTCCATGACGAGCCGGTACCACTGCGGCAGGAGGCTGTCAGGAATCCGCATCGCTTTGCCGAACTGCTGCTCGGGCTCTTCCGCGAGGCCGATGTAGTTGCCACGTGAGGCACTCATGCCGTTCCCGTCCCAGCTAACGAGGTACTCGACGGTGAGCGCGACCTGGGGCTCGAGGCCATACGCCTCCATCACGTCCCGGCCCGTGAGCAGGTTGTACAGCTGATCGGTGCCGCCGAGCTCGACGTCGGCCTCGACCGCGACCGAGTCGTAGGCCTGCATCAGCGGGTAGAGGAGCTCGGAAATCGAGATCGGCGCCTTGGAGACGAACCGTTTGGCGAAGTCATCCCGCTCGAGCAACCGCGAGACGGTGACCGTCCGCGTCAAGCGAAGAATCTCCGCGAAGTCGAGCTTTCCGAGCCACTCACCGTTGAAGCGGAGCTCAGTCCGCTCCGGGTCGATGATCGTCGACGCCTGCTCGAAAAATCGCTTCGCGTTCCGATCGATCTCTTCGTCCGTGAGGATCGGCCGCGTGGCCGAGCGGCCGGAGGGATCGCCGATACGCGTCGTGTAATCGCCGACGATCAAGACCCCAACGTGCCCGTCACGCTGAAAGGCGGCCATTCGCTGAAGGGGAATGCCGTTTCCGAGCGTGACGTCCGACGCCGTGACGTCGATCCCGAACTTGACCCGGAGCGGCCGGCCAAGGGCAAGCTTGCGCTCGAGTCCTCCCTCCGGCAGGACGTGGACCGCGCTCCGGGTGAGCTCGGCGCTAGTGCTGGTGCTCGTGGTCGTGTTCCCGCCCAGCCTCGTGCTCGTGCGCGTGTGAGTGAGCCTCGCCATCGTGGCTGTGCTCGTGCTCGTGCTCGCCCTCGTGCGCGTGGTCGTGGCCGTGCGGATCGTCGTGGCTGTGCTCCGAGGAGCCGCCGCCGAAGAAACTCTTCAGTGAGTCGAGGATGCCGGGCATCTGAACCTCCGTTTGCAGGATCGTCGTTCCATTCGACGACACCATCCTACGGGCCCGCTCAGAAGGGGTAGGGCGCGAGCCCCCAGGCGGCAGTCCCGTACCAGATCCCGAACGCGAGGCTCGCAAGCGCAAGCGCCGGAGCGACCCCGTTGAAGGTCGCCCGCACCGGCCGGCTGACGAGCGTCAGCCCGAACCCGGTGGAGAGGATGCACATCGAGACAGCCGTGAAAAGTGCCAGCAGCACCAGCGAGACGACGGCAAGAGCAGTCGACTCGACCGAGGCGACGATCAGCACCCCGACGCCGGCACTGCCGCCCATGCCGTGGACGAGCCCGATCGCAAACGCTCCCAGGGGAGATCGCGCCCTGTGTGCATGGGCGTGGTCACGCGCGTGCGCGTGCGTGTGGACGTGGGTATGCGTGGCGCCGTCGTGCTCGTGCTCGTGAACGTGGAAGAGCCCGCGTCGCCAACGCACGAGGAGTCGCACCGCTAGATAGACGATCACGAACGCGATCGCGGTCTCGGCTGCCTGCTGGACGCGCTCGGGAAGGTACTTGTCGAGGAGCAGGATCGGCAATCCGAAGACGAAGAGCGTCACGGCGTGCCCGAGGCCCCAGGCGAGGCCGAGCTCGGCGGCTCGCCGCGTTGCCCGCCCCCGCGTGCTCGCAACCAGGGTGGTCACGGCAGCGACGTGATCCGGATCGGTGGCGTGCCGCAAGCCAAGCAAGACGGCGACGAGAAGGACGATCCACACGCTCGATCCGTCGGAGAAGCCCGCAATCCAGTCGTCGAGTCCGAACATCGAATGCTCCTTTCTAGGTGAGCGCGGGCAGGGAGCGGATCGTCATGGCGAGCCCGAGGCCGACGATAACGACCGCGCTGACCGCGGGGAGCGCCCGCACGACCGGCCCTTCGAAGCTCATGCGCGAGAAGGTGCGCCTGGCGCCGATGGCGAGGAGGCCGATCCCGGAGATGACGGCGGCGAGCCCCACGCTGAAGGCGACGATCAAGACGAGGCCGTAGGCAACGCGGTGCAGCGAGATGGCGGCCAGCAGGACGACGAGCGCGGTCGGGCACGGCAAGAGGCCGCCGGACACGCCTACGGCGACGAGCCCGCGAAAGCCGCTGCCCGGCTCGGGGACGTGGCTGTGGCCACCCGGGCCGTGATCGTGATGGCCATGACCGTGGTGGTGGTGGTGGTGGTGGTGATAGTGGTGGTCGTGCCTGTGATCCTGGGGATGATGCGTCGCCGACGTCTTGCCCCTGATCCAGCCGAGGATGCGAAAGCGGAGCACGGTAACGCCGAGGGCGACGACGAGCAGCGCCGAGACGAGGTTCAGCCAGGGATAGAGCTGGTCGGGAACGATGAACTCCGACAGCGCGAGCGTGACCAGCCCGAGAGCGAACACGCCGATCGTGTGCGTGACGGTGACGATCAGGCCGAGCAACGCTGCATGGCGCGCCGTGCCGCGTGTGCCGACGAGGTAGGCGGCGACGATCGCCTTGCCGTGGCCCGGCGTGAGCGCGTGGGCAGCGCCCCAGAAGAGCGCGAGCAAGAGCGAGACGAGGATGAAGCCGGCGCTGAGGTTCTCGCGCTCGATCAGGGCCTCGAAACCGCCGGAGGCCTTCCGAGCAGGCGCCGGCTCGCCAAAGACCGGTGCCACGCCCGGCTCGTCGCCCGGCTGAAACGCGACGCTCGCCGTCCTCAGGTCGAGCGGACTCTGAAGCAAGTTCTTCGGATACGTCCGGAGCTTCTCGCTGATGCTCGCCGCCGGAGCAGTCGAGCGCTCGAGCCTCGCTCCCTCGGAAGCGGTTACGACCACTTCACGCCACCCAAGCCGCGTCGAGAAGTTCGTGTCGCGGTAGCTCAGCGAGCTCCCTGTTCGATCCGCGCGGTACACGGCCTCGAACAGGAGCGTCGACAGACCACCCGCTCCGGGCCGCTCTCGCACATGCGTGTCGACGACCGTGAGCCGCGTCCGGCGACCGTCGATCCGGAGCACGATCCCTTTCGCCAGAGCTGAGGCGAAGCCGGGCCCGCGCACCCGTTCGCCGTCCTGGAAGGTCGGGATCTCGGCAAAGTCGAGGGCGTAATGGAGGTAGACGTCCGTTCCCGAGACGTCGATCCCGCTGTAGTGGCTGATCGTGAAATTACCGAGCGGATGCCCGAGCGCGGCCGCCGGGACAGCCAGTGCCGCCACGGCTGAGATGAGGACGAGCAGACGCTTCACGCGGCGTACCTCCTGGCAACGGGTGCCCAGATCAGCGAGAAATGCGGATTGATCTCGAGCGCGCGACGGAATGACGTCCGCGCCGCGTCCGCGCGACCGAGGCAGCGCTCGATCATGCCGCGGTGAAAGATCTTGAGAGCGTCGCGCGTGCCGAGCCGCAGCGACCGGTTTGAGAAACTCAGCGCCTCGCCGCAGCGGCCGCTCCGGGCGAGCGCCCAGGCGAGAACGTCGTCGCCCTCGATGCTCGGACGCTCGCGGTGCCCGCGCCGCGCCCGGTCGAGCGCGTCGTCCAGGCGCAGCCCGTGATCGACGTCGAAGAGCGCCGTCTCGAGGTCGGTGCGAACGCCATTCGCCCGGAGAAGACGCTCGATCGCACCGACGAGTGCGTATTGCTCACGGGCGAGGCGGCCCTCCCCGGTCACCTGGTAGAGGTCTCCGAGCGTCGCGATGAATTGCGGAAGCGGCACGGCGGCGACTGCGCGCCGCGCCAGCGCGATCGCCCGCGGATGGCGACCGCGGGCGGCTTCGACGTGCGCGAGCGCGTCGAGCGCGAACACATAGCCGGGGAAGATGGAAAGAGCGGCGCGCAGGTGCTTCTCTGCGGGATCGAGCTCCCCGCGGCCGAAATAGAGCTTCGCGAGCTCGACGCGCGTCCAGGCGGCCGGTTCCGGCTGCGCCGACGCTGCATCGACGGCAAGCCACATCGCCTCGATGGCAGCGCGAGGACGGCCGAGCAGCTCTCGGGCATAGGCAACGCGCGAATAGGCGGCGAGTCCGGGCTTCCGGCGCGCGAGGGCGTCGAAGGTGGCGAACGCTTGCTCGTACCGGCCGAGCTCGACGAGCGCGTCGCCGATCACCGCCAGATGACGCGCGGTTGCGGGCGCGAGCCTGCTGGCGCGGCGGCCGAGCGAGAGCGCATCGCGAAACTGGTGCTGCGAGAGTGCAAGCGAGGCGAGCCCGCTCACCGCCAGATCGTTCGCAGGCGAGAGTCGCACGGCTTTTCTCAGCGCATGCTCGGATCTCGAGAGGTACGCCGGGTCGGCTGTTTCCCGCGCGCGTTGCTGGTAGGCGAGCCCGAGCAAGGCCAGCGACCGCGGGTCCTTTGGCTGCCGCCGAAGGTCCGCCTGCAGCTGGAGCACGAGGCCGCCTGTATCGCCGGCCGCGAAGCCGGCCTGAAGCGGCTCGGCGAGTGCAGTCCGGTCGCTGCCACCGGCCTCGGCCTCGGACGACTCGCGGAGGGCGCCTCCAAGCAGGATGGCACCCGCCGCGGCCAGCATCACGATCAGCCCGAGGGCGATGCGAGTTTTCATCGGCGCACCTCGCTGTCGGTGGAGCAGTCGGAGGCCCGCCCTCCAACGGGCCCCCGTCGTCTTGTGCTTCGAAACCGACGCGTCACTCGAACCCGGCCTATAGCCCCGCCGGAGGCGTCAGATGAGGCGTCTGCACGTCGGGCGCGATCAGGAAGTTGCGCCCGTCGGCAGGCGTCGCCAGGAAGGGGAACCGGTCCGGCAGCGGAGCGTCATCCGCGTCGACGTTGTCGCCTGCCATCAGCGTGAGATACTCCGGTCCACCGACGACCTGGATCGCGATGTCCAAGACATCGTCGCGAGGACGGCGGCCGTTCGGCCAGCCCGCCTGGTCGCCGGCGAGAATCGTCAACCGCTCCTGTGACTCGAGTGGAGTCGGTGCGACGCGAAGGTTCAGCCGCAGCAACTCCGAGAGCCGACGGTCGCTCGGGGCGTACTTGAGCAAGATGTTGACGAGGTCGGTGCGGTTGAAGTTGTCCAACCCCGGGAGCACGACATCCTCCGGCGGGCTTGGTCGGCACGTGTTATCGCCGAACGGCGTGCACCCGGTCGGCGGCCCGATCACGAGATCGAGCGCAGCCGCGAGGCGCGGCTTCAGGTAGTAGTCGAGAAACCGCCGCTCGTCTTCGGGTTCCGTTTCGTTCCAGCGGTCCTTGTCGACGGTGCCAATGATCGTCTCGTTCACGAGCGGGTTGGCGAGCCGCTGCACCTGCTTGAAGCGACCGCGTCCCTCTCCGCGCACTCGCACCTGCGTGCGGCTCGTGCTCGCGTAGGCGCCGATCACGGACGAGCCGCGCGAGACCATGCTCATCGGCAGCTCGAGGGCGATCGTGTGGACGTTGAAGCCCGCGAGCTGGTCGACGCCCGGGCTCCTCAGGTTGAGCGTGTCGAAGACGCCGCCAAGATCCATGTAAAACGGATCCTGGCGCTGCCCGGCGAAGACGCGAACGCCACCGTCGAGCCCGTAGACGCCTTGCTCCGCGAGTGCCGCGTAGTCGGGCATCGTCCGCGGCCCGACGTTCGACGGCACTGCGATCAGGCCCTCGGCGAGCGTCTGAGGGCGCCTCCTGCCCGTGTCCATCGTCACCGAATAACGCTGGCGGAGCCCCAGGCCCTCGGAGCCGGGGCCGTCCAGCGCCGTGATCGGCGGCAGCGCGACGTATGAGAGCGGCAGCTTGAGGTCGCTGACGATCCCGCGGAACTCGGTCTTGAAGCGAACGTCGAAACGGACGTCGTCCGCCTTGCCGTCGCGGTCGTTGTCGATGCTGAACGAGTAAAGGACGTTCGGATCGAAGTTCCAGTAGTTCGGCGCGGAGCTCGGCTCTTCGCCGGGAATCACGTCCATGATCAGGACGACCTTCTCGGCGTTGCCTGGCTCGTAGCTTCGGAACATGAAGAAGTCGGTGATGTCGGCCGGCCCGTCGAGCGAGATCAACGGTGCCTCTCGGTGACTTGCCGCCGTGGCTCCTGGTGGACTCTGGCCCCGTGCAGTTGCGAACAGCACGAGTAGTGCGCTCGCCGCCGCAACCAGACAGAGAACGAGAATTCCCCTTCGTGGGACGACCGTCATAGGCCGCAGCTCCTCTCTTGACCCCTTGAGATGGTTGTCGCTGGTTCGCCGGCCAGGACGAGTCGGTTCGGAGGGCTCGCCGTAAAATTGGCGAGCCCTCCGAGAGACCGGTGCTCTATGGCTTCTGCTGGCCCTTGGTGTTGTCGAAGCCGCTGGGCGGGTCGGCCTCGTACGGGAACGTCGTCATGTGCGGGACGTCGTTCGCATCGACGCCGTCTCCGATCAAGTCGGCGCGGGCATTTCCCTTGAGCTTCCCGACGACTGCTCGCTCTGAGATGTCGATGACATCGTCCTCGAGCCGGCGCCCGTTCGGATAGCCGGCGGTGTCGTTGCCGAACACGCCCAACCGGTTCCCGCGTCCGACCGGTGCCGACGGCGCGATCGACATGTTCAGTCGAAGCACGTCCGCGAGCTTCGTCCCCGTGTTGTTCAGCTGGGGGACTCCGGTGAGGAGCACCGCGACCAGGTCGTCACGGTCCCGCTCGACGGCGTTGAGCACGCCGGGGTACAGCTGGTTGATCGCCGCCGCCAGGATCGGAGTCCGGTAGAACTGCTCGAACTTCGACTCCTGGTCCGGGGTGCCGCGGTTCCACTCGTCCTTCCGTGGGGTCGGGATGATCAGCTCGTTTACGAGCGGGTTGGCCATCCGCGAGACCTGGACGAACCGCTTCGTCTGGACGGCCCTCGTGACCTTGATCCTCCTCGTCACGAACTTGCGCCCGACCTTGACCCTGATCCTCCGGGTCTCCGTCACGTTCCGGACGCTCACCTGCTCGCGGTCGACCGCAGTCCAGATGCCGACGATGTGGTCGGCGTCGTCGAGCTGCGAGATCGGGATCTGCAGGGCAAGCGCGTGCACGGCGTAGCCGGCGAAGAAGTCCTTCCCACCGCCGGTAATGCCGGTGCCCTTCCGCAGCGCCAGCAGGTCGAAGATCGCTCCGATGTCGGCGAAGAAGGCGTCCTCACGCTGGCCGGCGAAGACGCTGCCGCCGCCCTGGAGCGGCAGAACACCCGCAGCTGCGAGCGCGCGGTAGTTGGGGGTCGACTTCGGGCCGATGTTGTTCGGCGGCGTCGCGCCCTGGGCGACGACCTGTGACTGCCCGCCGGTGATCCGCGTGACCGTGTAGTCCTGCACCGTGTTGCCCAGAAAGAGCGGGCCGGCCCGGTTCCGAAACTGGAAGCGATAGGTGACGTCGGGAAGCGCGTCACCGGTTCGATCGATGTAGATATTGTACCGAGCGGCGGCCGAGAACCGGTAGTACATCGGTCCCGCCGCAGGGTCTTCGGCCGGGATCAGGTTCGAGATGATCGTGATCGTGTCCGGCTTGTCCGGGCTGCGGAAGGCATACAGGTCGGTGTTGTCCGCCGTCGGATCCTCCGAGATCAACGGCGCCTCGCGATGGCTCGACGCCGTGCCCGCTTCGGGCGCGGCGCCTCGCACAAGCGCTGCCCCGACCGCGACCGCGATCGCGGTTACCGCAACGACAATGCCAAGTGCGGCTGTGCGCATGCTGCTCCTCTCTCTGACGGCCGGCTTGGCTGATTGACGTAGTGAGGGCCGTCGTCGGCACGCATTCGTAGGTAGAGGAACTCTGGTTCATCCATGCGCCTCACACGAACCGAAGCGGGTGCGCCGCCGAAGGATGTTTAGATGTCCATCGCCGCCGTGTTAGCGTTTCCCAACCGCTCCTCTGAGCGGGAGATGCCTGTGCCGCGCGACCTTGCCCACCTCTCCGACGAAGCGCTGGTCGCACTTGTCGGGCACGGCGAAGAGGTCGCGCTCGCCGAGCTCTACGACCGCTTCGGCCGGCTTGCGTACGGCCTCGCGCTTCGGATTCTGCGTGACCCGGCGCTGGCCGAAGACGCGGTGCAAGAGGCGTTCATGACGTTGTGGCGGTCGGCCGGCCGGTTCCTTCCCGAGCGGGCCAAGGCGAGCACGTGGATCCTGACTCTCGTTCATCGCCGCGCGGTCGATCTCGTGCGCAGGGAGGAGCGGCGTCGCGGGGAGCCGCTCGAGGGGACGGACGGACGGACCGACGACCCCGCCGAGGACGTCGTGTGGCTGCGATTCGAGCGAGAACGCGTGCAGGCGGCCCTGCGCGCACTTCCTGACCCCCAGCGCGAGGCACTCGAGCTCGCCTACTACGGCGGTTTCAGTCAGTCCGAGCTCGCCGATCGGCTCGGTCAACCCCTCGGCACGATCAAGAGCAGGATGTTCGCCGGCCTGAGCCGGCTGCGAGAGTTGCTCACCGACGCGGAATCCGAAAGAGACCCATGGCAGAACACGAGATCCACGCACTGACCGCTGCATACGCGCTCGACGCGCTCGACGAGGTCGAGGAGCTCGAGTTCGAGGAGCACCTGCGCACCTGCGCTCAGTGCCGCGACGAGCTGCGTGATCTGCTCGAGGCTGCGACGGCGCTGGCCTATGCGGTCGAGGTGCCGGCGCCCCCTGCGACACTGCGGTCGCGCATTCTCAGTCAGGCGCGCGTGGAGCGAGCCACGGTCGTACCGTTCCGGAGACGGCGGAACTGGCCGGCGTACGTCACGGGAGCGGCGGCCGCGGCCGCGGCCGCGGCCGCGGTCGGAATCGGGCTCTGGGCGAACTCGCTCTCGGGCTCGCTCGACCGCGAGCGACAGGTGCTCGACGTTCTCTCGGACCCGGCTGCCGAGTCGACGCGCTTGGACGGCGCCGACGGGCGGCTGGTCGTTACGGGCTCGGGTCGAGCCGCGTTGATCGTCTCCCAGCTTGACCACGCTCCTGCGGGAAAGACGTACGAGGTCTGGGTCTTCCGCACGCCGGACGACAGGCCACAGCCGGCGGGACTCTTCGAGGCCGAGCAGGCAACCGACATCGTCCAGCTGACCGAGGCGGTACCCGAGGGGGCTACGGTTGCGGTCACGCTCGAGCAGGACGGCGGCGTCGACCAGCCGACCGGCTCGCTGCTTTTCAGCGCCAAGACGTAGCACCGAGGGAGCCGGGCGCCCCAGTCGCGGAGCTGGTCATCGATGACGCGGCGTGCGTGGGCCTCGACGCTGGTGATGTCGTGGAGGGCGGGTTTTCCCTGCAGGAGCGGCACTATCGCCATGCCACCCGCGAGCGGAAGGTGTTAGCGTCGCGGCCGATGAAGTTCCTGGTTTTTCTGCTGACGCTGCCCGTGGCGATCGGCGTCGTTGCTGCAATCGCCAGCGCGCGCGGCCACGACGGTGCTGCCGTGAGCGACATCTTCCTTGCCGGCCCCGTCCTGATTTTCCCGTTGCCGGTGATCTTCCTTTGGCTGCGCGAACGAGCGGGCACGCTGCTGTTGTCGGTTGTCATCGCGCTGGCGCTCTGGGGCATCTTCATCCTCGTCGGCGGCGTGTTCGCGGCAATTGAGGAAGCCGTGGAATAGCCTTGGCCCGTCGCCGGTACGGGTCGGACGGCCGCTTCGCGACGACACCCTCGAGACCCAGTTCGCACGCCGACGCGACCAACGCCTCGCCATCGTCGAACAACCGAACACGACGAACGCAGTTCGGGACACGCGCTCGCCGTGCAGCATGCGCGCACACAGGTGCGGAAAGCTAGGTAGAAGGCCGTCCTCGTCGAAGGCGACGAGCCTCCCGTCCAACACGAAACCTCGAGGCAGCGTCTCCAGCTCCGGCACGAGCGGCGTCATGCTCCAGGCCGCCCGACCCGGGCACGTCACTAGAATCCGGCCGCGTGCCGTTTCGACGTCGCACCGATGCGCCGCGGCCGCGCCGCCGCCGGATTCGCAAGCTCCGCCTTCTCGCGCTCTTCGCGGTGCTCTCGCTGGTTGCCACGACAGCGTTCACCTTCGGTCTGATGTCGGCGATCGCGAGCGAGATTCCCTCGCTCGATCCGGAGAATCGCGAGGAAGTACAGAACGGCTACATCTACGCCGCGGACGGCAAGCGCGTGCTCGCCGTGCTGCGGGGCTCCGAGAGTCGGGTGCTCGTCGACTTCGAGGAGATCGCCGACGAGATGAAGTGGGCGATCGTCGCCGTCGAGGATCGCCGGTTCTGGGAGCACCGTGGGATCGATCTGCGCGGGATCGGGCGGGCGCTGTGGGCGGATATCCAGAACAAGGCAGTCCTGCAGGGTGGGTCGACGATCACGCAGCAGTTCGTGAAGAACACCTACGTCAAGAAGCAGCGGTCGATCGGACGCAAGGTCCGCGAGGCGGCGCTGGCGTGGCAGCTCGAGGACAAGTGGTCGAAGGAGAAGATCCTGACGGCGTACCTGAACACGATCTACTTCGGCAACGGCGCCTATGGAATCCAGCAGGCAGCGAAGGTGTACTTCGGGCACGGGGCGTCGGAGCTCGAGCTGCACGAGGCGGCACTGCTCGCCGGGATCCCGGCAAACCCGACCGGCTATAACCCGGTCACCCGGCCTCGCGAGGCGCGCCTCCGCCGCGCGACGGTGCTCGGCGACATGCTCGAGCTCGGCTACATCACCCGCCGAGAGCACGATCAGGCGGTTCGCGCCGATCTGCCTACCGACGTCGGCCTACCCGGCACGCGCGGGCCGGCTCCCTACTTCACGAACTACGTCCAGCAGCAGCTGCTCGAGAGCAAGCGGTACGGGCCGCGAGCGGTCTTCGGCGGCGGCCTGCGGGTGCAGACGACGATCGACCTCGATTTGCAGCTGCTCGCGCGCACGGCGATCAAGAAGTGGCTGCCCGATCTAGAGGGCCCGTCGGCGGCGCTCGTCGCGATCGATCCGACAACGGGGAACGTGCTCGCGATGTACGGCGGACGGAACTTCCGCGAGAGCCAGTTCAACCTCGCCGTCCAGAGCGAACGGCAGCCCGGTTCGTCGTTCAAGCCGGTGATCCTCGCAACCGCGCTCGAAGAAGGGATCGCACCCGCAACTCGTTTCGACTCCAAGCCGCTTGCGATCGCGCTTGGAGACAAGCTCTGGTCGGTCGAGAACTACGAGGGCTCGTACCTGGGCCTGGTTGACCTGGGCACGGCCACGGTTCAATCCGACAACGCCGTCTACGCCCAGCTGACGCGCCTCGTCGGGCCGGCGCAGGTCGTGCGAACGGCGAGGAAGCTCGGGATCGTGAGCCCCCTGCGGAACTACTTCTCGATCGGCCTCGGCGCCCAGGCGGTCAACCCGCTCGAGCTCGCCCGAGCATTCTCGGCGTTCGCGAACGGCGGGTACCGGCTCGACACCCGGTCGTTCGGCAATCAGCCTCGGGTCATCGACGTGATCCGGGACGAGCGCGACCAGGTCGTCGACCGGAACGTGCAGACCTCTCGTCAGGTGCTGAGCAGCCGTACTGCGCTGACCGTCAACGAGATCCTCCAGAGGGTGATCACGCAGGGGACCGGCCGTCGGGCGGCGCTCGCCGGCTGGCCGGCTGCCGGGAAGACGGGGACGACCGAGAACCATGGCGACGCCTGGTTCGTCGGCTACACACCGGAGCTCGTCACCGCGGTCTGGGTCGGCTACCCGGATCAACTCAGGCCGATGCTGACGGAGTTCAACGGCAGGCCCGTCGCCGGCGGGACGTACCCGGCGCTGATCTGGAAAGCG
>Ga0136620_10001099_pt1 | contig 12645 bp, 14 predicted proteins | sample AntDrymUQ4162106_2_FD_104806 | JGI IMG/M metagenome (GOLD analysis project Ga0136620, IMG submission 104806) | Polar desert sand microbial communities from Dry Valleys, Antarctica - metaG UQ416 (21.06) | ecosystem: Environmental > Terrestrial > Soil > Desert | place: Antarctica: Dry Valley... | reverse complement strand
TTTGCGGCCCTACTCCCCACTCATAATGGTGAGGTCGGTGGTTCGAGTCCACCCGGAGCTATTCCTGCAAACGGGCACCTTTTGCGGATTGCACCATCGTCGCCGAAGGCCGCTGACGTCCACCACGCGTCTACGCCGATGCCGGCTCTGTAAATTGGGCTCTGGAAGAACTCGTCGATTGCCCGGTTCCTCAACCTGTCCTCCCGTTCTGGTGTTCCGCGTTGGGAGGAGACATGCTCACGGTGGCAAAGACGCCAGTGGCGCGCATGGCGCCACGGCCGGTGAGGAAGCGGCTCGAGCACCTGTCTCAGCGGGCCGCTCCACCGAGCTTTGCACCGATGGTCGCAGCCACGTCGGCGATCTCCATCCCGGTCCGCTCCACGGCCGCGGCGCCGAACAGCCGGGTCGGTCCGGCGACGGACACCCCGCCGACGACGATGCCGTGCCTCCCGACCACGGGCGCCGCCACCGACGTGCGCCCGGGCTGGAAGTCGGTGTTGATCACGAAGCCGGCGCTGCGCGCGCGCCGAAGCTGGCGTCCGAGGAGGTCGAGGTCCGGCATGGGGAGGTGGTCGGCCGCGCACGCGGTGCACACGCGGGCAGTCACCTCATCCGTCGGCAGCGTCGCGAGCGCGGCCTTCCCGCAGCCGGTGCGGTGAGCCGGAGCCCGCATGCCGACCCGGTTGTTCATCGGCACGGGCCGTCGTCCCGAGCGCCGCTCGAGGTAGACCACCCATCCGCTGACGAGCTGGCCGAGGTGGGCCTCCGTGCCGTCGCGGCGCACGGCGCGCTCGAGAACGCCGTCCGCCGCGTCCACGAGGCCGGTCCGGTCGACGACCTGCCCGCCGAGCGCGACCAGCGCGGGCCCGAGCTGGTAGCCGCGGTGCGGCACCTCCTCTAGCAGGCCCGCGTCGCAGAGCGTCAGGCAGAGGCCGTGCGCGGTGCTCCGGGGGATCCCGGTGCGGCGCTCCAGCTGGCGGAGACTCAGCATCCGCACGAGCGGGGTGAATGCCGCCAGGATTCTCGCCGCCTTGCTGACCGAGCCGACGCGGCCCTCCTGGTGTCCGGCAGCGCCGGACGCGACTTCGGACATGCGCCGCAATCTAGTTACGGTCGCGCGCAGGATGCAACCTCGGGGCGAGATAGTGGCGGGCTTCCTCGCACCGCACGCGCCGCAGTTCCTCTACGCGGAGAACCCGCCCCAGAACGAGCCGCGTTCCCAGGGCGGCTGGGAGGTGGTGCGGTGGGCCTACGAGGCGGCGCGCCAGGACCTCGAGCGGCTTGCGCCCGACGTCTTGCTCGTCCACTCGCCGCACTGGATCACGCCGATCGGCCACCACGTGCTGGCGGTGCCCCACCTGACCGGCAAGTCGGTCGATCCGATATTCCCGAACCTGTTCCGCTACCGCTACGACATCACCGTCGACGTCGAGCTCGCGGAGGCGATCGTGGACGAGGCCGGCAACCGCGGCCTGCTGGCCAAGGCCATGCGGAACCCCGCCTTCAGGGTCGACTACGGCACGATTGTGACGCTGCACATGATGCGCCCAGAGTGGGACATCCCCGTGGTCGGGATCTCCTCCCATAGCTGGCCCTACTGGGACACGCCCACGCCGGATGCGGAGATGCGCGAGGTCGAGGTCCTCGGGGAGGCCACCCGTGCCGCCATCGCCCGCACTAACCGCCGAGCGGTGCTCCTCGCCTCCAACTCGCTGTCGCACCGCCACTTCGAGGAGGAGCCAGAGCTGCCGGAGGACATGAGTCAGGAGCATCCCTACAACAACCTCGGCTACCGCTGGGACGTCCGCATGATCGAGCTGCTGCGGGCGGGACGCATCGACGAGGTCTTCGCCGTCTTCCCGCAGTTCACCGAGGAGGCGCTGCCGGAGACGAAGTCGGGGTCGTTCAGCTGGATGTTCTCCGCCATGGACTACCCCCAGGTGCCCGGACGCCTCTACGGGTACGGCAATGCGATCGGGACCGGCAACGCGGTCATGGGCTTCGACCTCGCCGGCTGAGAATCGTGCCGGCGGTCTCAGCCTTCCTCGTCACCGGCACGCCGCTGCCGGTGCTGCGGCCGGACAATCCGCCGTGGCGGGCGCTGCGCGAGGCCTTCGACCTCGCGGCGCAGGCGCTGAAGGACAGCCGGCCGGACGTCCTGCTCGTCTACAGCACCCGATGGATCGCGGTTCTCGACGCGCTGTGGCAGACCCGCGCACGGCTCACCGGCGTCCACGTCGACGAGGTCTGGCACGACTACGGCGACCTTCCGCACGACATCCGCATCGACGTGGACCTGGCCGCGGCGTGCGTCGCGGCGACCAACGCCGCGGGCATCCGCGCCAAGGGCGTCGACTACGACGCCTTCCCGGTCGACACGGGCACCGTGGTGGCCAACACGCTGCTCAACGGGGGCGCGGAGCCGCGTCCGCTCGTGGTGACGGCGAACAACATCTACCACGACGCGGAGACCACGGAGCGGCTCGGCGCGCTCGCCATGCGGCTCGCCGAGAAGCAGGGTAAGGCCGCCGCGGTTCTGGCCATCGGCGGGCTCTCGCGGCAGTTCTTCGACCGTGAGGTCGAGCCCGCGCGGGACGCCATCTCGAACCGCGAGCACGACGAGCTCAACCGCCGGCTGCTAGATCTGCTGGCCGCCGGCGACGTCGAGGCCGTGCGCGCGTTCCTGCCCGAGTACTCCCTGCGCGCACGGGCCGATCACCACATGAAGCACCTGTCGTGGCTGCTGGGGGCGACGGGCGGCTTCGAGGGAGCGACGGTCCACGCCTACGGTCCCGACTACGGGGCCGGTGCCGCGGTCGTCCAGTTCGCGCCCGTGTCCGCGAGCCGGCGCCGGTCGCTCGACGACGCTGCCGCGCGATCCCGGCCGGGCCCCCGCGTCTGGCGCCCGCCGGCGCCGCAGCGCGACCGCGGCGCGCCACAGGTCGAGGCGCGGCGGGCGCCGTGAGGGTGGCGATGTCCGGCAGCGTCGGACGCTGGCATCACCGCTCCTCCGCGCGCCGGTACGGTTGCGTCATCGTCGTCCGGGCTCGGGAGGAGTGGTGAATCAAGCGGCCGCGTTCATCGAGGCGGAGGGTTTCGTTCCCATATTCGATGCCATCGACGCGATGGTGAAGGCGACAGAGGTGACGGTCCAGGGGACGATGCGCCTGGGCGGGGGACTGGTCGCCGTCGCGCTCACGGGCGAACTCGCGACGGTCGAGGAGGCCACGGAGATCGGCGAGGAGACCGCGCGCGCTGTCTCGGGGCGGCCGGTCAACTCCATCATCTTCGCCAGCCCGAGCGATCCGGTGCTCGCCATCGCCCACAACCCCGGCCTCATCGACGGCTAGGAAAGGAGAGGCGAGATGGCTTCCAACCGCTCCATCGGCCTGATCGAGACCCGAGGACTCGTCGCCCTGACCGCGGGCATCGAGGCGATGATGAAGACGGCCGATGTGCAGTGCATCGCGGTGCAGCGCGTCAGCTCCGGGTACTTCGCCGCGGCGGTGGAGGGTTCCATCGCGGCGGTGCGCCAGGCGCTCGAGTCCGGGACGCAGGCGGTCAAGCAGCACGGCGACCTGCGCTCGGCGCAGATGTACCCGCGCCCCCACGAGGCGGCCGCGGGCGTGCTCGAGAACGGCACGCGGGCAATTTTGACCGGCACCGGTCAGCGTTCCGAGCCGGCGCTGAGCGAAGGGCAGGGCGGCTCGGGGGGCTGATGCGGATCGCCGAGGTGGTCGGCAGGGTCTGGAACGACCGCGAGATCTCCGCCCTTCAGGGCCGGCGCCTCGTGCTCGTCCGGGATTTGGGGTCGGGCGCGTTCACGGTTGCGGTCGACCTGATCGAGGTCGCGCCTGGCAACACGGTGCTGATCGTCGAGGAGGACGCGGCCCGAACCGCCGCCGGCGCGCCCGTCGACGCCGCGGTCATCGCGCTGGTCGGCGGAGCCGACAAGCTGCCGGAGCCCGCCGCCGGCCGAGCGGCCGAGGACCCGTCGTGAGCACGATCGCGTGGATCAGCCCGGATACTCCGCCTGAGGCGTCGATGCTCGGCGGCAAGGGCGCCGGTCTGGCCTCTCTCGCGGCGGCCGGGCTGCGCGTCCCGCCGGCCTTCGTCATCACCACGGAGGCGTATCGCCGGGCGGTGGCCGAGCCGCTCGGCGAGGAACTCGAGCGCGCCCTGGCCGCGATCCCGGACCGCGCACCAGACGCTGAGCTCGAGCGCGCCGCTGCAGCGGCGCGCGAGCGCATCCTCGCGGTCCCGGAGCGCCACGGGCTGCGCGACGAGATCGAGACGGCATACGCGCGGCTCGGCGCGGAGGCCGGCGAGGATCCCGCTCCGGTCGCCGTGCGCTCGAGCGCCACCGGCGAGGACTCCGGAGGGCAGAGTTTCGCGGGCGGGCATGACACCCACCTGTGGGTCGTCGGGGCCGACGAGGTCCAGGCGCGTGTGCGCGAGTGCTGGGCGAGCCTGTACACCGCCCGCGCCGTCTCCTACCGCGCCCATGGGGGCCTCGTCGATGAGGCCGTGATGGGCGTGGTCGTCCAGCAGATGGCCGACGCGCGCTCCGCCGGCGTGTTCATGACGCTCGATCCCTCCAACGGCGACCGATCGAGCGTTGTGGTGGAGTCGGTCTGGGGCCTTGGAGAGCCGCTCGTGTCAGGTCAGGCCACGCCCGACCGCTTCGTCGTCAACAAGATCACCGGTGATGTCGTGCGCCGCCAGATCGCCCTCAAGCCGGCCGAGCTCGTGCGCGACCCCGCATCGGGCCGGGGCACCGTTCAGCGGGAGGTGCCGGCCGACCGGCGCGAGCGCAGTTCGCTCGAGTCCGCGGAGCTCGACGAGCTGGTGCGCATGGCGCGGGTGCTCGAAGAGCTGGCCGGCGCCCCGCAGGACTGCGAGTTCGCCGTCACCGCCGGCGAGCCGCCCGAGAACGTTCGCCTGCTCCAATGCCGGCCCGAGACCGTCTGGAGCCAACGCAAACCACGCACGATCGCCGGGCGGCGCAGCGCCCTGCAGTCGGTGCTGAACACCCTCACAGGGGAGGACCGAGCATGACCACCGCCGGGGGAAGCTTCCAGAGCCCGTATGAAGTGGGGACGCCGCAGGGCGCCGAGGGGTGGGAGCAGATGTACAACTGGTATCACCAGCGTGGGGAGGAGCGGCGCGAGCAGGACGAGCAGCGATTCTGGTTCCACGATCGGCTGCACCATCCCGATCTGCTGCATCCCTACGACGAGATCCAGTGCGAGTGCTGGTGGCAGGCCCTCGGCGCGTTCAACACCCGTATCTTCGCCATGCCGCCGGCCTACGGCGTCGACCAGCGGATCATCAACGGCTACGTCTACGTGAGCCCGGTGCCGGCAGATCCCGCGAAGCTCGCCGAGCGCGCCGAGCTGTTCGAACGCCGCGCCGGCCACTACTACGAGCACTGGGACGCGATCTACGACGAGTGGAAGGAGAAGGTCACCGCGCGCCTGGAGGAGATCCGGGCGATGGACTTCTCGCCGTTGCCCGACGTCGAGGACGAGTCGGTGGTCTTCGAGCACCGGGGCTACTCCTCGGGCTACCGGATGATCCAGGACTTCCAGCGGCTCGTGGTCGTCATGTACGAGACCTACCAGTACCACTTCGAGCTGCTCAACATCGGCTACGCGGCCTACTTGAGCTTCTTCGGCTTCTGCAAGAAGGCTTTCCCAAACATCACCGACCAGGCGATCTCGCGCATGGTGGGCGGCCTGCACGTCGACCTGTACCGCCCCGACGACGAGCTCAAGCGCCTGGGCAAGGAGGCCGTGCGGCTCGGAATCGCCGACGACGTCCTCGCCGCCGATGACGGCGCCGAGCGCCTGTTCGAGCGCCTGCGCGAGCGCGAGGGTGGACGCGAGTGGGTCGAGGACTGGGAGCGCACCGCCGATCCGTGGTTCGTCTTCAACACCGATCCTGGGCATCCCGGCGGCTACCACGTGCACAGGACCTGGGCGGATGAGCCGGACGTGCCACTGGCGGCCGTCAAGGAGTACGTCAGCCGCCTGCGCGAGGGCGAGGAGATCGACCGGCCCACGGAGCGCGTGCTGGCCGAGCGCGACCGGATAACCGCCGAGTACCGCCGGCTGCTCTCTGAGGATGACCAGCCGGCGTTCGACGAGATGGTCGACCTCGCCCGCACGGTGTTCGTCTACATCGAAGAGCACAACATCTACATCGAGCACTGGATGTGGGCGACCTTCTGGAGCAAGAGCCGCGAGCTGTCGCGAAGCCTCCAGGCCATGGGGGCCTTCGACGAGGCCGAGGACATGTTCTTCCTGCGCCGCGGGGAGGTGGCAGAGGCGATCTACGACGTGGTCGCGGCGTGGTCCGTCGGCAGCCGCCCCCGCGGGGCGGACTACTGGCGCCCGATCGTGGTCGAGCGCCGGCGCATCCACGCGGTCCTCGAGGCCTGGGACGCGCCGCCCGCCCTCGGCCGGCCGCCGCAGGAGGTCAACGAGCCGTTCACGGTGATGTTGTGGGGCATCACGACCGATCAGGTCGCGGCGTGGCTCTCCGGCGGCGGCGAGGACGGGCGCACCCTGCAGGGCCAAGCCGGCTCCCCGGGCGTCGTCGAGGGCCCGGCGCGCATCGTCAGGACGGTGGACGAGTTGCGCGAGGTCCAGGACGGCGAGGTGCTGATCTGCCCGGCCACCTCTCCCTCGTGGTCGACGGTGTTCTCGCGCGTGGTGGCGACGGTGTCCGACGTCGGCGGGGTGATGAGCCACACGGCGATCGTCTGCCGGGAGTACGGCATGCCGGCGGTGGTCGGGACGGGCCGGGCGGTGAGCACGATCACCACCGGTCAGCGTGTCCGCGTCGACGGCGATCAGGGCACCGTCACGGTTCTCGACTGAGGTGGAGGACCGCCCCGAGCCCGTGCCGGAGCTCGACCCCCAGGGGTGGGCGACGCGCCGCCGCCAGAGCGTGCGCCGCGCCGCCGTGGCCCGCGGCGCCGATCCCGCCGCGGCGCAGATCTCCGCCGTCCTGCTCGACATCGGCGGGGTCGTGATCCCGCAGCTGTTCGAGACAGTGTCCGTGCCGGGTTTCCCGCGCGGGCCCTTCAACGGCGACGAGCGCTACGCGGCGGTCCAGCGCGGGGACCTCAGCGAACGCGAGTACTGGGCGGGCGTCGCGGCCGAGCGGCCGGACCTCGACGTCGGCGCCCTGTGGCGCTCCTGCTCGTACGTGCGCGAGGACGTGCGCTCGGCGCTCGGCGCCCTGGCGGGACGCCTGCGGCTCGTCGGGTTCACGAACGACATGGCGCACTGGTTCGGGGAGGACTGGCCGCGGCGCTTCCCGGAGTTCCGGCTGTTCGATCGGCTGCTGGAGGCCTCCAAGCTCGGGCCGCCCAAGCCCGCGCCCGAAGCCTTCCTGCTCGCCGCGCAGGCGATCGGCGGGCCTCCGGAGCGCTGCCTGTTCGTCGATGACCTCCAAGCCAACCTGGACGGCGCGACGAGCGCGGGCATGCGTACGCGCTACTTCGACGTCCGTGATCCGTCGGGGTCCCTCGCCGCCCTGCTCGACGATGTCGGGCTCGCGCAGCTGCCGGTGCCGCCCGGCCCGCGCGGGCGCACCGTCCGTGTGGCGCGCGCGCCGACGCTCGGCCGGTTCGGCGCCGGGCCACATGGGCGCTGAGGACCGGCTGCGCGCCCTGGGCGTCGTCCTCCCGGCGCTGCGCAGGCCCGCCGGTGACTACGTCGGCTGGGTGCGCACCGGCGACCTGCTGTTCCTGGCCGGGCAGGGCGCGGACGGCTACACGGGCCGGCTCGGCGCGGACATCGATGTCGAGCGGGGGCGCGCGGCGGCTCGGGCGTCCACGCTGAACCTGCTCGCGCAGACACGCGACGCGCTCGGCTCGCTCGACCGGGTGGCGCGGATCGTCAAGCTGCTCGGCTTCGTGGCGTGCACGGACGGCTTCACGCAGGCGCCCGAGGTGCTCGACGGCGCCTCCGGCTTGCTCGCCGACGTGTTCGGCGAGCGCGGCCCGCACGCGCGCTCGGCGATCGGCGTGCAGGCGCTGCCGCGCGGCTTCGCGGTCGAGATCGAGATGGTCCTCGAGGTGGCCAAGGCGGGCGGCCGATGAGGCCGCAGGCGCTCTACCGAACGTTCACGTCCCGGGAGCAGATCGACGCCGAGTACGACATCCGGCGGGCGGTCCCGGACGCCGAGCGTCACCTCGCCCGCTACGTGCAGGAGAGCGCACGCACGCGGGCGGAGCTCGACTGCCGGCTGGGCATTCACTACGGTCCGACGCTTCCCGAGCGGCTCGACGTCTTTCCGGCGGCCCCCGAGGCCCCCGTGCTGGTCTTCATCCACGGCGGCTACTGGCGGTCGCGCAGCCCGCGCGACTTCAGCTGCATGGCCCGCGGGCCGGTGGCCGCCGGGGTCACGGTCGTCCTGGTCGGCTATGCGCTCTGTCCGCAGGTGACGATCGACGAGATCGTCCGCCAGGCCCGCAGCGCGCTCGCGTGGATCCACGAGCACGCGGGCGAGCTCAGCGGCGACCGCGACCGGATCCACGTGGCCGGGCATTCAGCCGGTGGCCATCTGGTCGGGATGCTCCTGGCCACGGACTGGGAGCCAGACCACGGCGTCCCCGGCGACGCGATCAAGGGGGCGTGCACGATCAGCGGCCTCTTCGACCTCGCGCCCTTCCCGCACAGCTTCCTCCAGCCGGCGCTCCGGTTGACCGCCGAGCAGGTGCAGCGCTGCAGCCCCATCCGGCACCTGCCCGACGACGCCGGCCCACTCATCGTGACCTACGGCGGTCGCGAGAGCTCGGAGCTGCGCCGGCAGAGCGAGGACTTCCTCGCTGCCTGGCGGGCGCGTGGGCTCCCGGCGGAGCGCGTCGACCAACCTGATCGCAACCACTACACCGCGATCGAGGACTTCCTGGACGCGGGCAGCCCGCTGTGCCGGGCGGTCATCCGGCAGATCGAGGGCAGATGACGTCCCGCAGGCTGTCCGATCATGCCGGACGTCAGCGCGCGCGGGGCGACGGAGTGCCCTTAGTCTGGAGGCGTGTCGCCGAGCCGCGTCCGCACGAGCTCGTGATCTGCGCCGAGTACACCCATCTGGGCAGCGTGACGCTGCGCTGCGCATAGCCGATGGCCGCCACCAGCGACCCCGTCCGCACCGTCGATCACCTGATCGGCGACTCCCAAGTCCCTCCGGCGTCCGGCCGGCGCTTCGAGAATCGCGACCCCCACGACGGCTCGCTGCTGGCGCACGTCGCCGCGGGTGATGCGCAGGACGCGCATCGCGCGGTGGACGCAGCGCGGCGCGCCTTCGACGACGGGCCGTGGCCGGGGATGACAGCGGCCGAGCGGCGCAGCCTCCTTCACGCCTTCGCCGACGCCGTCGACGCCCATGCCGAGGAGCTGGCCCTGCTCGACACGCGTGACATGGGCAAGCCGATTCGCGAGGCCCGCGGGATGGACATCCCGCGGGTCTCGGCGAACCTGCGGTTCTTCGCCGACTACGCCGCCCTCACCGGCAGCGAGGCGTACCCCGACGGCCTGCGGCTCAGTTACGTCCTGTACGCGCCCGCGGGCGTCGTCGTGGCCATCAGCCCGTGGAACTTCCCCGCCATGCAGGCCAGCTGGAAGGCGGCGCCTGCGCTGGCCTTCGGCAACACAGTGGTCCTCAAGCCGGCCGAGCAGAGCCCGCTCAGCGCCGCGCGACTCGGCGAGCTCGCGCTCGAGGCAGGGCTGCCGCCCGGGGTGCTCAACGTCGTGCATGGCTTCGGGCCGGACGCGATCGGCGAGGCCCTCACCCGCGACCCGCGGGTTGACCGCATCACCTTCACCGGGGAGAGCGCCACAGGACGCGCCATCGGCGCCGCCGCAGCGGCGAACCTGACGCCCGTCTCGATGGAGTTGGGCGGGAAGTCGGCGAACGTGGTCTTCGCGGACTGCGACCTCGATGAGGCGGTGGCCGGGGCCATCCGGGCGATCTACACCAACAACGGCGAGGTCTGCCTGTCCGGCTCCCGCCTGCTCGTTCAGCGGCCGATCCTCGACCCCTTCACCGAGCGCTTCGTCGCCGCGACGCGCGGACTGCGCGTCGGCGACCCCAAGGATCCCGACACGCAGGTCGGGCCGCTGGTCGAGCGGACGCACTGGGAGAAGGTCGACGGCTACGTGCGGCTTGGCGTCGAGGAGGGAGGCGACCTGCTCTGCGGGGGCGGACGCCCCGACGGTCTGCCCACCGGCGAGTACTACGCGCCCACCGTCCTGGCGAGGATGCGCAACGACATGCGCGCGGTCCGCGAGGAGATCTTCGGTCCTGTGCAGGCGATCGTGCCGTTCGAGGAGGAGGCCGACGCCCTGGCGATGGCCAATGACTCCGAGTACGGCCTCGCCGGCATGCTCTGGACCAACGACCTCGACCGAGCGCATCGCATGGCCGAGGCGTGGCGGACGGGGACGGTGTGGGTCAACTGCTTCTTCGAGCGCGACCTGCGGCTGCCGTTCGGCGGCGAGCGCGCCTCGGGCATCGGCCGCGAGGGCGGGCCTTATTCGCGGGACTTCTTCACCGACCCCCGGGCGGTGGTCATCAAGCGGAGGCGGTGACCCCCACCGCTCCAGTCAGAAAGGGGTTCTCCATGCCGGACGTCTCGATCAGGGTCTTCTGCTACGCGCATGTCGACCTGCCCGCAGAGTTCTTCGCGGGCGTGCCGATCCACAGCGGAGAGGGAACCCCGCAGGCGGCGATGCTCTACACGCTGCTGAGCGAACGCGATGAGGCGGGAGCCGTTCACCACCACCTGATCGACTGCGGCTTCGACGAGCCATGGATCCCCCGCTTCGGCTTCTACGACTTCGAGGGACCTGAAGCGGTGCTCGGGAAGGCCGGCGTGCGGCCGGAGGACATCGAGACGGTCCTCGTCACGCACATGCACTTCGATCACGTCAACAACCTGCATCGTTTCCCCAACGCGCGAGTGATCGTCCAGTGGACGGAGTACGAGGGCTGGTCACGCGCGATGACGCTTCCAGAGCTCTACACGCCGATGGGCGCCGAGAGCTGGCTGACGTCCTCCTTCGACCGGGCCGACCTCTCCTTCTTCGGACGCCTGGCCGGCGAGCACCGCCTGACTTTCGTGGGCGACGGGGACGACCTGCATCCCGGAATCGTCGGGCGGCTGAGCCCGGGCGGTCACACGTTCGGCACACAGTGGCTCACGATCGAGACCCCGGAGGCGCCGATCGTCGTCGCGAGCGACGCCGCGATGTGGTTCTCCAACATCGAGGAGATGTGGCCGAGTGGCTACACCAACGGCAGCACGTTCCAGATGCTGCTGACCTACGGCGAGATCTCGCAATTCGTCGGCGGAGATCTGAACCGCGTCGTGCCCGGTCACGACATGAAGGTCTTCGAACGTCACCGCTCGAAGCGCATTGGCGCGAACGAGGTGGCAGAGCTCCGTGTCGCGAGTTGGGACGGGTCGATCCTCGAGCAATGAGCCGCGGTGTTCGGAATGCTCCAAGCCGAAGCGCCAGCCGGCGCCTGACCGGCTACCCCGACCTCGGCAGACTCACCGTCGCCGTCGAGCCCCAGCTCACCGCGCCCACCGTCACCGTGACCCGACCGGCACTCTCGGCCCGCAGGCGACGCCGGCGGCCGAAGGCCGCCCTCGAGAAGGGAGAGAGTCTTCACCGCACTGGCGTCAGGGTCGGTGTTCCGGCACGACGGTCGGTGACGACGAGTCGCTTACCGAGAAGCATGGCCCAGCGCTTCGAACGAACCGGAGCAGCGAGGAGTCGCCGCCGAGCGGCGCTCCTCCTTCGCGCGAGGACCAGCGGTCGGATCCGCGTGGCCGGGACGTGCCGGCGCGTTATCGCAATGCGTCCGAAGCGGAAGCGGCGCCCCGCTCGGGTTGAAGCGTGCCTGGCCTTCGTTCTCGCGTCCATGGCGGTCGATCCGACGATGGCGCTTCGGTGGTGAGACCATCGGCGTGATGCTGAGTGCGGGGACGATTCGCGTGGCCGGACTGGAGGTTTCGTACGACCGGGCAGGCAGTGGCCCGCCGCTCGTCCTGGTCCACGGCGCCGCCGGCGATGCACGGGAGTGGCGCCCGCAGGTGGCCGGCCTGTCCGACGACTTCACGGTAGTCGCGTGGGACGAGCCGGGAGCTGGCCGGTCCTCGGACGTGGCGGCCGATTTTGGGCTGGCCGGGTACGCGACGGCGCTCGCGGCGCTCGTCGAAACGCTCGACGCACCGGCGCACGTCTGCGGGCTTTCGTGGGGCGGCACGGTGGCGCTTGAGCTCTACCGGCGGCGGCCGCAGGCGGTGGCGACGCTCGTGCTCGCCGACACCTACGCCGGCTGGAAGGGGTCGCTGCCGGATGATGAGGTCCGCGCGCGCGTGGCCGGCGCCGAACGCATGCTCGCCGAGCCCGCGGAGACATTGCACCCGCCCTTCCCGGGGCTCTTCGCTGCCGAGCCGCCGGGTGACGTGATCGAGCTGCTCGACGCCGTCGCTGCTGACGTCCGCCGCGAGAGCCTGCGCGTCGCGCTCGCCGCAATGGCCGAGGCCGACCTGCGGGACGTCCTACCGAGCATCGCGGTCCCGACGCTGCTCCTCTGGGGCGAGCTCGACGCGCGCTCCCC
>Ga0136620_10001098_pt1 | contig 12650 bp, 15 predicted proteins | sample AntDrymUQ4162106_2_FD_104806 | JGI IMG/M metagenome (GOLD analysis project Ga0136620, IMG submission 104806) | Polar desert sand microbial communities from Dry Valleys, Antarctica - metaG UQ416 (21.06) | ecosystem: Environmental > Terrestrial > Soil > Desert | place: Antarctica: Dry Valley... | reverse complement strand
GGCTACATGGGGACCCTTCCGACTTACAAACAGCAAAACGCTGCTACTTCGCCGCCCTCTACCGATCCCCTCCACCGCCCGGCGAGCCCAAACAGCTCAGATCGAAGGGAACTGAACGCTTACGCTTTTCGAGCAAGAACAGTTGCCCGGGCAGACGCACTTTTCAGTCTTGCCATGCAGAAGGTCGTGGGTTCGAGTCCCATCATCCGCTCTGGAAGTCCCTGCAAAACAGCAGTATCTGTCGTCCCGGAAAGGCAACCCAGCAACCTCATGGTCACGTTGAGGTAGCGGGCTGCAAGGCGCGCCTCCCCGGCGCATCCGTCGTGACCGGCGACCGCGATTCGCCGAGCGGACGCCAACGTATCCCCCGAAGTAGGGATGACGTGTGGCAGTCGAGCTCCTACTTTGGAAGGCAATCGTGCGCCCCGACGGCCCTCTTGTTTTCGGCGCGACGCCCGTCGCGCGTTCTCTCATCCGCGTTCTCGCTGCTCTCACCGCGGTGGTGTTCGCGGAGGCGGCGAACGCGGGCGTGCAGGCGCCGCGTGTGGTGGGCGTGCCTGTCGACATCGAGATCGCGATCGATGGCACCGGGAGTATGGGGCCGGCAATCGAGAGCGCGAAACGTGATGCAAACGAGCTCATCAGGCGGATCAACGATTCGCTGCCGAACGCGCGCTTTGCGGTGGTGGTGTTTCGCGACTTCGGCTCGAGTGGTGAGGAGTACGAGATCCTGCAGCCGTTGACTGATGACGCGCAGCTCGTCGAGCAGGCGTTTTCTCGCCTCAGGACGTACAGCAACCGGACGGCTGCAAATGGTTCTGCCGAGTCGTACAACCTCCTGTTCCGGATGAGTTACACAGACACGCGGCTCGGGTGGCGACCGGCCGCCAAGAGGCTGGTGGTCGTGCTCGGCGATGCACAGCCGCAGTCGGCCGGCACCGTCGGGCTCCCCGGCTGCAGCGACACGCACCCTGACCAGCATGGTCTCAACACGCTCACGGAGCTCGCCAATATGCGCGCAGCAGGACGCACGCTTCTGTTCGTCAGGCAGATCGCGCCGGAGACAACCGTGAGCCTGGCGTGCTACCAGAGCATTGCCGCGCGGGCTGCCGCCGGCGGGGCTGCCGTCGACAGCGGCCGCGACCTCGTTGCTCCGATCATGGCGCTGGTGCAACAGGCGCTCGCACCGTTGACGTTGGGCAGCGACCGGAGACTCGTGAGATCAGGTGCGCTGGCGCGGTTCACGGTCACAGTTACGAACGCCACCGGCGAGGCCGTCGATCTCGACGAGCTCGTCCTGAAGCTGCCGAGGGGCTTCGTCTACCAGAGAGGATCGACCACAGGCGCAAGCAACCGAAACCCAACCGTGACGGGACAGACGCTCATGTGGCGCCACCCCGTCGTGGGACTGCGTCCCGGGGCGCGGCTTCGCCTGCAGGTGTCCTCCAGGGTCACCGCGTGGCTCGGCGGGCGCTACCGTGCGCAAGCTCGCGCGACTGTCCGTACCGCCGACAATCGGGCCTTCACCACGATTTCGAGCGTCTGTTCGATTACGGTGCAAAACCTCCAGCGAACGACAGCACAAGCCAGGAAGTAGCCGCCGACTCCACGGTTTCGGGCCTCGCGACCCGTGCCGTCGCACGGCCTCGAGGGCGTCTCGCGAAGCGAGCGCGACCCGTACCGGCCCCGGAGAGCGCTCAAATCTCGGCTCGCGGCTCGGCCGCCGCGGCCGCGCTGTGCCGGCATCGGCGAAACCGGCCCAATGCCGTTCTTGCTGGAGCTTCACGGACCGGCCGTTCCGGACCTACCCCGTGCCGGCGTCCGGAATCCGGTCGGTCGGCGTGCGAGGCGGGTGGGGAGGAGTCGGCGCCGGCGGCGGGCTCTCGTGGCCTTCCGACAGGATTGCGTAGATCACGAGGGCGACGAGTATTCCCCCGGCGATCCCGATCTTCCCACCTCCACGCTCGACCAGCCTAGCTTCGGTCAGGCCGATCTTCTCGGCTACCTGGGTCGCGTAGCCGAAGTTGTGCGCGAGCACCGCGTTCTGCAGTTCCGAGACGTCCTCGGGATGCTCGGCCACGATTTCAGCCAGGACCGCGAGGTCTTTTGCATGAGCTCGACGTGATCGATGCTGAAGCTCAGCGGGAGGTCGATCCGGAGGAAGCTCTCGCTCGATCTTCCGACTTCCGCGCGGCTATGGGACGATCCCCGCAGAGGTCGGTATCGAGGAACCGCCTAAGTTCTTCCCTGCGCATACTGTCTACCTCGCCTGAGGGCCGGTGCCGGCCGACGGGGTTCGGGGAACATTTAGCAACACTGGCGCAGCCGACAGCGGAGCCGCCAGCTATGCGCGGTTCGCAGCGGGGCGGCTGGCTCCCCGTGATGGCCCAGCCGTTGAGGTCGCCTCGTCCATCCTCCTGGCGGGCGAAAGGCCGAGGACGCTCAGCGGTCCGAGCCGGTTCCAGCCGCGGCGGCTGCGCTGCTCAGCCGCGCCGCGCCACAGCGGCAGTCGAGGTCGTACTGTCTAGCGGTGGTGCAAAATCTTGCAGCGTTAACGCAGGCTCGAAGCCTGCTTGTGCTCCTCTTGGCGACATGTCAGCAGACGTTGTTGGCCCTGGAAGCGGCGGCAAACGATCTCGACACCGACATGACCGAGGATCTCACGGCGATGATCTCGCGCTCGGAGCGGGAGCTCGAGGTGTTTGTAGCCAAAATCTCCGCCGCTGGCGGCTAGCTTGCCCGCGCGGCCGGAACCGAGCGACGAAGATCTTGTTGCGCTCGCCGACTCGTTGCTAAAGAACGTGGGGCCCCATCTTCGGGAGCGTCACGTTCTCGAAGAGGCGGTTCAACAGCATCGGGGAACCTGGTTGACTCTGTACGAGGCCGCAAGCGCTCTCAAGGGGATCGGAACCGAGGACAACCCCGCGCAAGCGACTTGACTTCGTAGAACACCGTGGCAACACGGCTCAGGCGTTCAGGCGACATCCCGGGCGCTGGCCCGGGCGAGGTGCTCTTGTGACGCCTCAGCCGCTGAGTCCCAGCGCCCGGCAAGGGTCGAGGCATGCGTGGGAAGCGTTACCGACTCTCGGTCGCCGCCTGCAGTTTGATCGCGACCTTCCCGGCTTCTCCGTGCTTCTCGACCACCATGTGATCTGGGACGGTTTCAACGACGTGTTCGATCTCTTTCACGACATGGTTCTTCTTGACCACAAACCTTGTCGGCTCGGCGCGTATGTGCTTGTACTCCGAGAGCGTTTCACGCGCTCGATGAACTTCGTCGTCCATGACGGCAAGCCTAGCCTCCGACTGCATCTGCACGCTGCGGCGGGGTGATAGCGCGCTTGCGTGATCGCGATCCGGTAAGGGGCGCGGGTGAGTTGCCGGTTGCTGCCCGGTCGAGCCGGTGGCGTTGGGACGCGGCCTGAAACCGGCGAGAGCGGCGCGATGCCGCCTGCGAATGCTCTGCCCGCGGATGCCTCGACCGCGTGAGCCTTCCCGCTTCCAATACGAGCACGTGCGGGCTGAGGGCACCCGGTGTTCGTCTTGCCCGGCCACGAGAATGTTGCGGTGGAGCAGGTGGCGGAGACGCGGCCTGCGTACCTCGTCGTCGAGAAGGATGGCTGCGTCGGCATTGTCGCCGACTTGGCAGACCCGCGGGACGGCGACTCTTAGCCTGTCTTCCAATGGTTGGTGTCCCTGAGGGCGGCCGGCGGGTGCGGAAGCGAAAGAGGACGCTCGTTGCGATGCCGATCAGCCAGCCGAGCACTGCGGCGGCGAGGATGATCCAGACAAGGGACACGTGCGTGGACCCGAAGACCCAGTCGAGCTTCGACCTGGGGACCGTTGACCGCACGATCACGGTCGTCCTCGGTGTCGTCGTTGCCGCGACAACGACGGTCGAGCACTTCCTTAGCAGCGGGCAGCGCTGGCGACACTTCCGCGGCAGCGTCGAGCTCATGAAGAGCGAAGGGTGGCTCTACCTGCAGCTGGCGGGCCCGTACGGAAGCTACTCCACGCTCGAGGCGGCGTTTCCCGATTTCGTCGTGCGGGTGGAGACGCTCATGCGCCACGAGGTACGGGAGTACGTGAGCACGATCATCGCCGAGCAGCGGCCCGCACCGAAATCGCCCTCCATCGACGATCAGGTCAGGGTGACTCAGTAGGAGCGGGCCCCCAGCGATTGGCCATGCAAGGGCGTGGGTTCGAGTCCCATATCCGCGCCGCACGGCACCCGCACGACTCCACCATCGCTAAGCGAGCGTGCAGATCGGCCGTGACCGATCGGCGTGGTTGCAACGGAACCGCTGGCGGTGGGATGATCGCGAGCGGGGCCACAAGACTCGATCAGGAGGGAAACGATGCGGCGCAAACTCCTACTTGCGGTTGCTGTACTCGCGCTCACGTTGACAGCGGCAGCGACGGCGGGACCTACGGGTAAGCCGGTGCACGATGTTTGGTCAGACAGCTTCGTCGACACCGACTTCTGCGGGACCGGTGCGGACGTTTCGATCGTCGTGGAGGCCAACGAGAAGCTCTGGTTCGGCGAGACCGGCGGCGCCGAGCAGGTTCTGAAGGCGGTGTTCAACGTCGAAGTCACGTTCACCTACGGTTCGACAACGCTCGTCGAGCGGTCGGCGGGTCAGTCGCTGAACACGATCATCGTCGGGCTCGAAACCGGCGCGCATACTCACGAGTTCGTCGAGCGTGGCCTACGCGCTCGCCTGAAGCTCGCGAACGGCCGGGTGCTGATCCGCGACGCTGGTGTGATCGTCTACCGCGTCTCGTTCGCCGCGAACGGCGACTTCGCCGGCATCGAGATCGTCGACGTCAGCGGGCCGCATCCGTCCTTTGGCACCGACGCGTGGTGCGAAGCGGCGACCGAGGCGCTCGGGATCCCCTCGTAAGGCCCACGAGTCGATTGGGCTACAAGCGAAATCGGGCGCCCAGGGCGCCCCTTTTCGCTGTAGGTGTGGCAGAGAGTGATCCCCGGCGACAGCCGGCCCACCTTGCCATGACCGATGACTTCTGCGTTGCTCCGGCGTCTACCTCTAACGTGGTCGAAATCGAAGACGGCTGTACGTCATTTGGAGAGAATGGTCGTTCGAGAAGGAGGGGATCATGAGCGGAGTGCGGCTCCTCGTGGGCACGCGGAAAGGCGCGTTCGTCCTGACGTCGGACGGGACGCGTGACGATTGGAACGTCGAGGGCCCGTTGTTCGCAGGGTGGGAGATCTACCACCTCAACGCGTCGCCGGTCGATCGGGACCGACTGTACGCGTCGCAGTCCACCGGATGGCATGGCCAGGTCGTCCAGCGCTCGGACGACGGAGGGAAGACGTGGGAGGCGGTGGGCAACGAGTTCGCCTACGACGGCGTCCCCGGCACGCATCAGTGGTACGACGGCACACAGCACCCCTGGGAGTTCGCGCGCGTCTGGCACCTCGAGCCGTCGTTGACGGACGCGGACACGGTGTTCGCCGGCGTCGAGGACGCGGCGCTCTTCCGTTCCGTCGACGGAGGCCAGACGTGGCAGGAGTTGTCGGGGCTGCGAGCTCACGAGACGGGCGATCAGTGGCAGCCCGGCGCCGGCGGGCTGTGCCTGCACACGATCCTCATCCACCCCCAGGACCCGGCTCGGATGTTCGTCGCGATCTCGGCGGCGGGCGCGTTCCGTACGGACGACGGCGGCGAGACGTGGCGGCCGATCAACCGCGGGCTGCGCTCGGGCGAGCTGCCGGACGAGGACAGGGAGGTCGGCCACTGCGTCCACCGGATCGCGATGAACGCGTCCCGTCCCGACGTGCTGTTCATGCAGAAGCACTGGGACGTGATGCGAAGCGACGACGGCGGCGAGTCGTGGCACGAGGTGAGCGGGAACCTTCCCTCCGACTTCGGCTTCCCGATCGCCGTCCACACCCACGAGCCGGACACCGTCTACGTCGTGCCGATCAAGAGCGACTCGGAGCACGTTCCGCCCGAAGGCAAGCTCCGCGTCTACCGCAGCCGGACGGGCGGAAACGAATGGGAGCCGCTCACCGACGGACTGCCACAGAGCCACTGCTACGTGAACGTGCTGCGTGACGCAATGGCGGTGGACGGCCTCGATCCCGGCGGCGTCTACTTCGGCACGACTGGGGGCCAGATCTACGCCTCGCCGGACGGCGGCGACAGCTGGACGGCGATCGTGCGCGATCTACCGGCCGTGCTCTCGGTCGAGGCACAGACGCTGCCGTGATCCGCGTCGTGCTTCCGCAGCACCTCCGGACCCTTGCGGGCGTCGACGGAGCGGTCACCCTCGACGCCCAGGAGCGGCCGACGCAGCGCACGGTCCTCGACGCGCTGGAGGCGAGCTATCCGGTCCTGCGCGGGACGATTCGCGATCACGGGACAGCGGAGCGGCGGGCTTTCATCCGCTTCTTCGCCTGCGGGCGCGACATCACGCACGAACCCGCCGACGATCCGCTGCCGGACGAGGTCGCCTCGGGCGCCGAGCCGTTCAGGGTGGTGGGGGCGATGGCCGGCGGCTAGACAACCAGGACGCGGCGGCAGGCTCTAGCCACGGCGTTGATCTTCCTTCGCGCATGCGAGGGGCGCGCCGTCCACGACGATCAGCTCGACTCGATCGCCCGGGTCCGCCTCGCCGGCGAGGCACGCCACGACGACCGGGCCCGTCTCGAGCCTGACCGAGGCGAGCGTGACCGACACGTCGCCGTCCACGCCGGGCGCGTGGCGGATCGTCGTGACCTCCTCCACGGTGCCCGGCCCGGCACGCTCGCGCCTCCACAAGGCTCCACCGCAGGCGGGGCAGAGCAGGCGCGGCGGAAAGGCCGTGTGTCCGCACGCCCGACACACGGAGACACTGAGGTCGCGCCTCACCGCACGCGCTCCAGGAGCGCGGCGTTCGCGCAGGCGCCGTGGCGATACAGCACCATGCCGTAGCCCGTGACGAGAGCCCGCCGCGCCCCTTCGACCTGGCGGTCGCCGGCTTCGCCGTGGAGCTGGCGCACCGCCTCGACGAGACCGTGCAGTCCTCCGGCCGCACCCGCCTGGCCTGCGGAGAGTTGACCGCCGGAGGTGTTGAGCGGGAGGCGGCGGCGCGCCACGGTTTCCGCGACGAATCGCTTCGCCTCTCCTTCGCCGAAGAAGCCGAGATCTTCGAGTTGGATGAGCACGATTGCCGGGTAGTCGTCGTAGACCAGCGCGAGATCGACGTCCTCGGGCCCCGCGCCGGCCTCCTCCCAGAGCGAGCGGGCAGCGGGGGCGAGGCCGGTGTGCAGGCCGTCGCTCTCCTGCTGGTCGTGGTTGAACGAGGCGATGAGCGCACGAAGCGCCACCGGGCGGCGACCTCCGCCCGCCGTCACGACGAGCGCGTCGGCGCCGGCCACGACCGGGGCGCAGTCGTAGCGCGAAAGCGGCTCGGCCACGAGCGGGGCGGCGAGGTAGTCCGCCGGCGAGAGCGGGTCGCGGTAGACCGCTCCGGGGTTCCGCGCAGCCCACTCGCGTTGGGCGATCACGAGCTCCCCGTAGTCCCGCCGCGCCAGCCCGTGGCGAGCCATGTGGCGCCGCGTCAGGAGCGCGAAGAGTGCGTTCGGGCCGCCAAATCCGAGCGGTGCGAGGTAGTCGCGCGTGGCTGCGTTGTAGCCGGCGGCGAGACGGGAGAAAGCTTGTTGGTCGAGGTGGTCGCCGGCGAGGACGAGCACGGCGTCGGCATCGCCCGCCTCGATCGCGAGCACGGCGTGCTGGAGCATGTTGAGCCCGGCCGCGCCGCCGTTTCCGTCGTCCATCAGCCAGCGTAGGCGCAGGCCGAGCTTCCAGGCGAGATCGATCGCGTGGTCGGGGGCGAGCGAGAAGGAGGCCACCGCGAGGCCGTCGATCGCGGCCGGCGCGAGGCCGGCGTTTCGCAGCGCGCGCCGCGCCGCACCCGCAAGCAGCGCCTCGGTCGTCGTTCCGCGTGGCGGGTGCCGCTTGTAGGGCGCCTCGCCCGCCCCGGCGATGACGGCGTCGGGCACCCGGCGAGTCTATTCGACCGCTCCGCCGGGCCCGTGTGCGTTGTCGACGCGGCGGGACCGCCGTACCCTGGAGGCGTGGATCTTCCGTTCGAGGAGCGGACGCTGCCGCGGATGCTCGAGCGGCAGGCCGAGCGGCTCGGCGACAAGCCGCTGGTCCGCTTCCCCGGAGGGGAGTGGAGCTATTCCGGCGCACGGAACGCCGCCGCCGGTTTCGCAGGGACGCTCGCCGCGGCCGGCGTCGGACCTGGAGATCGCGTGGCGATCATGTGCGGAAACCGCGGCGAGCTCCTCGAATCGGTGCTTGGCTGTGCCTGGCTCGGCGCGATCGCCGTGCCGCTGAACACGGCGCTGCGCGGCCCGCAGCTCGAGCACGTGCTCGGAAACTCGGATCCGAAGATCCTGGTCGCCGACTCCGGGCTCGTCCGTCACCTCGAGCTCGTCGAGGCTCCGCCCCCTGCGCTCGAGCGGATCTGGAGCGTCGGCGGGACGGCGGAGCGCCGGTGGGGGCACATCCCGCTCGCTCCCCCTCCTGACGCCGGAGACCCGGTCCGTCCGCACCCCGTGCGACCAGGGGACACGTTTGCCATCCTCTACACCTCGGGCACGACCGGCCCCGCGAAGGGCGTCTGCTGCCCTCACGGCCAGTTCTACTGGTGGGGCCGGCTCACCGCCCGCCACCTCGACGTCACGGAGCGCGACGTCCTCCACAGCGTCCTCCCGCTCTTCCACACGAACGCGCTCAACACGCTCTTCCAGGCTCTCCTCGCGGGCGCGACGTACGTCGTCGGCGAGCGCTTCTCCGCGTCGGGGTTCTGGCGGGAGCTGCACGACTCTGACGCCAGCGTCACGTATCTACTCGGAGCGATGGTGCACATCCTGCTCGAGCGGCCGGCCTCCCCGGATGAGACCGCGCACCGGACGCGCGTCGCGCTCGCGCCCGCGACCCCGGCCGAGGATGCGGCGCGCTTCCAGGAGCGTTTCGGCGTCAGACTGATCGACGGCTACGGCTCGACCGAGACCAACCTCGTGCTCTGCAACGCGATCGGGGGTCATGCCCCCGGCGCGCTCGGCAGGATCGTCGAGGGGTTCGAGGCGAAGGTGGTCGACAAGGAGGACGTGGAGGTGCCGGCGGGCACACCGGGGGAGCTCGTGGTGCGCCACCACGAGCCGTTCAGCATCGCCACCGGCTACTACCGCCTGCCGGACGAGACGGCGGTGGCCTGGCGCAATCTCTGGTTCCACACCGGCGACCGCGTGGTGAGCGCGCCCGACGGGGTCTTCCACTTCGTCGACCGCTTCAAGGACGCGATCCGCCGGCGCGGCGAGAACATCTCCTCGTGGGAGGTCGAGCAGGCACTTCTCACGCACCCGGATGTGGCGCTGGCCGCGGTCGTCCCCGTGCCCGCGGAGGTCGGCGAGGACGAGGTGCTGGCGTTCGTCGTGCCTCGTCGCGGTGCCAGGCTCGATCCCGGTGAGCTCCTCCGGCACTGCGAGCCACGGCTCGCGTACTTCGCGATTCCCCGGTACGTGGAGCTCTGCGGGGAGCTGCCGCTGACCGAGAACGGGAAGGTGCGCAAGCAGGTCCTGCGCGAGCAGGGCGTGGGCGCGGCGACCTGGGACCGCGAGGAGGCCGGGCACATCGTCGCCCGCTGAGCAAGACCGCTACTCGTTGCCGAAGAAGAGCGGCCGCCCGACGCGCGCCTCGACCCGCAGGTACCTCCAGAGCTTGCCCGCGCCGACGTCGGTCTCGCGCAGGATGTTGCAGACCGCGGTCACCGCTTCCAGGCTCGGTGCGTCGGCGAGGATGTAGGCCGTCCACGGCCACACGGCCGACGGGCCTACCATCAACTCGTCGTCGTCCATCGTGCCGAGGACGCGCACACCGAAGCGGCCGGACAGGTCCTCGAACGCCTTTGCGATCGCGCCTGCGAGCTCCGGCACCGCTGCTGCGTCCTGCTCGAAGAAGCTCTGCGAGACGCCGAAGCAGAACAGGACGCGCAGACTCGTGTCGTGCTGCTCCCGGTAGCTCGCCTCCATCCGCGTCGTCCCTTCGTATCACTTACGCTGGGCCGTCACAACCGACGGACGAGGGAGCTCGATGAGGAAACCTCTGACCCCGCGCCAGCGCGAGCTCGTCGAGCTCGCCGGTCGGCTTGCAGACGCGTTCGCGGAGCGGGCCGCGGAGCACGACCGCGAGAACACCTTCCCGCTCGAGAACTACGAGGACATGCGCGAAGCCGGGTACCTCAGCCTGACGGTGCCCGAGGAGCTCGGCGGCGGCGGCGCGACGCTGTCGGAGCTCGTGCTGGCGCAGGAGCGGCTGGCGATGGGCGACGGCTCCACCGCGCTCGCGGTGAACATGCACGTCTCTCCGATCGGGCAGTGGGCCTCGATCTGGCGGGACACCCGTGACGAGCGGCTCGAGCAGCTGCTCCGCGATGTTGCGGCCGGGAAGGTGATCTGGGCGTCGCTGACCGCGGAGCCGGGTGTCGCGAACAATCTGATGGACGCGAACACGGTCGCCGAGAAGGTCGAGGGCGGTTACCGCATCACCGGCCGCAAGATCTTCTGCACGAACTCCGTCGTCGCGACCCACTTCTCCTTCACGGCTCGCTACGACGACCCGGAGACGGGGCCGCGGCTGATGCTCTTCCGCGCGGCCAAGGACACGAACGGCTTCGAGTTCGTGCAGACCTGGGACACGCTCGGGATGCGCGGGACGCAGTCGAACGACCTCGCGATCGAGAACGGCATCGTCCCGGAGGACGCGCTCGTGCACTCCCTGCCTGTGAACCACTTCGACGCGCGCATCCTGAAGACGGTCTTCGCCTGGGCCATGCCGACCTTCGGCTGCGTCTACCTCGGCATCGCTGCTGGGGCGATGGAGTTCGCCAAGGGCGCGGTGAAGAAGCAGGGGAAGGAGTCCGACCCGCTCGTCCAGGCTTCCTTCGCGCAGATGGAGATGCTGCTCGAGACAGCGCGGGCGGTGATCTGGCGCCATTGCACCGAGGTCGAGTCGGGCGCTCTCTTCGAGCTCGGCGTGCAGGAGGGGCTCGCGCGGGCCGGCCTCGCAAAGGTGATTCCCGCGAACAACGCGGTCGAGATCATGCGGCACATCGTGGACGTCGCCGGCGGGGCTGCATATCTGCGGAAGCTTCCCCTGGAGCGCATGTGGCGCGACGTGCAGGGCGGGCCGATCATGCCCTACAACAACCACCAGGCCATGACGCTGTTCGGCGCGACCTCGCTCGGCGTCCAGCTGGCTCCCGAGATCTCGCTCGAGGAGTCGGGCGTCACCAGCCGCCCCCGTCCTGTCGCTACGGCCGGCTGAGATCCCGTCGCGATGGAGGGACGGACGGCGCTGGTGACCGGCGCGGCGCAGGGGATCGGAGAGGCGATCGCGGCGACCCTGTGCGCTCGCGGTGCGAACGTGGTCGTGGCCGACATCGATCTCGGGGGTGCAGAGCGGGTCGCGAGTGGGCTCGGCGCACGCGCCGTCGCGCTGGAGCTCGACGTCCGTGAGCGCGCGTCGTTCGAGCGCGTCCACGCCGCGGCGGTCGAGCGCTTCGGCCGCGTCGACGTCCTCGTCAACAACGCCGCGCGGACTGCCCTGCGCCCGTTCTGGGAGATCGACGACGACGAGTGGAACGACGTTCTCGCGACGAACCTACGCGGCGTCTTCGTTGGTTGCCAGATCGCGGGGCCGCACATGCGAGAGCTCGGGTTCGGGCGGATCCTGAACCTCGCCTCGCTGGCCGGGCAGCAGGGCGGCGCGGTCGCCGGCGCACACTACGCCGCCTCGAAGGCAGGCATCATCGTCCTGACGAAGATTGTCGCCCAGCAGCTCGCCCCGCACGGCGTCACGGTCAACGCGATCGCTCCCGCAGCCGTGCGGACGCCCGTGCTCGACGCGCTGCCGCCCGAGCGGGTCGAGGCGCTTGCGGCCACGATCCCGGTGGGCCGCATCGGTCGGGCCGACGAGGTGGCCGCGGTCGCCGCGTTCCTCGCCTCGGACGAGGCGGGTTACATCACGGGCGCGACGTGGGACGTCAACGGCGGTCTGTTCATGCGGTGACGGCGGCATCGGCACTTGCGCATCCTCCGCGGCCGTGCGAACGTTCCCCCGTCCTTCGGGAGCAACTGTGCTTTGGGAGGGCAACATCGAGCGGACGGGAACCGTCTCAGTTGGTACGAACCAGAGAAGGGGGAAATTGATGGAGAGAAACGGATTGACGAAGACGCTCTTCGCCTTCGCCGTGCTCGTCGTTGTGGCCGCGGCGGCGGCAGGCGGCTCCGCCGGCACCGAGGCCGCGCCGACGGTCCGGTTGGCGATGATCTCGCCGTTGACCGGGCCGCTCTCGTTCGTGGGCGTGGACAACCGAGCGGGCGTGATCGCTGCGGTTCGCGAGATCAACGCCAGGGGCGGCGTCAACGGCCGCCGGATCGCGCTCGACATCCTCGACGACGGCTCGAACCCGTCGCAGGGCGTCGTGCACATGCAGCGAATCGTCGGTGACAACCGCTACCTCGGCGTCATCGGCTCCGGCTTCAGCTCGGTCGGACTGGCCGTTCAGCCGATCGTGGCGCAGGCGGAGATCCCCTACATCAGCATGGCTTCCTCGGCCGCCCAGGTGACGCCGGC
>Ga0136620_10001097_pt1 | contig 12652 bp, 13 predicted proteins | sample AntDrymUQ4162106_2_FD_104806 | JGI IMG/M metagenome (GOLD analysis project Ga0136620, IMG submission 104806) | Polar desert sand microbial communities from Dry Valleys, Antarctica - metaG UQ416 (21.06) | ecosystem: Environmental > Terrestrial > Soil > Desert | place: Antarctica: Dry Valley... | reverse complement strand
GCGGCGATCAGCGCGGCCTCGAGCATGCACCGAGTTTAGTCAACTGCGATCAGGCGGCGCGGACCTGCAGGAGGTCGCGGGCGTCGGCGGGCGTCATGGCCGGGCGCTGGGCCACCTCGGCCAGCGTCGCCACCCGCTCGACCAGCTCGACGTTGTGCGCGACCGGTCGCCCGCGCGCGTACGTCACGGTGTCCTCCATGCCGACCCGCAGGTGACCTCCGGCGCTCAGCGCGGCCAGCGCGACCGGCAGCGTTGTCCGGCCGATGCCGGTGGCGCTCCACGACGTGGTCTGCTCGGGCAGCGCCTGCACCGCGGCCACCAGCGCGGCGGCGGTGCCGGGCATCCCGCCGGGGACGCCCATCACCAGGTCGCAGTGGACCCTGCCCCCGTACGGCAGCCCGTGCGCGTCGAGCAGTCGGTGCAAGGCAGCGACGTGCCCCAGGTCGAACAGCTCGAACTCCGGCACCACCTCGGCCGTGCGACTGGCCTCGTACAGGTCGACCACGAACGGCCACGGGTTGAGGAACACCTCGTCGCCGAAGTTGACCGTGCCCATCGTCAGCGAGCACGAGTCCGGCCCCGCCTCGAGCACCCGCAGCCGGTGATCGAGCGGGTCGTGCACCGACCCGCCGGTGGAGAGCTGGACGACCAGCGAGGTGCGCTCGCGCAGCGCCGCCACCGTGTCGGTCAGCCGCCCCACGTCGAGCGTCGGCCGGTGCTCGTCGTCGCGGATGTGCACGTGGATCATCGCCGCGCCCGCCGACTCGCAGCGCTCGGCGGTCTCGACCAGCTCGGTCAGCGTCGTGGGCAGCGCAGGCACGTCCGCCTTCTCGGACTCGGCGCCGGTCGGCGCGACGGTGATCAACGTACGAGCCGGTGGCGGTGGCGCGGCGGTCATGGCGGGCAGCCTGCCAGACTGCGGCGCGTGCGGGCGGTCGTGCAGCGGGTGACGTCCGCGGCCGTACGGGTCGACGGCGACGTGGTCGGCGCGATCGACCGCCCAGGGCTGGTCGTGCTGCTCGGGGTCACCCACGACGACACCCCCGCGGCCGCCACAGAGCTCGCCCGCAAGGTCTGGAACCTACGCATCCTCCGCGACGAGCGCTCCGCCTCCGATGTCGGTGCGCCACTGCTGGTCATCAGCCAGTTCACGCTCTACGGCAAGACCCGCAAGGGCCGGCGCCCGACCTGGACCGCGGCCGCCCCGGGGCCGGTCGCCGAGCCGCTGTACGACGCGTTCTGCGCCGCCCTCGAAGCAGACGGGGCGGAGGTGGCGCGCGGCGTGTTCGGCGCCGACATGGCGGTGGAGCTGGTGAACGACGGTCCGGTCACGCTCCTGGTGGAGCGCTGACCGGCAGCATCCTTTTGCTCAACTGCCCCGGTCACGCACAATGGCACGACATCGAGAAGGAGCCGAACCATCGACGACCAGCCGCCGCGCCCGGACCCCGGGCCCGACGCCCCCACCCACCTGGCCGGTGGTGCGCGCAAGGCCGACAAGCGCAGCTTCGTCGCCCGGCACAAGTGGCTGACCGGCGTCGTCGCGGGCCTGCTCGCCCTAGTGCTGGCCGCCGGCGGGTGGCTGCTGTACCTCAACAACCAGCTCGGCGACATCGACGCCTTTCTGGGCCCGGACTCGACGCTGGCCGAGGAGAACCGGCCGCAACGGCCCGACAACAACTCCCTGAACATCCTGCTCGCTGGCGCCGACAACGGCGAGAACGACGGCGACGGCGTCAGCACTGAGGAGGCCCTGGACGCCGAGACGTGGCAGCCGGGGCTGTTGCGCAGCGACACGATCATGTTCGTCCACATCCCGGCGAACCGGAAGGCGGCTTACCTGGTCTCGATCCCCCGCGACTCGTACGTGAACATCTACGACGAGAACGGTGAGCCGCAGGGAAAGGACAAGATCAACGCCGCGTTCTCGACGTACGGGCCGTCGGGCTACACCGCCACGATCGAGCAGCTCACCGGGCTGCGGATGGACCACCTGGCGGTCATCGACTGGACCGGGTTCAAGGAGATCTCGACCGCGCTGGGCGGGGTGGAGGTCTACATCCCGGAGACGTTCTACGACTCCAGCCAGCGGATCCAGTGGAACGAGGGGTACGAGACGCTCGAGGGCGACACCGCGCTCGCGTACGTCCGCACCCGGTACGGCCTGGAGGGCGGCGACTTCGACCGGATCGCCCGCCAGCAGAACTTCCTGCGCGCGATGATGGAGAAGATGCTCGACCAGGGCGTGTTCTCCGACCTGTTCACCTTCAAGAACATGCTCCAGGCGGTGGTCCGCAACCTCAGCGTCGACGACGGGTTCTCCGGTGGCGACATCCGCGGGCTGGCGTTGTCGATGCGCGGGATGAGCAGCGACGACGTCACGTTCCTCACCGCTCCGCTCGGCAAGTACGGCCGGAGCTCGGGCGGCGCCAGCATCGTCCGGCTCGACGGGCAGCAGAGCGAAGCCCTGTGGGACGCCGTCGCCGAGGAGGAGATCGACGACTACGTGCGACGGTACGGCGACGAGGCGGGCGAGCTCGAGGGCGACCGGGGCGTCGACTGAGATGGAGCCCGACGAGCGGCCGTGGGGCAAGGTGACGGTCCTCGACCGCGGGTCCGGCTTCCAAGTCAAGCGGCTGCGGGTGCGGCCCGGCAACCGGCTGTCCCTGCAATCGCACCGGCATCGCAGCGAGCACTGGTTCGTGGCCGCCGGGGTGGCGACCGCGGTGGTCGGCGAGGTCGAGCACGAGATCTGTCAGGGCGGGAGCATCGACATCCCCGTCGGCACCCGGCACCGACTCGCAAACCATTGCGAGGACGACCTGGTGGTGATCGAGATGCAGCGCGGCAAGTACTTCGGAGACGACGACATCCACCGCTACGAGGATGACTTCGGCCGTGTCTAACCCCGCGCACCACCCTGAGTTGTCACCGTCTCAGCGTGTTCTAGCGCCGCCAGACGGTGACAGGTTGGGAGGCGTTTACCTCGTCAGCGGGTGCCCTGCACCTGGACCGTACTGATCGCCACGGTGTTGCGCGCGGCCTCGGCGCTGGCCTCGATGGTGATCTCGACCGCCCGGGTCTCCGCGTCCGGCACGCTGGTCCACTGCAGGGACCGGTTGTCAGGGTCGGTGTCGAAGCGCTGAGTCACCGACTCGCCGTCGTCGAACTTCCAGGTCACCTCGCTGATCCGCCGGTTCTCGGCGTAGCGGTCGGTGCCGTCGACCGGGTCGGTCTTCGCGTACCCGGGGATCAGGCCCACCTGGCTGACCGTTGCCCGCTGTCCCAGCGCGAGGTCGAGCCGCACCCCGGAGCCGTTGCCGTCGCACCGCCAGGCGCTTTCGGCGTCGGCGTCGATCGCCGCTGCCGGCTCGTACGTCACCGCCTCGCCGGCGGCGTCGACTCCGGGCGCCGAGGTGCACGAGGCGTCAGCCGACGTCAGCACCAGCGTCTCAGCGGGGTCGTCGGACTTGTCGTCCTTGCCCGACCCAGACTTGTCGCCACCGTCACCCTTGGTGTTGCCGACCGGCTCGCCGTCACCGGTCGGGGCTCCCTCGCCACCAACCGGCATCCGTACGGTCTCGTCGGCGGCCTGGCTCTCGGGCCCGGCCGACATCACGGTTTTCACCGCCCACGCGCCGCCGACGGCAAGCACCGCCACCAGCATCACCACTGCGATGACGGCAGGCAGCCAGTCGCGGCGCCTCCCGGTCGCGGAGAAATCGGCCATCGCTGAGAGCGTAGCCCGAGGCGGTGACCCGCGGTCTGACCCGGTCAGGCGTCGCCGGGCTCGTCACCGAGAGTGACGGGCACGCCGACCAGGGAGCCGTACTCGGTCCAGGACCCGTCGTAGTTCTTGACGTTCGGCTGCTCGAGCAGCTCGTGCAGGACGAACCACGTGTGCGCGCTGCGCTCGCCGATCCGGCAGTACGAGATCGTGTCGCGGTCGAGGTCCACGCCGGCGTCGGCGTAGAGCTGGCGCAGCTCGTCGTCGGAGCGGAAAGTGCCGTCCTCGTCCGCCGCCTTGCTCCACGGCACGTTGGCGGCGGTCGGGATGTGGCCGGCCCGCTGCGCGGACTCCTGCGGCAGGTGCGGGGGAGCCTTGAGCCGGCCGGCGTACTCGTCCGGGCTGCGGACGTCGATCAGGTTGCGGGCCCCGATCGCCTGCAGCACCTCGTCGCGGAAGGCGCGGATCGACCGGTCGGGCTCCTGCGCGGTGTAGGTGGTCGCCGGCCGGCTGGGCGCGTCGTCGACCAGCGCCCGGCTGTCCAGCTCCCACCGCTTGCGGCCGCCGTCCAGCAGCTTGACGTCGGCGTGGCCGTAAACCTTGAAATACCAGTACGCGTAGGCAGCGAACCAGTTGTTGTTGCCCCCGTACAGGACGACGGTGTCGTCGTTGCCGATCCCCCGGCTGCTCAGCAGCTGCTCGAACCGCTGTCGGTCAACGAAGTCGCGCCGGACCGGGTCCTGCAGATCCTGCTGCCAATCCAGGCGGGCCGCCCCGCGGATGTGTCCCTTGTCGTACGCGGTCGTGTCCTCGTCCACCTCGACGAGGACGACGCCGGGGTCGTCGTGATGCTGCTCGACCCAGTCGGCGTCGACCAGTGCGCTGCGTCGGCTCATGGTGTGCCTCCCGTGTCCGTGTCGTTGCGTGTCGTCGCGTACGCAGCACCGTGTCACGGCCGACCAGCGCGTCTCACCATGCGGTCGTCCTTGGGTGGCAGTCATCAGGTGACGGCATCAGGTGATGGCGTCAGGTGGCTGCGCCGGCGAGCTGACCGACCAGGTGCACGACCGGCGCGGCGAGCGCCAGCGGCAGCGTGGCGACCAGCGCCAGGTGCTCGCGCGCGCCCGCCGCCCACCAGGTCGCCCCCGCGAGCGCGACCGCCGCCACCGTCGCGCCGGCACCGGCGAGGCAGGCGCCGGCCACCGCGTCGTATGTGCCGGACAGCATCGGCAGCACGACCCAACCTGCGGCAGCGGCAACGACGACACCAAGGGGGGCAAGGACCCCGCGGGGGCCGGGCAGCGCCCACGCCAGCGCGCACACCCCGATCCCGCCAGCGCCGATGGTGACCAGCGTGTCGCCGAAGCGCAGGAGCGCGGTCACCGGCCAGCTCGCCGTCAGCACCGCGAGCACCACCCCGGTGGCCGTCGCGCTGAGCGAGCCGCCCAGCCCGGCGCGCCCGTCGCGTCGGACCAGCTCGAGCACGAAAGACGCCAGCACGCCGCCGGCCGCGACAGGTGCGAGCGTGCCCAGGTCGACGACGTTGGCGGTCTCGATGACGACGGAGGCGGCCGCCCCGGCCCCGGCGACGACCAGCCATGTGGCGATACCCGAGCGCTCCGGCCGGCCGGCGGAGGCGATGCCGGTGGCGAGCAGCAGCTGGGCCCCGACCGTGACCGCGGTGACCGCCCACGGCGCGGTCTGGGCGGCAAGTCCGAGCAGCCCGGCGAGCACCGCCGTGAGCAGCGCCGCCATCACTGGGCGCCGGCCCTAACTGCAGATCTGCCTCCGGCGAACGGCGGCAACAGGTCGACCACCGCACCGCCGGGTACGTCGACCTGGGGGTGGTCACGGCTGCCGACCGGCTGCTCGTCGAGGAGCACCGAGCAGGAACCCAGCACCCGGGCGAACCGGGGGGAGTCGGCGTGCGTCTCGCGCAGGTGGTCGAGCACCTCGGCCAGCGTCCCGGCCGGCACCCGCTCGGAGTCGACCCCCGCGGCGGCCCGCAGGGCGGCCCAGTACCGCACCTCGACCAGCTGCACCTGCCCTATCGTTGTCTACCCGACGAGGCGCGCTTCGACCGGTACGAAGGAACGATGGCCACGCTGCTGGTGCTGACCCCCGCGGCGGGCGCCGCCGGGATGCGAGCGGGGGCCGACGCCGCATCCGGCGTGCTGTCCGCGCTGGCGCTGCTGCCGCACCAGGTCCGGGTGCTGCCCGCCGAGGCCGGTGCGCTGCTGGACGCCCCACCAGCCGATGCGGTGCTCATCGACGGCCGGACCAACCTCGCCGCCGTACGGGCCCTGACCCGGGTGGTGCGGGCGACCGGGATCGACGTGCCGCTGTTGGTCGTGCTCGGCGAGGGCGGCCTCGCGGTGGTGGCCGACGACTGGGGCATGGACGACGTGCTGCTCGCGGACACCGGGCCTGCCGAGGTGGAGGCGCGGCTGCGCCTGGCCGCCGGCCGGATCGCGCAGTCCCGCGGCGACGCCGAGAGCCGGCACCTGATCCGCTCCGGCGACCTGTCCATCGACGAGGGGGCCTACACCTGCCGGCTCGAGGGCCGGGCGCTCGACCTGACCTTCAAGGAGTTCGAGCTGGTCAAGTTCCTCGCCCAGCACCCCGGCCGGGTGTTCACCCGCCAACAGCTGCTGCAGGAGGTGTGGGGCTACGACTACTTCGGCGGCACCCGCACGGTCGACGTCCACGTCCGCCGGCTGCGGGCAAAGCTCGGCCCAGAGCACGAGACGCTGATCGGCACCGTGCGCAACGTCGGCTACCGCTTCGTCAGTGCAACCTCCGGCTCCGCTGAGAGCTCACGCTCCCGTGAGAGTGACGTTTCTGCGGCGACACGCCGGTAATCCGCGCAGAAACGTCACTCTCAGCGAAGCGGTCAGGGGAGCGGTCAGGGGAGTGGTCAGGGCTGCAGGTCGGTCCAGGGGGATCTAGCTCTCTGTCGAGCCCGTGCGCGAACCCTAGGCTGACCGCTCGTGAACGAACCCCGGCCAACGGTCGTACGGGAGCGGCTGGCCGAGCACGAGGCAGCCGCCGTCTCGGCGCTGGTCGAGCGCGCCCGGGCCGCGGACGGGGTGAGCGCGCTCAACGAGCAGGCGCTGCTGCGGTTGCGGGACCGCGACGGCAGAGTGCGGCACGTGCTCGGCTACGACGGCGAGCAGCTGGTGGCGTACGCACACCTCGACCAGTCCCGGACCGGTGCCGACGTGGCGGCGGAGTGCGTGGTCGATCCCGGCCACCGCTGGGCCGGCTGGGCCAGCGCGGTGCTGCGCCGGGCGCTGGCCGAGGCCGCCGAGGCCCCGATGCTGCTCTGGTCGCACGGCGACCACCCGGGTGCTGCCCGACTGGCCGAGCGGCTCGGGTTCCGCCGGGTGCGCGACCTGTGGCGGCTTCGCCGCGATCTCGGCAGCGACGCGGCGCCATTGCCGGACGTACGGCTGCCGACCGGCGTGACCGTGCGCAGCTTCGTGCCAGGACAAGACGACGATGCCTGGCTAGCACTGAACGCCCGCGCGTTCGCCGACCACCCGGAGCAGGGCGCCATGGACTCCGGCGACCTCGCCGCGCGCCTCGGGTCGGACTGGTTCGACCCCGCCGGCTTCCTCCTCGCCGAGCGGAGCGGCGTGCACGGCGCCCGGCTCGTCGGTTTCCACTGGACGAAGGCGCATCCGGGCGAGGTCGGCGAGGTCTACGTGGTCGGCGTGGACCCCTACGAGCAGGGCAGCGGCCTCGGCACAGCGCTCACGCTGGTCGGCCTGCATCACCTGGCCGAGCGCGGGATGGGGTCGGTGCACCTCTACGTCGAGGCGGACAACGCGCCCACGGTAAGGATCTACGAGCGGCTCGGCTTCGCCCACGTCGGCACCGACACCCAATACCGCAACCCCGGCTCCTCCTGACAACCTGTGACAAGCGCAGACGGCTGACAGGTCGGCGGAGGGTCAGGCGAGGGCGCGGGCAATGGCGGCGGTGAGCCGACGTACGGCCGCCGGGCCGGACCGGCCGACGCCGGTGAACTGCGCGAACCCGTGGTACCAGCCGTCCTCGCACCAGTGGTCGACCGGGACACCGGCGGCTGCGAGCGCCTCCGCGTACGCGTCGCCCTCGTCCCGCAGCGGGTCGAAGCCGGCCGTGACCACCACCGCCGACGGCAGGCCGGCCAGCTCGGTCGCGATCAACGGGGAGACCGCCGGGTCGGTGCGGTCGTGCCCGCTCGCGACCGTGCCGAGGTACATCAGCTCCGCCTCGTCGATCCCGTCGTCGGTCAGGACGACCCCCGCCAGCTCGCCCCGGCTGGGCGACCGCCTCGAGAAGTCGGTCGCCGGGTAGACGAGCACCTGCGCGGCCGGCACCGCCTCGCCCCGCCCGGCGGCGCGCTGGGCCAGCACGGCGGCCAAGTTGCCGCCCGCCGAGTCGCCGCCGACCGCGAGCCAGCCGGTATCGGCGCCGAGGACGTCCGCCTGCTCGTGCAGCCAGGTCCAAGCCGCCCAGCAGTCCTCCAACCCGGCCGGGTACGGGTGCTCCGGCGCCAGCCGGTAGCCGACCGCCGCAACCCGCACCCGGGCCTGCGCACAGATCGCCCGGCACAGCGCGTCGTGGCTGTCGAGGCTGCCGTTGTTCCAGGCGCCGCCGTGCAGGTACATGAGCAACGGGCCCGGGTCGACCCACCGCCCGCCAGCGGCGGCCGGCGTGTAGAGCCGGACCGGCACCGGACCGGCGGGTCCGGGCACGGTGCGGTCCTCGACCACCCCCACGACCGCGGGCAGGCCGCCGATCACCGCGCACTGGTGGTCCAGCCCGCGGCGTCGCTCGACCATGCCGCCGCGCCCGCCGTCGATGCCGGTGCTGCCGACCAGCTCCGACAGCCGCAGCGCCAGCTGCGCCTCCAGGTCCATCACCCGCCCGCCATGAGTACGGGCCGGGCCAGCAACCGCCCGCCGTACCGGATCGGGCGCGGCCAGCAGAGCGCGCAGCGCTGGTCGGTGCAGCGCCTCGGTGCGACGCAGCAGGTCACGAACGCGCACCGGCGCAACGTACCCGGCCGATCCGGACCCACGGCCTTGCGAGGCAAACGGCCCCCTTGCGTGGGGTCTACACCCCGCAAGGGGACCACGCGCCCCGTTACGGGGCTTGTGGCCCGGGCTTCCCCTGCCGGCAACCCTCACCCCGCATCAGCCGTGGGACGATGAAGGGGTGAGTGGGGACGTGCAGGTGCGCCACAGCGGCGCGGCGAGCGGCGAGACCTACGACGTCGAGCCGCCGTACGAGGAGCAGCCGGACGACCTGCCCGCCGACCGCTTCCTCGACCGCGAGCTGTCCTGGCTGGCGTTCAACGAGCGGGTGCTCGAGCTCGCCGAGGACCCCGAGCTGCCGCTGCTCGACCGGGTCCGGTTCCTCGCCATCTTCGCGTCCCACCTGGACGAGTTCTTCATGGTCCGGGTCGCCGGCCTGAAGCGCCGGATCGCGGCCGGTGTCGCCGTGCGCGCGGCCAGCGGGCTGCGGCCGCGGGAGGTGCTGGACAACATCTGGCGTGAGGGCAGGCGGCTGATGGGCCGGCAGGCCGACACCTTCCACGCCCAGGTGCTGCCGGCCCTGCGCGAGCAGGGGATCGAGCTGCTGCGCTGGGACGACCTCACCGACGACGAGCGCAAGGCGATGGGGACGCTGTTCGCCGAGCGGGTCTTCCCGGTGCTGACCCCGCTGGCCGTCGACCCCGCGCACCCGTTCCCCTACATCTCCGGGCTGTCGCTCAACCTCGCCGTAGTGGTGCGAAACCCGGAGGCCGACACCGAGCACTTCGCCCGGGTCAAGGTGCCGCCCAACTTCGCCCGCTGGCTGCCGTTGGACGACCACCGGTTCGTCCCGCTCGAGGACGTGATCGCCGCCCACCTGGACATGCTGTTCCCGGGGATGGAGGTCGTCGGGCACCACACCTTCCGGGTCACCCGCAACGAGGACCTCGAGGTCGAGGAGGACGACGCCGAGAACCTGCTGCAGGCGCTGGAGAAGGAGCTGCTGCGCCGCCGGTTCGGGCCGCCCACCCGGCTGGAGGTCCAGGAGGACATCGACGAGCACGTGCTCGACCTGCTGGTGTCCGAACTCGACGTCAACGAGGCGGAGGTATTCCGGCTGGCCGGACCGCTCGACCTCAGCGGGCTGAACGTGGTGGCCAGGATCGACCGGTCAGAGCTCAAGTCGGAGGCGTTCGTACCGGTCACTCATCCCGACCTCACCGAGGTGGAGACCGCGCAGCCCGCCGACATCTTCGGCGCGCTGCAGCGCCAGGACGTGCTCGTGCACCACCCGTACGACTCGTTCGCGACCAGCGTGCAGCGCTTGGTCGAGCAGGCTGCCGCCGACCCGCACGTGCTCGCGATCAAGCAGACGCTCTACCGCACCTCCGGTGACAGCCCGATCATCGACGCGCTCGTCGATGCGGCCGAGGCCGGCAAGCAGGTCCTCGTGCTGGTCGAGATCAAGGCCAGGTTCGACGAGCAGGCCAACATCAGGTGGGCGCGCAAGCTCGAGCAGGCGGGCTGCCACGTCGTGTACGGGCTGCTGGGGCTCAAGACGCACGCGAAGGCCTGCCTGGTCATCCGCGACGAACCGGAGGGGCTGCGCCGCTACAGCCACATCGGCACCGGCAACTACAACCCCAAGACAGCGCGCCAGTACGAGGACCTCGGGCTGCTCACCGCCGACCCCGACGTCGGCGACGACCTGCTGCACCTGTTCAACAACCTGTCGGGCTTCGCCCGGGGCACCGGCTACCAGAGGCTGCTGGTCGCGCCTGCGGGCGTGCGCGACGGGCTGGTCGAGCGGATCGAGGCCGAGGTCGCGCACCACCGCGCCGGCCGGCCCGCCCGGGTGCGCTTCAAGATGAACTCCCTGGTCGACGAGCAGATCACCGACGCGCTCTACCGCGCGAGCCAGGCAGGAGTGCGCATCGACCTCTGCACCCGGTCCATCTGCGCGCTGCGTCCAGGAGTGCCGGGGATGTCGGACAACATCCAGGTGCGCAGCGTCGTCGGCCGGTTCCTCGAGCACAGCCGGGTGTTCTGGTTCGACGCCGGCGGGAACCCCGAGGTGTGGATCGGCTCGGCCGACCTGATGCACCGCAACCTGGACCGCCGGGTGGAGGCACTCGTACGCGTCTGCGACCAGCGGCACGTGGACGAGCTCGCCCGGCTGCTCGACGCCGTTTTCGCCGACGACACCGCCTCCTGGCACCTGACGAGCGACGGGTCGTGGGAGCGACGGAACCGAGACGTCGACGGCAACCCTCTGCGCGACCTCCAGGAGGAGTTCATCGGCTACGCGCAGCGGCGCCGCCAGGACATCAAACGTCGCGGCTGACCAGCGTTCACCTGCGGTTCACCTGCGGCGGCCCATCGGTTCACCCGCGGCTCCTAGCGTCCAGACGTCCGCAACGCACGGCTGCCCCGGCAGCCATCCGAGAGAGGCGACACCCTGTGAACGTACGCTTCCTGCGTACCGCTGCTGTCGCGGCGGCCGCAATCCCCCTGGTCCTGACCGCCTGCGGTGGCCAGTCCGACGGCGCCGAAGACGGCACCAGCGGGTCGGTGTCCGGAGAGATCGCGATCGATGGTTCCTCGACCGTGGCGCCGCTGAGCGAGGCCGCACAGGAGCTGTTCGCCGCCGAGCAGCCCGAGGTCAGCGTCACGGTCGGCACCTCAGGCACCAGTGGCGGCTTCGAGGCATTCTGCGCCGGCAACACCGACCTCTCCGACGCCTCCCGGCCGATCGAGGCCGAGGAGCAGAAGGTGTGCGAGGAGAACGGCATCGAGTACACCGAGCTGACCGTCGCGACCGACGCGCTCACCGTGATCTCCAACCCCGACGTCGGCGTCGACTGCATCACCACCGACGAGCTCAAAACGATCTGGGAGCCGGCCGCCGAGGACTCGATCACGAACTGGAACCAGGTCAACCCGTCGTTCCCGGACCTGCCGCTGAACCTGTTCGGCCCGGGCACCGACTCGGGCACGTTCGACTACTTCACCGACGAGATCAACGGTGAGGAGGGCGCGTCCCGCGGCGACTACGAGGCGAGCGAGGACGACAACGTCATCGTCGACGGGGTCAGCAACACCGAGGGCGCGATGGGCTACCTCGGCTACACCTACTACGAGGAGAACTCCGACGCGCTGACTGCACTGGCGGTGGACTCCGGCGACGGCTGTGTGGCCCCGTCGGTCGAGACTGCGCAGAGCGGCGACTACAGCCCGCTGTCGCGACCGCTGTTCGTGTACGTCTCCAACGCCGCGTACGCGGACAAGGCGCAGGTTGCGGCCCTCGTCGACTTCTACATCGCCAACCTGGGCGAGATCACGGAGGCGGCGCGGTACATCCCGCTCAACGAGGAGCAGCTCGCTGAGACCGAGAGCGCCCTCGAGGGCCTCGGAGGCTGACCGGCCGGACACACGCGGTAGGCAAGACTGGGGGAGGCGGGCGCGCACCCGCCTCCCCCACCCGCTCGCGGAGGACACCTGGATGAGCACCAACGAGGCCGCTGGCGAGGCAGCTGGCCTGGTCGTGGCGGACCTGCGCCGCCGTCGCCGGCCGCAGGAGCGGCTCGTGCTCGGGCTGCTCCAGGGGGCAGCCCTGCTGTCCATACTCATCACCGTCGGCATCGTGGTGGCGCTGCTCCGACCGGCCATCGACTTCTTCCAGGAGGTCCCGGTCCTCGACTTCCTCACCGGTACGAACTGGCGGCCCAACCTCGATCCGGTGGACTACGGCGTCCTCCCGCTCGTCGCGGGAACCTTCATGACCACCGCGATCGCGCTCGCGCTGGCCGTGCCGTTCGGCCTCGGTGCGGCCATGTACCTGTCGGAGTACGCCGCCGACCGGACGCGGCGCCGGCTCAAGCCGGTGCTGGAGCTGCTC
>Ga0136620_10001096_pt1 | contig 12654 bp, 13 predicted proteins | sample AntDrymUQ4162106_2_FD_104806 | JGI IMG/M metagenome (GOLD analysis project Ga0136620, IMG submission 104806) | Polar desert sand microbial communities from Dry Valleys, Antarctica - metaG UQ416 (21.06) | ecosystem: Environmental > Terrestrial > Soil > Desert | place: Antarctica: Dry Valley... | reverse complement strand
TGCGGGGCGTGGAGCAGAATCCCTACCACCACCTCGACGTCCACGGACACACGCTCGAGGTGTTGCGGCGCTGGCTCGAGATCGAGCGCAATCTGCCCGCGATCGTCGGAGCCGACCTCGCGGACGAGGTCGGGGCGCTGCTCGACGAGCCCCTCGCCGACGAGCTCGACCGTCGCGGTGGAATCCGTTTCGCCACTCTGCTGCACGACGTCGGCAAGCCGGCGGTGCGATCCGTCAACGCCGAGGGCCGGGTGATGTTCATGGGCCACGACGTCGAGGGGGTCGAGATCGTCGAGGCGATCACCAGGCGTCTACGGACCTCGCGCCGCCTCGCCGCCTACCTCGCGTCGCTGACGCTCAACCACCTGAGGCTCGGCTTTCTCGTCCACGCCAGGCCGCTGTCGCGGCGCGAGGTCTACGAGTACCTCAAGGGAACCTCGCCGGAATCGGTTGACGTGAGCCTGCTGACCGTGGCTGATCGCCTCTCCACGCAGGGCGAGCGCACCCGCCAGGAGGCGATCGACGCCCACCTCGAGCTGGCGCGCGAGATGATCTCCGAGGCGCTCGCCTGGCGCCGCGCGGGGCGGCCTCAATCGCCGATCCGCGGCGACGATCTCGCGGCCGAGATCGGCATCGATCGCGGCCCCCGGCTGGGGATGCTGATCGAGGAGATCGAGGCGGCGGTCTTCACCGGCGATGTCAATAACCGTGACGACGCGGTCGCCCTGGCGCGCGAGCTGGTGGCTGGGTAGGCTGCCGCCGTGGCGAGCGACTGCCTGTTCTGCGGAATCGTCGCCGGCGACGTCCCGGCACAGATCGTCGACTCCGACGAGCACACGGTCGCGTTCATGGACATCAGCCCGGCGACGCAGGGCCATGCGCTCGTCGTGCCGCGAGAGCACAGCGCCGACCTGATGGAGATCTCCGACGAGGACCTGTCGCGGACGATGACGGCCGCCCGCCGGCTAGCGAACAGGATGCGCGTGACGCTCGAGCCCGACGGCTTCAACGTCCTCAACTCGTGTGGGCCCGCGGCCTGGCAGACGGTCTTTCACTTCCACGTCCACGTCGTCCCGCGCTATGACGACGATCCGCTCAAGCTGCCGTGGATCCCGCGCGACGGCGACGAGCAGGAGATCGCCGCGATCGCCGAGCGGATCAGGAACGATGGCTGAGAAGCGGCCCGTCAGGCTCGAGCGCGACGGCGACGTCGCCGTCCTGATCCTCCACGACCCGCCGCTCAACCTGTTCGGCGCCGAGGCCTTCTCGTCGCTCAACGAGTGCCTCGACGAGGTCGAGGGCTCGGACGCGCGCTGCGTCGTGTGGCGTGCCGAGGGCGAGCTGTTCACCGGCGGGGCCGACGTCAACGTCTTCGCGCAGGCCGACCCGTCGCAGGCAGCCGAGATCTTTCGCCCGCTACTCGGCGCCGTGCAGCGCATCGAGGCGCTCGAGGTCCCGACGCTGGCCGTCGTCCATGGCCTCTGCCTGACCGCCGGGCTCGAGGTCGCGCTCGCCTGCGACCTGCTCTGGGCGAGCGATTCGGCGCGCTTCGGGCTCGTCGAGGCGGTGGTCGGGCTGACGCCCGGCGCCGGAGGGACCCAACGCCTGGCCGAGCGCGCAGGGCCGGCGCGGGCGCGCGAGTTCGTGATGACGGGTGGATTGTTCGACGCCGCGACGCTCGAGCGTTGGAACGTCGTCAACCGCGTGCTGTCCGACGACGAGCTGCACGAAAAGGCGATGCGCTTCGCGCACCGCCTCGCGTCCGGCCCGACCAAGGCCCACGGCGCGACGAAGGAGATCGTGCGCGCCTTTCGCCGCGGTGGCGTCTCGGAGGCCGACCGCGGGACGGCCGAAGCCTCGGGAGCCCTGTTCGAGACCGAGGACCTGCAAAACGCGGTCAAGTCGTTCCTGGAGGATGGCCCGGGCAAGGCGACGTTCGAGGGCCGCTAGCCTTCCCCGCCGATGTCCAAGGAGGAGAAGATCGAGATGGAGGGCGAGGTCGTCGAGGCCCTGCCCAACACGATGTTCAAGGTCAAGCTCGACAACGACCACGTCGTGCTCGGCCACATCTCCGGCAAGATGCGCCGCCACTACATCCGCATCCTCCCGGGCGACCGCGTCAAGATCGAGCTCTCGCCCTACGACCTCGACCGCGGCCGGATCACCTACCGCTACAAGTAGCGCCGCAGGCAGCCTAAGTGTGAATCGGCGCCCCAATGGGCGCGACCTCGGCTGCCCGCCTCGGATCGCCGAGCTCGACGGCGAGGCTGGTCCAGGTGAAGTCTCGGGCGCCGAGGCCGGCGCCGGTGTGCGGGTCGTAGTACTCGCGCAGGCCCTCGCGCTCGACCATCGTCCGAACCTTCGCGGCCAGTGCCTGCGCCGGCTCGTCGTAGCCGAGCCGCACCAGACCCAGCCACAGCAGCCAGGCCGAGTTGATCCAGGTCGGCCCGCGCCAGTAGCGGCGCAGCAGGCCCCCGGAGGTCCCGGGCTCGAAGGTCGGCTCCGTCGCCGCCACCGACGGCGGTGGGAACTCGAGCCAGAAGCGCTTCTCGTCGAGGAGATGCTCCTCGACGAGACGGCGCCCGATCGCCTGCGGCAGATCGGGCAGGGCGAGGGGCGCCAGCGCGGCCCAGGTCTCGACGGCCGGGCGCAGGCCCGAGGGCTTTGCCTCGTCGAGGAACAGGCCGCGTTCCTCGTCCCACAGGCGGTCGACCAGCGCCGGCGTGATCGACGGCCTGCCGAGCGCCAGCAGAGAAAGGCACCACAGGACGTTGACGACGACCTCGCAAAGCACCGGTCCGCCGGCCGCTAGCACCGCGCGGGCATCCCAGTCGTGGGCTCGGTTTCGGCGCACGAGCGAGGGAAAGGCGAGCAGGCCGTGGGCACGCCGGCCCCATACGGGGTCGAACTTCGGCGAGGAGTCGAGGCCCGACTCGTCGGGCTGGACGATCCACAGCAGTCCGTCGCCGTCGAGGTCTCGCTGCGACGCCAGCCAGTCGGCGTGGGCGCCGATCCGCGGCTCTGTCGCGGGGTCTCCGACCGAGATCTTCCACGCCCAGGCAAGCAGCGGCGGCTGGATCGACAGCGTCATCGGCGCGTTGCGGTCGGGGACGTTGTAGAAGATCTGGCGCCACATCGACACGGGCCGGTTCCAGAAGATCGTATGGCCGATAAAGCCGTCGTCGCGCTGTGCGCTGAGCAGCGACTCGAGCTCGGCTCGCGACCGCGCCGGGTCGAAGTGCCGCCACGCGATCGCCGCGAAGCACGAGTCCCAGTACCACTGCCACGGATATCGCAGCGGGCTCGGACGCGTGTACGCGTACGCGACGCCGTCGCGGTTGCCGAGCGTCCAGTTACCGCGCAGGACCTCGGCGACGAGTGAGTCGAGGGCGCGGGCCTCGGTGCTCAGTAGGTCGCCCGGTTCATGCCGCGCAGGGCGGTGGCGGTCAGCAGGACGGCGAGGCCTGCCAGCACCAGCAGCCCCGGCCAGGTGCCGGCCCAGGTGACATCGCCGATGAATCCCTGGCGGGCGGCGTCGAGGACCTGGGTGACGGGGTTGTACCGCGCGACCTCCTGAAGCCAGCCGGTCAGCAGGGCGAGCGGGGCGTAGGCGGTCGTGCAGAGAATCGCCGTCAGCATCCCCGCCTGCATCAGCGGGGCCGCCGACTGGGTCTTGAAGCGCAGCGCCAGCGCCACTCCCCAGCCCGAGGCGACGACCGCCATCCCCATCACGATCAGCAGCGTGAGCGCGAGCCCGCCGACGCCAGGGAAGTGGGCGCCGAGCGAGAACGCGACGATAAGCAGGAAGGTCGCCGGGATCAGGACCCTGAAGCTGGCCGATAGCACGAGCCCGGCGAGCAGCGAGAGGCGCGACGCGGGCGAGGCGAGCAGGCGGTCGAACCAGCCCTGCTCGATGTCGCGGGCCAGGTTGACCCCGGTCGCGGCGCCCGTGAAGCCGGCGGCCTGGAGCAGGCTGACCGGGACGAGAAAGCTCTCGTAGCTGTCACTGGTAAAGCCGGGCAGCTTCGTCAGGCTGCCGAAAACGGCCGTCAACCCGAGGAAGAAGATCGTCGGCGCGAGCACCCCGGGGACCGCGGCGCCCGGCACGCGCAGGATCTCGTTGAGCCCGCGGCGCATCAGAGCGCGCACGGTGTCGAACTGTGCCCGGGCGGTCATCCTCCGGTCCTCAGGCGTGAGCGCAGCGCCAGCGCGCTGAGAGTGAGGCCGATTGCCGCGACGAGCCCGACCGCGAGAAAGCCCTCGACCAGGAGGTCGGCGGAGAAGGCCGAGATCACCGGATCGCGAGCAGCCTCGACGACGAAGCTCAAGGGGTTCCAGGCAGCGATCGAGCGCGCGGGCTCTTGCAGCAGCGCTTCGGGAAAGAAGGCGCTCGACAGGAACAGGATCACGAAGACGAGCGGGAAAAGACCCTGGACGACCGACGCCTTGCCGCTCTTGAGCGCGATCGCCGAGCCGATGCCACCGAAGGCGACGGCCGAAAGCGTTACCAGCACGATCATCAGCAGCGCCCCCGCGACCCCCTCCTCGATACGGACCCCGAAGATCACTCCGACCGCGAGGAACCACAGCGCCGTCAGGGCGCCCAGCACCGCGGTCCCGGCGAGCCGGCCTAGCACGATCGCAAAGCGCGAAATCGGCGCCGCGAACAGCCGGTCCGTGAAGCCCATCTCGATGTCGAGGGCGAGCGCTATGCCGCCGCTGTTGCCGGCCAGCAGGGTGGACTGGATCATCGCGCCCGCCAGCATGAAGTCGAGAAAGCCGTTGACCTCGGGAAATCCCGGAAGATCCACCGCACGCCCCGCGCCGCCTACCTGGATCGCGAGCAGCAGCGTCGGGAAGATGATCAGCGGCGCCATCAGCTGCGGCCGGCGGAACGTCTGCTTGATCGAGCGCTCGCCGAGCGCCACGATCACGCGCAGGTTGGTGGCGAGGCTGCCGGTCAGGGGGCCGGCTCCGGCTCGGCGAGCTCCTGAGGGTCGGAACCTTCGGAACCCTCGTCGCCCTCGAGGTGGTAGCCGGTCTTGGCGACGAAGACGTCGTCGAGCGTCGGCTCGACGAGCTCGAGCGACTCGACCGCCAGGCCGGCGTCGTCGAGGGCCCGCACCACGGGAGCGACGCCGGCCGCGCCGGTCTCGAGCTCGACCAGGGCGGCGCCATCCTTGGCGGGCATCGGCTTTCCGAATCGCTTCAGGACCTCGGTCGCACGGTCAGCCGTCCCGTCGGCGACCTTGACCTCCAGATGGGGATGGCCGATCTCGGCCTTGAGCGATCCCGGGGTCCCCTCGACGACGATGCGGCCATCGTCGATGATCCCGACGCGGTCGGCGAGGTTGTCGGCCTCCTCGAGGTACTGGGTGGTCAGGAAGACGGTCGTGCCCTCGCGGTTGAGCTTTTCGACCTCCTCCCAGATCGACTTGCGGCTGACCGGGTCGAGGCCCGTCGTCGGCTCGTCGAGAAACAGGACCTTGGGCTCGTGGACGAGCGCGGAGGCGAGGTCGAGACGGCGTCGCATCCCACCCGAGTAGGTGCCGACCTGGCGGTCGGCGGCCTGGGTCAGCCCGACGCGCTCGAGCAGGTCCTCGGCGCGCCGCCGGCCCTCTGGCCGCAGCATGCCGTGCAGGGTCGCCTGGAGCTGGATCAGCTCGCGTCCCTTCATCAGCGGGTCGAGCGCCGCCTCCTGGAGCGCGACGCCGATCGAGCGACGCACGGCCGCCGCGTCGCGGACCACGTCGTGGCCTGCGACCTGCGCCGTACCGCCGCTGGGCTGCAGCAGGGTGGTCAGCATTCGTACGGTCGTCGTCTTGCCGGCTCCGTTGGGGCCGAGAAAGGCATAGATCTCACCCGCGGAGACCTCGAGGTCGACGCCTGCCACCGCGACGAGGTCGCCGAAGCTCCGCTGCAGGTCGCGGGTCTCGATCGCGATCTCGGGCATCGGCCGATTCTATGAACGCCGGCCTGATGGCCCGGCGGGCCGGGTCGCGGCGTGACTCATCTCACGCTTCACAGGCGCGAGCGATCAGACATCTCAGGCTTCGCGCCGGCGAACGCGATCAGACGCCCGCGGCGATCGCGGGCAGTGCCTCGACGTGCTCGCGCCCCGTCGCGCGCTCGAGCGCCTCGGCGGCATCGAGCAGGAGCTCGTCGCGTCCCCACGCGGCCTGCAGCTGGAGGCCGATCGGGAGACCCTCGCTGCTGAGCCCGACCGGCATGCTGATCGAGGGCACCCCCGTCAGGTTCGCGAGCCCGCCGGAACGCGAGTTGGCCCAGTCGGCGGCGTGCCGGCCGGACGGCAGCTCGACGGTGGGATTATCGAGCGGTGGGGCCGGGGCAGGGACGGCTGGCCAGGCGATCACGTCGACGTCCGCGAACGCGTCGGCGAGAGAGCGGCGCATCAGGCTTCGGACCCGATGCGCGCGGGCAATGGCGGCTGCCGGGAGCAGGAAGCGGTATTTGAGCAGCGCGCGAGCGATCGGGCTGACGTCGTCGCCGAGCGCGGCGACCCGCGCGGGCGACAGCTCGTCCAACTCCTCGGTCGTCCCGATGAGGATCGCGGCGACGTGGGAGTGCTCGAGCCCGTCGATATCCAGCTCGACGATCTCACCGCCGGTCTGCGACCGCAGCGCGTCGACCGCCGTATCGCAGGCCGCGCGGACCTCGGGCGCGCAATCCTCGGCGACGGGGGCGCGCACGACCCCGATCCGCAGGCCGGACACGTCGCCCGCCTGGAGCTGCTCGCCGAACAGTGCGCTGCCGAGCAGGCGGCAGTCCGCCGCGTCGGGGCACATCGGGCCGGATACGACGGTGGTCGTGCGCGCGACCGGGTGGCCTTCCATCGCCGAGCGCCCGAAGGTGGGCTTGAGGCCGGTGATGCCGCAGTAGGCGGCGGGGTAGCGAATCGAGCCGATGCCGTCGGCGCCGACGGCACCCGCGACGAGGCGGCCGCCGACAGCGGACCCGGGGCCGCTGGACGAGCCGCCGGGGCAGCGGCTCGTGTCCCAGGGGTTGCGGGCCGGGCCGTAAACCGAGATGTGGCCGGTGCTGCCGGCGCCGTACTCGTGCATGTTCGCGACTCCGACGATCACCGCCCCGGCGTCTCGCAGCGCCCTGTAGGGGCCCGACTCCCCCGGCTCGGGCGCGGCGCCGAGGCTCTCGGCGGCTCCGAAGCGATGCGCGCGCCAAGGCAGCGGCCACTCGTCCTTGATCACGACGGGAACGCCGCGAAGCGGGCCGTCTGGCGCGTCTTGGAGCATCTCGCGCGATTGCTCCGCAAATGTCTCGACGACTGCGTTCAGGTCTGGGTTGCGCTCTTCGATGCGCTCAAGCGTCGCGTCGAGGACCTCGGAAGCATCGGCGCTGCCGGACGCGATTTCCGCCGCCTGCTCGCGCAGCGGCCGGTCGAGGATGCTCACGACGGCCTCGGTTCCCGCGACAGGTCGAGGTCGAGCTCGACGTCACCGTCGAGGTCGGCGTCCATCAGAGCCTCGATCTGTCCGCCGTAGACCGAGTCGGTCGCCCTGAGCACAGCCACGTCGACGTCGTCGGGGGTGAAGCCGAGGCGCTCCAGGCCGGTCCTGACGAACTGCTCGAAGGGGTCTGCAGCCTCCATCCTGTCGCCCACCCTAAGCTATGCGCTGCGTCCGACGACCCCGCAACGATGGGCCCGCGGGTGTGTTTGGGGCTATCCCGATGCGAAACAGCGAAACGACAAACCCACGCCGCGCCGGCTTCGGCCTGGCGGTGCTCAGCGCGCTCGTCGCGGCGCTCGTCCTCTCGGCGATCGCGGGGGCCCAGGGCGAGGGCACCGAGACGATCGGCAAGACCAAGAAGACGCCGAAGCCGAGCTGTCCGCAGGACCCGTGCCAGGCGATCGGCAGCGTGACCGGGTTCCAGGTAAGCGCCGGCGACGGCAAGGCGCTGACGACGGCACGCGAGGCGGGCAAGCTCGTCGCCTGGCAGGCCAACCTCTCGAAGCCGAAGACCTCACAGCGCAAGTTCTTCGGAAAGTTCTACAAGGACGACGACTTCGGTACGGCGCCGACGGCCCGGCTCGCGGTTCTCAAGCCCACCAAGGAGGGCGGGGAGTACGAGCTCAAGGCGCAGAGCTCGGTCGTCGAGCTGACCGAGGACCTGGGACAAAAGCCGGTCTTCACCCTCGACGAGCCGATCGCGATCTCCAAGGGAGACGTGATCGCGATCACCGTCCCGACCTGGGTACCGAACTTCGCCGTCGACCTGACAAGCGACAACGCGTGGCGTGCCAGCCGCGAGAAGGGTGCCTGCGAGGACGCCGACGAGATCAAGGACGGCCAGCCGCACGAAAAGATCGGCAGCGAGCGCGCCTACGGGTGCACCTACCGCCAGGCGCGCATCCTCTACTCGGCCTTCTACGTACCGAACTAGATCGCCGTCGCGAGTGACGGCCTAGTGCCTAGTCGCAGATCTCCGGGTTCTGCTCGCACTCCTGCTCGAACTGGTCCGCCGGGCTTCCCGGTGGCGGTGGAGTGTCGTTGTCGGGACTGTCTTCTGCGGGCGGCGGAGCGGGCGGCTGGCTGGGTGGAGCGGTGACGCCGCCGCCGTCGTCGCTGGGCGGCGGCGCTGGAACGACGGGGTGAGACTTGGGCTCCGCCGTCTTATCCGGCTTTGGCTCCGCCCCGGTTGCTCCGGTGGGGGTCGAGGTCGACGTCGTCGTGGGTTCGTCGTCGTCGCCGCATCCCGCAGCTCCCAACGCGAGCAGCGCTGTGACCGCCGCCGCGGCGAGCCGGGGCAGCAGACGGGCTGGCAGTGGACTCACGACCCGCCGTTCAATGCGGGCTGACGCAGGCCGCAGTACGGGCAGTCGCTGACGTCGAGGCCGATCAGCTGATCGCAGCGCCGGCACACGCGAAGGTTCTCGGGGATGCGCAGCAACGCCGAGGACGATGGGGCGAGCGGGAGCGTGCGGGTAACGGGCTCGAGCTCCTCGCCCGTCTCGCGGTCGCGATAGACGCCCTCGGGCTCGGCGTCGACGAAGGCCTCGCGGCCGGACGCCGGGGCGCGCAGGCGATAGCGCTGTCGGGAGTTCGTCATCGGCGCGCGACACGATATCCGACGTGAAGGTCCTGATCTTCCACGGCTATCTGCTCCGGGGCACCGGCAGCAACGTCTACAACGCCAGCCTCGCGCCTGCGCTTTCGCGGCTCGGACACGACGTCGAGTTGCTGTGCCAGGACTGGGAGGCGGACGAGCTCGACTGGGTCCACCAATTCGTCGGAAAGCGCGGCGACCTCGTGAAGGTCAACCAGCCCGACCTCGACCTGAAGGGGCGGGGCAAGGTGACGGTCCACGTGCCCGACATCGGGGAGGTGCTGCCCGTCTACGTCGCCGACCACTACGAGGGCTTCGAGGCCAAGCCGTTCGCCGAGCTCTCCGAAGCCGAGCTCGAGCACTACATCGACGCCAATGTCGCCGCCGTCCGCGACGTCGCCGAGAAGGCCGGCGTCGACGCTGCGCTCGCCAACCACCTCGTGATGGGGCCCGTGATCCTCGCCCGTGCCGGCCTGTCCTACGCCGCGAAGATCCACGGCAGCGCGCTGTCCTACACGGTGCGACCCCACCCCCGCTTCCTGCCGTACGCACGCGAGGGCATGGACGCCGCCTCGGGCGTGCTCGTCGGCTCGCGCCACATAGCCGAAAGCCTGTGGGAGACGCTCGACGAGCCCGATCTGCCATCGCGCACGCGGCTCGGGCCGCCCGGGGTAGACACCGAGCTCTTCGCTCCCTTGCCGCAAGCCCAGCGCGCGGACCGGCTGCGCGAGCTGGCCGCCGAGATCGAGGGCGTGGGGGAGGGCGGGCTCGGCCGCGACGGCGCCGCGTCTGCCGAGGCCCTTGAGCACTTCGCTGACGCCGAGGGTCCGCGGGTCGTCTTCGTCGGCAAGCTGATCGTCTCGAAGGGAATCGACCTGCTGCTGGCCGCCTGGCCGCTGGTCGTGCGCAAAAATCCCGACGCCCGGCTGCTGCTCGTCGGCTTCGGCGAGTACCGCGAGGCGACCGAGCGCCTGCTCGACGCTCTTGCCCGCGGCGACATCTCCGCCGCGCGTGAGATCTCGGCGCGCGGACGCGAGCTCGAGGGCGGTCCGGCGGGTCGCCTGCGAATGCTGGACTCCTTCCTCGCCGCGGCCCCCGGCTCCTACGCGGACGTCGCGCGAGCGGCCGCCGGCAGCGTCGCGCTGTGCGGCCGCCTCGAGCACGAGGAGGTCGGCCGGCTGCTGCCCGCGTGCGATGCGATGGTCGTTCCGAGCACCTTTCCGGAAGCGTTCGGGATGGTCGCCGCCGAGGCCGCGTCCGCGGGCGTGCTGCCGGTGTGCGCCGATCACTCCGGCCTGCACGAGGTGGCGCGGGCGCTTGGAGAGGCCCTGTCGCCCGACCAGCGCGAGCTGCTCGCCTTCGGGCTCGGCGACGACGCCATCCCCGAGATCGCCGACCGCCTCAACCGCTGGCTTGCGCTCGAACCCGACTCGCGCAGCGCCACCGCACAGGCGCTGTCGCGACGGGTGGCCGAGCTGTGGAGCTGGGAGCGCGTCGCCCGCGGTGTCCTCGCTGCATCGGCTGGGAGGCTCAGCGAGCTGCCGCGCGTCCCGGGCGCTTGACCAGCGGCCTGTCCGCCTGCCGCGGCGCCCCCCGTGCCGTTTGCGCTGCGCATAGAATGCCCGCGCCTGATGACGCGCGCCACGTATCTCCGCATGCTCGCAGCGATGATCGTGCTGACGGTGGTGATCTCGGTCGTGATGCTCCAGTTCGACTGGAACGGCACGGCCGGGTCGACCGAGGCCGACGAGATCGACACGCTGACGGATGTCATGATCGTCGTGTCGTCGTTCGTCTACTCGATCGTCCTCGTGATGCTCGGGTACAGCATCTGGCGCTTTCGCGCCAAGCCCGGCGACGAGTCCGACGGCGACGCGGTTCACGGCAACACGCGGCTCGAGATCGCCTGGACGCTGATCCCGACCGTGATCGTCCTCGTGGCGGCCGCCTACAGCTGGGTGATCCTCGACAGGATCGAGGCGCGAGAGCCCGACCGGCTCAACGTCAACGTGACAGCGCAGCAGTTCGCGTGGCAGTTCGAGTACCCCGAGCAGGGCGTCACCTCCACCGAGCTGCACGTCCCCGTCGACCGCCAGACCGAGTTCTCGATGCAGGCGATCGACGTCATCCACTCCTTCTGGGTTCCGGAGTGGCGCGTCAAGAAGGACCTCGTGCCGGGACAGACGACGCACGTCACCGCGACCCCCAACCTCGAGGGATCGTTCGCGCTCGTCTGCACCGAGCTGTGCGGGATCGGTCACTCGACGATGCGTGCCCCGGTGGTCGTCGAGTCACAGGAGGACTTCGACGCCTGGGTCGCCGATCAGGAAAAGGACGAGGCCTCAGAGGCCGGTGGGGGGGCTGTAGAGGACCCCGCCGAGGAGGCCGACGCCGGCGAGGCGCTGTTTGCCGAGCAGGGCTGCAGCGGCTGTCACACGCTCTCGGCGGCGGGCTCGACGGCTGACATCGGCCCCGCGCTCGACGAGGTGCTTCCCGGCCAGAGTCCCGCTGACATCGAGACCTCGATCATCGACCCCGACTCCGAGCTCTCTGAGGGCTTCGGGCAGGCGATCATGCCCGACAACTTCGGGGACTCGCTCGACGAAGAGCAGCTCCAGTCGCTCGTCGACTACCTCGTCGCCAGCACCGAGGGACAGGGGGCAAAGTAGGGATGAGGCGAGATATAGAATCGCCTCGGATGGCGAGCCCCGCGGGACCTGATCGTCCGCTCGGCTCGAGGGAATGACTTGGCAGCGGCGATGAGACAACCCGGTCAGCCCCGCGCCTTTCTCGGCGCGCTGATCGGTGGCGCCTTCGGCTTCGGCCTCGTGGTTGCGCTGCGCGCGATCTCGGGCCTGGAGATCTTCCAGACCGAGCAGACGGGCTACCCCCACCTGATCGTGCCCGCGATCAGCGCCCCGTTCGGCTATCTGATCGGGCTCGGCTGCTTCGACTTCTGGTTCCGCTGGGCGGCCGGCGCGCCCACCGTGCCCGACGACCACTCCCAGCACGGCGCCAAGAGCTGGCGCGACTACTTCAAGTTCAACACCGATCACAAGGTGATCGGGATCCAGTACATCGTCACGAGCTTCATCTTCTTCTTCATCGGCGGGGCGATCGCGATGGTGATGCGCGCCGAGCTCGCCCAGCCCGGCACCCAGGTCGTCGACCCGGGCGTCTTCAACGGGCTCTTCTCGACCCACGCGGCGCTGATGATCTTCGTCTTCGTGATCCCTATCTTCGCCGGGATCGCGAACTACGTCCTGCCGTTGATGATCGGGGCGCCCGACATGGCGTTCCCCCGCCTCAACGGGCTCAGCTTCTGGCTGCTGCCGATCGCCGGCGTGCTGTTCTTGGCGAGCTTCTTCGTTCCCGGCGGGGCGTTCGACGCCGGCTGGACCGGCTACGCACCACTTTCCACCGGGGCGCCCTTAGGCCAGTCTTTCTTCAACCTCGGAGTGCAGTTCGCCGGCGCCTCCTCGGTGGCGACGGCACTGAACTTCCTGGTCACGATCATCACGATGCGCGCGCCGGGAATGAACTTCTGGCGCATGCCGCTGCTCGTCTGGG
>Ga0136620_10001094_pt1 | contig 12673 bp, 12 predicted proteins | sample AntDrymUQ4162106_2_FD_104806 | JGI IMG/M metagenome (GOLD analysis project Ga0136620, IMG submission 104806) | Polar desert sand microbial communities from Dry Valleys, Antarctica - metaG UQ416 (21.06) | ecosystem: Environmental > Terrestrial > Soil > Desert | place: Antarctica: Dry Valley... | reverse complement strand
TGGGACGGCTTCTGGACGTACCCGCCGTACGGGAAGTCGCCAGGGGCATCGCACGGGATCGGGACGAACACGAACGTCCTGCTCCAGGGGGGCGATCTCCTCGCGGCCGAGCGCCGCGAGCAGCTGACGACGGACACGCCAGCGGCACTCGCGAAGATCGCGGTACGAGAGGACGGCTTGGCGAACTGGGCGATGTCGGTCGAGGACTGCGGAGAGCTCGATTGGGAGGGCGGGATCCGGCTCCAGTGGTGCCACGGCGGCGCGGGGGTGGTCGCAGCCACCGCGCCCTATCTCGACGAGGAGCTCCTGCTTGCGGGCGCGGAGCTCGTATGGCGAGCGGGGCCGGGAAGCATGACGAAGGGGCCCGGAATCTGTCACGGCACGGCTGGTAACGGGTATGCGCTCCTGCGCACGTTCGGGCGAACCGGCGACGAGCTGTGGCTCCAGCGGGCGCGGCGGTTCGCCGTCCACGCGCTCGGCCAGGTCGACCGCTCGCGCGAGCAGCGCGGCCGCGGTCGCTACACGCTGTGGACGGGCGATCTCGGTGCGGCGCTCTTCGCCGCCGACTGCCTCGAGGCTCGGGCCGAGGTGCCGATTGTCGACTACCTCTGACGGGATTAATGCAGCGCGACCGCGCCGAGATGACTTTCGTAGGCGCGCGTCTCGAGGATGTCGCTGATCTGCTCGAGGGCGAAGCGAATGTCGTCATCAGTATTGAAGTAATGCGGCCCTAGTCGAATGCCCGCATCCGGGCGGAAGTCGCAGAGGATCCCCCGCGCTTCGAGCTCGGCGTGCACGGCTGCGAACTCCGGCACGCGGAGGACGACTGACCCGCCACGACGGGCGGGATCGCGAGGGCTCCGAACCTCGAATCCGGCGGTGTCCGCGAGGTCGATGAGAAGCTGCGTCTGGCGGACGGAATTCTCACGGATGCGACCGACGCCGATCTCCTCCACGAGGTCGTATCCGGCTGTCCCTGCGTAGTGGGCGGCCGGGTTCGGGGTTCCCGTCAGGAAGCGGGCCGCGCCCAGCGCGTACTCCATCTCCTCCTCGAACGCGAACGGGCGCGCGTGCGCTTGCCAGCCGGCGAAGGTCGGCTCCAGTTGCTCGGCCAGGTCGGGTCGCACGTAAAGCCAGCCGTTCCCGGGGCCGCCGCAGAGCCACTTGACCGAGCCACCGACCGCGAAGCCGACCCCGAGGGCGGTGACGTCGAGCGGGACGATCCCGGCCGACTGGTAGCAGTCGAGAATCACGTGCGCGCCAACCTCGTGGGCGCGACGGACGATCGGCTCGACGTCCTGGATCTCGCCGGCCCTGTACAGGACGTGGCTGATCGGGACGATCAGGGTGCGCTCGTCGATCCGCTCGGCGATCTCCCCATCGTCCTCGCACACGACGACTTTGAGATCGGGCTGCGCTTGGTAGAGGTAGCGGACGGACGGGAAGTTGCCGCGCTCGTACACGACGCGATTGCGCGCGGGATCGACCGGCCGGAAGCAGGAGAGCGCAATCGCCTCGGCGATCGTCACGTTCTGCTGCATCACGGTCGATCCCGCGGGCGCGCCGATGATCCTTCCGATCTGGTCGCCGACTGTCCACGAGGTCTCCCACCAGCCCTCGGCCCAGGCACGGATGCCGCGCTCCTCCCACATCCGCCCGAACTCGGCCAGCCGCTCGCCGGCCTTGCGCGGCATCGGACCGAGCGAATGCGAGACGAGGTACGTCGTTTGCTCGAGGATCGGGAACTCGGACCGGTAATCCGCTAGCTCACGCACGGCGAGAGGGTATCCACCTTCATCTCAGCGAGACCTGGTGCGCGTGACGGAATTTGCGTAGTTGCCTCGCCCAGAGAACCACGGGATCAAGCCTGTATCGCCCGCCGCCAAACCGAGCACGGTCCGGCCTGAAGCCGGTACCGCTCGGTCGTCGAGCGCTCATTCGACGCGCCCCCCACCTTCAAGCATCTACTCGTCCGCTATGAGCGGCGCGCCGACTTCCACCGCGCTGTGCCCGGGCTTGCCGCCTCGACCTGCTTCCGTCGGCTCAAGAACCACACGCTGGGGTCGTTCCTGTCCAACCCGCCGCGCTATCCGACGTGCGGAGAGGAGCCGTGGATCTGTACCAGGAACCAGCGGCTCTTGCGCTTCTCGCACACCACACTCATTCGATACGGGTGCTTCTCCTCTCGGCCTTCCGCCGCCGCCAACTCCGTGCCCTCGGCGAGAAGCCATCCCACCGCGCCAGCGGCAGAGACGTCACAGCAGTCCCACGTCCAGGAGTACCTGGTTGTCCCCTGCACGTAGCGGCGAAGAAAAGCTCCAACCTCGTCAGGGCCGCGAAGAAGCGCTTCCTCGGAGGTGACCATCACGACGTCGGCATCCGGCACGAAGAGCTGCATTACGCCCTTGGCATCCCCTGCTGCGAACCCGGAACAGAACATCTCGAGGATTTCGAGCAACGCCGCTTCCGTCTGCGCATCCGCCCTCACGACCAGGCCATTCTTACCGCTCTGAGTTCTTATAGGGTCGCGCAAAATGGCCGCACGAGTCCGCTTCGATCGTTTCTACACCTATGCCGAGCTCTTGGAGATGCTCGACGGTTGGGCGGACAAGTTCCCCGGCCTGCTGCGGCTCGAGTCGATCGGCCAGTCGTACGAGGGTCGGGAGATCCAGCTCGCGACGGTGACGAACCTCGAGACGGGTCCTCCGGAGGAGAAGCCGGCAATCTTCGTCCACGCGCAAATCCACGCGATGGAGTTCACGGGAACCACTGCCGCGCTCCATCTTCTCGACCGACTTCTCCACGGACACGGGGACGACGAGCCCGTGACCCATGCCCTCGACACGCGCGCGTTCTACGTCGTCCCGCGCGTGAACCCGGACGGCGCCGACGCGGGGCTCGCGGACGGGCGCTTCCGCCGCTCGAGCGTTCGTCCCTACCCGCACGAGGAGCCGCAGGACGGGCTCCACCGGGAGGACGTCGACGGCGACGGACGGCTCCTGATGATGCGTCTCCGGGACCCGAACGGCTCGTGGAAGCCGCACCCGGACGATGCGCGTCTGTTGATAGCGCGTCGCCCCGACGACGTCGACGGCGAGTTCTTCCGGGTCTTCCCCGAGGGCACGATCCAGAACTGGGACGGGGTCAACGTGACGATCGCGCCGGTGCTCGAGGGGCTCGACCTGAACCGCAACTGGCCGGCCGACTGGGCGCCCGAGGGCGAGCAGCTGGGCGCCGGCCCCTATCCCACCTCGGAGCCCGAGGTGCGCGCGCTGGTGGAGGCGATCGTCGACCGCAAGAACATCACGAGCTACATCGGCTACCACACGTTCAGCGGAGTGCACCTGCGCCCGTACTCAGCCCGCCCTGACGACGACTTCCCGACGACCGACCTGCGCGCGTTCAAGCTGATGGGTGAGGAGGCGACGCGGCTGACCGGCTACCCGGCGATCTCGATCTTCCACGACTTCAAGTACGACCCGAAGATGGTCATCAAGGGCGGCGACATCGACTGGGTCTACGACTTCCTTGGCGCGTTCGCCTGGGTGACCGAGTTCTGGAGCCCGCAGCGCACGGCCGGCCTCACGGACTACCACCTCATCGACTGGATCCGCGACCACCCGCCCGAGGACGACCTGAAGCTCCTGAAGCTCGCCGACGAGATCGGCGAGGGCTACGTCGACTGGTATCCATTCGAGCATCCGCAGCTCGGCCTGGTCGAGCTCGGCGGTTGGGACCTCGTCCGCTTCTGGTTCAACCCTCCGCTGTCGCGACTGCAGCAAGAGGTCGAGCCGCATGCCGACTTTGCCGTTTTCCTCGCCCTCGTCTCACCTCGGCTCGAGATCAAGTCGTTCGACGCCGAACCGGTCGGGGAAACCGCGTATCGGCTCGTGCTCGTCCTCGAGAACTCGGGCTGGCTGCCCACGAACGTCACCCAGAAGGCGCTCGACCGCAAGGCGGTGCGGCCCGTAGAGGTCACCCTCGAGCTTCCGGACGATGCGCAGATCGTGACGGGGAAGGAGCGGGAGGAGGCCGGCCAGCTCCAGGGACGTGTCGAGAAGCGGGCGATCATGTGGTGGAACGTCGACCACTCCACGAACGACCGTGCGAAGGTCGAGTGGGTAGTCGAGGCGAAGCCCGGCGAGCGTGTCAGCGTGGTCGCACGACACGAGCGCGCAGGCACGGTGCGCGCCGAGCTCACGCTGTAACACAACATGATCACCGCGCTCCTCTTCGACTTTGACGGCGTCATCGTCGACACGGAGGTTCCGACATACCAGTGGTGGCGCGACACCTACGCGAGTACGGTGCGGACCTTGCTCTCGACGACTGGCTGCCCGCAGTTGGCAGTGGCAGCTCCACGTCCGGCGCTTTCGATGCGGTGGCACATCTCGAGCAGCTGACCGGAACTACGGTTGATCGGGAAGCCGTCATCGCTCATCGAACCCGAAGAAAGGCTGAGCTGTACGCCCGCGCTCCGCTTCTGCCGGGAATACGCGAACGCCTCGCTGAAGCTCAGGAACGCGGCATGAGGACGGCAATCGTCACCCGGAACCGCGATGATCGAGTGCGGGCCTACCTTGACCTCGTCGGCCTTGACCATCAATGGCAAGCGCTCATCTGCGCGAACGAAGAGCCGATGCGCGACAAAGCCCAGCTCTATCGCCACGCGCTAGCTGTCCTTGACCTTCAGGCGACCCAGGCGCTGGCGTTCGAAGATTCGCCGTCAGGCGTTCGCGCGGCCAAACGGGCGCAGGTGATTTGCGCAGCAGTTCCGAACGAGATCACGCGCGGCCCCGCGTTCGACGAAGCCGACTTCGTTCTTTCGTCTTTCGCCGAGCATTCGCTGGACGAGATCTTGCGGCTGGCAGGCGGCTAGCACACAAGTCGCGAGTCTCACGCCCTAGAAGCGCTCCAGCTCGACGAGCGCGGCGCGTTCGCCCACGTGATCCACCTGAAGCGTCGTGTGCTCGATTTCGAACTCGTCGTGGAGTAGCCGGGCGAGTTCGAGTCGCCGTGCGTGGCAGTCCTCGCCGCGACCGACGAGCACGTGTGCGGAGAGCGCGGGGAAGCCCGAGGTGATCGTCCAGATGTGGAGGTCGTGCACCTCGACGACCCCGGGCGCCGCCGCCAGCCGCTGCCCGACCACGCGTGTGTCGATCCCGCTCGGCGCCGCCTCGAGCAAGATCGTTGTCGAGTCGCGGAGGATCGACCACGAGCTCACGAGCACGAGCACTCCGATGAGCACGCTGACGAGGGGATCGGCCTCGAGCCAACCGGTGGCGAGGATCGCCACTGCCGCTGCGACGACCCCGATCGACCCGAGAAGATCCGCGACGACGTGACGGAAGGCGGCCTCGACGTTGAGGCTGCCGCTTCGAGCGCGAAATAGGATCACGCCTACGGCAAGGTTGACCGCGACTCCCACCAGGCCGATGAGGAGAACCCAGCCCCCGAGCACGTCCGGCGGGTCGCGAAAGCGCTGGAACGCCTCGTAGAAGATCCAGATGGAGAGCGCGACCAACGCGACTCCGTTCGCGAGGGCCGCGAGCACCTCCGCCCGCTTGTAGCCGTATGTCCGCTCCGGGGTCGTCGGCCGGTCGGCGAGCCAGACGGCAAAAAGCGCGAGAGCGAGCGCGACGTTGTCGGAGAGCATGTGCACCGCGTCCGCGAGGAGGGCCAGGCTTCCGGTCGCGAGCCCGCCGACGACCTCGACGACCGTGTAGAGAGCGGTTATCCCGAGCGCTAGCGCAAGCGCGCGACGGCTGCCGGCCCGCACGTCTCCGTGATCGTGAGTCACGTCGGGGTTCTACCGGCTCGAAGGTTGTTCAGGAAATCTCGGGGTGCAAGTGCCCGAACGACACGGTCATCGTGCTGACGAGCTGCCACGTGCTCGAAGTCGAACGACGACGTCTTCACCAAGAGGTGAGTGACGGCGGCGGGATCGCCGCCGCCGCTGCCCGAATCGACGCGTTGGCTCGCTAGTACGCGGTCGTCGTCGCTCTGCTTCTGTACCCGCGAAGCAGGAGGACGAGGCCCATCAGGAGCGAGATGATCCCGACGAGAACGCCGAAGACCCCGCCGACGAACATGAGCAGGATCCCGACGGCGAGGAACGCGACACCGAGGATGAGATTGAGGAGCATGGCGAGCTGTTCTCCCTTGACTCGAGGATTCCTCCGCGTCTGGTACGCGGATTGGCGCGCTGTCGCTCCCTGGTTCGGTCAGGTCTTGACGCGCCTGAATGCCTCGATCGCGCGTTCCAAGTGCTCGGGCTCGAGAGCGGCCGACATCTGGACGCGGATCCGCGCGGCGCCTTCGGGTACGACCGGATAGCCGAAGCCGGTAACGAATACTCCCTCGTCGAGCAAGCGCTCGGAGAGCGCCATCGCCTCGGCAGTCTCTCCCACGATGATCGGGATGATTGCGGCCTCGCCCTCGAGCGGCGCGTAGCCGGCCTCGATGAGCATCTCCCTGAACGCCCGGGAGCTCTCGCGCAGCCGTGAAAGCAGCTCCGGCTGTTCGAGCATGAGCTCGACGGCGCGAAGCGCGCTGCATGCGACAGTCGGCGGCAGGGCGTTCGAGAAGAGCTGAGGTCGTGAGCGCTGCGCTAGGAGGTCGCAGACCTCCTCGGAGGAGGCGACATAGCCTCCGGCTGCGCCGCCGAGCGCCTTGCCGAGCGTCCCCGTGATCACGTCGACTTCGCCGAGAAGGCCGTAATGCTCGCCCGTTCCGCGGCCCGTCTCGCCGAGCACGCCCACGCCGTGCGAGTCGTCGACGATGATCACAGCGTCGTGCTCGCGCGCGAGCTCGACGATCTCCGGAAGCCTGGCAAGATCGCCTTCCATCGAGAAGACGCCGTCCGTGAGGATGAGCTTGCGGGCCTCGCGTGGCGCGGCCGAGAGCGCGTCTCGCAGCGCTTTCATATCCGAATGCGGGTAGATGACCTTCGACGCCGGCCTGGACAGCCGCACCGCGTCGATGATGCTCGCGTGGTTGAGCTCGTCCGTGAAGATCACAGTCGATGCATCGGTGAGCGTCGGGATGACCGCCTCGTTCGCGTTCCAGCAGGAGACGTACGTCAGCGCGGCTTCGGTCCCGGAGAGGTCGGCCAGCGCGCGTTCGAGCTCGTGATGTGGCTCAAAGGTCCCGCAGATGAAGCGGACGGACGCCGTTCCCGCGCCGTAGCGCTCGAGGCCCTCGATTCCCGCGCGCACGACCTCGGGGTGCGCGGCGAGGCCGAGGTAGTTGTTGGAGGAGAGCACGATCACCTCTCCTCTCCCGGCCATCTCGACCACCGGTCCTTGCGCCGACTCGAGCGTCAGGAACCGCTTGTACGTGCGCGCAGCCCGCAGCCCGTCGAGCTCGCTTCCGACCTGCTCTACCAGGGCCGTGTTCATGAGATTGCTCCGTTCGGCTCGAGGACGATCTTGCAGGCGTCGCCCGACTCGAGAAGGGCGAATGCCTCCTCGTAGCGCTCGAGCGGCATATGAGCGGTGATCAGCGGCGCGAGATCGACGACACCGTGCTCGAGAAGCCAGCGCGTCGTGTACCACGTCTCCCAGATCTCGCGTCCGTTGACCGCCGACACCGTGAGATTCTTGAAGATGAGCGACTCGGCGATGTCGATCGTCGCAGGCCGCGCGGGGATGCCGAAGAGGACGACGTTGCCGCCGTGGCGCACGATCCCGAACGCGTCCTCGATCGCCTTCAGCGCTCCCGACATCTCGAAGACGACGCCCATTCCGACGCCTTCGTTCTGCTCGGCGAACCAGGCCGGCACGTCATCGACCTCGCCCACGTTGACGACCGCGTCCGCGCCGAGTGAGCGGGCGAGATCGAGCCGGTAGGGCACATGATCGGACGCAAGCAGACGCCCAGCCCCGAACGCACGCGCAATGGCGATCGTGAAGAGCCCCACCGGGCCGCAGCCGAGGACCGCGATCGTCCGCCCAGCGAGGTCTTGGGTCGAGGTGGCGAAGACGGCGTTGCCGAACGGCTCCTGCAGGCAGGCGATTTGCGGCGGCAGCTTCGCGCGGTCGTTCTGCCAGACCACGGAGGCCGGGATCACGGCGAAGTCCGCGAAGCCCCCGTCGCGGTCGACTCCGAGGATCTGCGTCCGTTCGCACATGTGCGCTTTCCCGGTCCGGCAATGGAAGCACACGCCGCAGGTGACGTGGCTCTCCGCCGACACGTAGTCGCCCTCGGAGACGTCGTGGACGCTCTTCCCGACCGCGACTACGGTGCCGCAGAGCTCGTGACCGAGCGTCAGCGGCGGGTTCACCCGTTCGGACGACCACTGATCCCAACGTCGGATGTGGAGATCGGTGCCACAGATGCTCGCTGCCTCGATGCGAACCAGGACTTCGTCCGGTTGGGGTGTCGGAACCGGAAGCTCGTCCAACACGAGCCCCTGCTCGGATCCTCGCTTCCGCACGGCGCGCATCGTCTCCACGGCGAGACGATCTTGCCACGCGGCACGTCTGTGCCCGCGGGAGAGCCGGATAGTCAGGTCAACAGTTCGATGGGCCTCCCTCCTGGCCGCGCGTCGGCTGCGGCAGGGGACGCAGGGACAACACCGTCCCGTCTATCGTTCGCAGCGCTCCCGCGATCCTGAGCACGCGCGCGCGAGTGCCCGCGAAGACGACCGCCGTCGACTGACCGGTCTCGAGCTCGAGCCTCGTCCCGTCGTCGAAGAGGAGCGCCGGCACGCCTCGCACGCTGATCCGCTCCGCCGGGGCGCCGACGGACTGGACTCTGTCGTACAGGCCGAGGTTTCGGCGGCACGAAGGCCAGATCTGGATCTCGGCTGGCGGCGCACAGCCGGCATCGTCGCCCGCAACGCAGTCTCCGTAGACGAAGGAGACGAAGTGGGCGGTGTCTTCGCGTCGGAGAACGGCCGCGAGCGGGAGACCGTCGACGCGCTCGCCGGCGTTGTAGAGCGGGAAACTCTGGAGCGCCGCCGGCGACCCTCCGCCTCCAGCGGACACCGAGCCCACCAGCATGAGCCCGTACGCGAGGGTTACCGCCGCAATCGACCACGGGTGCGTCACGGGTGACTCGCTTGATGAAGCTGGATGAACACGGTCCAGCCGTCCGAGCCGGCGTAGTCGCCATCGCATTGCTTGAAGCTCTGCGTGTTTCCCCACCACACCCGTGACGAGGAGTGTCCGGCGTCCGTGAATCGCCTCAAGAGCTCATCGCGCCCCTGGTCGAAACCGCTTCCGGCCGGCCCGTTCGCATCGACCGCATGCCCACATGCCAGGGGAAGAAGCACGAGGTCCTCGTGGTGAGCGGCGGCCAGCGCCGTCCAGCCGAGCGTCGCGTCCGCATGTTGGCCGCGCAAGCGGATGTGAAAGCGCGAGCCGTGTCCGCTCGCCCGCTGGGTGTGCATCGAAGCGCAGCTGCCGTGGTCCGTGAAGGCCTGAGCCGACCCCGAGCTCGCGGTCCAGCCCGCATGAGACTCGATCTGGCTCTCCGCCCGTCCCCACGTGCCCCAGGTCATGAAGACGACGTTGACCGGATCGATGCGGTTCGCCGCGCTCGCCGGACAGGCCTTGTGCGTGTACCGGTCGGCGGCGTCGAAGTGGGCAAGCGCGGGCGTGCCGCCGAGCGCTACTGCCGAGGCAAGCGCAACGACGAGGGCGAAACGGAGCATGTCTCGAGCGTAGGGGCAGACTCCGCAACTGCGTGTGTCAACTTCGTACCGAAATCGTCACGTCGAGCCGCTTTCGCCGTCGTTGTAGGGGCGAGGCTGCCTCGCCTCCGCGTGCGCTATCGAAGGGCGAGGCAAGTCTCGCCCCTGCAAACGTCGGTCGCGCTAGAAGACGTCGACCGGTGTGCCGATCTCGACGAAACGGAACACGCGGGCGGCGTCGCCTTCCGGCAACCTCACGCAGCCGTGCGAGGCTGGGTACTCCGGCACGTGCGGGTACTGGTGCGTCGCGATGCCTCCGACGAAGTACGCCGCATACGGCAGCCACACCTGGAAGGGCACGGACCAGGACATGATCTCCTTGCGGTAGATCCGGAACGAGCCAGAAGGCGTACCTCCGCCGGAGCCTGTGGAGGTGTGTACAGCGCGGACGACGTCCCCGTCCTTGATGAGCAAGAGGACGCCGAGGTCGCGGTGGATCTCGACGCGACTCCCGCTGCCGTGAGATCGGGGCCGCGGGCGGTCGGCGGTAGCGAGGGCGACCTGGGTCTCGCCGGTCAAGGCGCCCGTGCGCGAGAGCCCTTCCCATCCCTGGAAGGCGGTGAGCGACTGCGAGGTGGCGTAGTCGAAGGACCCGTTCACGTCGGCGCGAGAGAGATAACCGAGCTGCCATAGCCGAAGCTGAACGCCGCGGATGCTGTACGCGTATCCCTTCTCGCCCTTGTGGCCACGCCAGGCGCCCGGGCGCACGCCTAGCCGAAGCACGGTCGCCAGCCGGCCCTCGGCCGAGATCGACGCGTACGTCTGAGCGCCGCCGAGACGCGAGAGCGTCCATGCGATCTGCGCGAGTCTCGTTCGTGTCGTCGCAGCCGTTCCGGGCCCGAAGAGCGACCGGGAGAAGCTCGCGAGCCAGACTTCTCGCTTCGTACGGAGGGAGCGCAGCCGCACCCCCGGCCGGATCGCGGTGTCGATCCCTCGCGCGCGCTCCGTGCGCGTCGGTCCCTGCGTGAGCTCGCGAAGCGCATGTTTCGCCGGCGCGACCCCTCTCGGCAGCACGCGTTCGACGCGGATGATCTTGCCGTTGCGAACGAAGCCGACGTCGACGGTCTTTGGAGCCGGAGCCGCGACCATGCGCACCGGTTTCTTCGACGCGATGGCGGCGGCCGGAGCCGCCGACGGCTCGAGGTCGACCGCGAGCGTTCCTGCGACGGCGAGCAGAAGGGTGACGAGCATCAGTCGCATTTTGCGGAGAATTCTTCGTGATGCCACTCGAAACGCCTGCATGCCTTCCGACGTGAGCGGCGATGTCCGACAGTGGGGGCTCCGGTACCGCGCAGCGAACGGAGTGCTCCGCTGGACTGTCGTCATCGCGCCGGCGCGGTACGGGCCGGGTAGTCCCTCGCCACCCATCCCTCTCGTGATCTCCCCTCACGGCCGCGGCGTGCGTGCACGGACGAACGCACGGCTCTGGGGAAGGCTCCCCGCGCTCGGCGACTTTGCTGTCGTCTGCCCAGGCGGGATGGGACGCAGGCTGCCGCTCCACTCCTGGGGCTGGCGCGGACAGATCGACGATCTCGCCCGTATGCCGTCGATCCTCCGAGCGTCGCGGCCCTGGCTCGAGATCGACCAGCAGCGCGTCTATGCCGTGGGCGGCAGCATGGGAGGCCAGGAGACGCTCCTGCTCCTCGGTCAGCACCCAGGTCTGCTCGCGGGCGCGGTCGCCTTCGACTCGGTCACCGACTTCGGGCTTCGCTATGAGCAGTTCGCGCGCAGCCCACGAGGGCGCACGCTCCAGGCTCTTGCCCGGATGGAGGTCGGCGGGACGCCTCGAACCGACCCGCGAGCGTTCGTCCTTCGAAGCCCGGCGCACTGGATCCGCGAGGTCGCGAGCTCGGGCGTCCCGCTCCAGATCTGGTGGAGCGACGCGGACGAGATCGTCGTCAATCAACATACTCAGTCGGGACGATTCTTCAAGGAACTCAAGGAGCTGAACCCCCGCGGCCGCGTCGAGAAGGTCACGGGTTCGTGGAGCCACACGGCGAAGAGCTACGCGCAGCTGCAGCTGCCCGGCGCGGTCGCATGGCTTGGCTTGATTCCCGACGTGTAAGAGGAATCTGGGGTCAGGCTTCAGCCTGACCTCGGTCTTCGGGTTCAGACGCCGTTCGCGATCGTGACCGCTGCCTCCGCAGTCGCAAGGTTGCCGGCGACATCCCAGGCGCGGACGACCACGCGGTAGCGGCCGTCCGAGAGCCGCGTCGTGTCCCAGTAGCGGAGGGGAAACAGCCGGAGCCAGTAGATGCCGTCGCAGCGCACCGAACGATGGAGCGCCATACAGCCGTTCGCGGGGAGATTCTGCTCGGTGCCGGGAGCAAAGTGGCGACCGGCGGGGAGTCCGAGCATCTGCTCGGCGCGGAACACCTCCCGGCGGCGCACAACACGGCCGGTCTGCAGCTGTCGGATCGTCACCGCAAGCCGAAACGGGTGGTGAGGGGCGGCAAGCCACGGCAGCTCCTGGAACCAGCCGACAAGAGTCTGCGGGTCGCTCACGCGGACGCGTACGTCGACCCGGCCGAACAGCCTGTCCCGGCTGAGTCGTTCTCCTTCATGGGGAAGGCGAGCGACGCTCGTCTTCGGCCGCCGCGCCCAGTCCGGGGTGGCCGGCGCATGGAAGCGAATTTCTTGGATCTCGGGCGCGGACCGGTCAACGAACGGATGCAGCTTCCCTCCCGGCCGGAGCGGGTTGACGACGATCGGCGCGCCCGTGGTGAGGACGAACTCGCTCAGGTGGACGTGCCACCCTCCCTCCCACGTCCAGCCGATGTGCTGCCCGGGCGTCACGATCTCGCCGGCGAACACCACTGGATCGATGTGTCCGTAACCGAAGTGTCCGATCCGCACGGAGCCGCGACGGCCTCGCGGGGTTGCGAACGACACCGGGCCTCCTTCGATTGCAAACACGCGGTGCGTCCGTCCGGGCGGCGCGCCGCGCTCGGGCCGGTCGTCGCGGACGGCGACATC
>Ga0136620_10001093_pt1 | contig 12673 bp, 10 predicted proteins | sample AntDrymUQ4162106_2_FD_104806 | JGI IMG/M metagenome (GOLD analysis project Ga0136620, IMG submission 104806) | Polar desert sand microbial communities from Dry Valleys, Antarctica - metaG UQ416 (21.06) | ecosystem: Environmental > Terrestrial > Soil > Desert | place: Antarctica: Dry Valley... | reverse complement strand
TCTCGAGCCTCCATGGCTGCGACTACCTGCCCGAGGAGCCGCGGCTCGGCGTCCACTACCAGCTGCTCAGCATGGAGCGAACCGACCGGCTCTGCGTCAAGACCCGCGTCGGGGTCGAGGAGCCGACCGTTCCGTCGGTCGTGGACCTGTTCCCGACCGCCGACTTCCACGAGCGCGAGGTCTGGGACATGTTCGGCGTCGTCTTCGACGGCCACCCCGACCCCCGCCGGATCCTGATGCCGGAGGACTACACCGGACACCCCCAGCGGCGCGACTTCCCGATGGGCGGCGAGCCTGTCCTGTTCACCTTCAACGAGCACAAGCTCCCGCGCTGGTATGACTGACGCGCTGGCCGCACACGAGGCGGACGTCGACGCCGAGTTGCTGACGATCAACCTCGGGCCGCACCACCCGGCGACCCACGGCGTGCTGCGGCTGTTGTGCACGCTCGAGGCCGAGGTCGTGCGCGACATCAAGCCGATCATCGGCTACGTCCACACGGGGATCGAGAAGAGCTGCGAGGACCAGCAGTACTGGAAGGCGATCACGTTCGTCGAGCGGATGGACTACCTCGCCTACTACTTCAATTCCCACGCCTTCGTGATGGCGGTCGAGCGGCTGCTCGGCGAGGAGGTGCCGCAGCGGGCCGAGTACCTGCGCGTGATCCACCTCGAGCTCAACCGGATCGCCAGCCACCTGTTCTGGATCGCGACCGCCGCGCTCGACATCGGCGCGGTGACGATGCTTTGGTGGGGCTGCCGCGATCGCGACCGGGTCCTCGACCTGTTCGAGATGTCGAGCGGGCAGCGGATCCACACGCGCTACTTCCAGGTCGGCGGCGTGATGGAGGACATCCCGCCGGGGTTCGAAGCGAAGTGCCGTGAGTTCATCGAGGAGATGCCGACCCGCCTCGACCAGTACGAGGCGCTGCTCGACCAGAACGAGATCTGGCTGCGGCGCACGAAGGGGACCGGGATCGTGCCCGAGGAGCGGCTCCTCGAGCTGGGCGTCACGGGGCCGCTGCTGCGCGCGTCGGGCAACCCTTGGGACCTGCGCAAGGCGATGCCCTACAGCGTCTACGAGGACTTCGACTTCGGCATCCCAGTCGGCACGGTCGGCGACAACTACGACCGCTACCGCGTGCGAATGGCCGAGATGCGCGAGTCGCTGAAGATCGTGGAGCAGGCGCTCGAGGGGCTGCCCGAGGGCCCCTACATCACGCCGAACCGCAAGGTCGCGCTTCCGCCGCGGCACGAGCTGGCGACCTCGATGGAGTCCCTGATCCACCACTTCAAGCTCGTCACGGAGGGCTTCCGCGTCCCCCCGGGCGAGGCATACGTGCCGGTCGAGTCGCCGCGTGGCGAGCTGGGCTGCTTCGTGCTCGCCGACGGGTCCGCAAAGCCCGCCCGCGTGCACATGCGCGATCCCTCGTTCGTCAACCTGCAGGCGCTCGCGGACATGGGCCGCGGCTGCCTGATCGCCGACTTCATCTCTTCGATCGCGATGCTCGACCCGATCCTCGGCGGGGTGGACAGATGAGTCTGTCCGGCGAGCGGCCCCTGCCTCCCGGCTGGGACCTGCCGGTGGACACCGAGCGCGACCCTGCGCTCGTCCCCGACGCGTCCGCGGTCGAGGTGCCGCCGGAGCTGCGCGCCGAGATCGAGCAGCGGATGGCGAAGTACCCCGAGCATCGCTCCGCTGCGCTGCCCGCGCTGGCGGCCGCTCAGAAGCTCCACGGCTGGTGCTCGCCGCAGGCGATCGACCAGGTCGCGGCCGTGATGCGAGTGACGCCCGCGTACCTGTCCTCGGTCGCGACCTTCTACGACATGTTTCGCACCGAGCCGACCGGTCCGCACTACGTCTACGTCTGCACCGGCGTCGCATGCCACCTGAGAGCGGCGAAGACGGTCTTCGACGCGGTCGAGGCCGAGGCGGAGCGCAGCGGCTACGACGAGGCCGAGATCCGCGAGTTCGAATGCCTCGGCGCTTGCGACATGGCGCCGATGGCGTCCGTGGACGGCCGCTACGTCGGGCCACTCGAGGAGGGTGACGCGGCCGAGCTCGTCGCGGCATTGCGCGAGGGCCGCGACGTCCTCCCCGGCCGGGGGCTCGAGGACGAGGGCTACGAGCTGCCGTGGGGGTCGGAGGCATGACCGACACGATCGAGAAGAAGGTCCTGCTCGCGCACATCCACGAGCCGGGCTACGACACGCTGGAGGGCTACGAGCGCTTCGGTGGCTACAAGTCGCTCGCGAAGGCGCTCCGGGAGATGGACCCTGAGCAGGTCCTCGAGCAGCTCCAGGCATCGGGTTTGCGCGGTCGCGGCGGCGCCGGCTTCGCGATGGGCAAGAAGGCGAGCTTCATCCCGCGCGGCGCGATGGACAAGTACCTCTGCTGCAACGCCGACGAGTCGGAGCCGGGTGCCTTCAAGGACCGCCTGCTGATGCAGAAGGCGCCGCACCAGCTCGTCGAGGGCTGCATCATCGGCTCGATCGCCGCCGGCGCCACCAAGGCGTTCATCTTCATCCGCGGCGAGTACTCGCTCCAGGCCGACATCCTCGACCGCGCAGTCGAGGAGGCCTACGCCGCCGGATACCTCGGCGAGCGCATCCTCGACACCGACTTCTCACTCGACCTCGTCGTGCACCGCGGCGCCGGCGCCTACATCTGCGGCGAGGAGTCGGCGCTGCTCGACGCGCTCGAGGGCAAGCGCGGCAACCCGCGCCTGAAGCCGCCGTTCCCCGCCAACCAGGGCCTCTACCAGGGGCCGACGCTGATCAACAACGTCGAGACGCTCTCGAACGTGCCGCTGATCATCGAGCGTGGCGGCGACTGGTTCGCCTCGCTGGGGACCGAGAAGTCCCCGGGCACGAAGATCGTCTCGGTCTCCGGCAACGTCCAGCGGCCCGGCAACTACGAGATCGAGCTCGGCATCCCGGCGCGTGAGCTGGTCCATGGGTTGGCCGGCGGGCCGCCCGAAGGGCGCCGGATCAAGTGCTGGTTCCCGGGCGGGTCCTCGTCGCCGGTGCTGCTCGAGGAGCACCTCGACTTGCCCTACGACTTCGAGACCATGGCGCAGGCGGGGTCGATGCTCGGCTCGGGCTCGATCATCGTCGTGGACGACTCGATCCCGATCGTCTCGGTCGCGCTGCGGCTGGCGCAGTTCTACCGCCACGAGTCCTGCGGCAAGTGCGTCCCCTGCCGCGAGGGGACCGGCTGGACGGTCAAGACGCTCCAGCGGATTGACCGCGGCGAGGCGACGCCGATGGACCTCGAGATCATGGCCCAGGTCCAGCAGAACATCATCGGCAACTGCCTCTGCGTCCTCGGCGACTCGATGGCGATGCCGATCGGCTCGATGGTCAAGCACTTCCGCGACGAGTTCGAGCAGCACATCACGCGCGCACGCGCGAGCGCCGACCGCGTCGAGATCGAGGCGCTGGGCGCAGACGACCTGGCGTCCGTCGCCGAAGCCGGACCGGCGGTCTGAGCGCGATGCCCCGCCCCGAGCCGACCTACATCAACTTCGAGATCGACGGGCGGGAGGTCAGCGCGCCCGAGGGCGAGCTGCTGGTGGACGCCGCCAAGCGCGGCGACGTCGAGATCCCGTACTTCTGCTACGAGAAGAAGCTCGGCGCCCCGGTCGGGGCGTGCCGGATGTGCCTGGTCGAGATCGAGGGCATGCCCAAGCTCCAGACCTCATGCTCGACGCCCGTCAAGGACGGCATGGTCGTGACGACCACCTCCGACGATGTGAAGCAGGCGCACAACTCGATCGTCGAGTTCCTGCTGATCAACCATCCGCTCGACTGCCCCGTCTGCGACAAGGGCGGCGAGTGCCCGCTGCAGGACATCTCCTACGGCTGGGGGCCCGGCAAGTCGCGCTACATCGAGCCCAAGCGCCACTTCAAGAAGCCGCTGGAGCTCTCGCCCCTGGTGGCGATCGATCGCGAGCGCTGCATCCTCTGCTACCGCTGCGTGCGCTTCTCGCAGGAGATCTCCGAGGACTACCAGCTGGTCTTCCTCGACCGCGGCGACCACACCTTCGTCGGGACCCACGACGGCCGTCCCTACGTCGGCCCGTTCAGCGGCAACATCGTCGAGCTGTGCCCGGTCGGAGCACTCACCTCGACCGCATACCGGTTCCGCGCGCGCCCGTGGGACATCGAGGACGCGGGCTCGGTCTGCACGCTCTGCCCGAGCCAGTGCAACATCACCTTCACGGTTCGTGACGACGCCAAGGTCATGCGCGTGCTCGCGCGCGACAACGAGGAGGTGGACGACGGCTGGCTGTGCGACAAGGGCCGCTTCGCCTACCAGGCGATCGCCGCCCGCGAGCGCGTCACCGCTCCGCTCGTTCGCGACGGGGGCGCCCTGCGGGAGGTCTCCTGGGAGCGCGCGCTCTCGGAGGCCGCCGAGGGCCTGCGCAAGGCAGGCGAGCGCAGCGCGGCAATCCTCGGTGGCAGTGCGACGAACGAGGAGGGCTTCCTCGCCCAGCGGCTCGTGCGCGACGCGCTCGGCTCGCCGCACGTGGACTCGCGCCCGAGCGGTGTCCTCTCGGGCGAGCACGCGCGCGTGCTCGCGAGGCCTGACCTGTCGGCGCGCGTGTCGGACATCGACTACGCCTCCGCCGTGCTCGTGCTCGACACCGAGCTGATCGACGAGTCCCCGATCCTCGACCTGCGAGTTCGCAAGGCCGCACGGCGTAATGGGACGCGAGTGGTCGTCGCCTCGAGCCGTCCGAGCGCGCTCGACCCCAACGCCGACGCGGTGGTGCGCTTCGCGCCCGCCGCCGGCGAGGCCCTGACGGCGGCGCTCGCCGCCGGGCTCGGCTCGGAGCGAGCGGCCGCGGACGACTTCGAGTCGCTCGCACGCGCCGCCGGCGCAAGCGCCGATGACCTCCGCGTCGCCGTCGAGGAGCTCGATGCGGGGGGCTCCGTCGTCGTCCTCTGGGGCGAGCGCCTCGGCCACGGCGAGCGTGGCGTCCAGGGGACCGACGCGCTGCTCGCGCTGGCGCAGGCGCTCGGCACGGCAGACGACGCCGACTCCGGCCTGATCGAGGTGCCGAGCGGCTCGAACGCGCGCGGCCTGCGCGAAGTCGGCTGCCTGCCGAACCTCGGCCCCGGCCTTCTCGACGCCGAGCAGGCCGGCAAGCCGGCGCGCGAGATCGCGGCCGGGCTCGGCGGCGGCGAGCTCGCGGCGCTCGTGCTGCTGCACGCCGACCCGCTGCTCGACCTGCCTGAGCGCGGCACCTGGGAGCAGGCGCTCGCGTCCGCCGGGGTCGTCGTGGCTTTCGCCGAGTTCGTCACAGAGGCGCTCGCCGAGCACGCCGACGTCGTCTTCCCTGCCGAGTCCTACGCTGAGACCGAGGGCACGATGACTCATCCGGACGGTCGCCTCCAGCGCGTTCGCCAGGCGATCCCGCACCCGGACCAGGTCGAGCCGGCGTGGCGGGTGCTGGCCGAGCTCTGCGAGCGGCTCGGCGCCCCGCTCGAGGCGCGCAGCGCCCCGATGGTGAGTGCCGAGATGTTCGCCGCGGTCCCGTTCTACGAAGGCATCACGCTCGAGGAGATCGGCGGCCGGGGGGTGCGCTGGCAAGACCGCGACGTTGCCTCGAAGCTCGCCGCCGCCGAGCTCCCGGCCGAGGCGCTCGCCGAGGCGCCCGGGCTCGCGCCGCCGGGCGATGGCGGCCTGCGCCTCGGCGCCGTCTCGACGCTGTGGTCGGGTGAGGAGACCACGCACGCGCCGGTGCTGCGGTTCCTCGCGCCCAGCCAGCGCGCCGAGCTCTCGCCCGCCGACGCCGAGCGCCTCGGGATCGCCTCCGGCGACCCGGTCAACGTCTCCGTGGAGGGAGGCGGCGCCACGGTCGCGGCCACGGCCGAGATTCGCGCCGCCGTGCCGGAGGGCAGCGTCTTCATGCTCACCGGCACGCCCGCCGGCAACGCAACCGCGCTGATGAATGGCTCCGCGCGCACGGTCGAGGTGAGCCGCGCATGACCGGCGCGCTCGTAGTGCCACTTTCCTCGGCGGCGAACGTCGCCGAGACGACGCTGGTCCAGATCGTCAAGGCGGTGGTGATCTTCTTCTTCGTGCTCAGCTGCGTGCCGATGATCCTGCTGCTCGAGCGCAAGCTGCTGGGGCGCTTCCAGGCGCGCATCGGCCCCAACAGGGTCGGCCCGTACGGCCTGATGCAACCGCTCGCGGATGTCGGCAAGCTGCTCTCGAAGGAGCACTCGCACCCCGAGACCGCGATCCCGTGGATGATGGCGATCGCGCCCGCGATCGCCATCGGCTCGGCGGTCGCGACCCTCGCCGTGATCCCGTTCGGCCCCGTCGGCGCCTGGGGCGGCGACCTAGGTCTCTACGGGATCGACGTCCCGATCGGGCTGCTGTACTTCTTCGCCTTCGGCTCGCTGTCGTTCTACGGGTTGGTCCTGGGCGGCTGGTCCTCGGGCTCGAAGTACTCGTTCCTCGGCGCGATGCGGGCAGCCGCGCAGCTGATCTCCTATGAGATCGCGCTCGGACTGGCGTTGCTCGGCGTCGCGATCACGGCCGGGTCGCTGTCGCTCGTGGACATCGTCGACGCGCAGGACGGCATCTGGTTCGTCGTGCCGCAGTTCGTGGGCTTCCTGATCTTCGTCGTCGCCGGCTTCGCCGAGTCGAACCGCCCGCCGTTCGACCTGCCGGAGGGCGACTCCGAGATCGTCGGCGGCTACAACACCGAGTTCGGCGGCATGCGCTTCGGCTCGTTCTTCCTCGCCGAGTACATCGAGGTCGTCGTCATCTCGGGCATCGCCACCGCGGTCTTCCTGGGCGGCTGGCACGGTCCCGGCCCGATCGCGCTCGCGCCGCTGTGGGTGATCCTCAAGATGTTTGCCTTCGTCGTCTTCTTCATCTGGGTCAGGGCGACGATGCCACGGCTTCGTTACGACCAGCTGATGTCGTTCGGCTGGAAGGTCCTGCTGCCGCTCGCGACCCTGAACGTGCTCGTGACCGCGATCCTCGTGGTGCTGACATGAGCGGGCCGGCGCGCTGGGATCCCGGGGCCGACGTCGTCGAGGTCCAGCGCGGCCCCGAGCCCGGCGGCCTGGGCAGCGTCTACCGCACCTTCGGCGCGACACTGAGGGGGCTGCGGACCACGTTCGGCCGCCTCGTCGAGGGCCCTGTGACGCTCGAGTACCCGGAGGAGAAGACGCCGGTTTACCCGCGCTTCCGCGGCCGCCACAAGTTGCACACGTTCGAGGACTCGGAGCTCGAGAAGTGCGTCGGCTGCTCGCTCTGCGTCGCCGCCTGCCCGGCGAAGTGCATTCGCGTCGTCGCCGCGGAGAACACCCCCGACCACCAGGTCAGCGCCGGCGAGCGCTACGCCGCCGTCTACGAGATCAACATGAGCCGCTGCATCTTCTGCGGCTACTGCGAGGTCGCCTGCCCGTTCGACGCGATCACGATGGGCAACGACTACGAGCTCTCCGACTACGAGCGCTCGGACCTGATCTTCACCAAGGAGATGCTGCTCGCCGACCCGATCGAGCGCACGCCGCTGCGGCGCGAGGGCGAGTAGCGGGCCGGCCGCGATGCTCTTCGAGCAGATCCTGTTCTTCGTCGCCGGGATTGGCGCGCTCGCCGGAGCGCTCGGCGTCGTGATGCTGCGCAACCCGTTCTACTCGGTGCTGTCGCTGGTCGCCCACCTGCTCGCGCTGGCGGTGCTGTTCCTGCTGCTCCAGGCACAGTTCGTCGCCGCCGCCCAGGTTGTCGTCTACGCCGGCGCGGTGATGGTCCTCTACGTGTTCGTCGTCGCCTACGTCGGCGGCTCCGACGACCCGCTGGCGCGCGACCAGAGCGGCGTCATCGGGCAGCTCGGGCCGGTGTTCGCCGGCGCGCTGCTGATCGAGCTGACGATCGCCGTGCTGGCCTCGAGCCTCGGCGCGCTCGACACCCGCGGCGCCGACCTCGAGCCCGGCTACGGCACGCCGGCCGAGATCGGTGAGCTGCTGCTGCAGCGGTTCCTGCTGCCGTTCGAGGCCGCGTCATTCCTGCTGCTCTCGGCGGCCGTGGGAGCCGTCGTGCTGGCCCGCAAGCGCCGGGGCCTCGAGCCACTCGAGGACGAGGGAGCCGGATAGATGGACGTCTCCTGGTTCGTCGTCTTGTCGGCGTTCATCTTCTGCATCGGCGCGGGCGGCGTGATGACGCGCCGCAACCCGCTCGTCGTGCTGCTCTGCCTCGAGCTGATGCTGAACGCCGGCAACCTCGCCTTGATCGCCTTCGACCGCATGCACGGGCTCGGCGACGGCCAGGTGTTCGCCCTGTTCGTGATGGTGATCGCCGCCTGCGAGGTCGTCGTCGGCCTCGGGATCATCGTCGCGCTCTACCGCCGCCGGCTGCCGATCGACGTGGACGACCTGTCGGAACTGAAGGGCTAAGCGGTGGACGTCACCGACTTCGGCTGGCTGATCCTCGCCTTCCCGCTCGCGGGCATGCTCGTGACCTCGCTGGGCTGGCGCGTGCTGCCGGGGCGCGCCCCCGGCTGGATCGCGAGCGGCGCGATCCTGGGCGCCTTCCTGGCGAGCATCGGCGCCTTGCTGGAGCTCCGGGACATCCCGGCCGAGGCTCGCAACCTCGCCTCGGGCGAGGTGACCGCAAGCGCGTTCACCTACGCGAAGACCTTCGGGATCGACGTCAACCTCGGGATCCTCGTCGACCCGCTCGCGGTCTTCATGTGCCTCGTGGTCACCGGGGTGTCGTTCCTGATCCACGTCTACTCGGTCTCCTACATGACCTCCGACCGCGGGTTCGCGCGCTACTTCGCCTACCTCAACTTCTTCGTCTTCTCGATGTTGCTGCTCGTGCTGGCGGACAACTTCGTCCTGCTGATCGTCGGCTGGGCGTTCGTCGGCGCCGCCTCGTACCTGCTGGTCTCCTTCTACTACCGCCGCGCGACCGCGACGGCGGCCGGGATCAAGGCGTTCGTCATCAACGTAATCGGCGACGTCGGACTCGTCATAGGCTCGTTCCTGCTGTTCTCGGAGACCGGGGCACTCGACTACGCCGGCGTGTTCGAGAGGACGGAGGCGGTGTTCGTCACCAACGACGGCACGCTCGTCGCCGCCTGCCTGCTGATCCTCGTCGGCGCGTTCGCCAAGTCGGCCCAGCTGCCGCTGCACACCTGGCTCCCGGACGCGATGGAGGGCCCGACGCCGGTCTCGGCGCTGATCCACGCCGCGACGATGGTGACCGCGGGCGTCTACCTGATCGCGCGCACCCACCCGCTGTTCGAGCAGGCCCCCGCGGCCGCCGACGTCTCGGCGATCATCGGCACCGCGACGCTGCTGTTCGCGGCCACCGTCGCGCTCGTGGTCACCGACCTCAAACGCGTGATCGCGTACTCGACGATGTCGCAGATCGGCTACATGATCCTCGGCGTTTCGGTGTTCGCCTACGGCGCCGGCCTCTTCCATCTGATGACGCACGCCTTCTTCAAGGCGCTGCTGTTCATGGGGGCGGGCTCGGTCATCGGCGCGATGGGCGGCGAGCAGTCGCTCGACCGCATGGGTGGCTTCCGGAAGGCGATGCCGTTCACGTTCGTCGTCTTCACGATCGGGGCGCTCGCGCTCGCCGCGTTCCCGCTGTTCTCGGGCTTCTTCTCGAAGGACGAGATCCTCGCCTTCACGATCAACCGCGGGGGGTGGTACGTGGCGCTCGCGGCCATCGGCTATCTGGCCGCGGCGCTGACGGCGTTCTACTCGTTCCGGATGGTGTTCCGCGTCTTCTTCGGCAAGCCCGTGCCGGAGGCCGAGTCGCTCGAGCGTACCCCGGAGGGCACAGGTGGCGAGCAGGCCCACCACGATCCGGTCAACCCGGCGACGGGCGAGGCCGAGGACACCGACGTCGGCTTCCCCGGCCCGTCGCACCAGTTCGCCGAGCGCGAGCGGCCGATGAAGTTCGCGATGGCGCCGCTGGCGGTGCTGGCGGTCATCGGCGGCGCGGTCGGCATCCCGGGCGTCACGGACACGCTCGAGCACTTCCTCGAGCCGACCTTCGAGGACTCGTCGTACATCAACGACCACCCGACCGACGGGGCCGAATGGGCGGGGCTTGCATTCGGAGGCGCGATCTCGATCGCTTCGATCGCGCTCGCCGCATTCATCTTCCTGCGCCGGCCGGAGCTGCGCGTGGCGATCCGCGAGCGCTTCGCCGGAGTCCACAGGTTCCTCTTCAACCGGTGGTACTTCGACGAGCTCTACAACGCCGCGATCGTAGGTCCGGTGGCGGCCGCCGGGCGCTTCGGCCGCACGGTCGTCGAGAGCCGCTTCGTCGACGGCTTCCTGATCGGCGGGACGACCGGGGTCGTGCGCGCCGGTTCCTCGTTCGCGCGCGCGATCCAGTCCGGCTTAATACGCGCATACGCGCTGCTGCTGGTCCTCGGCGTCGCCGGGATCGCCCTCTACTTCCTAATCGTGTCGAGCTGAGCAGCCGATGACCATCCACCTCTCGATCGTCATCTTCCTGCCGCTGGTGGTCACGCTGATCGGCTGCCTGGCCGGCCCGCGCATCGTCCGCTGGTTCGGTGTCGGCGGGGCGGCGGCCGTGCTCGCCTACACGATCGTGATGCTGGCCGATTTCGAGGCCGGCGGCGGGCTCCAGTACATCACCGACGACAACTGGATCTCGGAGCTCGGCGTGCGCTGGTCGCTCGGCGTCGACGGGCTGAACCTGTTCCTGATCGCGCTGACCGCGCTGTTGTGGCTCGTGGCCGCGCTCGCCGCCACGCTCGAGGGCCCGTTCAAGGTGACCGAGCGCCCGCGTCTCTTCTACTTCAACCTCGCGCTCGCCGAGACGTCCGTCCTGGGCGCCTTCTGCGCGCAGGACCTGGCGCTGTTCGTCGTCTTCTTCGACCTGATGCTGGTGCCGTTCTACTTCCTGATCGGCGCCTGGGGCTCGGGCGATCGCGTCCGCGCAACCACACGCTTCGTCATCTACACGCTCGTCGGCTCGCTGCTGATGCTCGCCGGGGCGATCGCGCTGGGCGTGCTCTCGACCCCGGAGGGCGGCGAGATCTCGTTCTCGCTCGCCGAGCTGGAGCAGCGCTCGCTCGGCGAGGGGACCCAGCAGTGGATCTTCCTGCTGTTCGCCGCGGCCTTCGTCGTCAAGGCGCCGCTGTTCCCGTTCCACGGCTGGGTGCCCGCCACCTACCGCGCGACCTCGATCCCCGTGCTCGTGGTCCTGAGCGCCGTGCTGTCGAAGGTCGGCGTCTACGGGTTCCTGCGAATCGTGCTGCCGATCCTGCCGGACGCGTCGGTGCACTTCCAGGACCTGATGCTGGTGCTGGCGGTCGTCTCGATCCTCTACGGCGGGGTGCTCGCCTTCTCGCAGCTCGAGGCGCGCCTGGTGCTCGCCTACTCGTCGATCGCTCAGATGGGCTTCATCGTGCTCGGCATCTTCGCGCTCGACGGCAAGGGCTCCGAGGGCGCCGTCGTCCAGATGGTCGCGCACGGGCTCGTGACGGCTCCAGCGTTCCTGATCGCCGGCTTCCTCGCCGTGCGCGCCGGCGGCTCGGACCTGCTCGAGCGGATGGGCGGCGCGGCATTCCGGGCCCCCGTGCTCGCGGGCCTGTTCCTGATCGTCGCCCTGGCGACCCTGGCGATGCCCGGCTCGCCCAACTTCGTCGGCGAGATCCTGATCCTGTACGGCACCTTCGAGGACAAGCTCGTCTACGGCCTGGTGGCGAGCGCGGGCGTCGTGTTCGCGTCGATCTACGGCATCCGGCTGTTCCAGCGCACGATGCACAACCGCGTCCGCGAGGGGCTCGAGTCCCGCGACGTCGGCGTCCGAGAGCTGGCGACGCTCGTCCCGCTCGTCGCCGTGATCGTCGCTTTCGGCGTCTACCCGCAGTTCGTGCTCGAGCGCACCGAGGAGACGACCGGTAAGCAGATCGAAGCCGCGGCGAAGATCGCGCGCGGCGAGGACCAGTCGGCCGTGGCGCCGGCGCCGGGCGCGGTCCCGGAGGGTGGGGCCCCACCCGGAGCCGTCCCGCAGGGTGCGCCGCCTGGGGCGGTGCCCGAGGGCGCTGTGCCGCAGGGCGCCCCGCCGCCGACGGGCGCCCCTCCCGGAGCCCCGCCCGACGGGGTTGCCCCTGAGGGCGCCGCCCCGCCGCCCGGCGCCGGCCAGGCGCCGCCCGGCGTCCAGATCCAGCCTGGGGGCGGGCCATGATCATCCCGCTGGCCGACGTCGCCGGGCCCGATATCGACTACCAGGGGCTCTCGCCGCTGCTGGCGACGACCGGCGGCATCGTGGTCGTGCTGATGGCCGGCCTGTTCAAGCCGCGCTTCGTCCAGAGCGCGCTCGTGCCCGCGCTCGCCGCCCTGGCGCTGCTGGCGGCGATCGGGCTGACCGTCTGGGTCTGGGATCCCGGCGACAGCAAGCCGATCATCGAGGGCGCGCTCGCAATCGACACGCTCGCGCTGTCGGTGTCGGTGATCGTCTTCGTCGCAGCGCTCGCGACGGTCGTGCTGTCGCTGCGCTCCGCGGGGATGCGCGAGGCCGGGTCGGGCGAGTACATGGCTCTCCTGCTCACCTCGGTCAGCGGCATGGTGATCCTCGCCGGCGCCGAGAACATCGCGACGCTCTTCGTCGGCATCGAGCTGCTATCGATCCCGCTGTACGTCCTCTGCGCCTC
>Ga0136620_10001088_pt1 | contig 12713 bp, 12 predicted proteins | sample AntDrymUQ4162106_2_FD_104806 | JGI IMG/M metagenome (GOLD analysis project Ga0136620, IMG submission 104806) | Polar desert sand microbial communities from Dry Valleys, Antarctica - metaG UQ416 (21.06) | ecosystem: Environmental > Terrestrial > Soil > Desert | place: Antarctica: Dry Valley... | reverse complement strand
TGCATCGCGAACTCCTTTCTGATCCGAGACGCCCCGACCTTCTCATTCCACCTGCGTGCGTCGTGAAACTCCGCTCAGCCGGCAACGAGCTTGTAGCCAGCCCCGCGCACGGTGAGCAGACGCTCTGGGCGTGCCGGGTCGCGCTCGATCTTCCCACGCAGATTCAGGACGTGCGCGTCGCACGCGCGCTCGTCTCCGACGTACGGAAGGTCGCGGAGGTGCTCCATGATCTGCCGTCGCGTGAAGACGTTCCCCGCCTCCCGGGCGAGGAGTGTAAGGAGCGTGAACTCGGAGCGCGTCAGCTCCGCCGGGCGCCCCTCCACCTCGACCGAGTGGCGCGCGAAGTCGATGGTCAGGCCACCGAGGTCGAGGACCGTACTCTCGCCGGCCGAGCGCTCCAGTTCCTGGCGCCGCAGGATCGCGCGGATCCGGCTCGTCAGCTCGGTGGTCGAGAACGGCTTGGTGACGTAGTCGTCGGCGCCGACCTCGAGCCCGAGCACGCGGTCGAGCTCACCGTGTTTGGCCGTGAGCATGATGATGGGCACGCGGCTTCGAGCTCGCAGCCGGCGGCACACCTCGGTGCCAGAGAGTCTCGGCATCAGGACGTCGAGAACCACCACGTGGTACCCGCCGGCAAGCGCCGCTCTCAGGGCCGATTCGCCGTCCCCCACGCAGACGACGTCGAAACCCTCCGTCTCGAGGGCGTAGGCGACGGGAGCGAGGGTGTCCGGCTCGTCGTCTGCAACCAGGATGCGTCGGCGCATGCGTATCTCGAAGGATGGCGCAGCGCCTTTAGTGAGCGCAAGTTCAGCTTCCTACATCGCCGTTAAGCTTCTCTGAATTCTCGATGCTCGCCGCCTTCGAGTTCTGAGGGAGATCGCCCGCCGGGGCAGCTTCACGGCGGCCGCGGAGGCGCTGTCGTTCACGCCGTCTGCGGTCTCGCAGCAGATGACGGTGCTGGAGCGGGAGGCGCGTACACGGCTCTTCGAGCGCGGCGCCCGGGGCGTTCGACTGACGGAGGCCGGACTCGCGCTCGCCGCCCATGCGGAGGCGATCCTGGCACGCCTCGACGACGCCGAGGCCGAGCTGCACGCCCTCGCCGGCCGGCGCGCGGGCCGGCTCCGCTTCGGCTCGTTCCCGACCGCGACCGGAGCCTTCGGCGCCGCCGCGAGTGAGACCTTCCGTCGGCGGTACCCGGAGATCGAGCTCCTGTACGTCGATGCGGAGCCGTACGAGAGCCTCGGTCGGATCGCGGCGCGCGAGCTCGAGCTCGCCCTGACCTTCGCCTTCGACCGGTGGCCGCCCGGAATGCGCTACGACGGGGTTCTCGTTTCCCCCGACGACGACATCGAGTACATCGAGCTCTTCGACGACCCCTTCTCCCTGGTGCTTCCGGTCGGACACAGGCTGACCAGCTTCGACGTCGTGCCGATCACCGAGCTCGCCGGCGAACGTCTTCTCGGCGGCCCGCCCTGGGGTCGCGACTTCCGGCATCTGTGCGAGGGCGCCGGCTTCGAGCCGACCTTCGACGCCTCCTACCGGACGGCGGACTTCCTCGCGTCCCAGTCCTTCGTCGCCACGGGACGCGGGGTGACGCTGGTGGCGGGACTGGCGCACGCATGGCGGCGCGATGACATCGTCGTTCGCCCGCTCCGCCCGGCACCGGTACGCCATGTCCAGCTGGCCGTGCCGCGCACCGCCTACAGGCCGCCGGCGACCCAGGCGATGGTCGAGGTCATCCTCGAGCACGCGCAGTCCGGAGGAAGGGAGCGGCCGGCGCCGCCCCCTTCCTCCGCGGATTACGGCTGATTCGGCGGCTTGGGCGCCTGATCCCGCTCCGGTGCGGAATCGAGGAACCCGATGACCGGGCAGTTCAGGATGTTCCGGTCGGATCGGAGCGGGGTCCCGCCGGGGGAGGTGACGATTCCCCGCACCGCGAGTTGGCGGATCCGGTTGGCGTCGGTCTGCGCCACGTTCCGGCCCCGCGCGACGGCGCGGGGCGTCCACTCCACCATGTTCACGTCCCAGATCGGGCTGTAGAGAGCCGCGTTGACCGTCGGGAAGCCGTCGAGCACGTTGTGCGCGTCGCCTCCGGCGCGCAGCGCGCGCAGCAGGCGGGTGTTGCGGCGATTGAACGTGAGCGCGTTCAGCCCGTCCTTGATCACGTGATCGGAGCCCTGCGCGGGCGGACTCTTCGGGCCGGTCCGGCCGTTCGTGAAGACGAAGATCGCCGAGCGGCTGGATTTGGGATCGCGGCTCTTGTCGGCGGTCGGCGTCAGGCCGAGCGCGGGGACGAACGTCGTCCGGTCGAGCACTCCGACGGCGGCGCTCGAGGCCTCGAAGCTGAGATAGAGGATCTCCTTGCCGAACGCGAATGCCCGGATGAAACCCATGTCCACGGTCCTGCGCCCCGTGTCGATGGCGAAGAGACGATCGTGGGTGTTGCGGTGGTCGATCACGTCGAACGGCCCGCTGCCCGTGGCGACGATGGGTGCGTTGTAGATGATGTTCGTGCCGGCGATTCGAACGAAGGGGCTGTAGCCGGGCTTGCCGACCGCGCCCACCGCGGCTGCCTTCGGCGGGAAGCCGCCGTCCGGGCCCGGTACGAGCAGCCTCATGGGGCTGAAGTCGGGTGCCCCGGGCCGCCGGACGACCGTTCGGCCCAGCACCCGGCCGGAGCGCACAGTCTGCAGGCACGGGCAGTTCGGGGTGATCAGATTGGCGAGCTTCGGTGAGAAGTTGACGCCGACCTGTCTCGCGAGGGCCCGGTTCGACACCTCCGTGATCACGTACCAGACGGGCATTCCGTTCACGGTCGCGCGGTAGAGGGGCAGGCGCGCCGTATCGGTGACGAGGTCTGCCCTCATGATGCTGCTCATCGTGAGCTTGCTCTTGGGAAGCTCCTGGCTCTGAGCGCTCGCTGCGTCGTTCTTCGCGAGCGCCGAGACGGCCGCTGTGAGAACGAGGATGCAGGCGAGGAAGAGCGGCAGAGCTCTCGTTGTTGCTGTCTTGACCTTCATTTGACGTGCCATCTCCTAACTGGGACTTTGGTCGCTCTTGCGGTTGCAGCGCGAGCGCCGGTTCGGCGCTCGCGCTGCTTGACGAAGCTGAGGGTGGGTTTCGTCCTAGAGGAAGCGGTGCACGATCGGGCAGTTCACGACGATCCCGGTCGAGCCGAACTTCTTGCCTCCGGGCCCGGTGATGTGGCCGCGCTGAACGAGCCCGAGGAACTGGAACTCGTCGATCACGCGGGAGCGGTATCCGCGCTCGATCGCCTGCGGCGTCCATTCACCGAGGTTGAGATCCCAGAGCGGGCTGTAGTCGAGGGCGACGGTGGGGATGCCGCCGATCAGGTTGATCGGATCGGCCATGTCGATCAGGGCGCTGTTCAGGCCCTGGCGCTGCGGGTTGTCCTTGCCGGTCGGGCCGTTCGCGATCACGAAGAGGCGCTCGATGGCGCTGAACGCGCTGTCGTCCCGACCCACCGGGACGTCGCCGATCGCGGGGGCGAAGGTGCCGTTGTCGAGAGCGGCCACCACCGGATCGGAGGCCTCGGTGCTCATGTAGAGCGAGGGCTTCGCGAAGCTGAAGATCAGCGTCAGGTCGATCGTGACCGTCCCGCCGCCGTTCCCGTTCGGGCAGATCTTGACGACGCGGTCGTGCACCAGGTTGTGGTTCGCGTTGCCGTTGCAAGCCCTGATCTGATCATCGGTGACGTTGAACGCGACCATCGGCGCGTTGTAGATGTGCCCGCCGGCGTTCACGATCTTTACGAGCGGGCTGTAGTTGCGGTCGCCGACCGAGCCCGGCTGAGCCGACTTCGGCGGGAAGGCGTTCGGCCCGTCGCCCGGCACAACCGAGCGGACCGGGCTGAAGTCGACCGCGCCGCGGTCGAAGAGCACCGTCGCATCGCTCCGGAGCCGTCCCGTCCGCACGGTGCGACCCACGTCGGCGTAGTTGAGCTTGCCCGAGAAGTTGAGGCCGAGCGCCTCGGCGTTGTCCTTGTCGGTCGTGTCGGTGAGGATGTACCAGACGGATCGTCCGTCACGGAGCGCGCCGCGGTAGAGCGGCAGCTCGATCGTCCCGGCCTTCTCGTCGAGCGTGCCCGAGCGAAGCAGCTGCACGGGTCCGACGAGCTCCTTCTTGACCGACGACGGCATCGGGCCGAAGTAGGTGACCGGCACGTCCGCACCGATCGACGGCGGCGCCGGCGCCCCGTTGTCGTCGCCGCCGCCGGCAGTGGCCTGCACGGTCAGTACGAGTGCGAGTACGAGCAGGCTGAACGGCCACAGCAGCCACCGGCTCCTGCCCCGCAGTGCCGCCGCGCGTGCTCCTGGTTTGTGCTTCATAGAATTTCCCCTCCCGGGTCATCGCGCCGCAGGCTGTCTGCGGTCGTCGGGGCAATGGTCGTCGGCTCCCGTGAACGTCCCGTGAGCGCGGGCCGCGAATCTCCTCATCGCGGGGGCTGGAGACGCGTGCCGCGCTACGGTCGGAGGGCGACATGGAGCGAAGACCGATCAAACCCCCCCGCTGGCGGCTCAGCATGCGACGGTGGCTTCCTCTGGTTCTCGCGCTGATCGGGGCGGGGATCGCGGTTGCCGTCGGGCTGACACTGACGAAGCGCACAGAGCAGGGCCTGCGCGAGCGCGCGGAAACCATCGCTCTCGCCGACACGCTCGCCGTAGCCGAGACGGGCGCCGCGGCGCGAGCGGTCGCGCAGGCGGGTCGCCGCGACGTGCACGACGATCTCGTCGCGGCAGCCGCGCGGCGCTCGCTGGATCTCTTCCTCTACGACCGTCGCGGCGAGCTGCTCGGGGGATCGGGGTTCAGAACGGCCGTCGCTGAGGCGGCGACCCGGGAGACACCGAGGGCGGTTGCGCGGGCGCGCCAGGGCTCCCGGTACGTTCGCACGTTCGAGGGCGGGAGGACGACGCTGACGGCTCTGCCCGTCAGGGGAGCAAACGCGGCCGTGCTCGTGAGTTATGCCGTCGACACCCGCTTCGTGGATCCGATGGACGTCCTGCGCGACCAGATCGTCGTGGGCGGTCTCGTCGGTGCGGCCCTCGGGGCGCTGATCGGCTTCCTGGTTGCGGCCTTGATCGCAACACGCCTGCGCCGAATCGCGGCGGCCGCCAAGGCGATCGAGGAAGGGGACTTCCGTGCCAGCCTGATGCCCAAGTTCGGCGACGAGGTAGGCGCTCTCGCGGTCGCCATCGACCGCATGCGCGAGCGTCTGCACGACTCGATCGGGAATCTCGAGTTCGAGCGCGCACGGCTCCGGCGGCTGCTCGAGCGACTCGACCAGGGTGTGGTGACGGTCGACCGCGAGCTGAAGGTGGAGGTGGCGAACGCGGCCGCCGCGCGCCTCCTCGGCGTCGAGACGCTCGTGGAAGGGGATCCGCTGCCCGATCCCTGGCCGAGCCTCCCGTTCCGCCGTTTCGTCGCGGACCTCTTCGAGGCCGGCTCGAGCGTGAGCACGGTCCGGGTCGCGGTCGACGCCGACCGCAGCTACACGATCTCGGCGATGCCCGCCTCCGAAAGCTTTCGCACAGCCGTGGTCGTGATCACGGACGTGTCCCAGCTCGAGCGCACGGAGCGCATCGAGCGGGAGTTCGTGGCGAACGCGGCCCACGAGCTGCGAACGCCGGTAACGGCGATGGTGGCCGCGATCGAGGTGCTTCAGGCGGGCGCGAAGGAGCTTCCGGCCGAGCGTGATCGCTTCCTCGCGATTCTGGAGCGCCAGTCCTCGCGGCTCGCCCGGCTCGGGGAGTCGCTGCTAGTGCTCGCGCGTGCGCAGACGAGCCAGGAGTCCCCCGAGCTTGCGCCCGTCGAGCTCTGCTCGGTGTTGAAGGAGACGGCGGCCGAGCTCCCGGTCCACGAGGGGGTGGAGGTCGAGGTCGACTGCGACGACGCGCTCGCAGTGCTCGCCGACCGCGCTCTCGTCGAGCAGATCGTCTCGAACCTCGCCTCGAATGCTGCGCAGCACACGATGCACGGGAGGATCACGATCCTGGCACGCCCGCTCTCCGAGTCGTCCGTCGTGCTCGAGGTCGGCGACACTGGACCCGGCATCAGCGGCGACGAGCGAGAGCGGATCTTCGACCGGTTCTATCGCGGCGACTCGCGCGACTCGAGCGGCTTTGGGCTCGGCCTCTCGATCGTGAGGCAGATCGCACGTGTGCTCGGTGGGGCCGTCGAGATCGTGACGCCGACGACCGAGCGGGGCACGACGGTGCGAGTCACGCTCAGGCGTGCAGAAGCAGGGGCGACGACCCGATGAAGCCCCGCATCCTCGTCGCCGACGACGAGCCCGACATCCTCGCTTCCGTCGAGTACGGGCTTGGGGCAGAAGGCTTCGAGGTCGACTGCGTCGCGGACGGCGAGGCAGCTCTCGAGACCGCCCTCGCCGGGGCGTACGACGTGGTCGTCCTCGACGTCCTGATGCCGAAGCTCTCGGGTATGGAGGTCTGCCGGCGGCTCCGCCAGAGCAGCATCGTGCCGATCGTCATGGTGACGGCCAAGGACGCGGAGGTCGATCGCGTGCTCGGCCTCGAGGTCGGCGCCGACGACTACGTCACGAAGCCGTTCTCGATGGCGGAGCTCGCGAGCCGTCTTCGTTCGATCCTGCGCCGCCGTGAGTTCGAGCGCGCGCCCCATCCGTCCCTCCTGCTCGAGGTCGGCAGCCTCTCGCTCGACTTCGCGCGGCACGAGGTCAACGTCGAGGGCGAGAGCGTCGAGCTGACGCCTTCGGAGTTCAAGCTGCTCGCCCTTCTGGCGCGCCAGCCCGGACGGGTCTTCACCCGCCGCCAGCTCATGGAGCACCTCTGGGACTCGCCCTACATCGGCGATACGCGCGCCTGCGATGCCCACATCTCCAACCTTCGCCAGAAGATCGAGCGCGACGGCGCGCGGCCGGCGCGCATCGTCACGCTGCGTCAGGTGGGGTACAAGCTCGTGGCGGGCTGACTCTCAGAGAAGGAGGAAGTACGAGCACGACGCCCAGCACCGGGTGATCGAGGCAGAGAGCGGGCTGGCCTCTCCTCGAAGCTCTACGCCGTGCTCGTCCGAACCGTCCGGTCCCGCTCCCGGCGCGTCGCCGCCCACGAGGCCAGCAGCCCGGCCGCGAGCACCACGTGCAGGAAGTAGGTGTCGGCGTTGTTCACCGGGACGAAGTTCGCGTCGCCCTCGCCGCCGAAGAGGATTCCGTAGACGATGAGGACGACGTAGACGACGCCGCTACCGAGCAGGTAGAGCTGAGCACTTGCCCACGTTTTCGCCAGGGCGAGCCCGGCGATCCCGAACACGGCGTGGACGATGTTGTGCAGCACGCTGACCTGGAAGAGCCCGAGCAGCTCCGCGTTGGAATCGGCTCCGGCGAACTCGAGCTCGTCGTAGTTGCTCGTGATGCCGGGAACGAAGCCGAGGATGCCGGCAGCGAGGAAGGCGATGCCGAACACGAGCGCGAGCGTCTGGGCGTTCGTGCGTTCTCTCATGTGTCCTCCTGGAGGTGAAGAGGGGTCGGCCCGACTTCCGCGCAGGCGTCTGAAGTCCTCCACCGAGCTGGACAAAACTTGGGCAAATACGTTTTGACACGCGGCTGCCGGGGCACGAACAGCGGTACTACGTCAGCGAACAAGGAGGAACCGTGTCGACGATTGAGCAGTCGATCGAGGTCGACGTCCCGATCGAGACCGTCTACAACCAGTGGACGCAGTTCGAGGAGTTCCCACAGTTCATGGAAGGCGTCGAGAGCGTCCAGCAGACCGACGACACGCACCTGCGCTGGGTCACCAAGATCGGTGGGCACCAGGAGGAATGGAGCGCCGAGATCACCGAGCAGAGCCCCGAGGAGCGCGTCGCCTGGAAGGCGACCGAGGGCAAGCAGAACGCCGGCGTCGTCACGTTCCACCGGCTCGCCGACACCAAGACGAAGATCATGGTGCAGATGGACTGGCAGCCCGAGGGCGTCGTCGAGAAGGTCGGCGATCTCGTCGGCGCCGACGAACGCCGCGTCCAGGGCGACCTCAAGCGCTTCAAGGCGATGATCGAGAGCCGCGGAACCGAGACCGGCGCCTGGCGCGGCGACGTGCCCCGGGTCGACGAGCGTTAGACGATTGATCGGAAAAGGCGTCGATCAATCGTCCTCGGGTCAGACCCCTCTGACAGGGGTCTGACCCCTTTGCCTTTTCCCTTGCGGGCGCTAGACTCGCGCGTCGCCAGTTGGGGGGGAGAATGGCAGGGAGGTTTGTCGTCGTCGCGCTCGTCGCCGTCGCGCTCGCGTCTCCCGCGGCTGCTTCGGCCTCGGCGCTGATCGACCGGAACGCCTTCGAGGTTCGCCTCGCCGTGAACGAGGGAGGCGAGGCGCTGGTCACCTACCGCGCCGGCGGCCGGGAGCGACGGGTGCTCGCCTCCGGCGCGATCGACGCCCTCGCTCCGACGCCGGGAGCGCTCCAGGTCCGGTTCACGCTGGACTACTCGGGCCGGCCGCGGCGCTTCCGAAACCGGTGCGCGCCCTACGACGGGCCGGCGCTCGCCTGGCTCGTCACGGCGTGCCGGGCTCCGGACGGCTCGCTCTGGGCGGTTCAGAGCTGGCAGCGGACGCTGCCCAACCACGGGATGCCTCCGACGGCGGAGCAGGCGTCGTGGGAGCTCCGACTCTCCCACTGGAGCTGGCCCCTGCCAGTGCTCGAGCTCCTTCCCGGCTCGCCCCGGTGGGGATTTCCCCGTCTGACAGGGCGCCTGACGTACGCCGGCCGTGCCGTTCACGGCTACAGCTCGACGCCGACGGGTGTCCCCCTCGACGGTTTCGGCCGAAACGTCTACCTGGACACCCTCAACGCGGCCTACGGCCCGGGCTGGCACCGCGAGAACGCGTTCCTCACGCACGTCGGTTCCGGGGCCTTCTGCTACGGCCTCGTCCCACGCGGAGTCCGGCCGTCGGGAACGGGGGAGCGCTACCGGGCGACGGCGATCGGCCCGGGAGTTCTGCCCGACGTGGTCGCCTACAGCGAGCCCGGCGCACCCGCGGAGCAGACCTTTTGCGCCGCGTAGAGAAAGGCTGAAGCTTCTCTTAAAGCGTCGCCGCAGCCCGGGCCGGGAGCCGGATCTCGGCTACACCAGAGGCAACGCTATCCGGAGGAGAAGAACCTGTGAAGCTCCCGTACCGAATCCTGCTGGCCCTCGTCGCAGCGCTCGCGCTCGGCCTCTCCCTCAGCTCGGCCGCCATGGCCGTCCGCGCCAAGGCGGCAGCCCCGGTGATCAAGCTGAACGACAGGACGTTCGGCGAGATCCTGTCCACGCGCGGGCACCAGGCCCTCTACTACTGGAACGTCGAGAAGGAAGCGAACGGCCGGGTGCGCTGCACCGGCGCGTGCGCCAAGGCCTGGCCGCCGCTCTTCACGCGCTCGGCCGCATCCGTGCCGAAGCGGCTGCCGGGTATCGCGGGCACGTTCGGAACGATCAAGCGCCCCGACGGCCGGCTGCAGGTCACGCATCGCGGCCTCCCGATCTACACCTATGCGCACGAGCTCCCCAACCAGGTGCTCTGCAACGACGTCGACGGGTGGTTCGTCGTCCGGGTCTAGGGCTCCGTCGCAGACACAATGGGAGCCGTGGCCACTGTCCTCGTCGTCGACGACGAGCCGATCGTCCGGGACGTCGTCGTCCGCTACCTCGAGCGGGAGGGCTTTCGCACGCTCCAGGCCGACGACGGCGACCGGGCCCGGGAGCTGCTCGAGCACCAGTCACCCGATCTCGTCGTGCTCGACGTCATGCTCCCCGGCACCGACGGCCTCGAGCTCTGCCGCTGGATCCGCTCCCGCTCGCAGCTGCCGGTCATCCTGTTGACGGCGCGCGGAGAGGAGGCGGATCGGATCGTGGGGCTCGAGCTTGGGGCCGACGACTACGTCACGAAGCCGTTCTCGCCGCGTGAGCTCACCGCCCGCGTCCGTACCGTGCTCCGGCGCGCGGCGGGCGAGCAGGCAGTCAGCGAGCGGCTCGCCTTCGAGGATCTGGAGCTCGACGCGGAGAGCCGCGAGGTTCGCAGGGGCGGGGAGGAGCTCAAGCTGACGGCCAAGGAGTTCGACCTGCTCTGGTTCCTCGCCAGCCATCCGCGCAAGGTCTTCTCGCGCGACCAGCTGATGCGGCGCGTGTGGGGCTACGAGTCGGCGGTCGACACCGGCACGGTGACCGTCCACATCCGGCGGCTGCGCGAGAAGATCGAGGATCTCCCGTCGACTCCGCGGCGACTCGAGACGGTCTGGGGCGTCGGCTACCGCTTCACGCCATGATTGCTTTCGCGCTCATCCTCGCGTTCGGCGGCCTGTGTGCCGGGATTCTCGGCGCGCTCGTCGTGCGGCGCTTGCCGACCGTCCGGCTCCAGCTCTCGGGCCTCGTGCTCGTGGCCGTCGTGCTGCCCGTGGGCGCGATCCTCCTCTCCGGCGTCGTCATGTTCGAGTCGGGACACGACCTGACGATCCTGACCGTCGCTGCCGGCTGCGCCGGGGCGCTGCTCGCCGCGGCGCTCCTTGTCGCGCAGCCCATCTCCGGCAGCATCGCCCGGCTGGCGGACACCTCGCGCGAGCTCTCGGCCGGCGATCTCGGCGCCCGCGCGCCCGAGTTGCCGCCCGCGGAGCTCCGCGACCTCGCCGTCGCTTTCAACGGGATGGCGGGGAGCCTCTCGCAGCTCTTCGACGCCCGGCGCGAGCTCGTCGCCTGGGCGAGCCACGACCTGCGTGCTCCGATCGCGAACATGCAGGCGATGCTCGAAGCCGTCGAGGACGGCCTGGCGACGCCGGAGACCTACCTCCCCGCATTGCGCGAGCAGGTCGGCACGCTGACCGTGCTCGTCGAGGATCTCTTCGAGCTCGCCCGGATCGACAGCGGCGCCCTCACGCTCGAGCTGCGGAACGCGGCGCTCTCGGGGGTCGTGCACTCCTGCCTGCGCGGCGTCGAGGCGGAGGCGCGCGCCCGCCAGGTGAGCCTGCGCGCCGACGTCGACGACGCGGTGACGGCCCGCTGCGCGCCCGAGAAGGTCGAGCGCGTCCTCCTGAACCTGCTCACGAACGCGCTGCGCCACACGCCCTCCGACGGCTCGGTCGTCGTGCTTGTGGAGCCGGAGCGGGATGCCGTGCGCGTCACCGTCGAGGACACGGGCGAAGGGCTGTCGCCGGAATCGGTGCGGCGGATGTTCGAGCGCTTCTGGCGCGGCGACCCCGCCCGCTCGGCCCGGGGCGCGGGCCTGGGCCTCGCGATCGCGCGTGGGCTGGTCGAGGCCCACGGCGGCCGGATCTGGGCCGAAAGTAGGCCGGAGGGCGGAGCCCGGGTCTCCTTTACCCTGCCGACCGGCTGAGGTCGAGGAGCTCGGCGCTCGCCTCGACCACGCGCTCCGCCGCTCCGCGCTCCAGGTTCGCGTTCGTGATCCCGTAGGCCCAGCGGTAGCGCTCCTGGTCGAGCACGTCCCGCAGCGGCACCGGCTCGATGCGCCCGAGCTCCTCGTCCGCGGGGAGGTAGCCGAGGTAGTCGTTGCTGTAGCCGAGGACGAAGGTCGTCCCGTACGGACTTGCGGCTCGGATGCGTGCCCCGAGGTCGTTGAAGAGCTCGAACGGGTTGGCGGCGATGGCGACGTCGCCGAGGGTGAAGGTCTGGAGCTCGGCGCGAAACGGCTCGCCCTCGCGCTGCTTCATCTCGGTGTACATGGTCGTCGCCCCTCGCGCGTAGGCCACGGGGAAGCGTTGCGCCGAGACGGCCGAGTGGACGTCGTCGGGCCAGATCTCGGCGTACGGAGGCTCGTCCGCTGCGGCGAGCTCCGCTCCGACGTCGGCAAGCTCGTCCTCGCTCCAGGGCAGTCTGCGTCGGGGCAGCTCCAGCAGGACCGACCGTGCGGCGAGCGCGACGTCCGCCCGGGTCTCGATCGTGGGCAACACCTCGAGCGCGGCCGCTGCGATCGCCTCGCCGAGCGCGTTGCGGTTCTCCCACGTCTGCGGACGGGCGGCCGCGTTCCCGAACCAGTGATCCCAGGGCGCGATGTCGCCGGCGCACCCCTGGAGGAAGAGGCACTCGGCCTCGGGATACCCCTCGCGAACCGCGCCCCGCAACGGCCCGGGGAAGTCGGCGTTCCAGAGCAGGGTATGGCCCGACATCGCCGTGGCGTGGCAGGCGATGCTCGTGACGATCGCGAGCGGCTCGCCGTCCTCGCCGTCGATGCGCAGGGTGGGGACGGCGTCGTCGAGGGGGCGCCCGCGGTCGACCCGGTTCACGCTGACGCCGGAGGCTCGCCCTGTGGCGGCGCCCAGGCGCGCCGGAAGCCGGTTGCGATCGGCCGCGTAGACGGCTCCGGCGAGCAGATCGGGGAGGAGCGCTGCGTAGGCGTCGAAGCCCTCGGCGTCACGGAGCCCGGCGACGGCACAGCCGCGCGAGAGGCTGGGTGCGCTGTGGTTGTGGGCGGCGTTGACGAGCACCGCTCCCGCCGGGATACCCGTCAGGTCGAGGACACGCCTCCTCGTCGCCGCGGTCAACTCGGCGCCGGCAAAGACGAGGTCGCAGGCGACGATCGCGAGCCGCGTCTCGCCGTCGTCGAGCACGAGCGCCTGCGCGAGCAGAGGATCGTGCACGCCGCTCGCTAGTCCGGTCCGGGCCGACCAGCAGCCCGCCGGCAGCCCGCAGGGCGGTGTGATGTCGACGCGGGCGACGCCGGCCGTAAGGGTCATAGGAGC
>Ga0136620_10001084_pt1 | contig 12734 bp, 14 predicted proteins | sample AntDrymUQ4162106_2_FD_104806 | JGI IMG/M metagenome (GOLD analysis project Ga0136620, IMG submission 104806) | Polar desert sand microbial communities from Dry Valleys, Antarctica - metaG UQ416 (21.06) | ecosystem: Environmental > Terrestrial > Soil > Desert | place: Antarctica: Dry Valley... | reverse complement strand
GCGAACGACCCGCCCGGCACCGCTACGATCGAGACGCCCAGCCGGCCCGGGTGGACTAACTGGCAGAGTCAGGCGGCCTTAAAAGCTGCCGCTCGAAAGAGCGTGCGGGTTCGAGTCCCGCCCCGGGCACTGCGCGTAAGCTCAACTGATAATCCCCCCAGCGCAACCGAGCCGCTGTTACCGTGTTCAGACAGGCAAGGGTCGCTTGGAGGCGTCAGCACTCACACATGCCGGTAGGCGCGGGCTTCTAGCCCGCCGTTCGCCCGTTCTCCGCCTGCAGGGCGACGAACGGCTCGTCGCGATGATCCGCGACGGCCACGACCGCGCCTTCGAGGTCCTGCTCGACCGCTACCAGTCGCGCCTGCAGGCCTTCTGCCACCACATGCTGTCCTCGAAGGAGGACGCCGAGGACGTTCTGCAGGAGGTCTTCGTCGCCGCCCATCGGGCGATGCTCGCCGACAACCGCGCCATCAACGTGCGCCCATGGCTCTACCGGATCGCGCGCAACCGTTGCCTCAACCACCTTCGCCGGCCCGTCCCCGAGGGCCAGGACTCGATGGACATCCACCCGCACGAGAACGGCACCACGACGGCGCAGCGCGTCGAGCACCGCGAGGAGTTCCGCCGCCTGCTCGCCGACGTCGGCCACCTTCCCGAGACTCAGCGCACGGCGCTGCTGCTGCGCGAGGTCGACGCGATGTCCTACGAGGAGATCGCGCAGTCGATGGACACGACCGTTCCGAGCGTCAAGTCGCTGCTCGTCCGCGCCCGGATCACGCTCGCCGAGGCGAGCCAGGCCCGCCTGCTGACCTGCGGCGAGGTCCAGCTCGAGCTCGCAGAGGCCGCCGAGGGGCTGCGCAAGGCCTCGGGCCCCGTGCGCCATCACGTTCGCAGTTGCGATCCCTGCGCAGAGTTTCGCTCCCAGCTTCGTGCCGACAGCAAGGCGCTGGCGGCACTCGCGCCGATCGGCGGCCTCGTCGTGCTCAAGGAGGCGATCGGCGCCAAGCTCGCAGGTCTGTTCGGCGGCGGAAGCTCGACAGCGGGCGGCGGCGCCGCGGCAGGCGGCGCGACCGCAGCGGGTGGGGCTACGGCCGCCGGTGGAGCCGGAGCTGCCGGGGGCTCCGCGCTGACCGGCACGGCCCTGAGCGCGAGCGCCGCGAGCACGGCCGCCGGAGGCGTCGGCGGGGTCATCGGCGCCAAGGCCGCGGCCGGCGTGGCCACGGCCGCGCTGCTGACCGCGGGCGCCGTCGAGGTCGAGCACTTCGTAAACCAGGATTCCGCTCCGACGCAGGCAAACGTGAGAACGGCGCCCGAGCCCGTGCGCGATGAGCCGATCAAGATCTCCGCGCCCCCGGCGGCGGCGATCGAGAAGCCCGACGCCCTCGCCGAGGCTCCGCCCGCACCGGCCGACGCTGCATCCGAGACGCAGGGCGACGCCCACACCGTCGTGCCCGCCGCCGACGACGCCGCAGGGCACCCGGCTCCCGCCGGCGACGACCCCGCGGACGCAAGCTCGGGTCAGCCGGTCGCCGAGGACGTCCCGGTCAATCCCGCCGCCACCTACACCTGGACGACGGGCACCGTCGTCGAAGTTCCCTCGGGCGGCGAGGAGCCTCCATCGGATTCGCCGCCGGTCGACGAGCCGGCTCCGGCTCCACCCCCGCCGGTCACTCCCCCGCCCGTTCCGTAGCGCGGCGGCGCCGCCGTTCCGGCGGTTTGTTCTTACGCTGGAGGCGGCGAGGCTAGGCCGCGAGGCCGATGACCTTGAGCCGCCGCGACAGGCACTGGGCGGCGAACGCGTGCGTCTCTTCCTTTGAGACACCGAACATCTCCCAGTCCTCGTCGCTGGTCGCCCACGGTGGGTCGAGCACCTTGTCGGCGACAGGCAGCGCCTCGGCCATCATGTTCTGGATCGCCTTGACGTAGCGGTCGTCCTCGGCCGCCATGTCGGTCAGGAAGCGGACCCCGAAGGCGATGTGGCGATGCTCGTCGCGCGAGACGTTCTTGAACCCCTCGACGAACCCCGGCAGGGTGCTCTCCTTCTCGTTGTACTCGATGATGAAGTTCTGCCCGGTGAGCGCGAGGACGCCCTCGATGATCAGGTGGTAGAGCGTGATCGCCTCGACGAGCTGGACCGTGTCCTCGGGCTCCGCGGCGAGGCGGTCGACGCGCTTTTTGAGCATGCCGTCGAAGAGCTCGCCGAAGCCCTCGTTGAGGTGCTCCTCGGACGCGCGCAGGCGCTCGGCGAGGCCGTCGGTGCCCTCGAGCACCCCGACCTCGGAGTAGAAGCGGTCGAAGAAGCGCACGTGGCGCGCCTCGTCCGCGATCTGAGTCGAGAGAAAGATGCGCTGGTCCTCGCGCGGAGCGGCGCGCATTATCGGCCCGAGCTCGTCGGTCACGCGCTGCTCGCCGATGAAGAACGCCGACAGCCCGTACATGCGCGCGAAGCGCTCCTCGGCGTCCATCCGCTGCCAGTCTTCGCGGTCGCGGGAGAAGTCGAGGTCCTGGGTCGCCCAGTGCTGGCGTTCCCAGAGGGCGTAGAGCTCGTCGTAGCCGAGCAGGTTGGCCTTACCTCGATCGGCCGATTCCTCGAGCGCCGGGTCAGATGTCGCGAGAAAGTCCTCGCGATGGATCGCCGACATCGTCTTCGCCGTCTTCGCCTCCACCTGGCCAGACCCTACAGGTTCGACTGGCTGTCTGGCCAGTCTGAGTAGAAACTCTGCGAAACCCCTGCAAAACGAGCGTCCGGGGGGCGCTCCAATATCAAGCGGTGGTCGCTTGTGCCGATAGGTACCACCAGGTAGAGACCATGGAGCCCACGACGCAACGCATACCTTGGACGGTCGGAAACCGCTGGATCGGGCTTGACCTCGAGCGGCGGCGGATGTGGGTCGCAGGCCAGCGCCTGCACCACGGCGTCACGGGGATCGCCCTCGCCGGTGCCGGGCTCGCGGGGCTCGCCGCCAGAAGGCTCACCGCGCACGGCCTGACTCCGCGCGGAGGACTCGAGTGGACGCTGATCGGGACCGCCCTGGTGGCCCACGACTGGCACGACCGCTCGATCTGGTTTCAGCGCGGCGCCGGCGACTAGCGGCGGGCGGCGACGGCCTGCACAGCCCGGAGGGACAGGGCTGGGTAAGGGGGCGCAGCAAGAGCACTTTGGACGCAGTGGCGACTTACTAGCCCTATAGCGACAATAAGTCGCCCCTTGGGCTCCTACCCAGCCTCACTTGCGCCCGCGCCGCCATTTCGCGACAGGTGACGCTTGAAGAAGTCCACCGTCTTGCCCCACGCCTCCTTGGCGTGCTCCGGGTGGTGGGTGCCGAGGCGATCGGTGTCGTTGAAGAACGCATGGCCCGCGCCCTCGTAGAACTCGAACGAGGCCATTGCCCCGGCCTCCTGGAGCTCGGCCTCGAGCGCCTTGGCGTCGTCGACCGAGACGAAGTCGTCGGCCGTCCCGAAGTGGCCGAGCACCGGGGTGCCGTCGAGCGCCGAGAAGTCGGGCTTGCCGTGCGGCATCACGTAGTAGAAGGTCGACACGGCGCCGATATCGGGGCTGTTCGCGGCCGCCCACACCGAGAGGCCGCCGCCGAGGCAGAAGCCGACCGACCCCACCTGGCCGTTGGATTGGTCGTGTCCGAGCAGGTACTTGACCGCGCCGCGCATCTCCTTCTCGGCCTGATCCATGTTGAGCGCCATCATCTTCTGCTTCGCCTCGTCGGGCTGCTCGGTTGTCTCGCCGTGAAAGAGGTCCGGCGCCAGGGCGAGGAAGCCCTCGCCGGCGAAGCGGTCGCAGACGTCGCGGATGTGATCGTCGAGCCCCCACCACTCCTGCAAGACGACGAGGCCGGGGCCCGCGCCCTCGGGCTCGGCGAGATAGCCGTTTGCGGTGCCGCCGTTTGCCTCGAACTCGACCATCTCGCCCATCTCAGTCCTCCTCGTTGTCGTCGTCTGCTTGCGAAAGTTCCTGCGCCAGCGCCCAGCCAACGGCCACGCCGACCATCATCCCCATGCGCGCCTCCTCGGCGAGCAGCGTGCGCACCGCGGTCAGGCGTTCGTCGGAGTCGGGCTGGGTCGCGGCCTGGAGCACCTGGGCATCGTGCGCCTCGCCGAACCAGCCGCCGGCCTCGAGCGCCTGAGCCAGAACTCCCTGGAGCTTCGGCGCGGCGCTCACGACCAGCGACTCGGCCTCGCGGAAGCGATCGGGCTGCGACAGGGCGTCGATGGCCGCGTCGAGCTGCTGCTCCGAATAGGTCCCGCGCAACATGGCGGCAACATACCGGTAGCACGAAGGTGATCGAGACGGGGTTATGTTTGATTGCCGATGGGCCACACGAGCTTTCATCTCAATCGTCGCGACCTGCTGCGCGCCGGGATCGCGGGCGCCGGCGCGCTGGCGCTTGGCCCGGCGTTCCTGCGGCGCGCGTTCGCGGCTGGGCCCGTCACGGTGGGCGACGGCCCCTACGGTCCGCTCCAGCCCGCCGACGCCAACGGAATCGCCCTCCCGGCGGGATTCAGCTCGCGCGAGATCGCGCGGGGGGCTAGCCCCGTCTCCGGCTCCACCCCACCCTACGTCTGGCACAACGCCACCGACGGCCAGGCGACGTTCGCGACGTTGGGCCCCGGCGGAGGGCCCGACGGCGGCTGGATCCTGGTCGCGAACTCCGAGATACCGGCGCCCGGCGGGGGTGGAGTCTCGGGCGTCGAGTTCGCGGCCGACGGCGAAATCGAGCGCGCCTATCGCGTGCTCGCGGGGACGACGTCGAACTGCGCCGGAGGCCCGACGCCGTGGGGGATGTGGTTGTCCTGCGAGGAGCACGACGAGGGCCAGGTATGGGAATGTGACCCCCGCGGGTCGAGGACAGGCGTCGCGCGGCCTGCACTCGGGATCTTCAAGCACGAGGCGGCGTGCGTCGACCCCGTGCGCCAGCAGGTCTACCTGACCGAGGACCAGGGAAACGGCTGCCTGTACCGCTTCACCCCTGACGAGTATCCCGACCTGTCCTCGGGCCTGCTCGAGGTCGCGCTCGTCGACGGCGTGGGCGGCGTCTCCTGGGCCGCCGTGCCGAACCCGGCCGGCGGGGCGCTGCAGCCGACGCGCAACCAGGTGGCCGGAGCGGCGCGCTTCAACGGTGGCGAGGGCACCTGGTACGACAGGGACTTCGTCTACTTCACCACCAAGGGCGACAGCCGCGTCTGGGCGCTCAACGTCGTCACCGCCCAGCTCGAGGTCCTCTACGACCCCGAGATCGTAGGACCCGACGCGCCGCTGTCGGGCGTCGACAACATCACCGTCTCGCCGCCCGGCGACATCTACGTCTGCGAGGACCGGCGCGACCACGACATCTGCCTGATCACGCCCGACTTCGAGATCTCGCGCTTTCTCACGCTCGATCCCGAGATCCACAGCGGCCCGCCGAGCGGACCGATCGCGGGCAACGAGACCGTGGGCGTCGTCTTCGACCCCTCTGGCACGAAGATGTACTTCGGCGCCCAGCGCAGCTTCGGGGTCGGCGGCAACCCGAATCTGCCGGCGGGAGTCGTCTACGAGGTCTCGGGACCGTTTCGCTCGCCGAATTCCTCGGGCTTCAGCAAACTGCGCCTGCGGGCTCGGCGCCGGATCAGCATCGAGCGCTTCCTGCGCCACGGCTTGCCGATCGACCTGGAGCTCGACGGACCTGCGGGGGTCAGGGCGCAGCTACGCGTCGCGGTCGGGGGGCGCTCGGCCAACGCCGGTCTCGCGACGATCGGAAAGCTGCACACCGGCGTCGCCATCGAGGGGAGGACCACGCTCCGCGTCGAACCGACGAAGCACGCAAGGCGCTTGCTGCGAAACCGCGACGACCTCGCGACGCGACTCAAGGTCACCGCGACCGGCGTCAACGGCTACCGCGCCGTGGCGCGCCAGCGCGTCAGGGTGTTCGACCGCGACGGCTAGAGCACCCAGGTGACGGGCAGAGCGTTCGGGCGCCGCGCCGTTCACGGTCCATCTCGGCCCGCCCGGCCTCAGCGCCTCAGCGCTTCAGCGCCAGGGTGACGCCGTCGGCGATCCCGAGCATCGCCACGTCGACGCGCTCGTCGCCTGCGATCCGCTCGTTGAGCTCACGGATCGCGACCACTCGCTCATCGTCGACCTCCGGGTTGTTGATCGTCCCCATGCCAAGCACGTTGTCGACCAACACCATGCCGCCGGGCCGAAGCCGCGACAGGCACTCCTCGTAGTAGTCGGGGTAGTTCTCCTTGTCGGCGTCGATGAACGCGAGGTCGAAGCTCTCGTCGGCCGGCAGGGCGCGCAAGGTCTCGAGCGCGGGGCCGAGTCGAAGCTCGATTCGCTCCTGCACCCCGGCCTCGGCGAACCAGCGCTGCGCCGTCTGGGCGTAGTCCTCGCTGAGCTCGCAGGCGACCAGCGTGCCGCCCTCGACGAGGCCGCGGGCGATGCAGATCGCCGAGTAGCCCGTAAAGGTCCCGAGCTCGATCGCGCGCCGGGCGCCGATCGCGCGGGCGATCACGCTCATGAAGGCCCCCTGGTCGGGCGCGATCTGCATTACCGAGATGTCGCCCATCGCCGCAGTCTCCTCGCGCAAACGGCGCAGCACCTCGTCCTCGCGCGAGCCGTGCTCGACGACGTAGGCGTGCAGCTGCTCGTCGAGGGCGGTGAACTTGGATGCGCTCATGGCGGCGCCGTCACTCCTCGGTGGCGCCGGCGCGGGCGGCCGCGAACCCCGCCGCGCCACCGACGAGGGCGCCCACGAGACCGGCGATGACGCTGGCGAACGGCTCGACGAGCGGCAGGCCGAGCAGCACGACGGCGAACACCGCGACGCCGATCGTGTCGTAGTCGTCGCCGGGATGAGCGCGGCTCTCGACGTGGCGCATGGCGGTCCAGGCCGCGAGCACCCCGAGCGCAACGCCGTTGCCGCCGGCGGCGCTCAGGACCGCGCCGGGGTCGAGCGACTCGAGGCCGTCGGCGGCGAGCATGCCCAGCGACCCGCAGGCGACTAGCAGGACGAGCGCCGGAACGATTCCGAGCCGGCGCTCGACGCCGGGGGTGAAGATCGCGATCGTGACGCCGGCGACGAACAGGTAGCCGGCGTCGTCGTAGACCCACGGCGCCGCGAGATAGCGCCACCACTCCCCCGCCGAGCCGACGATCGCCCCGACCTCCGTCGGAAAGAGGTCGGCTGCGACCTGGACCAGGAAGAGCAGCGCCGACACCAGGATCGCCGCGTAGGTGACGTACGGCCGGTCGGCGGCGCCCAGGCGCCTCATGCCCTCGCCGCGCTGGCGCCTCGCTCGCTTGGGGCGCTCCTTGGCGAGCAGCTCGTCGCCGTGGCGCTCGAGCTTCGGCGCCCGCTTGCGCAGCCGGGTGCCGCAGTACGGGCACTCGGTCACGTAGGGGCTGACCTCCGAGCCGCAGCTCTTGCAGACGACGCTCAGCTCGGGCGCGCTCACAGGGCGAGAATACCCTTCGCGCCCCGGCCGCCAGCGGCATCGGCGAACCGGCGCGGGGACGGAGCGCCGGGTGACCCCCCGGCAGGTCGATTGATGACTTTGCCGTCATATAGGCGGCGAACTCCGCAAACCTTCCCGAACCCAGCCGTTGCGACGCTACTCCGGAAGCGTGCGCCCCGCCAGCTCGCGAACGAGCTCGCGAAGGTCGCCGTCGCGCCCGTGGGCGTCGAGCTGGCGCCGCGCGCCCGTTCCGCCCTCGATCAGGTCCTCGATCCCGGCAAGCTCGGAGGCGCAGTCCAGTGCCTCGGCATCGTCGCCGAGCTCGGCAACGAGGTCGCGGACCATCTCGGTGGCGGGACGCTGGCGGGCGTGTGGGTGATCGATCAAGGGACCTTCGAGGCCGCGCAGCGCGGCGCGCACCTTGTTGTCGTCAATCAGCTCTGTCGGCGTTTCGTTCAGCGGCTCGGCCGCGTCGAACAGGCTCGAGAGACGGTGACACAGCGCCAGCGTCAAGGCCGCGAGCGCGAGGGTGTGCTCGAGCCCGGTCTGCTGGTCGAACACGCGCGTCTCGACGGTTCCGAGCTTGGGATGCGGGCGCACGTCCCACCACATGTAGGTGTAGTCGTCGATCGCGCCGCTTTCGATCATCAGCTCGATGCGACGCGAGAAGATCTCCCAGGTCCCGTAGTGAGGCGGGATGCCGGCGCGCGGAAATGCCCTGAAGACGGGGGTGCGCGCCGACATCATCTGCGTGTTGTCCCCGCGCCAGAAGGGCGAGTTCGACGACAGCGCGAGCATCAGCGGCAGGTAGCGGCGGACGCCGTCGGCGACGTAGATCGCCTTGTCGGCGCCCTCGATCGCGACGTGGACGTGGGTGCCGAAGATCAGCTCCTGGCGCGCCACCCAGCCGAGATCGGCGACGAGCTGCTTGTAGCGCGGGCGGTCGACGATGAGCTGGTCGGCGGGGTTCGCGAATGGATGGGTGCCGGCGGCGCCGACCAGCAGCCCCCGCTCCTCGGCGATCCGGGCGAGCTCGCGGCGCAGGGTTCGAAGCTGGTCGCCCGCACAGCGCAGGTCCGGGCAGGGCTCGGTTGCGATCTCGAGCACCGACTGCATCAGCTCGGGCTTGACCTGGCCTGGCATGTCGGCGGGCACCGCGTCCATCACCGCCTCGATCTCCTGCGCCAGGTCGAGACTGTCGGCGTCGATCAGCATCAACTCCTCCTCGACTCCGACCGTGAACTGGGGCCCGGTGAAGTTGTGTTCAAGCACGCTGGCTCGGCGGGTTGATGGGCCGTGGATCGAGCGGGACGCGCGATCGAAGGCGGGCCGATGGTACCCGTGAGCCCGGCGCACGAGCGCCCAAGAGGACTCATCGACCGCACCTATACTGCGGACGCGACCCGAGCCAAGGAGCCCAAGCGATGGAAATCAAGTCGGTCCCCGAGCAGAAGTCACTCCTCCAGGTGCTGTCCCCGGGCAAGCGCACGCGGCTGCGCCGGCTGCTTTTCGAGTTCGGGCCCGGCAAGGGAACGCTGCTGCTGCTGCCGATCGACCAGGGCATCGAGCACGGGCCGCGCGACTTCTTTTCCAACCCCGCCTCGAAGGACCCCGAGTACCAGTTCGAGCTCGCGGCAAAGGCCGGCTACTCCGCGATCGCGTGTCAGATCGGGCTCGCCGAGAAGTACTACCCCGACTACGCCGGCCAGGTGCCGCTGCTGCTCAAGGTCAACGGCAAGACCGACCTGCCGCCCTCCGACGACGCGCTGTCGACGACCAACGCCTCGGTCGAGGACGCCGTGCGCCTCGGTGCCGACGCCGTCGGCTACACGCTCTACGTCGGCTCGCCGCGCCAGGACGAGGACCTGCATCAGCTCAAGGGCGTGCGCGAGGACTGCGACCGCTTCGGGATGCCGCTCGTGATCTGGGCCTACCCGCGCGGCTCCGCGGTCGCGGGCAAGGGCGGTCAGAACTCCTTCTACGCGATCGACTACGCGGCGCGCATGGCGATGGAGATGGGCGCCGACATCGTCAAGCTCAACCTGCCCAAGGCCGACTCCGACCAGGACAAGGACGCCCCCGCGCCCTACAACGAGGGCGGCTTCTCGAGCGAGGAGATGGTCCAGCACGTCGTCGCCTCGGCCGGCCGCTCGCTGGTCGTGCTGTCGGGCGGCTCGCGAATCGACGACGACAAGCTGCTCGAGCAGACGCGCTCGATCATGCAGGCCGGCGGCTCGGGCGTGATCTACGGACGCAACGTGTGGCAGCGCCCCCACGCCGAGGCGATCGACATCGTCGAGCAGATCAAGGAGATCATGCTCTCGAGCGTCAGCCGGATTCCGTAGCGCGCCAGCAGCTGCGATCCGTGCCTGGCGCCTCCCCGGCGGGGCGATGCTCCGCGCGCCGGGGTTAGCGACACATGGCGCACCGACGCGGACTCCCGGGCTTCGGCGCGATCGCTCTGCTCGCGGTCACCGTGGTCCTGCTGGTCGTCCAGAGCTGTGGCGAGGCAGACGACGGTGGGCGAAGCGGCGCCGGTGAACCGTCCTCCGGGCAGGGTGACGAGCGGACCAGCGTCGAGGTACTGCGCGTCGTCGACGGCGACACGATCGAGGTGCTTTTCGACGGCAGTGAGGAGGACGTGCGCTACATCGGCATCGACACGCCGGAGTCGGTCGCCCCGAACCAGCCCGTCGAGTGCTTCGGGCACGAGGCGAGCGACTTCAACGCCGAGCTCGTCGAGGGCGAGAAGGTCGAGCTCGTCTTCGACGCCGAGCTGCGCGACCGCTACGGGCGCCTGCTCGCCTACGTCTACATCGGCGACCTGTTCGTCAACGCCGAGCTCGTCGCCCGCGGATATGCGCGCACGCTCGAGATCGAGCCCAACACCTCGATGGCCCCACGCCTCGAGCGCCTCGAGCAGAGTGCAGGCAGCGCCGGGCGCGGCCTGTGGGGGTCCTGCGACGCCTAGACGAGCGCCTCTCAGTCGTCGCGGCCTGGGAACCGATCGTCAAGGAGCGTTATCCTCATTTCTCTCGATCGGCATGGATTCCGAATCCGCGACAGCCACGGCACCGAAGCTGAACCAGAGCGTCGAGCAGTTCGAGCTCGCCTTCGAACAGGAGATGGCGACCGAGCGGCGGCGACGCAAGCAGCTGCGCCAGCGTGCGGTCAACCGCTCGCGCGCGCGGCGGATCTATCGCACCGAGTCACGCGGCAAGGTCCGCTTCAGCGTCCTCTTCGTCGCCCTCACGCTGACCGTAATCGCGGTCGTCTTCGTGATGTTCGAGACGCTGGCGTGGCTGATGGCGCCGCCGACCTGATCGGCGCGCTCACCGCCTAGCGAGCTGGTGCCGCCTCGGAACGCGGCTAACTGCCGGAGGCCGCCGTGTCGTCCTCGGCGGCGTCATCGACCAGGCCCTGCTCCGCGTCGCCCGTGGCGCCCGGGTCGATGCGCTCCTCCTGGATCGAGAGGTAGACCTCCTTGCGAAACACGGGCACGTCGCGCGGCGCCGAGATCCCGACGCGCACCTTGTCGCCCGATACCGCGAGCACCGAGACCTCGATCTGGTCCCCGATCATGATGCTCTGACTCGTCTTTCGGGTGAGGACCAGCATCGTAGGTATGTCGTCCCTGTTGGTTGATTTCTCCCGGCCAACCCCTGACCGGTGAGCCGCCGGCGGCTGGTGGCCGACATCGTGCGCAGCCTAACCGGCTGACCATCCGGTTGTCCAGCCCCAGTGCGCGACGAAACGAGGTATTCGAGGGCGAGGTACGCGTTCGATTAGTATCGCCCGCTCTCCGTGGGCCAAGCAACGACGACACCCGTCTGATGGCGCGCAAGCCGCTGCGCTCCCAGCTCAACCAGATCCGCGCCTGGGTGCGCGAGGGCCGTACCGATGCCTGGATCGCGCATCAGCTCGAGCTCCCGACCGCGGAGCTGCGCGAGTTCAAGCGTCGCCACGGTCTGACGGCCGACGGTGGCGAGGTCGACGTCGACCTTCGCGACGAGATCGAGGCGGAGATTGAAGCCGCGGGGCTCGAGGAGGACGACGAGCCCGATCTCGACGGCGAGGAGGACGACGAGCGCGACGACGGCGACGGGGGGGCGGACCGCGACGCCGACGAGGGGGTAGCTGCGGGCGAGGGCTCGCCACGCCGCCGCCGCAGGCGGCGCCGAGGTGGGCGCGGCGGGCGCGGGCGCGGCGCAGCGGCCGTTCAGGCGAGCTTCGACCATGGCGAGACCGACGGCTTCGGGCTCTGGCTCGATCCCTCGGTCCAGGACGACCCCGCGTATTCGGAGCACTGGGCCGGCCACCGCGCCGTCGAGGTCACGATCGAGCCCGACCGGATCGTGATCCGCCGCACCGAGTCCTCCCAGGACGCCTGAGCCTCAGGCGCCGGCGAGGCGAACGGGCTCCCCTACCCGGCGCGCACCCCGTCGCGATCGCCCCACGCCTTCGCCGGCGCGCGCTCGAGCTCGTCGCGGACGGATTCGAGCGCGTGGAGGTCGGCCGACGCGACGCCTTGGGCGAGCAGGCCCTGGGCGATGCCGTCGCGCGTCGCGACGCTGGCGGTGGAGAACAGGTAGTCGCCGATCTTCGCGTCGTGCTCGGTGGGCTGTGCCGCGACGCTGGCGCGCTCGGCCGCGACGCGACGCAGGATCCGCACGACCCGCTCGCCGCCGGCCTCGCCGTTGGCGCCCGCGGCTCCGATCTCGTCCACGGGCACGCCCTCGGCGACCGCCATCCGCAGCACCGCGCGCTCGTCGGGATCGAGGTCGCCAAGCGCGCGCTCGGGGTCGAAGCGGTGACGCGACCGCCGCGCCGCCGAGCGCACGGCCTCGACGAGCGCCCCGCGGTGAAGGCGCGGCACGACGCCGGCGAGGACCGCCGCGAGCAGATAGGCGAGCAGCAGCGCCGTGGCGAGCGCGGCCTGGAGCAGGAAGGGCTCGGGGTCGACGAGGTAGTAGGCGCCACCGGCGAGCAGGGCGAGCGCCGCGGCGCCGGCGAGCGGCAGGTACTCCACCTTGAGCGGCTTGTTGCCGACCTGCGAGCGCCGAAACAGAAAGATGGAGGCGAGGCCGAAGGCGATCACCATCGCCAGCGGCGCGCCGACCATCCCCAGCCACGGGACGAGAACGTAGGCGAGCGCGACGAACGTGACAGCGCCGGCGATAACCGAGTAGGTGTAGAAGCGCCGCTTGCTCTGCAGCGTCCCGGCCTTGTTCATCGCCCGCAGCACGTAGGGCGCCAGGGCGCCGGCGGCGAGCACGGTCGCG
>Ga0136620_10001083_pt1 | contig 12747 bp, 11 predicted proteins | sample AntDrymUQ4162106_2_FD_104806 | JGI IMG/M metagenome (GOLD analysis project Ga0136620, IMG submission 104806) | Polar desert sand microbial communities from Dry Valleys, Antarctica - metaG UQ416 (21.06) | ecosystem: Environmental > Terrestrial > Soil > Desert | place: Antarctica: Dry Valley... | reverse complement strand
CGTGACTGTGGTGATCGTGATCCTGGCGCTGCGGCGGCGGTAGGTCTAATGATTCGTCGCACGCCTTCTGGCGTCTGGCGCGAGGACCAGCCGGCCTGGCTCGATGCGGCCCTACATAGCGGGCGTGGAGCTCGCTTCGGACCGAGACTCTATTGGCGTTAATTCGCATTGCCACCAATCCCTCATCTACGAGCGAGCGCTGACTTCTTCACAGGCGATCGGCATCGTTACTGCGTTGCTCGAATGGTCAGCTTGCGGGATTGCTCAGCCGACGCCCCGGCACTGGTCGGTTCTGGGCGATGGAAGGACCGCTGGAAGAGGCCTGAGCCGCAAGCATGACGGTTCGGGCGTCGGGTATGAAGCCGTAGTCGGCCGGATAGGTCGTCGCCGAGAGCAGGCGACGGTCGAGTCTGATGAAGTTCCGTTCGTGGTCGTACTCGTACTTGTTGCGGCTGCCCTTGGGGATCTCGACGACGCCCGACTCCATGCGCTAATCATGCCCTTTCGGCGCCGAGTGGTCATCAGATGCTCTCTGGCGGCGTTTGACGACCACTCGGCGGATTTTGCTCGAGCAATAGCGTCCGAACCTGGAAGGGGCCCATCCGATCGGGAGGGGGCCCGATGGGTTCCTCGAGCAAATCGACTTCGGCGGTCACCTTCCACCCCTCGGGTAACTGAACCGTGAGGGGGCCGCGTGCTCCCTGGGGCTCGTAAACTCGCAAGACGAGACCCTCGGCGTCCTCTTGGCGCTTGAGCGCGCCGAGTCCGAGAGCAACGCCCTCCAGCCGCACCGGTTGCCAGGTTGCCGCGCCCGCCGCCCGAACCGGGATGGCAGGCAGGGGCCGGTTGAGGTCCTCTGCTTCCGCCAGAACCCCGCCCTCGATAAGGCCTCCCTCATGGGGGAGCAAGGCGTAGGTGAAGTCGTGTCTGCCCTCGTCGGCGAGCGGGTCGGGGTAGGCGGGAGAACGCAGGAGACTGAGGCCCAGCTCATTGTTGAGCGCGTGGTGCCCGTAGCGCCCGTCGTTCAGCAAGGCGACGCCGTAACCAGGCTCGGACAGGTCTGCGAAGCGGTGCGCGGGCACCTCGAACTGAGCCTGGTCCCACGACGTGTTGCGGTGCGTGGGCCGCTGAACGATTCCAAACGCTGTCTCAAACGAAGCTACCCGGGCGCGCACTGCCAGCGGCCAGCGGCACTTCAGAAGGAAGTGGCGGTCGTTCCACTCGAGTGTCGTCTTGAAATCCAGGCGCCTGGAATTGGCCCACAGCCGCACGTCTTGCGTGATGCGGCTGTTGCGGAACGACCGCACGATGCGCAGAGCGGCGCGATGTGGGCCGCGCTCGATGACCTCGAACGATTCCAGCGCCACGATCTCCTCGCCGTCAAGAGCGTAGGCAGCATCGAGGTCCCAGGCGTCCCAGGCACGCGGCTTGTCGACGAAAGCCCACAGCTGGTTGCCCCGGCCTGCGAGGGCCTCCCGGCCGGCCCTCTTGTCGAACACTGAGGCAATCGTCCCATCGTCGCCGAAACCCACGCGCACGAGCTCGTTTTCGAGCCTGTCGTCGCCCGACTCCAGTCCCGTTTGAGCCCGTAGGTCGACGGCTACGGCGATGGACAGCGGCGCGATCGAATCTTTCGTCGCAACAACGCCTCCCCCCTCGACCTCCTGAGCCCCCGCCACGCCGGGTGGAAGCTCGAGCCGGAGCGGCCTGATGGAGGCGTCGGGGTTAACGACCAACACTCCGTCTTCGTCTCCCCCCGCGACCTTCTCGTGGACCAGCGCGTGGAGCTGCGCGTCGAGCCGCTCCGCCGCGTCGTTCGAAACCTCGAGCAGCTCCTTCTCGGCCGTCTTGTTGACCTCCAGTACGCTGCTCCCGGGCAGAATGTCGTGGAACTCATTGCGAAGAAGAATCCGCCACCGTCCTTCGAGGTTCTCCGGTGCGGGCCCTCCGACCAGGGCTCGCAGTGCCGCGACGCTCTCGGCAGCAACGAGATTGCGCTCGGCCAGGCGATGCAGGCGTTTGATGCGACCCTGTGAGGTCAGCGTCCCCCGGTGAAATTCGAGGTAGAGCTCGCCGCTCCACTCCGGCAGGCGGGCGTCGCCGAGCTCGGAGCGAATCTCCTCGTAGTAGTCGTCCACGCGCCCGAAGTGAGCGCTCGGCAACGCGGGGAACGACTTCAGCTCCCGGTGGCGCTCGAGCATCTCGGCCGTCGGTCCCCCCGCCCCATCGCCGTAGCCGATCGTGAGAAGCGTCTCGGGGTGGAATTGCTTGCCCCGAAAGTTGCGCCACGTCCCGGTCAGAGCTAACGGCCCCAGCCTGCCGTTGTAGCCCATGTCGGGATTGTTGAACCCGTGCGCCAGGACCTTGGTGCCGTCCAGCCCCTCCCACCAGAAGAGGTCGTAGGGAAAAGGATTCGACTCGGACCAGTTCATCTTGTGAGTGAAGAACGAGTCGATGCCAGCCAGTGACAGCAGCTGCGGGAGACCGGGCGTGAACCCGAAGCAGTCCGGGAGCCAACACACCGAGGAGGTCCTGCCGAAGGCAAATCGAAAATAGCGCTGGCCGTATAGAAGCTGCCGAGCGATCGACTCTCCGCAGGGCATATTGAGGTCCGGCTCCACCCACATGCCTCCCAAAGCCTCCCAGCGGCCCTCGTCGACTCGCCGCCGAATTACGTCGAAGAGCTCGGGGTCGTCCTCCTCTATGAATGCGTAGAACTGGGCCGAGGACTGATTGAAGGTGAGCTCCGGGTACCGCTCCAGCAACTGAGTCACGGTGTGAAAGGTGCGCCGAGCCTTGCGGCGAGTCTCCTCCAGCGGCCACAACCACGCCAGGTCGAGATGAGCATGACCACTCACGTGCACCGCTCCCCGCGGTGGGTGCAGCTCGCGCAGGGAGGCGATGTCCCGATTCAGGCGCTCGGCCGCCGAGTGAATCGAGGCGCGTGCCGCATCGTCAAGTCCCGGCGGATGCTCCTCGATGCCCTCGGGCAGCTCCCAGATCTGCTGCATGAACTCGGCTGGGGCGGTGCGCGACACGTAGGGCTCGGTGCGAGAAGGCCACTCGAGCCCGATAATCGCCTCCTCTGCAATCGCCAAGAGCGGTTCGACCACATCGGCAGCACCAGCGGCTCGCAGCGTCTCTGCTACCAGCATCAGCCGGCGCTCGAAGACCACGAGCGCCTCGTCGATCCACACGAGCCGGGCCCGCTCGAGCCGCGCGCTGCGGTTGGGCACTCCCAGTGGCAGGCGCGCAACCGCCTCGACCTCGAGCTGAAAGGCGTGGCCGGAGAGCTTGAAGAGGTGGTGGAACGGGTCGAGGCCATAGCGCTCGTCGCGGCCGTCCTCGTAGCGGATGCGCAGGAGCCCCTCGCCGCCCAGAGCAAGATCGAGGCGCGCCTCCTCGAGCGGCCACCCATCGGGGAGACGACACAGTGGATGCGTCATCGTGCGAACGCCCTCGAGGGTGGGCCACGACGCTCCCCGAGTTAGCGGGCTGCCGTCAAAGCTCCACTCGGAGAGCTCGGCATGCTCCCGCACCAGCCACAGCGCGATCTCCTTCAGGCGAGCCTCGAGGTGCTGTAGCCGCTGCTCTATAGTCAGGAGCACAAGCGGATCCAACTCCGAAGGAGGCTCTCGTGAGATTCCTCTACCTGGTCAGCAAAGGCGCAGACGACCCCACTCTGGCTTCGGTGCCTCTTCACCTCGCGGTAAACGGCTCGGCCGAGGTGGGCCACGACACGCAGATTCTGCTCGTGGGCGACGGCGTCGAGGTCGTAATCGGGAGCAAGGGGCAGGACATAGCCGGAGTGGGGTTGCCCCCCATGGCCGAGCTCTTGTCCAAGCTCAAGGAACACCAGATCCCCGTGTACGTCTGAAAGGGTTGCGCGGTCGCCCGGGGGGCGACCGACGACGACCTGGTGACTCTCAACGGGACCTGGGTGGGGCCGCCGGAGGCCGCCCGGCTTATCGAGGAGGCCGACAAGGCTCTGGTCTTCTAGGTGCACCTAGTTCTCGAGGCGACGAAGCTGGTCGTCGGATAGCTGAAGCTCCGCGGCCCCCAGGCTGTCGCGGATCGTCTCGGGGCGGCTTGCGCCCGGGATCGGGACGACATTGCCCGCCTTGGCGAGCTCCCACGCCAGCGCCACCTGCTGCGGCGAGACTCCGCACTCATCGGCCACCTCGGAAAAGGCGCGATGCCGGTCGCCGAGCTCGCTCGCCCTCCCGATGCCGCCCAGGGGCCTCCAAGGAAGAAACGCAATGCCGCGCTTCTCGCAGTGGCGAAGCTCCGGCTCCGAGGCTGTGAAGGACGCAGAGAACTCGTTCTGTACGCTGGCGATGCCGATGATCTCACTCGCCTCATCGATCTGCCGGATGCTCACGTTGGAGAGCCCGGCGAGCTGGATCTTGCCCTCGTCCTGAAGGTCCTTGAGGGCGCCCACCGACTCGGCGAAAGGCACCTTGGGGTCCGGGCGGTGGTGCTGGTAGAGCCAGATCGACTCCAAGCCCAGTGCTTCGAGGCTCGCCTCGCAGGCACTCTTCAAGTACTCCGGACGACCGTCCTGCTGCCACGAGCCGTCGCCCGGCCGCGTCTGCCCGCCCTTGGTGGCGACATGAATGGTCTCAGACCCAGCCCATGAGGAGATGGCCTTGGCGATCAGACGTTCGTTGTGCCCGATCTCTCTGTCACTGATGCAGTAGGCGTCGGCGGTGTCGATGAACGTGACTCCGTCGTCGAGAGCAGCGTGAATGGTGCGAATCGACTGATCCTCGTCGGGCCTGCCCTCGAGCGACATGGGCATGGCACCCAGTCCGATGGCACTTACCTTCACTCCTGCAATCGCGCGCGTGCGCATTCAGCATCCCTCCAAAGTTGTGGGTATTCGGGGTTCACTTCCCTTCTACCCGCGCGGGCCAACTTCACGCCCGCCGACGGCATCCTGCCCGCCCGTCCGCATAGCATCTCGATCATGCCGACCATGCCGAGAGTGACGCCCGAGAACTTCAGGCACCTGTCTCTGCTGCTGAGACTGGGGAAGAACCCCGCCGCCACCGTCTACGAGAGCCTGGGTGATGACTTCTTCATCGCTCCGCCCGACGGATGGCTCAACCTCGGCCTGTGGGAGCCGGGCCAGCACGACGCCTCCAAGGCATCCGAGCACCTCGTGGCAACGCTCGCCGCACCGTTGCCGAAACATTCCGTGGTGGTTGATGTCGGCAACGGGCTGGGGGCCCAGGACCCCGTCATCAAGGACGTGACGCAGGCGCGCTCGTTGATCGCCGTAAACATCACGGAGGCGCAACTTCGCTACGGAGCGGCACGACTGAAGCGGGCCGACGCCGCGCCGCTGGCCGCCGACGCCACCCGGCTTCCCCTGCGGGATGCGAGTGCCGAGGGCATCATCAGCGTCGAAGCCGCCTTCCACTTTTCCTCGCGGCCCGCATTCTTTGCCGAGGCTCGTCGCGTCCTCTCTCCCGGCGGCGTCCTGAGCATGTCCGATGTCTCGATGGAACGCTTCCCGCTGTGGCCCGACGAGGCCTTGGCGGGCGCCGCCAACCTGCGCTTGTGGGGACTCAAGGCAAGCAACATGACAAGCGCGACCAGAATCGAGGCTCAGATTCGAACCGCGGGCTTTTCTCAGGTCGAGGTGCGTCGTTGCACGGCAGAGGTGCTCGAGCCGGCCATCGCCTACCTGAGCTCCCGCTTGGATGCACACCACGACGCGCCCATGTTGTATCGGGCGGGGGCGCGGCTGATGCTGGCTCAGTGGTCGCTGCTGCGCCGCCGAGGCGTAATCGAATATCTATTGATCACGGCTTCGTGAGCGCGCTTTCGATGCCCTGAAGAACGCGCTCGACCATCTCCTCGGTTGCAGTTCTGCCCATGAGGCCGACGCGGATGGCCCGCCCCTGGGTGGGCGGCAACCCGCCCGAGATCATCAGATGCTCCTCCTTCAACAGGTGGGTGAGGATCGGAGCGGGATCCTCGCACCATGCCGCCACCACGAGGTTGGCCTCGCAGCCCGGCGAAGGAATCGGCTCGAATCCGAGATCCTGGAGGCCTTCGCGGCACCTCTTCGCCAGGAGACGGCGGTCCTCGACCCAGGCGTCTAGCCCCCGCTCGAAAATCCGCCTGAGGCTCGAGTTCAGCGCCACGACCAGGTTCGACGGCATCGTCACCGGATGTGGGTGCCAGGCCCCCCACTCGCTCCTGAACCAATCCCAGGTCTTGAGGTCCAGATACCAGGAGGGTGGTCTGATGCTGCGAGCCTCAACGCGAGCACGGCCGGATGCCGACAGCGCCACCATGCCGAGTCCGGGGGGGCCGTCCAGACCCTTCTGGCTGCTCGTGACCAGGGCGTCGAGCCCCATCTGATCGACCGAGGCGATCTCTGCGCCCACCGATGCCACTCCATCCACCACGCAGGCGGCTCCGGCTTCGGCGGCCACCCGGGCAATCTGCTCGATGGGGTGACGCACGCCGGTGGCGGTCTCCACGTGGACCGTCAGAACTCCGTCAAGGCCCGCGACAACGTCCGCGATGCGAGCCGGATCGATAGCCTCCCCCGGAGGTACCTCCACGACGATTACCTCTAGACCCTGCGCCCGAGCTATCTGGATGAGACGCTGCCCGAAATACCCTGTGTCGGCCACCACCACTCGTTGTCCCGGCTCGAACAGGTTCATAATCGCTGCATCGAGGCAAGCCGAGCCTGTGCCGGGAACGAGATAGGCGGGCTCCGAAGCGCCCATCACCTCGGTCACAAGCGCAACCGTCTCGGAGTGGAGCTGGGTCCAGAAGTCCCCGTAGTGCGCCATGACCTGGTGGCTGAGGGCATCAAGATCCTCTTCGTGCAGCTCGCCGGGGCCCGCGATCATGAGCTCCGGCATGTTGGGAAGCTTCAGCGGGTCGATGAAATCGGCCATCTAAGCGCACGTCCCCGTAACTACGGTCGCGGCCGTATTTCCGGTGCGGAGCACTCAGCTCGTGACCGGAATCCGGTACCAGCGAGCGCGCGGCCACCTCTGCACGAGCCGCTTTATCTTGCCGCGCAGGTGGCCCCGGTCTAGCTCCAAACCTTCCTCGGCCGCCCTCTTCTCGATACGGTTGATGAGTCTCGAAACCTTTCTAGCCTGCGGCCCCCCCTCCCACGGGACATCCACACCGTCGAGATAGGCGACGATGCGATCGGAAACCGCAGTAAAAAACCCCCCGTTACGACCAACCGCCGCTGCCTCTTCGGCGGTTTTTTCGACGTTCCCCATCCAGCTCAGATCGGAGGGAAAAACCGACACCCTCCCGAGGTCCTGTGAGCCGAAAACAATCGGTTTGGAATCCAGCAGCGCGGCGCGACCCTGCAACCGCTGAACCGCCTCTTCGACTGTGAGGCCTCCCACGTCCATGCCACGAACCGTGACCCCGAAGTGAATGCGGCCGGCATTGATTCCCAGCTCCACGACGGCCACGTAGGCGACGAGGATCACTCCCCCGGTGGCCATCAGCAGTCCCTTCATGACCGGCGACATCTTCACGACTCGATGCTATGACGCCCTCAGGCGTCCGGCGCACAGGGCTCGGGTTGCCGTGGGACTAGGGTCGCGGCTTGAGGAAACCTTGGATGAATCCGCCGACCCTGTCGGGATCATCCAGCCAAGGCATGTGGCCGCTGCCATCCTCGATCCGCAGCTCACCTTATCCCCCCCGCCCATTCACGGCCCGGCCCCCCGAGCAGATGAACCTGCGAGGTTGCGGGCCGTTATCTTCACTCCGGGCCTCCGCCCCGACTGCGCGAGCTGATCCACTTCGGCGATCTCATTTGATCGCCTCGGTTTCCCATCAACAACGACGGCGCGATTTCGTTCGTGCCGGGCTTGTATTTCGTGAGGCGCGCATTCCCTTCGTAAGCGGGAATCGGCAACCCTCATTGACTTGGGTGAGGATGCCGCGATCGCTGCCGAAAAGGTCTCTTCCAGAGTTCGAACGTCGTGTCTGTAACCAGAACTGGGGTTTGGGCCACATTTGGTTTGGCCGCCGAGACCGCCGGAGCATGAGTGTGGCTACCTCAGAGCCTAGGGCTCGCCGTTGCAGGTGTCGGGCGACCACAGACCCCGATCCGCCTTGCGAGCGTCGCGCTGGAGATCCTCGAACAACCTGCTGTGGCGCAGGTTGGGGGCGTACGGATACGCCCGCGCGTAGCCGTTGACCACCAGGCGCGCATTCGCCATCTCCTCGCCCACATAGACATAGCGCAGCAAGCGATCGTAGCCGTCGACGTTCTCGACATCGTCGACGAGGCGGACGACACGGTTGCTCACGAATGCCTCCAGAGCGGCCGAGGCCTCCCTGCCGAAACATTCGATGGGGGCATCGGGCTTGACCGATTCCGGGGTGTCGATGCCGGTCAGGCGGACGGAATAGGTCTGCCCGGGCCGAGCCCAGCCGGCGCCCCTGCCCTCGGAGCGAGCCAGGATCACGACCTCGACGGTGTCACCGTCGATCACACGAGTGACACGGGCTCGCTCGAAGCCCGACGGCTCCGCCCGCAATGTCGCAGGAGCCTGGAGGCCCAGTGACACCGAGCTTGCTCCGCAGGAGATCAGAAGGGCGAGCGCGGCCCCCGCCGCCACTGTGCGCATCGCTAGATGATTGCCGACACAAGTCGGTCGGGAGAGTGGCGCGCGCCACAAGGAGGGCTCCTTTTTGGACGCATTGGATTGCGCGCCGCCCGGTTTTCCTGTTACGGGCCCAGCTCACCCCGGCTGCGTACCATGTCAAGCGGTTGCTAAATCTTCTATGGGCTCGTGCGTGCAGAAAACTGCACTCTGAGGCGCTCAAAACGCGGACCGAGGCATGGCCATGATCGGCAAGCGCGCGTTTGAAGCGATCCAAGCCAGGGCAAACCAGGCGCAGGGCAGCGGTACAATCGACGCGATACCGGCGGCAGCCGCCGGCTCGACAAGGGGGACAAATGGCCGAGATCAAACTCGAGAAGGTCACCAAGCGCTTCGCCGGTGACACGGTTGCGGTCAATGAACTGGACCTCGACATCAAGGACGGCGAGTTCATGGTCTTCGTAGGCCCCTCGGGCTGCGGCAAGACCACCGCCCTCCGGATGATCGCGGGGCTCGAGTCGGTGAGCGAAGGCGACGTCAAGATCGGCGATCGGGTCGTCAACGACGTCCCTCCGAAGGACCGCGACATCGCCATGGTGTTTCAGAACTACGCCCTTTACCCCCACATGACCGTGTATGACAACATGGCCTTCGGGCTGAAGCTTGCCAAGACCGACAAGTCGGAGATCGACCGGCGGGTGAAGGAAGCGGCCAAGGTGTTGGGCATGCAGGAGTTCCTGAGTCGCAAGCCGCGCGCCCTCTCCGGCGGCCAGCGTCAGAGAGTGGCCATGGGGCGGGCCATTGTGAGAGAGCCTCAAGCATTCCTGATGGACGAGCCGCTGTCCAACCTCGACGCCAAGCTGCGCGTCCAGATGCGTTCGGAGATCGGCCGCATTCAACACGATCTCGAAGTAACGACCGTTTACGTCACCCACGACCAGGTCGAGGCAATGACGATGGGTGATCGGGTGGCCGTTATCAAGAAGGGCGAGCTGCAGCAGGTGGGCTCGCCCACCGAGCTGTTCCAAAAGCCGCTCAACCTGTTCGTCGCCGGCTTTATCGGGAGCCCGTCGATGAACTTCGCCTCCGCCACGCTCGAGGAATCGGGCGGGGACTACAGCTTCAAGCTCGGAGACCAGACGCTAAAGCTGGAAGACAAGGTTCTGTCCGAAAGACCCGATCTCAAGAACTATGCCGGCAAGGACATCATCGTCGGTATCCGCCCGCAGGACTTCGAGGATGCCGAGCTGGCATCCGACGCGCCCGAGGACACTCGCCTAAAGGCCAAGGCCGATCTAGTAGAGGCGATCGGAACGGAGACGCTCATCCACTTTGTGATGGACGCCCCCATCGCGATTACCGATGATATGAAGGAACTGGCTCAGGACGCCGGGACCGACGCCAAAACGCTGGAGGAGCGGGCAAAGGAAGGCAAGAACGAGTTCGTGGCGACCGTCGATCCCCGCTCGAATATCAAAGAGGGGTCGCAGGTAGAGTTGGTCGTCGACACGACGAGGGTGCATTTCTTCGACCCGGAGAACAGCAAGGGCATTCACGGCAACGGCCGTTAGCAGGCCCGTTGCTCCAACCGGATAAGGGAGTCTAGCGCGCATGGAATATCGCCCATTGGGGCGCTCCGGCACGATGGTGTCCGAGCTCTGTCTCGGATGCATGACCTTCGGCCGTGAGCTCGACGACAAAGGTTCCAAGGAGCTGATCGACCGGTTCATAGATGCCGGCGGGAACTTTCTCGATACGGCCGATGTCTATTCGCAGGGAAGCTCGGAGGAAATAACCGGCAAGTCGGTGCAGCAAAAGCGCGACGACCTCGTCATCGCAACCAAGGTTCGCTTTCCCATGGGCGACGGGCTCAACGACGTCGGTATCTCACGAAAGCACATCATGGCGGGCGCCGAGGCGAGCCTCAGGAGGCTCGGCACCGATTACATAGACCTCTATCAGGTTCATTGCTGGGACGCGATTACTCCCTTGGAGGAAACTCTGTCGGCCCTAACCGACCTGGTGCGCCAGGGAAAGGTGCGCTACATCGGCATATCGAACTTCAGCGGGTGGCAAATCATGAAGGCTATGTCCGTGAGCCGCTCCCATGGTTTCGAGAGCTTCGTGTCGTTGCAACCTCAATACTCCTTGGTCGAGCGCAACCTCGAGTACGAGCTCGTGCCGGTGTGCCTCGATCAGGGAATCGGCATCCTCCCGTGGGGGCCGTTGGGCGGAGGCTTCGTGTCCGGCAAGTACCGCAAGGGGGAGCAGCCGCCACAGGACTCTCGCATTGCGGGAGCAAGCTCGGACATGGAAGAGTCATGGGAGCGGCGGGCGAACGAGCGCAACTGGGAAATCATCGACGTCCTCGGATCGATCTCCGAAGAGACCGGCAAGTCCTACTCGCAGGTAGCGCTCAACTGGCTCCTCAATAAGCCCGGCGTGACCTCGCCGATCCTCGGGGCCAGGAAGCTCGAGCAGCTCGAGGACAACCTGGGGGCCAGCGGATGGAGAATCGACGACAAGCAGATGCAACAACTGGACGAAATCTCCCAGCCTCCTCCGCTCTATCCCTACAGCTTCATCGCCAACGCCCAGCGAGCCTAGTTAGGACTTTCCCCCTGACGAGTGGACATTAAATGTCGCCTTACAGCATCTGACGACCACTCGGCAAGGAGCCCTATGGCGACTCGACCACCACCCCTTGCCACGGATCAAGCTCCAGCCTGCCGTTGAGTTGGACTCCGTCGCTGTGGCGATCCGTCGAAATCGCTACCGTTCCGGAGACTCGATCGAGCCTTCCGGGCTCGTCTGAGAGGTTGAGCGCCACCACCGTACGGGGGCCGCGTCTGTAGGCCCACAAATCGCCCTCGGCCGCCAGCGTCTCATAGGAGCTGCGAGTCAAGTCTTCGGACTCCTTGCGCAGCACAATGAGGTCCTTGGTAAGCCATAGCACCGAACCCTTGTCGTCCCGCTGGTTTGCGACGTTCTGCGCCTCATGATCTCCGAAAGGCAGCCACGGCTTTACATCGGGACGGCCAAAACCTGCTCCAGGTCCCGGCTCCCACTGCATAGGGGTGCGGGCCCCATCGCGACCCTTGTTGTCGGGCCAGAACCTCATGCCCACCGGATCCATCAGGTCTTTCCTCTCGAGATCCACCTCATGAAGACCGATCTCATCGCCGTAGTAGAGAAACGGAGTGCCGCGCATGGTCAGCAGAAGCATGAGCGCACAGCGCACCTTTCTCTCATCCCCCTGACACCAGCGCGTAGCCAGGCGTCCGACGTCGTGATTCGATGCCGTCCACACCGGCCAGCTCTCTCCGGGTAGCAACGATTCGGTGAGCTCAACCACCTCTCTGAGCTCAGAGGACTTGAAGTCGGAGAAGACAAAGGGAAAGTTGAAGGCGAGATTCAGCTCATCGTCGTCACCGTAGTAGGAAACCATCTTGGCCACGTCGAGCACGAAGGTCTCCCCGACGAGAACCCGCTGGGGGTCGTATTCGTCGCTCAGCGAGCGCCAGCGCTTGATGACGTCGTGGCCCTCGGGCCGATTCATGTTGTACAGAGGCTGCTGCCCTATGCGCCTCACCCTCTCCGGGTCATCTTCGGTGGCCGGGAGGTTGTCGCGCAGCTCCTTGTCCTTGATCATCGAGTGCGCCACGTCGATGCGGAACCCGGCGAGGCCACGGTCAAACCAGAACCTGAGAATGTCGTCCACTTCGTCGCGCACGGCGTCGTTCCACCAGTTCAGGTCGGGCTGGTGGCGCAGGAAGTTGTGCAGATAATACTGACCGCTGCGCTCGTCCAGCTCCCACGCCCCCTCGCCACCGAACACACTCACCCAGTTGTTGGGTGGGGACCCATCCTCTTTGGGATCAGCCCACACGTAATAGTGGCGGTAGATCGAATCGCGCCCAGAGAGCGCATCCTGGAACCAGGGATGCTGATCGCTCGTGTGATTGGGGACGAGATCGTAGAGCACTCTGATCCCGCGCGCCGAAGCTTCGCCGACGAGGTCGTCGGAATCCTCCAGAGTCCCGAGCTCGGGGTGAATGCTCTTGAAGTCGGAGACGTCGTAGCCCCAGTCCTTGTTGGGCGACGACATCACCGGGTTGATCCAGATGCCGTCTAT
>Ga0136620_10001082_pt1 | contig 12749 bp, 8 predicted proteins | sample AntDrymUQ4162106_2_FD_104806 | JGI IMG/M metagenome (GOLD analysis project Ga0136620, IMG submission 104806) | Polar desert sand microbial communities from Dry Valleys, Antarctica - metaG UQ416 (21.06) | ecosystem: Environmental > Terrestrial > Soil > Desert | place: Antarctica: Dry Valley... | reverse complement strand
GGGCGGCCGAGACCGCCAGGTCCGTCGGCGGCAGCCGCCGCAGCGGCGCCAGGTCGGCCGTGCGGCTGAACAGGTAGCGCGTCGAGGATCGCTCGGCGCCGTCGGCGTCGAGCAGCCGCAGGTCCAACCAGAACAGCTCCGAACCCGGCGCCGGCACTGGCCAGTGGACGTCGGCTACGGACCGCGACTGCCCGCCGAGCAGGTCAAGGCCCCACGACTGGCGCCGGTGGCGCCGACCGCGGGCGTCGACCAGCGCCGCCTGCAACTGTGCGCCGTCAAGGCGCTCGCGGCTGCTGTGGACCCACAGCTGGGCGGCGAAGTCGCCGCGGCCCTGCCAGGCCAGCGTGGCGAAGCGTGCGCTCGCGTGCAGCGGCCGGTAGGCGGCCGCGACCTCGTGGTAGGCGGCCTTGGGCCGCCCGCGGTAGTCGACGGCGCTGGTGCAGAAGCCGTTGGGGAACGGCTCGTTGAACTGCCAGGGAAGCGATCCGCTGTTGCGCCACTGCCGGCGCCGGTTGGCCTCCACGGCGTAGCGCAGGCCCTCCGCCTGCAGCAGCTGGCTGGCGGCCACCAGCGTCTGCAGGTCGTCGATACTGCCGCCGAAGGCACGCTCGACCAGCGGGGTGTTGATCCACCAGTCGCCGCGGTGGACCCAGTACGGGTTGGACCGGTTCGCCGGCCAGCGGTGCCGCGGCGACAGGAACGCCGCCAGGGTGGACAGGTTCGTCAGGCCCTCGACACCGAACTCGCTGTGCAGCAGTGACGTGGCTTGATTGAACAGGGTCCGTTGACCGTCCAGCCCCTGGTGTTCCCACGGCCCGTGGACGTCGTGTTGGCCGTGCGGGTCGCGCTCGATCGCCTCCAGCGAGCAGATGGCATGCGGTCCCGTCGGCGACGTCGGCAACCACGCCCGGTCCGGGTCGAGCCGACCCACCACCTCCCGCAGCGCGACGACGACCGGCTCGCTGTCGTCCAGGGGCAGGCCGGCGGCGTCGTTCAGCTCGTTCCCCGCGCACCACAGCGCCAGGCTCGGGTAGTTGCGCCGTCGGACGACGATCCGCTCGGCGGCGGCGGCCACGCGGCCCACGTAGCCAGGGTCGGACGACGGCCGGCTGGCCATACCGGAGCTGGACAGGGGGAACTCCTGCCAGACCATGATCCCGTGCGAGTCGCACAGGTCGTAGAACGACTCCTTCTCGATGAGCCCGCCGCCCCACACCCGCAGCAGGTTGACGTGCGCACGGGCGGCAAGCTGCACAAGGTGGGCCAGCCGCTCGGGGTCGTCCACGCCGTGGTGGAGGTCCAGCGGCACCCAGTTCCAGCCCTGCGCGTAGATTCTCACGCCGTTGACCACAAAGGTGTACGGGCGCGCTCCCGGTGGGGCGGACTGGTTGGCCACCAGCTCGATCCGGCGGATGCCGAAGCGCGCCTCGCGGGTGTCCTCGCCGCCGGCTTCGAGCCGGGCGTGCACCCGCAGCTCGTACAGCGGCTGGTCGCCGGCGCCGTTGGGCCACCACAACGCCGGACGCTCGACGGTCAGCGACCCGCCCAGCGACAGTGCGGCCTCGGCGGGCACGGTGGTGCGCGCTTGGCGGGCCACGACCTCGCCGTCGAGCACCACCGCGGCCTCCACGGTCAGCCCGCCCGGGCCTTCCACCTGCACCGTCGCCTCCCAGGCCACCTCGGCGCGTGCCAGACCGGCCCCGAGGCGGGGTCTGGCGTGCACGTCGGTGATCCGGACCCCGTCGACGACGTCGAGCCAGGCGCTGTCCCACACTCCCAGGTGGACCAGGCGGGGACAGAAGTCCCAGCCGTAGGTCATGCGGCTCTTGGTGGTGGCGACCAGGGCGCTGTCACCGACCTGCGGTTGGTTGGCCGGCGCCGGCGCCAGCACCACACTGACAACGTTGTCATCCGAGGTCAACGCGGCGGTGACGTCGAACTCGGCAGGGGTGAACATGCCTTCGTGCGCGCCGACGGGCTCGCCGTTGTAGAACACCTCGGCGGCGTGGTCGATGCCCTCGAAGTGCAGCACGACCCGGCGTCCGTCCAGCGGCTCGGTCAGGGCAACGTGCCGGCGGTACACCCAGGTGCGGTCGGCGACCCATTCGCAGTGCCGGCTGTTGCGGTCAACTCTCGGGTCCGGCACCTCGCCGGCGGCGACCAGATCGGCCACCACGCTGCCGGGCACCGTTGCCGGGTGCCACCCGTGCACGTCGCGGGTGTCGGGGGCATACGCGCGACGCATACGCCACTCCTGGCCCAGGTAGCCCTTGCAGCGCCAGCGGTCGCCGTCGAGCGGGATGCGCGTTCTCACCCTGGCACCGGCTCTTCCAGCAGGTTCGTCTCGGTCACCGGTTCGCTGTCGAGGTCGGGGATGCGGAAGGTCTTGATCTCACAGGGACCGAAGTCCGCCTCGATCTCGCGGTTCCACGCAGGCAAGCGGATGCGTGCGCTGGTGGCCACCCGGTCTGTCTCGTAGCAGCGCAGGATCACCGCGCCGCCGTCCTCGGCCGGCTTCAGGGCGCTCATCACGATGTTGGCTGCGTCGATGCTCAGGTAGGAGTCACAGGGCGGCAACGGGCCGTCGTGTGCGGACTCGAGCACAGCGATCGGGGGTTGATTCAGCTCGGCGGCCAGGCGCACCGTGCCGGCGCGCTCCCAGCCAGCGACGTGCGGAATGAGCCGGTAGCAAAAGACCTGGGTGCCTTGGTCCTGGTAGCCGTACAACCCGGCAGGGTCGGGTTGGTGCGGGTCATGGTGGGCGTAGATCGGGCTGCGCAGCACCGTCAGGCTGAGCTCGTCGCCGCGCAAGTCGAAGCTGTGCTTGCCGTCGTTGGCCACGCTCAAGCCGTAGACCTCGCCGTTGTCCCGGCTGACGCCGGTCAGGTCCACCCAACGCTGGCCCGGCTCCTCCTCACCGTCAGCCGGACGCTCGACATGGCCGAAGGGGATCTCGTAGGTGGCCTTGGGGGAGTGCAGGTTCGTCGGAAAGCGCAGCTTGAGCGCCTTGCGCTGCTCACGCCAGTCGACCAGCACGCGGACGTCGACGTAGTGCAGGTCACGGTAGACGATGAAGTCCTGCACCATCCGGGAAGCGCCGTAGGCGCTGTCGACCCGCAGCACGGACTTGACCGGTCCCTGCTCGACAAGCCGGAGCGAGGTCGCACGGAAGGCGCCGATCAACTTGTCGAAGCGCAGCACCCCGTGGCTCCAGGTGTCGCTCGGGTCGTCCAGCACCTCGGGGCGGGCCGCTGGGCCCCGCAGCACCTCGACCTCGGCCTGCTTGTCGAACAGGCTCCGGAGGTAGCCGGTGTCGGGATCGAAGCGCAGGCGCAGCCGGTCACTGTCCAGACAGGTGTCCGTGCCCGCGACGGGACCGACGTCAGCCCCCCCTGCCCCCGGGCGGACCCGGTACAGCCGGTAGCCCAGCGGCGGAAGGTCGGCCACAAAGGCGGCCCGGCGCCGGGAGCCGCCCACCGTGGCAAGGGACTGCACCGCCTGCACCGCCGCCTCGCCGCCAGTGTCGTCGACGAGGGCGTCGGCGTCGCCCAGCCGAGCCAGCTCCAGTTCGACGCACTGCCGGCTGGGCCACGCGTGGGGGTTCCACACCACGATGGGCGTCGAGCCCTCCTCCGCGGCGATGTCGACGCGCCAGGTCAGCGACTGCAGCGCCGCCTGGGCGGCACGGGCCGCCACGGCCGTCGCCTCGCCCAGCTCGTCGCGAGCGTCGGTGTAGGCCGGCTCGATCGACGTGCCCGGCAGCAGGTCATGGAACTGGTTGAACAGGACGTTCTTCCAGGCCCTGGTGAAGTCCTCGGCTGTGCGGTGGCCGCTGACCCGGCTGGCGACGGCGCACACGCGCTCGGCGCTCAGCAGCAGGTTCTCGGCGCGCCGGTTCCAACGCTTGATCCCCGAGTGGGTGGCATAGCAGCCGCTGGCGTGGTGCTGCAGCTCGCTGTGCACCACCGGCAGGTCGATGCCGGCTTCTCGCACGGCGGCGAAGAAGCGGTCCGGCGAGGAGAAGACCAGCTCGGGCAGGTCGGGATCGGACCGCAGCCGCTGGATGCTCGTCAGGTTCTCCACGGTCGGGCCGCCGCCGTGGTCGCCGACGCCGTAGAAGCACATGAGGTGGTCCACCGGCGACTTCATCTCGTCGGCGCAGCGCCGGACGTGGGTGTCGACGGCCTTGCCCCACGATCCGTACTCGTAGGCGATGCGGAAGGCGAGCACCCGCGACCCGTCGTCGGACTCCCACCAGAACACCCGGCCGGGCAGTCCCTGCTCGTGGGGGCCGGGGCGCATGAAGACGTAGGCGGACAGCCCGCTCTTGGCGAGGATCTGGGGCAGCATGCCGTGGTGCCCGAAGCTGTCGGGGTTGAAGCCCACGGAGGCGGTGACGCCCAACTTCTCGGCGAAATAGCGCTGGCCGATCAGCGCCTGCCGAGCGAACGACTCGCCGCATGGCACGTTGCAGTCCGGCTCCACCCACCAGCCACCGACCACCTGCCAGCGCCCCTCGGTGACGCGGCGTTTGATTTCGGCGAACATCGCGGCGTCGGTGCGCTCGATCCAGTCGTAGAAGGCCGCCGAAGAGGCGGTGTAGATGAAGTCGTCGAACTCGGCCAACCGGTCGAGTGCCGACCGGAACGTCGCCTTGACCTCGGCGAACCCCTCCGGCCACTGCCACAACCACACCGGGTCGATATGGGAGTGGCCGATCAGGTGCAACGTCTGCTGCGAGCGGTCTGGAGTGGCTGCGGCGGTCATGTGGCCTCGGGGTCGGCGAGCCGTGGCCCTGGCAGGGTACGCGCTGCTGGGTGGCACACGCGGCTGGCGGTGATCCGTTATGTTGCGACCAGAAGCGACTGGCTTGCCCCTGGTCCCGCCCCCGCCACCCCTCAGCAGGGCTCGGACCCCAGCGTCGAGCCAGGCGAGCCATGGGTTGACACAGCAGTGATGCTGACAAGAATCCTGAAGTAGCGAAGCAGTAGGACAACACCATGGCGACCCTGCAGGGCCGCTCGAGTCGAGCCAGGAGATGCGATGTCACCTCGACACAAGCTGCTCGTAGCCCTTCTGACCGCCGCGCTGCTGCTGGCAGCATGTGGTGGCGGTGAGGAAGAAGCGGCCCCGCAGGCCTCGGGGGGCGCCAGCGGCGGCAGCGAGAGCGCCGTCGAGGTCAGTGGCCCGCTGTTCGCCTTCGGCTTCGGTTACGAGTCCGGCGACGAGATCGCCAAGGTGCGCATCGACCGTTTCCGCGAGGAGTACCCGGACGCCAATGTGACCTTCAGCGAGAGCGGCTTCGAAGCGCAGCCGTTCCTGTCCGCGCTGGCCAGCGGTGAGCCGCCGGACATGGTCAACATGCCCCGCAACACCATCGGCACCTACATCGCCCGCGGCGTCCTCGCGCCGCTGGACGACTGCATCGCCCAAGAGGGCATCGACATGGGCGTCTTCTACGACTCGGCGGTCCAGCAGGTGACGGTCGACGGCACCGCCTACGCGCTGCCGGAGTTCCTCAACAGCCGCATCTGGATCCTCAGCAACCCGGCGTTCGAGGAGGCCGGGCTGGACCCGGAGACCATCGACCTGTCTGACTGGGACGCCATCGCCGACGCCAACGAGCAGCTCACCAAGATGAGCGGGAACCGGCTCAACCGCATCGGGATCGACCCGAAGCTGCCGGAGTTCCTCCCGCTGTGGGCCTGGGCCAACGACAGCCCCATGATCAGCGAGGACGGGTTGCAGTCGCAGCTGGAGGCTCCCGGCGTGGCTGAGGCGCTCGAGTTCTCCAACGGCCTCCACGAAGCCGCCGGGGGCCGCACGAAGTTCCTGGACTTCCGGGACACGTGGGACTTCTTCGGCGAGGACAACCAGTTCGCCGCCGACCAGCTGGCCGCGAACCCCTTCGAGCAGTGGTACCTGAATGTCCTCGCCGACGTCTCGCCCAATGTCGACATCACGGTGCGGCCCTTCGAGACCCGCAGCGGCGAGCCGTTCACTTGGTCAGACGGCAACGCCTGGGCAATTCCCGCCGAGGCGAGCAACCCGGAGGCAGCCTGCGCGTTCATCAGCACGATGACCAACGCGGAGACCTGGATCGAAGCTGCCGAGCTTCGGACCAAGAACCGCAACCAGGACAAAGAGCCGAATCTTGGGGTCTACACCGCGAACCGGGAAGCCGACGAGGTGATCTTTGAAGACCTCAAGCTCGACAAGTGGCCGAACCTTGAGCAGGCGGTGCAGACGGTGCTGGACGTGCAGGAGAGCGGCAGGAGCATCCCGCCGTCGCCCGCCGCGGCAGCGTACGAGACCGCCTGGACCACCGCAGTCAACGAGGTGATGACCGGAGGAGGCGAGCCCGCAGCGGCACTCCAGGCGGCCCACCAGGAGGCGCAGGAGGCCATCGAGGCCGCCGCTCGTTGACCGCGTGAACTTCGACCACAGGAGGCCGGGATGGCCATCCGCAGCACTGACCCCCAGCAGCAGACGCCGGGCAGCCAGGACAGTGGCTCCGGAGCTGGTCATCGGCGGATAACCAACCGTCAACGCGAGTTGCTATGGGCGCTCATCTTCATGTCGCCCTGGATCATCGGCTTCCTGATCTTCATGGCTGGGCCGATGCTGTGGAGCCTGTGGCTGTCGTTCACCGACTATGACCCGCTCGTACCCAACACCAACTTCGTCGGGATCGAGAACTACCAGGAGCTGTTCTCGGATCCGAATATCCGCACCAGTCTGTGGAACACCGTCTTCTTCACCATCTTCAACGTTCCGGGCACGATCCTCAGCGGCCTGGCTCTGGCGCTCCTGCTGGACAAGGTGGGGCGGGCGGCAGGTTTCTTCCGTACCGCCTTCTACATGCCCAACATCACGCCCGCGGTGGCGGTCGGAGCCCTCTTCCTGCTGTTGCTCAACGGCCGGGACGGCATCGTCAACCAGGCCCTGCGGGCGGTCGGCTTACCAGGACCGAGCTGGCTCAACGACCCAGCCTGGATCAAGCCGGGCATCATCGTGATGATGCTGTGGAGCGTCGGTAGCACGGTGATCATCTACTTCGCCGCCCTGCGCAACGTCCCGCAGGTGCTCTACGAGGCGGCGCGGGTGGACGGGGCCAACGCCTGGCAGCAGTTCCGCCGCATCACCGTGCCCATGATCAGTGGGGCGATCTTCTTCACCCTCATCATCAACACCATCGCCTCCCTGCAGCTGTTCACCGAGGTGTACGCGATGTTTTTCGGCTCCCAGCAGTCGGGCGCCGCCGGCGAAGCCGCGCTGTTCTACGTCATCTACTTGTTCCGCAACGCGTTCGAGTTCTTCAACATGGGCTACGCGTCGGCCATGGCATGGCTGCTGTTCGCGGTCATCGGCGTCATCACATTCGTGCAGGTGAAGACGAGCAAGCGCTGGGTGTATTACGAGGGAGGCGAGTGACATGGCCATTCAAGACCGTGAACAGGGCCAACAGGTTGATCGCTCTTTCGTTCCCGGCGTCGAGCATCCCGAGGCTGCGACCAAGTCGGGGTCAAAGGTTGGCAGCTTCCTCGCTCGGGCCGTCTTCCTGATCATGCTGCTGGGGGCCACCGCGCTGTTCGTCTATCCTCTCATCTGGCTGCTGTCCGCGTCGCTGAAGCCCCCGGCCGAGGTCTTCAGCAACGACTTCATCGGCAGCGAGCTCCGCTTCGACAACTACACCCGCCTGTTCGCCATGGCGCCGATGTTGAAATGGACGTGGAACAGCCTCATCGTGACGTTCCTGGCCGCTTCCACCGTGACCATCAGCTCAGCGCTGGTGGCGTTCGCGTTCGCCTACTTCCGGTTCCCCTACCGCAACGTCATCTTCTCCATCGTGCTGGCCACGATGATGCTGCCCGGAGCGGTGCTGATGATCCCGCAGTTCCTCATCTGGGACACTCTCGGCTTCAACAACACGCTGTACCCCCTGTGGGCAGGTAACCTGTTCGGGTCCGCGTTCTACATCTTCATGCTCCGGCAGTTCTTCCTGGGACTGCCACGCGAGCTGTTCGAGGCCGCCAACGTCGACGGGGCGGGCTACTTCCGGATGTGGCGGTCGGTCGCCCTGCCGCTGACCCGCTCGGCGCTGATCGTCGTGTTCATCTTCGAACTCAAGGTGGCCTGGACGGACCTGGTCCGACCGCTGATCTTCCTGCGCGACGTGGAGCTGTTCACCCTGCCGCGCGGTCTCAAGGCGATCATCGACAACCCGCAGATCGGCGGGCAGCAGCAGTGGGAGCTGCTCGCCGCCGCCAGCGTCGTCGTCACCGTGCCGATGATCCTGATCTTCTTCGCCTTCCAGCGCTACTTCATCGAGGGCATCGCCACCACGGGCTCCACTGGCAAGTAGCCGCCCCCGCCCGTCATTGCTCAGGGCTCCAGGACCTGGCCCTGGGCCCGCAGGATCGCCTGCAGCCGACCCGTGTCGACGTCCTGGACTGTGCTGTCGGTTTCCACCGCCAGCGCCGCGGCCACGCCCGCCGCGTGGCCAGCGATCATGAGCTGTGGCTCCATGCGGAAGGAGGCGAAGGCGATGTGCGAGGCCGAGATGCAGGTGCTCACCAGCAGGTTCGCGCATTCGTCGCGTGGGGGCAGGAGCACCCGGTAGGGCAGCGGATACGGCGGCACCGGCACGCTGAGGTAGCCCTCCGTCAGCACCTCGTCGAACACGTCCGGGAAGCGTGAGATCGGAGCCGCTACCCACTGGACCTCCCGAATGTCGATGTTGTAACCGCCCATCCCGATGGCGTCCGCAACGCGTTGGGATCGACCCGCTTGCAGGTCGTGCTGGGTGAGCACGTACTCGCCGAGCATCCGCCGGGCGTCGCGCACGTACAGCTGCGGCGGCCAGTGGCCCGTACGGGCAAACTCGTCGGCCGGCAGTCCGAAGCGACCCAGCTGCTGGCGCAACCGTATCGGCACAGCCCGGTCCGTGGCCAGGAGGTACAGCAATCCCTGGGCCCATGCCTGGTGCTCCGCGGCGATCTGCGCTCGCCGCTCGACGCCGGCCTCGGGATAGTCCCAGCTGGACCCCAGCAGGTTGGTTGACACGGGACCGCCGCTGTTGACGTCGACCTTGCCGTTGGGAAGCTGGCCGATCCCCATGAAGTGGCGGAGATCGGCGGAGTCGCCGAGCGCGGCGAGGTAGCGGCGCACCAGCAGGTACCGGTCGGGGTCGTAGCCGGCGGGTTCCGCCAAAGGCAGCCGCTGCGGATCCTCGGTCAGGCAGATTCGGTAGCAGTAGGACTGGAGCTTGCCGTCACCGTGACCCAGCGGCCCGATCGCCGAGTAGGGCTGGACGTACGGCAGCAGTCCCCCATCCCGCGCCGCGGCCGAGACGGCCACACCGAACTGGTGGTGGTTGGGCAGCAGCTCCTGTCTGCCGGCCAGTGATTCGCCGAACCGCGACCGGCCATCGCGCCCGGCGGCGTAGGAGACGCCGGCACGAGCCAGCAGGTCGCCCTCGTAGGTGGCGTCTACGAAGCAGTGGGCGCCGAGCCGGTCCCCGCTGTCCGAGACGATGGCCCCGATGCGGTCGCCGGCCCAGTCCACCTGAGCCAGCCGCCACTGGGGCCTCAGTGTCACTCCCGCCTCGTCCAGCCATTCACGCAGAACGAGTTCAGCGACCTTGGGCTCGAACCGATAGGCGATGGGCTCTCCGTAGTGGCGGCCGATGCGCACGAACAGCTCGCGGGCCAGCCCCCCGATCAGGGTTTCCTGGCGCTCGACGTCGGTGCGCCCCAGCCCTCCTGAGACCATGCCGCCGAGGTGCTGCGTCGGGTCCGCCAACACCACGCGCAGGCCCAGGCCGGCGGCCGCGATCGCCGCGACCACACCGCCGCCGGTGGCTCCGTACACCACCAGGTCGACGCCAGCCGGTTTCGTCGGCGGCTGGGTGGCGGAACCCGCGGCCAATGGCTCTCCTGTCGTTCCGGCGGGTCAGCTCGATAGCCTGGGACAAATGACAGTCTGCCTGTCGTGGCCATGAGAGGCGGCCGCCGGGCGTCGGCCAGCGGGGGGTTACGGCCCGGACCGTCTGTCTGGCGGAGTCTGCGCGGTGCCGCGGCAAGCCTCATCGACGATTTGGGCAGTTTCGTCCTGGCCAATCTGATCTGGGCGTCGGTGGCGGCCCTGACCGCGCTGGCCCGTGCGGTCTACCCTCCGGCGCTGGTGGCGGGCTTGCTCCTGGTGCCGGTCACCTGCGGGTTGACGCGGATGGCCGGCCGCGCCGCTCGTGGCGCTTCGGTCAATCTTGGCCACTTCGGCGAGGGGGTTCGGTACCGTTTCTGGCCGCACCTTGCCCTCGGGGCGGGCCAGGCCCTGCTGCTGGCCGTGGCCTCGGGCAATATCGCGATCGGGCTTGAAGCCGGAGGCGCGCTGCCAATCTTGGCAGCCGTCGTGTCGGGCTATGTGGCGCTGGCGACGTGGCTGTTGGCGGGCGCCGCCTGGCCGGTGCTGCTCGACCCGCAGCGCCAGACCATGCCCCTGCGGGCGGCACTTCGTCTCGCGGTCGCCGTGCTCCTGCGGCGTCCGATCGGCTTCGTGCTGATCGCGACGATCGAGGCGTTGCTGATCGCCGTCACCGTCCAGACGATCGTGCCGGCATTGTTCCTTCCCAGCTACGGCGCACTCCTCGCGGCCCACTATGCGCTGCCGCTCGCCGACAGCCTCGAGGGGCGAGGAGCCGTCAGCGACAAGGCGCGTCGGCCCTAGGCGGCCCAGGACAGAGGCTGCGGCCGCGGGAAGCGCGATTGGACCTCGACCGGTGTCCCGCTGCGTGCGGAGTGCAGCGCCGCCTCGACGATCTCGACCACGTGAGCGGCGTGGGCGCCGCTGGTGAGGTGCGCGCCGCCCTCGACGGCGACGCGCGCCAGCTCTTCGATGCCGGCTGCCCACGGGAGCGTCACCTGCGGCGTGCGGATCAGCGGAACGTCTCGGTACGGCTCTCCCAATGGGGAGTGCTCCAGTCTTCCCCCGAACGCGAACCATGTCGAAAGCCACAGTGAGCCTTCGTCCCCGTGGAGCTCGACGCCGCGCTGTCGGGCCGGGTCGGCCACGTAGAAGTTCGTCGTGAGCCGCACCAGCGTTCCATCCACGAGCTCCACCACGGCCACGACGAAGTCGGGCGATTCGACGCTGAACCGCTGACCGTCACGCGTCCAACGTTGCTTCAGCAGCGTGGTGGCGGAGGCCGTGACTCGCACCGCGGGGCCGAGGATTCCGGTCAGCAGCGTCAGCGGGTAGACCCCAACGTCGAACAGGGGCCCGGCGTCATAGAAGGGCTGCGGAGCTGCGTGCCAGCGCTCCATTCGTCCCCAATTGACCTCCGCGTAGGCCAGGCGGACCGTTCCGAGACGCCCGTTGCGCACCATGCGCCACGCCGTTTGCGCCAGCTCGCCGAGCAGCACGATTGGTGCGGCTCCGAGCCGGAGGTTGCCCGCGGTGGCCACCGTGTTCAGGGATCGCGCCTCGGCGGTGCGCAGGGCCATCGGCTTCTCGCTGAAGACGTGCTTGCCGGCTTCGAGAGCGGAGCGGGTGACACGCACGTGCGCCCGGTGGCTGGTGAGGTTGACCACCACCGCCACCTCCGGGTCTGCCAGCAGTGCGTCGGAATCCCGGTAGCTCCGGCATCCGAAATCGGCGGCCAGCGCGCGTGACCGTGCCGGGTCGAGGTCGGTGACGCCGCGCAGCACCAGGCCGGGGTAGCGTCGGAGATCCTCGGCGTAGCCGGCCGCGATGTGCCCACAGCCCACGATCGCGACGTTGACCGGTTCGATGTTCACGGCGGGGAGTCCGCGAGCCAGGCCTCGAGCATCTCACGGTTCGCCCGCACGTCCGCGCTCGGGTCGAAGTTCTGCGGTTCGTGCTCCACGCTGATCGTGCCCGTATAGCGGCTGCGGCGCAGGGCCTTGACACAGCGCCGGAGAGGGACGACCCCCTGGCCGTAGCGGCACGTCTCGTGCGGCATGCCGGCATGGCGGACGTCTTTGAGGTGCACACTCACCACGTGCGGCGCCAGCTCGTCGATCGCACGGGCGGCGTCGTAACCCTGGGTGCCGTACCAGCCGGTGTCCACCGTGGTGCCGATCCTCCCGCCGCCTGTGTCCCCGATCTGCGCCAGCATCTCGCCCGGCGTGCGCTCGGGGTGGTTCTCGATCCCGAAGACGAGCCCGTGGCGCTCCAGGGTCCGGACGAGGAACGTTCGGTCGTCGGCCAGCAGCGGCGTCCCACCGCCCAGGACTCCAGCGCCGAGCGCCACCGCGACCCGGCAGGTCGCCTCGAGCCGCTCGCGGGTGTCTCCCAGCCCACCGGCCAGGCTGGCCACGCGCAGACCACGAGCGCGCAGCGCGTCCTGGGCGTCGGCGATGTGCGTTTCGGTGGCCCAGCCCGGGTCCAGGTGGGCGTTCCACAGGTCGATGGCTCCGAAGCCGAGCCCCACCACCTCGTCGAGCAGCGCTTCGAACCGAACGCGGAAGGTGGCCTCGGGGCGAAACCACTCGCGCGTCGCGTGGTCGCCCTGTCCCCAACCACCCGGCATCCGGTAGCCCAGCTCGCGGGCCACGAAGTTGGCGGTCATGAACGTGATGGGAATGACAGCGCACCAGCCTTGCCGATCGAGTGGTTTGTGCAGGCGGTGTTATACCCACCGTACGACCCGGGTCGCCGATCTGTCTGGCACTGGAGAAAGCGATCGCAGGGTGACCACACGAGGCGACGCCGGTCCGGTTGCGCAG
>Ga0136620_10001079_pt1 | contig 12780 bp, 16 predicted proteins | sample AntDrymUQ4162106_2_FD_104806 | JGI IMG/M metagenome (GOLD analysis project Ga0136620, IMG submission 104806) | Polar desert sand microbial communities from Dry Valleys, Antarctica - metaG UQ416 (21.06) | ecosystem: Environmental > Terrestrial > Soil > Desert | place: Antarctica: Dry Valley... | reverse complement strand
CGCGGGCTCGGCGCCAGGATCGAGCGGGTCGCCACAGAGCCCGTTGCCGTATAGCGGCACCCGAACCGCGAGGATAGGCCCGTGATCCACCCGATCCCACCGGGCACGCGTGACGTGCTGCCGGACGAGATGCGCGAGCTGCGTGCCATCACCACCGCGCTTGGAGGCGCTTTCGAGGGTGCCGGCTACGGCGAGGTGTTCACGCCTGCGCTCGAGTACGAGGAGGTGCTGCGCACCGGTGACGCCACCGCCGCGGGGGCGGGCTACCGGATGTTCGACGAGCAGGGCCAGGTGCTGGCCCTGCGCTCGGACATGACGATTCCGATAGCCCGGCTGGTGGCCACGCGCTTTCGCGGGGTCGAGGGGCCGCTGCGCCTGTCCTACGCCGGCCACGCCTATCGGGCCGTGGCGCATGGCTCCGGTCAGCAGCGCGAGTTCCTGCAGAACGGGATCGAGCTGATCGGCCCGGAGGGCGCCGAGGCGGAGGCGGAGGTGATTGCGCTCACCCTCGCCGCTCTGGACGAGGCCGGCCTGGCGCGCCATCGCGTGGGGCTCGGTGACGGTGCCCTGTACCGGACGCTGCTCGAGGGCCTCGACGTGCCCGAGGAGCGTCGCGGACCCCTGCTGGACTGCCTCTCACAGCGCGACCTCGTGACGCTGGGACGCCACGTGGACGAACTGGGCCTGCAGCCGGGGGCCCGCGACCTGCTCATGCGCGTGCCCGAGCTGCGGGGCGGGGTGAACGTGCTGGAGGTGGCCGATGGGCCGCTGGGCGGCCTGGCGCGCGAGGCGCTCGATGGCCTGCGCGCACTGATGCAGGCACTGTCTGAGCGCGGCGTGGCCGATCGGGTGATTCTCGACCTGGGCCTCGTGCTCGAGCTTTCGTACTACACGGGCGCGGTCTATGAGGTGTACGACCCGGCGGTGGGCTTCGCCCTCGGCGGCGGAGGGCGCTACGACGACCTAATCGGGCGTTTCGGCGATCCGCGGCCGGCGTGCGGGGTGGCGCTCGACGTCCAGCGCGTGCACATCGCCCAGGCGGCCGAGGAGCGCATGCGATGACAGGAAACGGCCCGAAGGATTCGGCAGCCATGCCAAATCCTTCCCGCCTCACGGTGGCCGTCCCGCGCGGAGCCCTGTTCGGCGACACCCTCGCCCTGCTGGACCGCCTCGGCGTGGACACCGCCGAGGTGCGCTCCAACGACCGCAAGCTGCTCTTCGAGGACGCCGGCATCGTGACGATGCGGCCCAGCGACGTGCCCACCTACGTGGAGCACGGCGCCGCCGACATCGGCATCACCGGCAAGGACGTGCTGCTCGAGGCGCCCGAGCGCGACGTGTACGAGCTCCTGGACCTGGGCTACGGGCGGTGCGAGATGGTGGTGGCCGCCCGCAGCGGCGACGACGCCCTTGGCGAGGCCCAGCGCCGCCTTGGCCGGGTTCGCGTGGGCACCAAGTACCCGCGCATCGCCGCACGGCACTTCGCCCAGACCGGCCGCCAGGCGGAGATCGTGGCGGTGAAGGGCTCGGTGGAGCTGGCGCCGCTCACCGGCCTGGTCGACGGCATCGTGGACCTGACCGCCACCGGGCGCACCCTGTCGGAGAACGGGCTGGAGGTGGTGGAGGAGATCGTGACCTGCACCGCGCGCCTGATCGCCAACCCGGTGGCCCACAAGCTCAAGGCCGACCGCATCGATGCGCTGGTGAGGCAGATCCGGGGGGAGGGGGCGTGAGGATCGTTCGCGAGCGGCAGGCGTCCCGGCGCGACGCCGACGACGCGGAGCCCGTCCGGGGGATCGTGGAGGAGGTGCGATCCGGTGGCGACGCCGCGGTGCTGCGCCTCACCGAGCGCTTTGACCGCGCCGAGTTGCGCCCCGATCAGCTGAGGGTGCCGCCGGCCGAGATCGAGGCAGCCGTCTCCTTTCTCGAGCCCGCGGTGCTCCAGGGGTTGCGCACCGCCATCCGCAACGTCCGAACGGTCGTGGACGCCCAGCTGCACGAAGCCGTCTCCGTGGTGCTCCCGGAGGGGCAGCGGGTGGACGTGATGGAGGTGCCGGTTGCACGTGCCGGCGTATACGTGCCCGGTGGTCGGGCCCCTTATCCGTCCACGCTGATCATGTGCGCGGTGACCGCCGCGGCGGCGGGAGTGGGCGAGGTCGTGGCATGTGCGCCTCCCGGCCCCCGGGGAGACGCTCATCCCGTGATTCTCGCCGCCTGCTCGCTCTGCGGAGTGAACGAGGTGTACCGCATGGGCGGCGCACAGGCGATCGCCGCTCTGGCCTACGGGACCGAGTCCGTGCGCGCGGTGGACGTGATCGCCGGACCGGGCAACGCCTACGTTCAGGAGGCCAAGCGGCAGGTGGTCGGACAGGTGGGAATCGACGGGATCGCCGGGCCCAGTGAGCTCGTGGTGGTGGCCAGCGTCGGGGCGGACCCCGAGCTGATCGCGCTGGACCTGCTGGCTCAGGCCGAGCACGGTGGCGACAGCCTCCTCGCGGTGATCTCAGATCATGCGGAACTGCTCGAAGCGGTGGTGGCCGAGGTGGAGGGCATGGCGCCATCCCGTTCCAGCGTGCCCGCGGACGCCCAGCTCGTGGTGCTGCACGCAGCGGACGTGCGCGAGGCGCTGCGCCTCGCCGAGGACTTCGCACCCGAGCACCTCGAGCTGGTGGGCGGTGAGGCGAGCGCGCTGGCTGACCGGGTGACCCGCGCAGGATGCGTGTTCGTGGGCAATGCCGCCGCCACAGCCTTCGGCGACTACGTCGCGGGCTCCAACCACGTCCTGCCCACGGGGGGCGCCGCCCGCTTCCAGTCGGCCCTGTCGGCGGCCACGTTCCAGCGCCGGATGGCGCGCGTATCGTTGCCCGAGGGCGCCGCAGCGCGCCTGGCCCCGGCCGGCGCCGCCCTCGCCCGAGCCGAGGGCTTTCCCGTCCACGCCGAGTCGATGGAGCGCCGCGCGTGAGCCGCACAGCAGAAGTCACACGCACAACGTCGGAGACCGACATCCGCCTGTCGCTGCACCTGGACGGCGACGGATCGGGCGAGCGCTCCACCGGAGTGGGGTTCTTCGACCACCTCCTGGACGCGCTGGCACGCCACGGGCACCTGGATCTCGACGTGGCGGTGGAGGGCGACCTCCAGACGGGCCCGCACCACACCGTGGAGGACACCGGCATCGCATTCGGGCGCGCGCTGGACGAGGCGCTGGGCGAGCGCACCGGCATCCGCCGCTACGGACACGCCGTGGTGCCGATGGACGAGGCCCGGGTCGCGTGCTCGCTGGACGTCTCCGGGCGCCCGTACGCGTCGCTGGAGGGCGTGCCCCTGCCCGCGGAGGCGATCGCCGACTTCGATTCCGATCTCCTGGAGGAGTTCCTGCGCGCGGTTTCCAGCACGGCCAGGCTCACGGTGCACGTGAGCATCGAGCGCGGGGCAAACACCCACCACATGGTCGAGGCGGCCTTCAAGGCGTTCGCCCGCGCGCTGCGCGAAGCCGCGTCGATCGACCCCGACGAGAGCGGCGTGCCGTCCACGAAGGGGCTCCTTTGACCACCGTGGCGATCCTCGACTACGGCATGGGCAACCTGCGCTCGGCCGAGAAGGCCTTCGAGCATGTGGGCGTGCGGGCGGAGGTCACCTCCGATCACGACCGGGTGCGCCGGGCCGGCGGCGTGGTGCTGCCCGGAGTGGGTGCGTTCCCGAAGGCGATGGCACGGATCCGCGAGCTGGAGCTGGGGCCGCTGCTGCACGAGCGCCGCGCGGCCGGGGTGCCGTTGCTTGGCCTGTGCCTCGGGATGCAGCTGCTCTTCGAGAGCTCCACCGAGCTCGGCGGCGCCGAGGGCATAGGACTGCTGGAGGGCGTCGTCGACCGGCTGGACGCTCCTGGGCTGAAGGTGCCTCACATCGGGTGGAACCCTGTGTCCTGGCGCCACGGTGGGTCGGACCTCGCCGCGAACCTGCCCGACCCGTGCGCCTTCTACCACGTGCACTCGTTCGTGCCCCGGCCCGCACACGAGCACGACATCGCGGGCACCGCGTCCTACGGGAGCGAGTTCGCGAGCGTGGTGGCCCGGCCACCCGTTTACGGCACGCAGTTCCACCCGGAGAAGTCGGGGCCCGATGGGCTGCGCCTGCTCGGGAACTTCGCGGCCGTGTGTGCCCGCGTGGCAGCATGATTCTGCTGCCCGCGGTGGACATCCGTGACGGCCGGGCGGTACGACTGCGCCAGGGCCGGTTCGAGGACGAGACCGTCTACGCCGACGCGCCGCTGGAGGCCGCGCGCGCCTTCGTGGATGCTGGTGCCCGCTGGCTGCACGTGGTGGACCTCGACGGCGCCCGCGATGGCGCCCCCGCGAACCTGAAGCACCTGGAGCGGATCGCCGCCGAGCTGGGCGTGCCTGTGCAATTCGGCGGCGGACTGCGCTCCTCGGAGTCGATCCGCGCCGCCCTGGAGGCGGGCGCGCGGCGCGTACTCGTGGGCACCGCCGCGATCGCCGACCCCGACCTGCTGGCAGCTGCGCTGGATGAGTGGGGCGAGCGCGTGGCCGTGGCGGTGGATGTGCGCGGCGGCCGCGTGTCGGTGGCGGGCTGGACGGAGGAGACCGAGGTGACCGCAGAGCAGCTGATCGAACGCCTGCAGGAACGCGGCGCCGAGCGGTTCGTCCACACCAACGCCGACCGCGACGGGATGCTCGAGGGAGTGGACCTCGACGAGCTCCGGCGGATCGCCGCGGTGGTGCGCGAGCCTGGGCGGTTCACGATCTCCGGCGGCGTGGGCTCGTTGGAGGATCTGCGTGCGCTTCGCGACGCGCGCCTGCCTACCCTCGAAGGGGTGATTTCCGGGAAGGCGCTGTACGAGCATCGCTTCACCGTCGAGGAGGCCCTGCGCACCCTGGAGGGGGAGGCGGCCTGATGGTGCTCAAGCGCGTGATCCCCTGCCTCGACGTGGACAAGGGCCGCGTGGTCAAGGGCATCGAGTTCGTGGACATCCGCGACGCCGGGGACCCCGTGGAACTGGCCGCGCGCTACCAGGACGAGGGCGCGGACGAGATCGTCTTCCTCGACATCACGGCCTCCCACGAGCGGCGGAAGAACGTGGCCGAGCTGGCACGCCGGTGCGCCGACGAGGTGTTCATCCCGTTCACCATCGGCGGCGGCATCCGCTCCGTTGAGGACGCCCAAGCCGTACTGGACGCGGGGTCGGACAAGGTGTCGGTGAACTCGGCGGGGGTGGATCGCCCGGAGCTGATCGGCGAGCTGGCGGAGGTCTTCGGCGCCCAGTGCGTGGTGCTGGCCATCGACGCTCGCAAGCGCGCCTCGGGCGACGGGTACGAGGTGGTGGTGCACGGTGGGCGCTGCGAGACCGGCCGCGAGGCCGTGGGGTGGGCGCGCGAGGGCGCGGAGCGGGGGGCGGGGGAGATCCTGCTCACGAGCATGGACCGCGACGGCACCGAGGACGGGTACGAGTTGGACCTCACCCGCCTGGTGGCCGACGCTGTGGACGTGCCGGTGATCGCCTCGGGCGGCGCCGGCACGCTCGATCACCTGGTCGAGGCGGTGGACCGTGGCGGAGCCGACGCCGTGCTCTGCGCATCGATCTTCCACTACGGGCAGTACACGGTGGCTCAGGCCAAGGAGCGGATGGCCGCCGCCGGCATCGCCGTGCGCTGAGTGCGCAGCACCCGGGCAAGCGTCCTGCCTGGGGGGTCCCCTGCGCCCACAAGTCAGGACAGTACGCCCGGGAAGCCCGAACACGCGGCGACCAGCGGTCGCCGCTGTTGCCGCAACAATGCAGCGGTGACCTCGTCGCCCACCACGGACCTTGCGGACCGCGTGGCCGCCCTGCCCGCCATGGATCGCCTCCTACCGGCCCTGGCCGGGCTGCCGCCCACCTATCTCGTGGGCGGAGCGGTGCGCGACCTGATCGTGGGGCAGGACTCCGTGGACCTCGATCTGACCGTGGAGGGCGACGGAGTGGCCGCGGCCCGCGAGCTTGCGCAGCGCCTGGGCGGCGAGGCGTCCGAGCACGAGCGCTTCGGCACCGCCACGGTCCGCGCTGGCGACCTGATCGTGGATCTCGCCACCGCGCGACGCGAGTCCTACGCCCACCCGGGCGCCCTTCCGGATGTGGAGGCCGCCTCGCTGGAAGAGGACCTGGCGAGGCGCGACTTCACGGTGAACGCGATGGCGATCGCCCTGTCGGAGCCGGGGCGGGGCGAGTTGCGCGACCCGCTCGGGGGCTTTGCCGACCTCGCCGTAGCACGCATCCGTGTCCTGCACGACCGCAGCTTCATCGATGACCCCACGCGCCTGCTCCGCGCCCTGCGATACGAGGCGCGGCTGGGCTTCGGGCTCGAGCAAGACACAGAGCGTCTGGTGCGCGAGGCCGTGGCGGCGGGCGCGCTGTCCACGGTGTCGGGCCCTCGCGTGCGTGACGAGCTGATGGATCTGCTGGGCGAGCCGGCCGCGCCGGTGGCCGTGGGCCGGATGCGCGACCTCGGCGTGGCCGCGGCGCTGCACCCCCAGCTGCGCGCCGACCCGGAGCTGGTGGCGTCCGCACTGCTCAATGCAGGCGAGACGGGCGCGGATGGTGCCCTCACTGCGCTTGCCGCCCTGGTCAGCACCGATCCGGTGTCGCTCGGGCCCTTCGTGTCCGATCTGGGGCTCACCGCCCAGGCGCGCGACGCCGTGCTTCGCGCGGCAAGCGCCGCTCCCTCGCTTCCCGCCGCTCTCCGGGACGGGCCGCGCCCCTCCGAGGTGCACGCGCTGCTGGCCGCCGAGTCCCCCGAGACCCTCGCGCTCGCGCTGGCGCTGGGTGCGCCCGCGGGCGTCATTCAGCGCTTCACCGCCTCCCTGCGCGACATGCGCCTGGAGATCGGCGGACAGGACCTGGTGGACGCCGGCCTGCCGCCCTCCGAGGCGATCGGCAGGGCGCTGGAGGAGACGTTGCGCCGCAAGCTCGACGGCGAGGTGGCGGGCCGCGAGGAGGAGCTGCGCACCGCCCTGGAGCTCGCCCAGGGCCTCTCGTGAGCGAGATGTCCTACGACCTCGGCCTGCCGGGCGCGCGGGTGGCGTTCTCCACCCGCAACGGAGGCGTGAGCGAAGCCCCGTACGACTCCCTCAACCTGGGCGTGCTCACCGACGACCCGGAGGAGCGCGTGCTGGAGAACCGCCGCCGCCTGGCCGCTCGGGCGGAACTCGATCCCGCGCGAGTGGCGATGGGCTGGCAGGTGCACGGCACCGACATCGCCGGGTGGGACCGGGCGCCGGCCGCCGGCCGGGATGGCTTCGCCTCGCCGGGTGCGCAGCTGTCGAGGGTGGACGGCCACACCACCACCGAGCACCAGCTCGGCCTGCTGGTGCTCGTGGCCGACTGCCTGCCCGTGGCGCTGGCCGGAGGCGGGCGCGTGGCCATGCTGCACTGCGGCTGGCGTCCCCTGGCCGGCGGCATGATCGAGAAGGCGCTCGAGCACTTCGACGCGCCACCCGCGGCCGCCGTCGGGCCCGGCATCGGCCACTGCTGTTACGAGGTGGGGCCGGAGGTCCTCAAGGCATTCTCAGACCTCGATGGCGTGGCCCACGGCCGCATGCTCGACCTGCGCGCCGTGGCGGAGCGCAAGCTCCGCGCGGGCGGCGTCACGCAGATCGAGCACGTGGAGGAGTGCACGTCCTGCCGTGAGGACCTCTTCTTCTCCCATCGCCGCGACGAGGGCGTGACCGGCCGCCAAGGCGGCGTGGCCTGGCTCACCGGATGACCCGCCAGTTCACCGGTCTCGAGGCCGCGCACGTGAGGGACAACCTCGAGCGGGTGCGGGAGCGCATCGCTGCGTCAGGGCGCGAACCGTCCGAAGTGGAGGTGTGCGCGGCCGTGAAGTACGTGGCGGCCGAAGAGCTGTCGGTGCTGGCGGAGGCCGGCATCGAGATCGTGGGGGAGAGCCGGGCACAGGAGCTGCTCGCCAAGAGCGAAGCCCACCTTGGCCTGTTCGAGTGGGACTTCATCGGCGCGCTGCAGAGCCGCAAGGTCAAGGACATCGCGCCCGTCACGCGCCTGATCCACTCGCTGGCATCGGACTCCGCGCTCAAGCAGCTGGCGAGCCACCCCGCCCGCGAGGTGCTCGTGCAGGTGAACGTGGCCGGGGAGGAGGGCAAGGGCGGCATCGCCCCGGGCGAGCTCGGCGACTTCTTGGAGCGATGCCCGGTGCCGGTGGGTGGGCTGATGACCATGCCGCCGTTCGCCGAGCGAGCGGAGGACAGCCGCCCGCACTTCGCGCGGCTCGCCGAGCTTGCCGCCGAGCACGGACTGTCGCGCCTCTCGATGGGCACCACCCAGGACTTCGAGGTGGCCGTGCAGGAGGGCGCGACGATCGTGCGGATCGGGTCGGCGCTCTACGAATAGGCCGCGAGGAAGTTTGCGATCACCCGCGACAGCTGGGCTCCCCGCCATGCCAGCGGCGACTCGCCCTCGGCCTCCACCACCAGCTTCGCCCGCGGCAGTCTCCGCTCGTACTCCTCGGCCACGCTGAGCGGGTGGCCCGGGTCGGTCTCGTCGCGGCTGCCCACCACGAGCACGGGGATGTCGAGGTGGTCCAGGCCGTCGAGGCCGTCGAAGGCCGCAGATCGAGGGACCACGCGCAGGGCGTCGGCCACCGCCTGCGGATGCTCGTGGCGCTCCAGGCGCTGGCGGACCGCGCGCCGGGCCACGTCGCGGTACTTGTCAGGTAGGCGGTTCACCCCGGAGAGCTCCACGAAGGCGTCGAGGTCCGCCTCGGCCATCGCGCCTGCGAGGGCTTCCCATTCCTCGAGGTCCGCCGGGTCGGTGCGCGGCGCCCCGTCGTAGGCGGGGGTGATCTGCACCAGGGCGGACACGCGCTCCGGCTCCTCGAGGGCCACAGCGAGTGCGGTGGCGGCGCCCATCGAGCTGCCTGCCAGGACCGGCCGCTGCAGGTCCAGTTCGTCGAGCACGCCGCGAAGGTCGGCCACGAGGTCGCTGTACTCGTAGGCGGTGGGATCGGGGGCGGGTGGAGACTCCCCGTGGCCGCGGGCGTCGTAAGAGATGAGTCGGTAACCGTCGCGCGAGAGGAGGCGAGATCCCTGGAGCACGTAGCGGCGCGTGGCGGTCAGGCCGTGCAGGAGCATCAGTGGTGCTCCCGTGCCCTCTTCCTCGCGGCTCAGTTGCACGGCGCCTCCGTATGGGCTTTTGCAGGGGTGTTGCGGGGCATCTTCACTCGGTAACGTTCCACAAGGGATTCCAGTCTGCGTCCCGAAACTGCACTTCGATGCCCATCAGCGACACATGGCACCGCGCTCTCGTCTACTTCGGCCTGGCCGAGGATCACGACCCGCGGTACGAATCCGTCCCTGACGACGAGCCAGAGCCCGAGGCCGAACTGGAGGATCGCTACCGCGAGCGCCCCAACGTTCGCCGGCTCCAGCGACGCCGCCGGGACGAGTTCGACGACATCTTCGCCGACGACTCGCCGCGGGAGGCGGGACGCGAGACGCGCGTGCTGCGCCCGGTGGCCTCCGGCACCTCTGGCAACGGCTCGAGCAACGGCGGCGACCTCCAGGTGCATCTCGTGGTGCCCCGCAGCTTCAACGACGCCCAGCAGATCGCCGATCAGTACAAGGACCAGATCCCTGTGATCCTGAACCTTCAGCAAACCGATGCCGACCTGTCCAAGCGCCTGATCGACTTCGCCTCGGGGCTCACCTACGCCCTGGACGGCGGGATGCAGCGAATCGCCGACAAGGTGTTCCTGCTCACGCCTCGCAACGTGGAGGTGTCGGCGGAGGAGCGGGCTCGGTTGATCGAGAAGGGCTTCTTCAACCAGTCCTGAAGCCGTCGCGCCGCTCTGAATAAGGTTGCGGCCATGGAGTTGGGCTTCATAGGCGCAGGGAGCATGGCTTCCGCCTTGGCGCGGGGCCTCGGTGAGCCCGTACTCGTGTACGACCCCGAGGCCCAGCGCGCCGAGCGGCTGGCAAACGACGTCGGCGGTCGGGTTGCGGCTTCCAACGCCGGGCTGGCCGATGCCGCGGACGTCGTGGTGCTCTGCCACAAGCCCCCGGCGCTGGAGCAGGTGGCCGCGGAGGTAGACGGCAAAGCGCGCGTCATCGTGTCGATCATGGGCGCCACCCCCACAGAGGCGATCGAGGCCGCCTATCCCGGCGTGCCCGTGTACCGCTTCATCCCCAACCTGCCGGCCGAAGTGGGCCGGGGCGTGCTCTGTTACGCGCCCGGGTCGCTTGCCGCGAACGGCCCCGAGCAGGAGATCCTCACGCTGTTCGGCCGCGCGGGCACCGTGATTGCGCTCGACGAGCCACTGCTCGAGCCGGCGATGGCCCTGATGAGCTGCGGGCCCGCGTTCCTGGCGCTGGTGGCGGAGGCGATGGCCGAGGCCGGCGCCCGCCACGGGCTGGAACCGCAGCAGGCGATGAGGCTGGTGGTGGAGACGATGGCCGGGACGGCCGCCTACCTGGATGCCAACGGCCTCGAGCCGGGCGAGATGCGCGCGCGGGTGGCCACGCCCGGGGGCATGACCGAGAGGGGCCTCGCCGTGCTGGAGGAGTCCGGCCTGCGCGACTCCTTCGACAGAGCGATCGACCTGATCGTGGAGGCCGCCGTCCGATGACCCTGCTGGCTGCCATCGACCGCGGCGACGTGGCCGATTACGTGGACACCCTGGTGCTGGTCTACGTCGTGCTGATCTTCATCCAGATCATCGTGAGCTTCATCCCCCGGATGCCCTACAACCGCTTTCTTAGCGCGTTCCTGACGTTCGTGGCCGACGTCGTGAACCCCTACCTGAACATCTTCCGCCGCTTCCTCCCGCCGGTGCGCCTCGGTCCCGGTGCGCTGGATCTCAGTCCGATGGTCGGCACCTTCGTGCTGCTGATCGTGGGCGGGATCGTGAGCGGCCTGATCCGCGGCGGCTGACGAGAAGTGAGCCGGGCGGCCGCTTGGGGGCGGGCGGTGGCCACGCTCGCCGTGGTGCTGGTGGTCGACCAGGCCACCAAGGCGCTGGCGGTGGCGCGAATCGACCGGGGCGATGCGGTCAACGTCTTCTTTGGGCTCGACATCACCAACACCCGCAACCGCGGCGTGGCCTTCGGGGCCCTGGAGGGCAGCGCCACGATCGTAGGGGTGCTCATCGCCGCCGCCCTGGTGCTGCTGGTGGGCTACTTCGCCTACAGCGCGGCGCGCCCGATGCTGTGGCTGCCGGTGGGGATGCTGCTCGGCGGCGCCATCGGGAACCTGGTCGATCGCGCGCGTGAGGGTGCGGTGATCGACTTCATCGATCCCAGTTTCTGGCCTGCGTTCAACCTGGCGGACGCCTCGATCGTAATCGGGGTGTTCGCGCTGCTGTACGTGGTGGAGGGCAAGCGGGAGTGAGCCTTGAGATGGGCGACGCCGAGGCCGGGATGCGCCTCGACGCGGCGCTTGCGGCCCGCGGAGCGGCGGCCACGCGCTCAGAGGCCCAGCGCCTGATCGACCGCGGACTGGTCACCGTGGACGGACACGCGCGTCCGAAGTCCTACCGCGTGGCGGGCGGAGAGCTGGTGGAGGTGTCGTCCCAGCCCGTGCCGGCTCCGGCGGAAGAGGTGGAGGTGCCGTTCGAGGTGGTCTGGGAGGACGAGCACCTGCTGGTGGTGGACAAGCCGGCCGGCGTGGTGGTGCACCCGGGGGCCGGTCGCCGCCATGGGACGCTGGCCCAGGCGCTGGCAGGCCGCGCCGCCGGTGGCCCGGACCCCGAGCGCGCGGGCATCGTGCACCGCCTGGACCGCGACACCTCGGGGCTGCTGGTGGTGGCCAAGTCCGAGGCGGCGCACAAGGCCCTCCAGCAGCAGATCCGCGCCCGCGAGGTGCAGCGCCAGTACCTGGCGCTCGTGGAGGGCAGGCTCGACGCGCGCCGCGGGACCATCGACGCTCCCCTTGGCCGGGATCGCGACCGGCGCACCGCGATGTCCACCCGCACCGACCGCGCGCGGGCGGCCGTGACGCACTTCGAGGTGATCGAGGAGCTCCCTCGAACGGCTCTCCTGGAGGTGAGGCTCGAAACCGGGCGCACCCACCAGATACGCGCGCACCTGGCCGCCGTGGGGCACCCGGTCTGCGGCGACAGTCGATACGGAGGAGCCGCGAGCGGGCGCCGGCTTGGGCTGGCGCGCCAGTTCCTTCACAGCGCTCAACTCATGTTTGATCACCCAGTCACGCGGGAACGCCTTCTGTGCGAGTCCAAACCACCCGCCGAGCTCGCTCGATCACTCGACGAGGCCCGGCGGGAGCCAGTCTCCGGAGGGCCAGACGGAGGCTGACATTCGGGGCGAGGCGGTCTTAGGACCGCCTCGTTTCGTTCTGGACTTGGTTCCCAACCGCCCCTGAGTGCACACGGGGCGGCCTTTCGGCCGCCCCGCGCTGCATACAGGTGCGGGCCGGACCACCGGAGGTAGGGGAAGGGAGACCGGCCCGCACCTCCCACAACGACCCGGTGCCGACAACCTTGCGTTCTTTATACTTGTTGGCTCAGATCCCCTGCCGGGGTCGCGTGGCCCTGCCCGGGCGAGCTCTATCGCTCGGGTCCCCATGTAGTCCGGAGGAGGGCAATCGATGCGACACATAAGGGAGTAACAGTTGGCTCAGGTAACCCTCAGAGAGCTGCTGGAGGCCGGGGTGCATTTCGGCCACCAGACGCGCCGCTGGAACCCGAAGATGCGCAGGTTCATCTTCGGTGAGCGAAGCGGCATCCACATCATCGACCTCCAGAAGACCGAGCGCCTGCTCGG
>Ga0136620_10001078_pt1 | contig 12782 bp, 13 predicted proteins | sample AntDrymUQ4162106_2_FD_104806 | JGI IMG/M metagenome (GOLD analysis project Ga0136620, IMG submission 104806) | Polar desert sand microbial communities from Dry Valleys, Antarctica - metaG UQ416 (21.06) | ecosystem: Environmental > Terrestrial > Soil > Desert | place: Antarctica: Dry Valley... | reverse complement strand
CCGGCATCATCACCGACACCTCCCACGGCAAGGCCCGCATCATCGACATCACGCCCGGGCGCATCAGCAGTGCGCTGGCCGAGGGCCACGTCGTCATCGTCGCCGGCTTCCAGGGCGTCAGCCGCGACAGCAAGGACGTCACAACGCTTGGGCGTGGTGGCAGCGACACGACCGCTGTGGCGCTGGCCGGCGCCCTCGGCGCCTCGGTCTGCGAGATCTACACCGACGTCGACGGCGTCTACACCGCCGACCCCCGGATCGTCAGCACCGCGCGCAAGCTGCAGCGGGTGTCCCACGAGGAGATGCTGGAGCTGGCGGCCTGCGGCGCCAAGGTCCTGCAGGTGCGCTCGGTCGAGTACGCCCGCAACCACCACGTGGCCGTGCACGTGCGCAGCTCGTTCTCCTACGGCGAGGGGACCTGGGTGCAGGACGAATCGGAGGCGAACATGGAGCAGGCCGTCATCTCGGGCGTCGCCCACGACACCGGTGAGGGCAAGCTCGTCATCCGCCGGGTGCCCGACAAGCCCGGCGTGGCCGCGCGGATCTTCACCGCGCTGGCCGAGGCCAACATCAACATTGACATGATCGTGCAGAACGTGTCGGAGGACGGCACGACCGACATCTCCTGCACCGTCCCCCTGGCCGACGGTCCGCGAGCGGACCTGCTGCTGACCGCCCTGCTGCCCGAGATCGGGGCAGAGGGGATCTTGTTCGATAGCGACGTGGCGAAGGTGTCGCTGGTCGGGGCCGGCATGAAGACCCACCCGGGCGTCGCGGCGGCGATGTTCTCCGCGCTGTCGGACGCCGGGGTGAACATCGAGATGATCTCGACTTCTACCATCCGCATCTCGGTGGTCGTGCGCGCCGCCGAGGTCTCCACGGCGGTGCAAGCGGTGCACGACCGGTTCAATTTGGGTGGCGAAGTTGAAACGTAATGACCCGCATCGTCGGAACGCCATGATCCCCAGAGCGGCGGCGCCATGACCCGCACCGTGGCGGTGGTAGGTGCGACGGGGGCCGTCGGGCAGGACCTGCGCCGGCTGCTGGCAACGCGCGACTTTCCCTGCGACGAGGTGGTGTTCGTCGCCACCCGTCGCTCGGCCGGCAGGGTGCTGCGCTTCCGGGATCGCGACGTGACGGTGCGCGCCATCGACGACGCGGGACTGTTCAAGGGGGTGGACCTGGCGCTGTTCTCGGCGGGGGGAGGCACGTCTCTCGAGCAAGCCCCGCTGGCTGTCGCCGCGGGGGCCTTGGTGGTCGACAACTCCTCGGCCTGGCGGATGGATCCCGACGTCCCGCTGGTCGTCACCGAGGTCAACGGGCAGGTGTTGGATCCGCGGCCCGCCAAGGGCATCGTCGCCAACCCGAACTGCACCACGATGGTGGCAGTGCTGCCGCTCAAGGCGCTGCACGACGCCTTCGGGCTCAGCGGCTTCGTCGCGACCAGTTTCCAGGCGGCCGGCGGCGCCGGGCAGAAGGGCATCGACGAGCTGGCGGCGCAGATCCCGGTGCTGGCCGAACAGTCCGAGTTGCTGCGCCACGACGGGGCGGCGGCGGCCAAGCTGGTCGACTACAGCGTGCATGCCCGCACCCTGGCGTTCAACGTGGTGCCGTGGCTGGGTGCCGAGGCCGACGCCGGCTACAGCGACGAGGAGATGAAGCTGCGCAACGAGTCGCGGCGCATCCTCGATCTACCGCAGCTGGAGGTGGCACCCACCTGTGTCCGCGTGCCGGTGATGGTCGGCCACGCCGTGGCCGTGCGGGCGACCTTCGAGCGCGAGGTCGACCTCGGCGAGGCGCTGCGCCGTCTCGACGCGTTTCCGGGCCTGGTGGTCGACGACCTGCCGACGCCGCTGGAGTGGGCGGGCCGCGACGAGGTGGCCGTCGGTCGGGTCCGGCGCGATCTGTTCGATCCCCGAGCCCTGAACTTCTTCGTCGTCGGCGACAACCTGCTCAAGGGTGCGGCGCTGAACACCATCCAGATCGCCGAGGAACTGGTGGCGCGCGGCCACGTGTAGCTGGCCGTGGAGCGAAGCGATCGCGCACAGATCAGCGCTCAATGAAGCGGTGGCACACCTGTTACAGCTCGCGAACGGGCCAGGCGTGGTAGGCGATGAGCGCCGTGCTGCGCGGCCCCCCGGCACCCGCTTCGGTGAACGGCTTTCCGGCGGCATCCAGGCCGAACTGGTACATGGTGGCACCGCTGCTGTGGCTCACCGCGGCGTTCCAACCGCTGCTGACGGCGTTGGGGGAAACCGTCAGGGACACACTGGGGCCTGCCGAACCGAGGCCACCGCCGACGTACACGTGCCATCCCGACCGCAGGCTGCCGGTGGACTGCTTCATCACGCCAGCCGACAAGGCCACGCCGCGCAGCCCGTAGGTCAGGTTGACGTCGAGGTAACCGCCGTCGAAGAAGGCGCGACCCGACACGTCTGGGAATGCACTCATCACGCCCGCCCATGCCCGCGCTACCTCGGGCTCAATCCCAAGGAACCGTCGGTGCGGTCGCCCGACACCGCCGGGCCGATGCCCTCGGCGGCGGGGAGGCTGTGCGTGCCGCGCATCCGCAGGGCTACGGGGCCGGCGGGTCCACCCTGCTGGATCACGATGTCCAGCGGGCTGTCGGGCCAGCGGCAGCACACCGCGCCGGCCTCCTCGGTGATCGTCGCCCCCAGCAAAGTCCACAGCGCTCTCGCTCGGTCGAGGTCGGGATGGCGCAGGGTCGGGCCGAGTAGCTCGGCGGCTCGGGGCGCGGGCGGTTCGGGGATGTGGCCGATGCTGGCGGCCCACTCGTGGTCGGTGTGCCCGGACCAAGCCACCTGCACGACCAGTCCGCCGACCTGTGAGGGGCGCAGGAAGCCCTCGCGCCACACGTCGCCGCCAAGGTCGACGTCGACGACATCGAGGCCACCGGCGCGCACCACCTCTAGCGCCGGGCCCAAATCAGGCACCTTGAAGGTGACGTGGTGCACGACGGAACCGAAGCGTCGCAGGAACCGGCGCACAAAGTTGTCCGGATCCGTGGAGGTCGGCCGCAGCAGCTCTAGCTTCGCGCCGTTGGCAAATTGCAGCTGGCGGCTGGCGAAGACCGCGTTGTCGCCCCAGGCGACGATGCCGCCGCCCAACTCGTCGCGCCAACGACGCTGGGCGGTCTCCCAGTCGGGCACGGCGACGGCCACGTGATCCAGCTGGGCTGTCAAGCCATCGCTCATGATGGCGCCGGGCACTGGCAGACGGCCGCGCCGCAGCGTGGGCAGCCGTCGGCGTAGCGGGCGGCCGCCTGCTGCAGGTCGACCCCCGACTGTGCGGCCAGCGAGGCCAGCCACGCGAGCACGTCGGCGAACTCGCGCTGACGGTCTGCGTCAGAGCCGCGGAACAGCGCGCGCGCCAACTCGCCGCACTCCTCGGTGAACCACACGAAGGTGCGAGCGAGCCCATGCTGGCGGTCCCGCTCGCCGTACAGCTGCTCCATGCGGGCCTGGAAGTCGGCGATCTCCACGGGTCCGCGCCTTCTGTCAACCAACCGCTGGCCTGTCATGCAAGCAGCGAAGCGGTAGTGACCGTTGCTGTGGTTGGTCAGTCGGGATGCCGGGATTCGAACCCGGGGCCTCCACGTCCCGAACGTGGCGCGCTAACCAAGCTGCGCTACATCCCGGTGTTACGGCGCCCAGCCTAACCCGCTGGCGGATGGCCCTCAAAGGCGTCGTGGCGGGCGACCAGGTCCAACAGCGTCGCCTCGGGCCGGCAGCCAAGGCGCACCGGCGCGAACTTGGAGTTCCCCAGGCCCGCGGACACGTGCAGCCACAGGTCGGCGCCCTGGCGTGACAAGCCACGCGATTGGCGCAGCGGCAGATCGCAGTTGTTCACCAGCGCGCCCAGCAGCGGGATCCGCACCTGCCCGCCGTGCGTGTGGCCGGAAAGGACCAGGTCGAAGCCGTTGCGGTCGAAGACGTCCAGCGGCGCTCGGTACGGCGCATGGACCAGGCCAAGGCGTAGCGCCACGTCGTCGGTCGGCGCCGACCAGTCGATCAGGTCCGGCCGGGCGTGGCCGATATGCGGGTCGCCCAACCCCGCCACATCGAGCAGCCCTGCGGGGGTGGACACGGCCGTGCGGCGGTTGTGCACCACCTGGTAGCCCGCCTCGGACAAGCCGGCGGTCAAGCGCACGGTGTCCAAAGGCATGCCGTAGTGGCGACGGCCAGGGGCGAGGAAGTACTCGAACGGGTTCTTGGCCGTCGACCCCCAGTAATCATGGGCGCCAAGCACGGCGATACCGACCCGGTCGCGGGCCACAGCGGCCAGTGCGTCGACCACGTCGTCGATCGCGGCGTCCTCCTCGAGAAGGTCGCCGCTGACTGCGACCACGTCCGGGGCGGTGTCGGCGCATGCTCGGACGAACGCGAGCAGGTGCGCCTGGCCGGGGATGTGGTGCAGGTCGGACAGGTGCAGGACACGCAGCGGTCGGCTGGCGCCGGGGCGCAGCACCGGGACGGCGGCGTGGCGCAGGGCATACCAGCGGCGCTCAATCAGGGTGGACCAGCCGAGGGTGGCCAGTCCGGTGGCGACCGCGGCGGCGCGCCAACCAAGGACGCCGGTCGGCGTCGGACTCAACGGCGCCGCCGCGGCGGCGTGGCAGGACGCGTGGGCGTGGCGACCCGCTTGGCCACCAGCAGGCGGATGCTGCCGCCGAGCTGCGCCTGCCGTCCGGCGGCGGGCTGCTGCCCGATGACGATGCCGGGTCGAATCCGGCTGGGGGTCATCTGCACGGTCGGTCGGAAGCCGACCGCGCCGGCCAGCCGGCGGGCATCGACGACGTGGCGACCGACCAGGCTGGGCACGGGCCCTTTGGGCAACGGGGGCGGCTCGGGGAAGTCCTTGGCAGCCAGATCCAGGGTGGACACCGCCCGGTTCATGAACCGCGACCAGATCATCGTGGGCAGGCAGCCTCCCGTCACCGCGCCACCGCAGCGGGCGTCGGTCAGGGCATTGGTTCCCTCTGGGTCGCCTACCCAGGTCGACACCGACAGCTGCGGCAGGTAGCCGGAGAACCAGGCGTTGCCGTAGTTCTGGGTCGTGCCGGTCTTCCCGGCGGCGGGACGGTCCAGGTCGACGTTGGCTGACGCGGTGCCGTTCTCGATTGGCCCTCGGAGCATGTCGGTGGCGCGCGCGGCGATCCCGGCCTCGACGGCCCTGGCGCAGCGCGGGCGCTCCCGCAGCAGGGTGCGACCGTGGCGGTCGCGGATCTCGCTGATGGCGTATGGCGTGCAGTGCACGCCACCGTTGGCCAGGGTGCCCATCCCCGAAGCCATGTCCAGCCCGAAGACCTCGTTGGTGCCCAGCACCGTGGAGCAGTAGGGCGTCAGCTTGGCGGTGACGCCCATGCGCTGGGCGACCTCCACCAGCTTGCGGGGCCCGGTGAGGTCGAGCAGGTGCGAGAAGTAGGTGTTGGACGACACCGCGGTGGCGTCGTACATGTCCAGCACGCCTTGGCTGGCGTCGGCGTAGTTGCCCGGCTCGTAGCCACGGCAGCCAGGGCGCCGGAACTTGTAGCTGGCGCCTGCGTTGTAGGTCAGGGTCGGGCTGAGACCGGATTCCAGGGCCGCCACGAGCTGGAATGGCTTGAAGGCCGAGCCGGGCTGACGGCCGACCGGCGAGCCCAGTCCAGGCACGGCCGGGGTCACCTGCGTCTCATCCTTGCCCTTGCCGAAGCGCTTCGGTCCCACACCGATCGCCAGGATCTCCCCGCTGCGCGGGTCAACCGCCGTGACGGCCGACTGCGCGCCACCGCGGCTTGGTAGCACCGCGTCGATCGAGCGCACGGCGTCGCGTTGCAGCTCGGGGTCCAGGGTGGTGTAGATGCGCAGGCCGCCGCGCAGCACGGCTTCCTCCCGGGCCTTGGTCCCGGGTCCCAGGACCGTGGAGTTGCGCAGCAGGTGGCGGACGTAGGCCACGAAGAACGAGTCGCCGCGCTTCAGGGGTCCGTGCAGCCGCAAGCGCAGCGGTTTGGCCGTGAGGCGCTCCGCCTTGCGCACGCCGAGGAAGCCCTGCTCGGCCATCTGGCGAAGGACGATGTTGCGCCGGATTCGAGCGGCCCTTGGATGGTCCACGGGGTCGTTGCCGGCCGGCGTGCGGATAATGCCGGCGAGGACGGCGGCCTGCGGCACGGTCAGTTCGGAGACCCCGCGATCGAAGTAGTACTTGGCGGCGGTGCCGATCCCGTAGACGCCATGCCCGAAGTAGGCGATGTTGAGGTACTCGCCGAGGATGTCACGCTTGGTCAGCCGGCGTTCGAGCTGGGTGGCGAGCACCGCCTCGCGCAGCTTGCGCCGCACGGTCTGGGAGCGGTCGCGCAGCACGACGTTCTGGACCAGCTGCTGGGTAATGGTCGAAGCGCCGGAGCGGATCTCTCCGGCCTCGGCGTTGCCCATTGCGGCGCGTGCGACCGCTCGCCAATCGACCCCGCGATGGCGGAAGAACTCCGAGTCCTCGGTGGCCAGCACCGCCTGCTGGACGTGCTCGGGGACCCGCCGCAGCGGCACCATCCGGCGGTTTTCCAAGCCGTGCAACACCGCCAGCACCGAGCCGTCGCGGGCGTAGATGACGGAGCGCTCGGACGGGTCGCCGAGTTCCGCGGGCAGCGGATCGAAGTTGAAGACCTGCTCGTCGACGGCGTTGACAGCGGTCGACGCGACGCTGACCGTCGGGGCCAGGCTGGCTGCCAGCAGCACCGCCGCGCCGATCATCACGGCCACCAGCCCCACCACGCGCAGCAGCAACCGGCCCCAGGCGGCGGGGCTGCCGAGGCGCTCGGCTAAGGCATCGAGGCGGGTGGGCTGCATGCAGGCACGCTGTCGTCAGCGCGACGCCAAAGAGCGTCGCGTCATGACTCGATGATAACTAGCTGTACAGGTGCTGGCCGATGGCCGTCAGTCCGGGCAGGTCGTAGACGTCGGTGGCCATCAACGGCACCTGCACCAGGGCGCGAGGATCGATGCCGTGCAGCGCGGCGGCGATCGCGTGGCGCTCGCGCTGCGCCACCTCGACGCGGCCGGCGTGCAGTCGCAGCAAGGCGGCGGCCGCACGGCTCTCGGGGCCGTCCTGCTCCAAGGTCGCGGCGGCGGCCCTCGCGGCCTGTGGCGTGACCGGAGCCAGGCCTGCCGGCGGCGGTGGGGTGACCCGGTTGACCACCAGCCCGGCGGTCGGCATGCCGTCGGACTCCAGGCGCTGCAGGAAGAAGCGAGCCTCTCGCAGCGCCGGCACCTCGCCAGTGGCCACCACCACAAAGGCGGAGGTCGGCTGCTGCAGCAGGTGATAGACGGCCTGGGCACGGTTCTTGAAGCCGTCGTACATGCCCTCGAAGGATTGGAAGAACTCGGCGAGGTCGCCCAGCACCGCCTGCCCGGTGAGCCGCGACGCCGCCCGCATGAACAACCCCGCGCCGAAGCCGGCCGCCCGGGTGGCGAGCTTGCCCGCCGCCATGCCGGGAGCGAGGAACATCTTCAAGAAGCGGCCCTCGAGGAAATCGGTCAGCCGGCGCGGCGCGTCGAGAAAGTCCAAGGCGTTGCGGGTGGGTGGGGTGTCGATGACGATGCAGTCGTAACCACCGGTGCTGTGCAGGTCGTACAGCTTCTCCATGGCCATGTACTCCTGCGTCCCCGCCAGGGAGCCCGACATTTGCCGGTAGAAGCGGTTGGTCTTGATCCGCTGCGCGCGAGCCGGGTCGCTGGCGTGGCGATCGATGACCTCGTCGAAGGTCCGCTTCATGTCCAGCATCATCGCGTCGAGCCCGTCGACGCCCTTCACCGGCCGGGGTTGGTTGTCCAGCTTGCCCAACCCCAACGACTGCGCCAACCGTCGGGCCGGGTCGATGGTCAGCACGATCGTCCGCCGCCCCCGAGCCGCCGCGCCGAGCGCCAGCGAGGCGGCCGTCGTGGTCTTGCCGACGCCGCCCGGTCCCGTGCAGACGATGACGTGGCGGGTGTCAACGACAGTGCTGAGGTCGTGTTGGCGTGCCGCGTCCAGTGCGCGACTCACCCCTCGACCGCCCGCTCGATCACGCTGGCCAGAATCCCTAGCTCGTCGGCGCTGAAGCGCTCGCTGTACACGTACGGCAGCTCCAGGGTCGGCACCTGCAGCTGTTTGCCGAGCTGGTTGCGCTGCCTGCGTTGCAGCTGCAGCCGCTTGGTCGACGCGGCGCCCGCGTCCAGCAATGCCGTGGCGGCCTCGGCGTCCAGCTCGACGCCCGCAGTGACCAGCAGTGCTTGCAGATCCGCTGCCGACAACTCGGCCATGGCCTTGCTCGCCGCCTTGTCCGTCCGTTCGGCCAGCACGCGATTGACCAGCACAGGACCGATCGCAACGCCCAGCCCGCGCAAGGCAGCGGCGCTGTCCAGCGTCTCGGCGACCGGCATCTCCTCCAGCATGGTGACCAGCAACAGGTTCGTGCGCCGGTGGTCGGAGAGCATGTCGATCAGGCTCTGGGCCTGCTGGCGGATAGGGCCGACGTTGACCAGCTCCGTGGTCACGTCGGGGGCGCGCAGAAAATTGACGATGCGGCCCGTCGGCGGCGCGTCGAGCACCACCAGGTCGTAGCAGAACCGCCCGTCAGGGTTGCGGCGGCGTTCCAGCTCCTTCGCCTTCCCGATCAGGAGCACGTCTTTGATGCCAGGGGCGGCGGTGGTGGCGAACTCCACCGCCGACGAGCTGGCCACCAACCGCGACAGCCGCCGGGCCCCGTAGAACATGTCCAGGTACTCGCGCAGGCTGGCCTCCGGGTCAATCGACATGCCCCACAGGCCGGACCTAAATTCTCGCTCGGTGAAGTCCCATGCCTGGGTGTCGAACAAGCGGGAGAAGATGTGGCGCCCCTCGACCTCGACAAGGCAGGTACGTGCGCCCTGGCGGGCGGACGCCAAGGCCACGGCAGCGGCCACCGTGGACTTGCCCACGCCGCCCTTCCCTGTGACGATCAGCAGGCGCGGGTCGAGCAGCGCAGACGTTTCCACGGGCCCTGTATACCCACCCCCTTCAGCGGGGACCGCGCCGGTCGCCACGGTAGGATCGGCCCATGCCCCGCCCCAGTCGCCTGCGTGCTTGCGGCGCTGTCGCGCTGCTCGCCGGTCTGCTGCTCAGCCTGTTCTCCACCACCGCCGGCGCCCAGAGCGACGGGCCGCTGATCGACGTCATCGAGGTCTCCGGCATCATCGACCAGTCCATCGCGGACTACCTGCGTGAGACGATCGCCCGAGCCGAGGCCGACGGGGCCGAGGCCGTGGTGCTACAGCTCGACACACCAGGCGGGCTGGGGGTGTCCATGGAGGAGATCGTCGGGCTGGTGACCAACAGCCGCGTGCCCGTCGCCGTGTGGGTCGGTCCGTCGGGCGCGCAGGCCGCCAGTGCTGGCATGTACATCGCGTACTCGGCCCACGTGCTGGCGATGGCCCCCGCCACCACCATGGGCGCCGCCACGCCGGTCGACCTCGGCGGAGGTGACCTGGACGCCAAAGTGAGTAACGCCGCCGAGGCGCGCCTTGTGGCCCTGGCCGAGTTGCGCGATCGCGACGTGGACTTCGCCCGCGCGGCGGTGCGCGACGGGGCCGTCATCGCGGTCGGCGAGGCCGAAGCGCTGCCGGAGGGCGCCGAGCTGCCCGAGGACATCGAGGCCGCCGACGTGCGGGTGCTGTCGGAGGGCGAGCTGGTCGACAGCGGCATCGCCGACGTGGTGGCGGCCAGCCTGCCCGATGTGCTGACCACGCTGGACGGCCGCGAAGTGGAGGTCACCGGCGCCGACGGGACGATCGAGTCGCGCACGCTGGACATCGACCAGACCGCTGCCAACGTGCGCTTCAACAACCTGGGGCTGGTCCGGCGGGTGCTGCACACGGTCGCCAATCCGAGTCTCGCCTACCTGCTGGTGGTCGCCGGCGCCTTGGCGATGCTGTTCGAGGTCTTCCAGCCGGGGTTCGGCGTGGCTGGCGTTTCGGGCCTGATCCTGTTCGGGCTGGGTCTGTACGGCGTGAGCGTGCTGCCGGTGAACTGGTTGGCCTTCGGGCTGCTGATCGTCGGGCTGGCCCTGCTGTCGATCGACCTGGCCGTCGCGGGGTTGGGCGCACTGACCGCCGGCGGGGTGATCGCCGTGGCCGTCGGATCCTTTCTGCTGTTCAGCGGCCCGGAGCTGCTGCGCGTGTCGGTGTGGCTGATCGCCCCCGTCGTCGCCTTCACCGCCCTGTTCTTCGTCGTCATCATGACCACGCTCCTGCGAGCCCAGGGCAGCCAGGCGATGGCCGGCGCCGAAGGCATGGTCGGCAAGGTCGGGGTCGTGCGGTCGATGCTCAACCCCGAGGGCCACATCTTCGTGGCGGGAGCGCTGTGGCGGGCACGGGCGCCGGACCAGGCCGGTAAGGTCAAGACTGGCGCCAAGGTTCGGGTGCTTGGCATCAACGACCGGCTGACGTTGGACGTCGAGCTGGTCGACGATCCCGAGGAAGCCGCGGTCGTGGGTTAGGCTCTTGGTCGAGCGGAGGGTGAGGAACTCATGGGTCTGATCTCGGCACTCGTTGTCTTGTTCTTGCTGCTGGTGGTGCTTGCTGCCTCCGTGCGCATCGTGCAGGAGTACGAGCGGGGGGTGATCTTCCGCCTCGGCCGGGTCATCGCCGGCGCCAAAGGGCCAGGCCTGTTCTTCATCATCCCGTTCATCGACCGCATGGTGAAGGTCAACCTGCAGACGGTGACGATGAACGTCCCGGCGCAGGACGTCATCACCCGCGACAACGTGACCGTGCGCGTCGACGCTGTCATCTACTTCAAGGTCGTGGAGTCGGTGAAGGCGACCGTCAACGTGCAGAACTACCTGTTCGCCACATCGCAGTTCGCCCAGACGACCCTGCGCAGTGTCTGTGGCACCGCCGACCTCGACGAGCTGCTGGCCGAGCGCGAGCGGCTCAACGGCCAGATCCAGACCATCGTCGACGAGAAGACCGAGGACTGGGGCATCAAGGTCGAGTCGGTGGAGATTAAAGACGTCGCACTGCCGGGAGAGATCCAGCGCGCCATGGGCCGGCAGGCCGAAGCGGAGCGCGACCGGCGCGCCAAGATCATCAACGCCGAGGGCGAGTTCCAGGCCGCCGCCAAGCTGTCGCAGGCCGCCGCCGTCATCGCCGAGCACCCCATCGCCTACCAGCTGCGCATGTTGCAGACCGTCACCGAGGTCGCTGCCGAGAAGAACTCGACGCTGGTCCTGCCGATCCCCATCGAGCTGCTCGGGCCGTTCCGGTCGGCCTTCGGCGACCCGGCGTCGCCTGGACCCGGATAACCCCTATACAGAGCCGTTGCCGGGACGTACCCTTGCGCCCTGTCGGTATCGATGTGACGCAAGGTGACGGAAGATGGCAGCGCCGGCGCAACCGTCGACAGTGGGGTCGACCGAGTGGCAGCGACAGGGCCTGTGTCGGGCAGGCGACTCGTCGGTGTTCTTCCCACCCGGGCACTTCGAGCACAAGCCCGAGCGCGAAGACCGCGAGGCTCGAGCAAAGACCATCTGCGCGCGTTGCCCGGTGCGTCAGGAGTGCCTGGCGTGGGCCCTGGCGACCCGCGAGCCACACGGCGTCTGGGGCGGCTGCTCGGAGAGTGAGCGCCGGCAGCTGCTGCTGGGCAAGCGGTTCGCTTCCTGACACTCGGAACTTTGGTCGCAGTGGCGGCGTCTGACCTGGACAGACCAGCCAGGGGAGGACGCGATGAACAGGCACGCGGCGACCGTGGCGGTGGCGCTGCTGCTGACGGCTTGCGGCGCCGCGTCTGGCGGCACCGGTCCAACGGGGGACGACGGCGGGGGTGGGAGCGTCGGCGGAGCCGAGCCTGGGAGCAAGGGCAGCGGGCAGATCCTCTGTGCCGGCCCGGACGAGCCGGCGCCGGCGGCGCCGCCAGGGACGGACTGCTCGGTGCCGCCGGAGCCCAAGGGGACGCTGGTTACTCCGCAGCCGGGCATGGTCGACGTCCGTCCTGTCCCGTGGACCTCGGCGAAAGGCAAGGGCCGCACGGTGACGGTGACGTGGGTCAGCGGCGTGGCGCCCTGCACGGTCTTGGATCACGTGGAGGTCCGCAAGAGGCGGCGGCGCGTCACCGTGACGCTGTTCGAGGGCAGTGACCCGGAGGCGCAGGGCATGCCTTGCATCGAAAGCGCGCAGTACAAGGCGGCGCGGGTACGTCTGGACCAACCATTGGGTGACCGGCGCGTGGTCGACGGTGCCGTGAGGCGCGCGGGGTAAGGTCGGCCGCAGACCCCGAGGACAAGGAAACGCCGCGATGCAGAAGTGGGAGTACGCCACCGCGCCCCTGATCAGTCACGCGCTGCAGGAGATCTTGAACAACTGGGGCGACGAGGGTTACGAGCTCGTCGCCGTGGTCAACGACGTCGCGTTCTTCAAGCGGCCCAAGTCATGACCTCCCAGGAGCACGCGTCGCCGGAGAGTCGACTGGCCGAGCTCGGCATCACGCTGCCCGAGCCACCCGCGCCGGCCGCCGCCTACGTGCCGTTCGTGCGCGCCGGTGACCTGATCTTCACCGCCGGGCAGGTCGCGGTCGGTCCGGACGGCCTGGTCGCCGAGGGAATCGTGGGTGCCGGCGTCGATCTGGACACCGCTGTGGCCTGCGCGCGCCAGTGCGCGATCAACGTGATGGCGCAGCTCAAGGCGGCCGTCGGTGACCTGTCACAGGTGCGGCGCATCGTCAAGCTGACGGTCTTCGTCGCCAGCGACCCGTCGTTCACCCAGCAGCACCTGGTG
>Ga0136620_10001077_pt1 | contig 12784 bp, 10 predicted proteins | sample AntDrymUQ4162106_2_FD_104806 | JGI IMG/M metagenome (GOLD analysis project Ga0136620, IMG submission 104806) | Polar desert sand microbial communities from Dry Valleys, Antarctica - metaG UQ416 (21.06) | ecosystem: Environmental > Terrestrial > Soil > Desert | place: Antarctica: Dry Valley... | reverse complement strand
CGCGCATCGTGACCTGCGTCAGCTCGTCCTTGTCCAGGACGAACACCGACTGCGCGGCACCGTCGTCCATTCCGAGGTCGCCGGTGTAGGCGAAGAGCCCGAGGACCGGGTTGGCAGCGGCTGGGAACGCCGAGATCGGTGCGCCGTCGCCGACCGAGACCGCCGTCGGCAGGAAGAACCCCTGGAACCCGAGCTGCTCCGGCTGTGCGTCCGGCACCTTGACCACACCGGTCGAGGTGTACGTGCCGTCGGCCGGCAGGAACGGCACCGCGCCCTCGTACGCGACGTTGCCGTCGCCGTCGGTGACCCGGATCACCGGGGCGTACCCCTGGCCGATCAGGAACACCGACGTGCCGTCGACCTCGAGCGGGTGGTTGACCTCGATGTCGTACGGCGTCGGTTGTGCACCTGGTTCGGAGGTGTAGGTGCCGGTCGCCTCGAACGACCGTGGCGCCCCGCGCTGCGGTCCGTCCTGCTGGAAGGTGGCAGAGAAGTCGTCGAGGCGCAACGAGAACGGCGGCAGGTCTTCGGTGTCGAACAAGGCACCGGAGCTGAAGTCGTCATATTGCGTGAGCGTGTTGGAGAAGCCGCCGCCCTCGGTGACGATCGCGCCGCCGCGGTAGCCGAACAACGCTCCGCCGGCCACGCCGACCAGGACGATGACCAGGCACACGTGGAACACCAGGTTGCCGGCCTCGCGCAGGTAGCCGCTCTCGGCACGCAGCTCGTCACCGGCGACGTCGACCCTCGCCCGCCGTGCGCGCAGGACCTGGCTCGCGCCTGCGAGGACCGCCTCGGGCGCCAGGTCGGTCTCGTAGGTGCGAGAGTGCGGCAGCCGGTCGAAGTTGCGCGGCGCCTTGGGCGGTCGTGCCCGCAGCGCACGGGCATAGACGCCTGCCCGTGGCAGGATGCAGCCGACGAGCGAGACCAGCACCAGCAGGTAGATGGCACTGAACCACGGCGAGGTGTAGACCGAGAACACACCGAGCTTGTCCCACAGCGGTGCGAGGGTGGGGTGGGCCGCGCGGTACGTCAGGACCTGCTGCGCGTCCACTCCCTGCTGCGGCACCAGCGACCCCGGTATCGCGGCGAGCGCGAGTAGCAGCAGCAGGAACAAGGCGGTACGCATCGACGTCAGCTGACGCCAAACCCACCGCAGGAAGTGTCGCGTCGGCAGGGCGGGGGCAAGCGCGGAGCGTCGTGCGGTCTGCGGTCCGTTGTCGTCGTCGGTCATCAGATGGCGGTCTCGAATCCGCCGACCCAGCCGCGGAGGTCGAACACGAGTGCGTCCCAGGCGCCGGTCAGCAACAGGACGCCGACCGCGACGAGCAGGCCACCACCCACGTAGGACAGGGTGCGTTGGTGGGCGCGTACCCAGGACACTGCTCCGATGGACCAGCGGTAGCCAAGGCCGACGAGGACGAACGGGATCCCGAGGCCGAGACAGTAGAAGAGGGTCAGCAAGGCACCTCGCCCGGCGGTGCCCGCCGTACCGGACAGCGTCAGGACGACGGCGAGCGTCGGTCCGATGCACGGTGTCCAGCCGAGACCGAACAGCGCACCGAGCAGCGGCGCGGCCGCCAACCCGACCGCGGGTACCCGGTGGATCCGAACGTCTCGGTTGAGCGCTGGAACGAACCCCATGAACGCCAGCCCGAGCGCGATCACGACGAGCCCCATGACGACCGAGATGGTCCGCTGGTACGGCAGCAGGTAGAAGCCGGCCGCGCCGAAGAACGTGCCGAGGGACACGAAGACGGCCGAGAAGCCCAGGACGAACAGGACGGTGCCGGCCAGCAGGCGCCCGCGGCCCGCCCCGGTGGCCTGACGATCGGCAAGGTCGGCGGCGGACAGCCCGGTGACGTACGACAGGTAGCCGGGCAGCAGCGGCACCACACACGGGGAGGCGAACGACACTAGCCCGGCGGCGAGCGCGATCGGGACGGCGAGCAGGAGGGAACCGGACTGCACCGTCTGTTGGAGCCAGTCGATCACGGCGTGCTGTCCTGTACACCGTCGACGAGGTCGATCAGTGTCGTGCGCGTCGTTGCGTCCAGGATGCGTGCCGCGACTCGCCCCTGGTCATCGATCACGAACGTCGTGGGCACCGCGGACGCCGGCAGCGAAGCGGCGAAACCGAGAAGGGTGGTGCTGCTCGGGTCGTCGATGCTGGGGTAGGTGATGCCGAACCGGGCCTCGAAGGCCCGGGCGGCTGACGGCTCGTCCCGGATGTTGATCCCGAGGAACTGCACGTCCTCGTCCTGCAGCGCCGCCGAGGCCGCGGCGAGCTCTGGTGCCTCCTCGCGGCAGGGGGTGCACCACGACCCCCATACGTTGACCACGACGGTCTTGCCGGTGTAGTCGGACAAGGCGACCGGGTTGCCCTCGAGGTCGTCACCCGCCAGCGCAGGGGCCGGCTCGCGGTCGCCAGGCTCGACGAGAGTGATCGCACCGTTGCCGCTGACGAATCCACCCGTCGCCTGGCTGGCCGCGTCGCCGGAGCACGCCGAAGCGGTGAGTAGCAGGACGAGAGCGGCGATCGCGGGACGCCACCGCGAGGGGAGGGACACGTCTCAGGCACCGCCGACGAACTTCTTGCGCAGCGCGGCCGGGATCAGGTCGCCGGCGGGCTCGTTGTAGGCGACCGAGACGATGGCGTCCCCCTCGAACGTGAACGAGGTGAGGCTGGCGAGCGAGCACTGCCGCTGGCGCGGGTCGTGGAAGTAGCGTCGGCGCTCCGCGGTCAGCCGCGCGATCCACACCGGCAGCTGGTGGGAGACGATGACCGCCTCATGGCCCTCTACCGCCGTGCGCGCGTCGGTGATCGCCGCCAGCATCCGATCGGCGATCACGGTGTAGGGCTCGCCCCACGACGGCTTCCAGGGGTTGCGCACCATCCACCACGCCGACGGGTGCCGCAGGGCACCGTCGCCGACGCCGAACACCTTGCCCTCGAAGGAGTTGCCGGCCTCGATCACCCGCTCATCGGTGTGCACGTCCAGGCCCAGCATGGTGGCGGTGGGAGCCGCGGTCTCCTGGGCCCGTTCGAGCGGGGAGGCGATCAGGCGGGTGACGTCGTGGTCGCTGTCGGCGAAGTACTGGCCAACCCGCTCGGCCATCTGCTGCCCCAGCTCGGACAGGTGGAAGTCCGGCAGGCGGCCGTACAGCACACCGGTGGGGTTGTAGACCTCTCCGTGACGCACCAGGTGGACGGTCGTGCGGATGGAGGACTCAGCCATGGGTGTACCCCTGTCTGCTGGCTGCAGCTGCAGCGGCTGCTGCGACGGGAAGCGCCTCGGCGATGATGCCGAGGGCGCGGTCATCGTGAGCGTAGGAGACGAACCAGCTCTCGTACGAGCTCGGCGGAAGGTAGACGCCGGCGGCGAGCATCGCGTGGAAGAAGGCCCGGTAGCAGGAAGGATCCTGGGCCTGGGCGTCAACGAAGTTGCGGACGGGCTCGGTGCGGCCGAAGAAGATGCTGAACATGTTGCCGGCGGACTGGACGACGTGGGGCACGCCGGCCGCCTGGAGCGCCTGGCGGGCAAGCTGCTGGACAGCGTCCGCGGTGGCGTCGAGGGCCGCGTAAACCTCTGGGGTCGCGAGCCGCAAGGTGGTGAGCCCGGCGGTCGTGGCGACCGGGTTGCCCGACAGCGTCCCGGCCTGGTAGACGGGACCGTCCGGCGCGAGCTGGCTCATCAGGTCCGCGCGCCCACCGAACGCCGCGGCGGGGAATCCCCCGCCCATCACCTTGCCGAACGTCATCAGGTCCGGGCGCCAGCCCTCGCGGGCACCGTCGAGTCCCCACTGTCCGCAGCGGCTGACCCGGAAGCCCGTCATCACCTCGTCGCTGACGAATACGGCCCCGTTGTCCTGACAGGTCTTCGCCAGGTGGGCGTTGAAGCCCGGTTCGGGCGGGACGGCCCCCATGTTTCCCGCCGCGGCCTCGGTGATCACGCAGGCGATCGAGTCGCCGTGCTCGGCGAAAGCGGCGTCCACGGCATCAGGGTCGTTGTACGGCAGCACCAGAGTCTGCGCCGCTGACGCCGCCGGTACGCCCGGTGTGCCGGGCACGGCGAAGGTCACGAGGCCGGACCCGGCATCGGCCAGCAGCGAGTCGACGTGGCCGTGGTAGCAACCGGCGAACTTCACGACGAGGTCCCGCCCGGTGCAACCCCGCGCCAGCCGGATGGCAGACATCGTTGCTTCTGTCCCGGAGGACACCATGCGCACCAGCTCGACCGGCGTACGACCGACGATCTCCTCGGCAAGGGCGACCTCGGGCTCGCTGGGTGTACCGAACGACGTGCCGCGACCGGCGGCCTCGCGTACGGCCGCGACCACGGCGGGGTGGGCGTGCCCGAGCAGCATGGGGCCCCAGGACCCGACCATGTCGACGTAGGTGTTGCCGTCGGCGTCAGTGAGGTACGCCCCAGAAGCCGCACGCATGAACCGGGGCGTGCCACCGACGGCGCGGAAGGCGCGCACCGGGGAGTTCACCCCACCGGGCGAGACGGCCTTCGCCCGGGTGAAGAGTGCCGCCGACGCGGGCATCGCCCCGGCGTTCGTTCCGGGCACGGACGGAGCTCCGGCGGCGGTGGTCACCCATCCATTGTCACCGACCGCCTGACTCAGCACCGGGCGGCCTTGTGGCCTTCGGGCAGCGGGCGATTTTCCTCGTCGGTGCGGCAGCGACCCCGCAGTGGCTGTAACCTGCGGTTACCTGGCTGCGGGTCACGACGCGCGTACCTGGATTCACGACCCGGAGGGGAGCTCATGGCACGACACAAGCAGCCGCGTCGGCGGACGGCTCACCTCTCCCGCTGGCAGAAGGCCGGTGCTGCGATCCCGGTTGCTCTGCTCGTCGGTGCGTGGACCGCCGCGATCACCAACCCCGCCGGTCTGGCCTCGGCCTCCAACGACCAGGAGCAGACAGACCCCGGAGTGCCAGAGGTCCCGACGACAGCCTTCGGGCAGCCGGCGAGCGTCCAGACGAAGGGGGCATCACCGACGGGCATCGACCGCAAGGCCGGCCTGCGAGGCACCATCTCCACGTTGTCCTCCAACGGCATCCCCGCCGCCACCCTGCTCGCCTACGAGCGCGCCGAGACGCTCCTGGCAGAGGCCGACCCGGCGTGCGGCCTCCCATGGACCTTGGTCGCCGCCATCGGGCGGGTCGAGTCCGACCACGGCCGCTTCGCCGGCAACCGCGTCGGCGCAGACGGGGTCTCCAGGCCGGGGATCTACGGCGTCCCGCTGGACGGCAGCGACAACACGGCCAGCATCGGCGACACCGACAACGGCGCGCTGGATGACGACCCGGTCTGGGACCGCGCGGTCGGACCCATGCAGTTCATCCCCTCCACCTGGGACGTCGTTGGCGTCGACGCCAACGGCGACGGCGACAAGAACCCCCAGGACGTCAACGACGCAGCGTTGGCCAGCGGCGTCTACCTGTGCGCTGGCACCGGCGACCTCTCCGACGACGCGGGCGCCCGGAGCGCTGTCACGCGCTACAACCACTCCACGTCGTACGTCGACCTGGTGCTCTCGATCGCGCGGGCGTACGCCGCCGGCGACTTCAGCCAGACGCCCAACAATCAGGTCAGCCCCACCACGCTGACGAGCCAGAAGAACGACCAGGCGCTCCCCAAGTCCGTGCGTGATCCCAAGGATGCCAAGAAGGCGATCAGGTCTGACGGCCCGAGCAGCGGTGGCCCCGGTGGCGGCGACACCAGTGCACCTGATGACGACGGCTCCGCGACTCCGGGCGACGACGGCTCCGCGACTCCGGGCGACGACGGCGGCGGCGACGGCAGCACTCCCGCCGGCAACAACGGCGGTGGCGACGACAACAACACCGGCGGTGGCGACGACAACAACACCGGCGGTGGCGACGACAACAACACCGGCGGTGGCGGCAGTGGCGGCGGAGGCAACAACGATCCTGTCGAGGATGTCACCGAGCCAGTGGTGAGGACGATCGTGGACGCTTCTCTGGCGGCCTCGATGTGCGCCGATGAGCTCAGGAATCAGTACGGCGAGGCTCCGCAAGAGGCGATCAACAGGTGCGCTGGTCGACTGGTCGGCAAGACTGTCGAGAACGCTGAAGCCATGGTCGGCGGTGTCGTCGATGGCTTGGGCGGACTCATCGACGACCTCCTCGGGCGCTAGGCCGAGCCAACCGCCGGCAGCCTAAGCCATGCGCGCCATCAGCTTCTCCGAGTACGGCGGACCCGAGGTTCTGCGCGAGGTCGACGTCGACAGTCCTGAGCCGCGAGCGGACCAGGTTCGCGTCCAGGTGCGCGCCGCCGGCGTCAACCCGTTCGACTGCAAGCTGCGCGCGGGTGCTTTCGCCGGGCAGATCCGGCTGCGCCTGCCCCACGTCCCCGGCGCAGAGGTGGCCGGGGTGGTGGACGCGGTCGGGCGGGACGTCGCGGGCACGCAGGTCGGAGACCCGGTCTTCGGGTGGGCAAAGAGCGGGGGCTACGCCGAGCGGGCCACGTTGTCGGCCTTCGCGGACGTACCAGCGGGCCTGTCGTGGGTTGATGCCGCCGCGTTGCCCGTGGCTGGCGAGGCGGCGAACCGTGCACTGGAGACGTTAGGACTCCGGGCCGGTGAGACCCTGCTCGTGCACGGTGCCGCCGGAGCCGTCGGCACGATCGCGGTACAGCTGGCGTTACGCGCGGGGGCAACGGTCGTCGGCACGGCCGGGCCGTCCAACCAGGAGGATCTGACCGCGCTGGGGGTGACCGCAACGGTCTACGGTGATGGCCTTCTCGACCGGGTGCGGCAATTGGCGCCGCAGGGTGTGGACGCGGTGCTGGACATCGCCGGCAAGGGCGCGCTGCCCGCGTCGATCGAGCTTCGCGGCGGCACCGACAGGGTCGTCACGCTGGCCGACCCTGCTGCCTCCTCACTCGGCGTCGCTTTCCTTGCGGGCACCGACAGCGGTCAGACCGCCCAGCTGCTGGCAATGCTTGCCGGGGCGGTGCGAGCAGGACAGCTGGCCCTGCCGACCCCGCGGACGTTCGGGCTCGCTGCCGCGGCCGACGCTCATACGCTCAGCGAGCGCGGAACTGGCCGGGGCAAGATCGTCCTGGACCTGACGCCCTGATCCGGGCCTCAGCGCCGGTGCAGGCGCTGAGCGACCTCGGTCGCCCAGTACGTCAGCACGATGTCGGCGCCGGCTCGCCGGATGGAGACGATGGTCTCGTCGATGGCGCGTTCACGGTCGATCCAGCCTTGGGCGGCCGCGGCCTCGACCATGGCGTACTCCCCCGAGACGTTGTACGCCGCAACCGGTACGTCGACCGCCGCCCGCACCGCGACGAGCACATCGAGGTAACCGAGTGCAGGCTTGACCATGACGATGTCGGCGCCCTCGGCGACGTCGAGGGCGGTCTCGCGCAACGACTCGACGATGTTCGCCGGCGCTTGCTGGTACGTGTGCCGGTCCCCCCGCAACGAGGATCGCACCGCCTCGCGGAACGGACCGTAGAACGCCGAGGCGTACTTCGTGGCGTAGGCCAGGATCGACGTGTCGGCAAACCCGGCAGCATCAAGCGCGGTCCGGATCGCACCGACCTGCCCGTCCATCATGCCGCTGGGTCCGACCATCTGGGCGCCGGCCTGCGCCTGGGCGACACCCATCTGTGCATAGATCGCCAACGTGGCGTCGTTGTCGACGCGGCCACGGTCGTCCAGTACACCGCAGTGCCCGTGGTCGGTGAACTCATCGAGACACAGGTCGGACATGACGACGAGGGCGTCGCCGGCCTCGCTGACGGCGTCGGCGATCGCGACGTTCAAGATGCCATGCGGGTCGAGCCCTGCCGAACCACTCGCATTCTTGTGCTCAGGTATCCCGAACAACATCACCCCGCCGAGGTCGGCCTCGGCGGCGTCGGCGACTGCCTTGCGGGCGGAGTCCCGCGTGTGCTGCACCACGCCCGGCATGCTGGAGATTGCTCGCGGCTCAGCAAGTCCTTCAGCCACGAACATGGGCAACACCAGCTGTCGCGCCTCGACTGTGGTCTCGGCCACCAGCCTGCGTACCGCAGCAGAGGTACGCAGGCGACGCGGCCGTTCGACCGGGAAGGCCACCTCAGTTGGCCCGGCGACGCGGCGCCGGGCGACGCTCGGACGGCTTTGTCACCGGCTCTCCTGCCTCCAGCAGCGCCAGCCGACGGGCTGCACCGAAGTCTGCCAGAGCGTCGGCGAGCACCTCCGCCGACGGTGTCTCGGCCTGGACGTCCACCCGCAAGCCGTGCTCCTCGGCAGTCTTGGCGGTGGCCGGGCCGATGCACGCGATGACCGTCGACGGGTGCGGCTTGCCCGCGATCCCGACCAGGTTGCGCACGGTCGAGGACGAGGTGAACACGACGGCGTCGAACTTGCCGGTCTTGATCGCCTCGCGCGTGGGCGCAGGAGGCGGGGCGGCGCGGACGGTCCGGTAGGCGGTGACGTCATCGACCTCCCATCCCAGTCCGCTGAGCCCTGCGACGAGCGCCTCGGTCGCGATGTCGGCGCGCGGCAGGAACACCCGGTTGATCGGGTCGAGAAGGTTGTCATACGGCGGCCAGTCCTCCAGCAGGCCGCGGGCCGACTGCTCGCCGCTGGGCTGCAGGTCGGGGCGGATCCCCCAGGCAGTGATGGCCTCGGCGGTCTTGTCCCCGACGGCGGCGATCTTCAGGCCCGAGAACGCGCGGGCGTCCAAGCCGTACTCGTCGAACTTCTCGCGGACCGCCCTGACGGCGTTGACGCTGGTGAACGCGACCCACTCGTAGCGGCCCTCGACGAGTCCCCTGACGGCCTTGTCCATCTGCTGGGGATTGCGCGGTGGCTCCACCGAGATGGTCGGCACCTCCTCGGAGATGGCACCGTAGCCGCGCAGGCGCGTGGTCAGGCTCGCGGCCTGTTCCTTGGTACGAGGCACGAGCACCCGCCAGCCGAACAGCGGCTTGGTCTCGAACCAGGACAGCGCCTCCCGCAGATCCACGACGTCGCCGACGACGGTGACCGCCGGTGCGGACATCTTGGCGGCCTTGGCGTCGGCGTCGATGTCAGCGAGGGTCGAGACGACGGTGAACTGCTGGGTCGTGGTGCCCACGCGGGTCATCGCGACGGGCGTGCTGGGCGGGCGACCGGCCGCGATCAGGCCCGCCGCGACCTCGTCGATCGTGGTGACGGCAGACAGGACCACGACGGTCTGGTCACCGGAGTACGGCGTCCAGTCCACCTTGGACTCACCCATCCGCACCACCGCCACCTCGCGGCGCGTACGCGTGGTCAGGGGAACCCCCGCGTACGCGGGCACGGCGGTGACCGAGGACACGCCGGGCACTATCTCAAAGGACATCCCCGCCTTGTGACACGCTTGCGCCTCCTCCGGCCCGGTGGAGTAGGTGAACGGGTCACCGGCGAGCAGCCGCACGACGCGGACACCGGTCTTGGCGTGCTTCACCACCAGTCGGCCACGGGCGGCTGGCGTCAGAACCGAACCATCCTCGGCGAATCCGCCGTCCACGATCTGGGCACCGTTGGTGACGAGCTCGGCCTGCTCGGACAGCTCGGTGATGACGATGTCCGCTGTCTCGATCAGCTCGGCGGCGCGGACTGTCAGCAGGCTGGCGTCCCCGGGACCGGAGCCGACGAAGCTGACGTGTCCCAGTGGCCGGCGTGGCGCAGTTGCTGCGTCGACGCCCGCAGTGCTCGCGGTCGACGTCACCGCCTTTACCGAAACGGTCTTGGACGGGGTTCGGGTGGCGGCGGAGCCAGGCACGATGTCGCTCGTTTCAAGGGTTGCCGTTGCGGTGGTCACTGTTGTCTTCTTCCTCGTCTGCCTCAGGGGTCGAGCAGTCATGAGACGGCCTCCTTCATGAGGGAGGACGCGCCTTCGGCGAGCATCTCGACAGCGAGACGCGCACCGGTCGCGACGGCATCGTCAGGCGACCCCGTCGTGGACATCTTGATGGTGGGTGCGCCGGAGATGTCTCCGACGAAGGCGCGCAGCCACAGCTCGTCGCCGTCGTCTCCGAGGGCGAGGTCGCCGAGGGCACCGACCGGAGCCGAGCAGCCGGCCCCGAGCGTGGCGAGGAGGCTGCGTTCGGCGCTGACGACGAGACGGGACGCAGCGTCCTCGAGAGCATCGTGCAGCAGGTGCTCAACCGTGACGTCGTCGGCGCGGCACTCGCAGGCCAGTGCGCCCTGGCCGGGCGCCGGGAGCATCTGCAGGGGGTCGAGCACCTCGGTGGCCTCGTCGAGGCGCCCGAGCCGCACCAGGCCGGCGCGAGCGAGCACGACCGCGTCGACGACACCTTCGCGCACCCGGTTCATGCGGGTGTCGACGTTGCCACGGATCGGCACGACCTCGACGCCGAGGCCGAGTGCATTGATCTGGGCGGCACGACGCGGCGACCCCGTGGCGACCGTCGCCCCGTGCGGCAGACCCGCCAGGGTCAGACCGTCCCGAGCGACGACCACGTCCCTGGGGTCCTCGCGGGCGGGGATGGCGGCCAGGCTCACCGCCGGGTCAGGCGTCGTCGGGAGGTCCTTGAGGGAGTGGACGGCGACGTCGATACGACCGGCGACGAGCGCATCACGCAACGCGGAGACGAATACGCCTTGTCCACCGAGCTCGGTCAGCAGGCGGGTGCTGCGGTCGCCTTCGGTGGAGATCTCGACGAGCTCGGTCTCCTGGCCGGTCCGGTCGCGCAGCTGCCGGGCGATGTTGGCCGACTGGGCGGTGGCGAGCGCGCTGGCGCGGGTGCCGATGCGCAGGACGGTCACGTGTCATCACCACCGGGGGGGACGACGCGGGTGACGGCATCAACAGCCGACGGGTCGAGCGCGAAGAGCTCGGCGAGCGCATCGGCGTAGGTGATGCCGTCCGGCTGCCCGGCGAGCTCCTTGATGCGCACGGTAGGAGCGTGCAGAAGCTTGTCGGCGACCCGTCGCACCGTCTGGGCGACGTCGGCTGCAAGGTCGTCCGAGAGCTCGGGTCGGCGGCTTCGGAACCTGTCGAGCTCTGACTCGACCACCTCGGTGGCCATCGAGCGGAGCGCAACCACCGTCGGAGTGACGCGAGCGGCGTTTCGCGCTGACACGAATGCGGCGACCTCGCTGGCGACGATCCGGCGCACCTCACGCAGGTCGGTCGCGATCTGCTCGCCGGCGAGCGACTCGGCGACCTCGGCCAAGCCGATGATGGCCACGCCAGGCAGCTCGGCGGCCTCCTCGGCGACGTCCCGCGGGAGGGCGAGGTCGACCAGGACGTACGGAGCACCATCGGCAGGTCGAAGGGCCACGCCGCGCGCCACCTGGGTGGCGTCGACGACGACGCTCATCGCCCCGGTGCAGGAGAAGACGAGGTCGCTGTGCGCCAGCTCGTCGCCGAGGTCGCCCCACGCGGCACTGCGGCCACCGACGGCTTCGGCGAGCCGCCGGGCGCGTTCTGGGGTGCGGTTGATGACGACGATGTCGCGTGCGCCACCTCGCAGGCACGTGGTGGCACTGAGCGCGGCCATGGCGCCGGCACCGACCACGACCACGCGCGACCTCGCCAGGTCGACGCCGAGCCGCTCGGCGCGCTCGACCGCGGCCGCCACGACCGACGGCCCGACCTGGTCGATCCCGGTCTCGGCGTGGCCACGCTTGCCGATGCGCAGGGCCTGCTGGAACAGCAGGTTGAGGGCGGCACCTACGGTGCCCTGGTCCTGGCTGCGTTGTAGCGCGTTGCGGACCTGACCGAGCACCTGGCTCTCGCCCACGACCATCGAGTCCAGGCCCGCGGCGACGGAGAACAGGTGCGCGATGGCAGCGTCATCGTAGTGGACATAGAGATGGCGCAACACGTCATCGCGCGCGAGGCCGGCCTGCTCGACCAGGAGGGCGGACACGTCCTCGACACTGCCGTGGAAGCGCTCGGCCTCGACGTACACCTCGACGCGGTTGCAGGTCGAGACCACCACCGACTCGGTGACGTGCGGCGTCTCGACAGCGCGGTGCAACAGCTTAACCACGCCGTCCTCGTCGAGGGCGACGCGTTCGAGGGTCGAAACCGGAGCGGTACGGTGGGACACCCCGACGACGAGGACACTCACAGCGTCACCACCTCATCTGAGACGGCAAGCTGCGTACCACCGTGGGCCTTGCGCTGCTCGTGGTAGGCGAGGATCTGCAGCTCGATGGACAGGTCCACCTTGCGCACGTCGACACCTGGCGGAACCGTGAGCACCGACGGTGCGAAGTTCAGGATGCTCGTGACGCCGGCGGCGACAAGCCGGTCGACCACTCCCTGTGCGGCCGATCCCGGCGTGGCGATCACGGCGATCGAGACGGCCTCTCGCGCCACGATGCTGTCGAGGTCGTCCATCGAGGAGATGACCAGGTCACCCAGCTGCTCTCCGACGCGGGCCGGGTCACCGTCAAGGAGGGCGACGATCCGAAACCCACGGGAGCTGAACCCGCCATAGTTGGAGAGCGCCTGGCCAAGGTTGCCGATCCCGACGATGAGGACCGGCCAGTCCTCGGTCACTCCGATCTCGCGGGCTATCTGGTAACGGAGGTACTCCACGTCGTACCCGACGCCCCGCGTGCCGTACGAACCGAGGTACGACAGGTCCTTGCGCAGCTTCGCGGAGTTGACGCCGGTCGCGGCTGCGAGCTGCTCGGAGGACGCGGTGCGCATCCCGCGCTCGGCGAGGCCGGTGAGGGCGCGCAGATAGATGGGCAGTCGCGCGATCGTCGCCTCGGGGATTCCCCGGGCGGCCGCGTCGCGGGGGGT
>Ga0136620_10001076_pt1 | contig 12794 bp, 11 predicted proteins | sample AntDrymUQ4162106_2_FD_104806 | JGI IMG/M metagenome (GOLD analysis project Ga0136620, IMG submission 104806) | Polar desert sand microbial communities from Dry Valleys, Antarctica - metaG UQ416 (21.06) | ecosystem: Environmental > Terrestrial > Soil > Desert | place: Antarctica: Dry Valley... | reverse complement strand
TCTCGCGCTCGCTCTCGTCTCGACAGCCTGGTCGTCCGAACCTCGGCTGAGCCTCGCTCGCGCCGCTGCGCTCACGCTCGTCTTCGTGGCAGCGGCTGGGCTTGCCGTCGGCGCGGGAGGCCGGCTCGCGTCGATGCGCCGGATCGTCGATGCCCTCGCGGCTGGAGCCGCCGCCGTCGGACTGGCAGGCATCGCTCTTCTCCTCGTCGCGTCAGACCGGGCCGTGCAACCTGCGTCCGCACAGGAACCGGCGCGGTACCAGGGAATCGGCGGCGGTCCGAACACAACCGTGATGGTGCTCGCGGTCGGCGTCCCGCTGGCCGCATACCTCGTGCTCGACGCGCGCACCGGTCTGCGCCGGGCCGCCGCCGCCGGCTTGCTTCTCCTGCTCGTCGGCTCGATCGTCGCTTCCGGGTCTCGCGGAGCACTGTTCGCAGCCTTCGGCGGACTGCTTGCTTTCGCCGTCCTCGCGACGCGGTCGAGAGGAGCGCGTCTGCTGGCGGCGCTCGTCGTCGTTGCCCTGCTCGCGATCGCCGCGCTCGTGACCCGGCTGCCCGATCCGGATCCGACCGCCCCTGCGCGGCGAGGAACCATCCTGCCCGAGGGCCCGACTCCTGCTCGCGGTTTCCTCGATGCGAACGAGCGCTGGCGGCTGCAGGACGACGTCGGGCGGACGCCTTTCGGCGAGGTTCCACTCGAGACCCGCAGGACATTCCTGCGCGGAAGCGGGCGGACGGAGGCATGGATCGGAGCAGTCGAGCTAGGCGCCGAGCGGCCCGTCGCCGGCTACGGGTTCGGCACCGAGGATCGCGTCTTCCTCGATCGGTACTTCGCGCACGGCTCGAGCCTGCCCGAGAACTCCTACGTTGGCCTCTTTCTGCAGCTCGGCGTCGTCGGGGTCGTCGCCTTCGCGGCCCTGCTGGCGGCCCTGGCCGCCGCAACGATCCGCATCCTCAGAAACGCGCGAGCGCCCGCCGCCCGGTTAGGTGCAGCCTGTGCCGGCGGGCTCGTCGCCGGACTGCTGCTGGCGCTGACGCAGTCGTTCATCTACTCGGCCGGGAGCAACGCGACCGCTGCTGTGTGGGCATGCGGCTTCCTACTCGCGACGGCCGGTGATCAGGGGCATGGGCGAAGCGCCTGACGCCCGGGTGCGCCAAGGCGGCGCTTGCGACGCCGACTTTCAGGACGCGCGGGCTCTGCCCGTGCGTTCGTCTGCACCGACCGGTCGACACGCAGGAAGTCCTCGGCTACGGCGCATCCTCGTCCTGAACCAGTACTACTGGCCCGGGGTCGAGGCCACTGCCCATCTCCTGTCAGAGCTCTGCGAAGCGCTCGCCGACGAGTTCGAGATCACGGTGATCACGGGCCGCACCGAGGACGGCGAGCCGGTGGGACGCGCGACCCGCGAGGGCGTCGAGATCCTCCGCGTGCCGTCGACCGCGTACGACCGCAGTCGCCTGTCGCTGCGCGCCGCCAACTACCTGACCTATCTGACCAGGTCGTTGCTCGAAGGGCTCCGGGCAAAGCCTCCCGATCTTGTCCTCTGTATGACCGATCCGCCGGTGATCGCCGACGTCGCGCTCGTGGTCGCTCGGCGGTTTGGGGTTCCCTTCGTGGTCATCAGCCAGGACGTCTTTCCGGAGGTCGCCGTCGAGTTGAAACGCCTCGAGAATCCGCTGCTAATCGCGGCGCTTCGCGTCGCCATCCGCCTCTACCTCGAGCGAGCCGACCTGGTGGTCGCGATCGGCGAGACGATGCGCCGCCGGCTCCAGGCGAAAGGAGCTGCTCCCGAACGGATCGTCGTGATCCCGAACTGGGTCGACACGTCCGTGCTCGCGCCCCAGCCGCGTGACAACCCCTGGGCGCGCGAACACGGCTTCGGGGATCACTTCGTCATCATGCATTCGGGCAACATCGGCCATGCCCAGGACCTCGATTCGCTCGTTCGCGCGACGACATTCCTGCGCGATCTAGACCGGCTCAGAATCGCGGTGATCGGCGGGGGTGCGCGCCGTGACGAGCTGAAGATGCTCACGCGCCGGCTGGACGTCGACTCCGTTCAGTTCATGGGCTACCAGCCGCGCGACGTCCTGTCCCAGTCCCTCTCGGCGGCCGACCTGCACGTGGTCGGGCTTGCCCGTCGCCTCTCGGGATACGTCGTCCCCAGCCGGCTGTACGGGATCCTTGCCGTGGGGCGACCGGTGATTGTGGCGGCGGATTCCGACAGCGAGACCGCCAAGGTCGTGCAGGAGGCGTGCTGCGGTGTCGTCGTTCCGCCTGGACGCCCCGAGCTTCTCGCCGCCGCGATCCGCCGCGCGTACGACGGGGAGCTCGACCTCGAGGGGATGGGACGTCGGGGCCGCGACTACGTCACGGCCGATGCCGACCGCCGAGTCGCCGTCGAGCGCTACCGCACGGTGCTGCGGCAGCTGGTGACCGCGTGAGGCGCGCTGTCGTCTGGGCGATCGCGACTGCGGTCATCCTCGTCGCGCTCGTTCCGGTCGGACGGTGGGAGCGGTCGCGGCGTGCCGACGAGCAGAACGAGGGCATGCAAATTGTGCTGGCGGCGGTCGGCTCGCTCGACTCCCCGTCCCTCAGCGCCTTTCGCCGCAACGAGAACTTCGACTGCCTCCTCTACAAGCGCGGCGGGAACCCGTTCGCGCTCGAGCTCTGCGTCGATTTCCAGGCGCGGCTGATCGAGGCAATCGACCGCCGCGCCGGCGATCCTCGGATCTGGAGCCTGCGTGACGATCGCGGCCGCTCGACGATCACCGTCGATCGTGCTCAGGTCGAGCGCCTGCTCCAGCAAATGATCGAGGAGCGCGGATAGAGCGGTCCTCGATCTTTCGCTTGCAGCTCGAGGGCGCGCTGCAGGCAGTCGTGTTCGCGCTCGTCTGCGCGTTCGCGCTCTCGTCGAGCAACATCGATCTCGTCAACATTCCGATCGCGCGCCTGGCGCGCTGGGCGGTGCTCGGGATCCTGCTCGCGCTCGCGTTGGCGTACGCCGCACTCCGCCGGCGGCCCGCTCTCGCGCCGGCGCCAGAGTGGTACCTCGCCGGCGCCCTGAGCGCGTTCGCGCTCGTCTCAACCGTGTGGTCGCCGGTGCCGAGCGTGACGCTCGGCCGTAGCCTTTCGTTCGTTGCTCTGCTGGGCGCGGCTGTGGCGCTCGCGGCGGCTGTTCGGGGTGACGAGCGGGCAGCCGGCCAGATCCTGCTTGCGGTGCTCGCGGCGGCTGTGGCTGTTGCGATCGGTGGGTTGCTCCGGCTCTGGGACGCGCCCGACCGCGCGCTCGTCGAGGCGACGATCGGCTCGCCCGTCCGGTACAACGGGCTGGGGGAGAACCCCAACACAATGGCAATGCTGATGGCGCTTGTGATGCCGCTTGCGCTCTGGGCGCTCGCCGCGGCGCGAGCGCTCATCGGCAGGCTCGCGGCCGCCGCGTCATTGCTGCTCCTCGACGGGGCGATCGTCGCGTCGGGCTCTCGAGGCGCGCTTGCCGGCGCCGGCGCCGGCCTGCTCGTCGTCGGCCTCGCGCTCGCCCGCGCCCGCCGAACGCGGGCGCTTGCCGCTCTCGCCGTCGCGGCCCTCGTCGTGGTCGACCTCGGGATCATGCAGCTGCCGCCGAACGGCGACCGTGACCCGTCGACACCGGTTCGGTTCGGGCAGCGGCTGCCGCTCGGCCCTCGAGACGCCGACTTCCTGCTCCCCCTCGCGAACGAGATCGGCTTTCCACGCCCGGGGGATCCGAGAGTCAAACGAGGCCTGTTCGAGACGAGCGGACGGACGATCGCGTGGCGGGGCGCGCTCGAGCAGGCGGCTGAGCGGCCGGTGCTCGGGTTCGGATTCGGCGCCGAGGAAGAGGTGTTCGTCGACCGCTATTACCTCTTACTCTCCTCGCGGCCGGAGAATTCCTACGTCAGCTCGTTTCTCGAGCTCGGCGCCGTCGGAACGCTGCTTCTACTCGCCCTGTTTGCAGTGATGCTTCGCAGTGGGCTGGCGGCGGTGCGGAGCGCGAGCTCGAGCGATCGGGCCGGGGCGGCTTGCGCGGGCGTGGTCGCCTCCGGCCTTGTGATCGCGGTGACGCAGTCCTATCTAACGGCGTCGGGCAGCTTGATCGCCGCGCCTTTCTGGCTCTGCGCCTTCCTGCTCGGCGCGCTGGCGCCCCTTCACGTCGTGAGTCGGCGACCGGCAGACGCCCGCGAGGCCAGCCACAGCACGCCGAACGCTGCGAACGCGAGCGCGAGTCCTCGCGCGGGCATTGCGAAGCGGGCCTCCACGTGGTGAGTACCGATCACAACGGTGTAAGCGAGCAGCCCGATCGCGACGCCGCGTGCCGCTCCGCCGCGCGCAATCGCGAGGACGGCGCCGAACGCCGCGAGGGCGAGCACGACCGCGTCGATCAACCGCAGCAGGACGAGCGCCACGCCATCGGGCTGGAACCAATCCTCGTGGGCGTTCCAGAGGAAGAAGGATCGATAGAGGAACTCACCGACCACCCGACCAGGCTCGTCGGTGAGTCGATCGCCGTAGCGGCTCCAGGCGATATCGCGGAGCTCCGCGTCGGCGCGCGCCATGTAGCGGGGGTGGGCTTCCGGATCGGCGCGCAGCTCCTCGGTCGGGGGAGCGAGGTGACGGACGGATTCGTAGTCGCGAAGGAACGCCGGGTCCTCCGACACCTCCGTCTGCGTCCGGCCGAGGCCTTCTCCGTGCGCCGCGAGCAGGAAGTTGTAGCCCTCGCCCCAGCTGGCGAGCGCGGGCTTCCCGGTCACGCTCGCTGTCCAGACCAGCCACGGGACGAGCAGTGCGGCCGCGGCGGCGGCGACTGCCCCGGCGGTCGCGAGGCGCGGTCGGCGAACCAGGGCGGCCAGCACGAGCAGCGGAATGACGAAGACGAAAACGGCTCGGACGAGCGTGAGCGACGACGCGAGTGCGCCCGAGGCAGCCCACCAGGCAAGCGAGCGCTCCTGCCACGCCCTGGTGAACGCGTAGGCCGTCGCGAGGGCTACGAATGTCGCTAGCCCCTCGGACAGGACGAGCGTCACATAGTGCTTCGAGTAGGGATCGACGGCGTACAGGGCAGCAGCCCCGAGCGCCGGGGTCGGGCCCCACCACCGGCGGACGGTCAGCGCGAGCAGCCACACCCCGATCCCGAAGAGGAGAGCCTGCGCGAGGAGGACCGCGTTCTCGGACCTCTCGCCCTCGCCGCCCCCGAGCGCGGCGAGGAAGAGTGGGTAGCCGGGTGGCCGGAAAGCCTGCCGCTCGGGGAGATTGAGCTCCGCTTCGGCGAGCCGGCGGCCGGTGTGGTCGAAGAAGCCGACCGGATGGAGGTAGTAGGAGCTCGCCTGCAGCCGAGTCGTGTACCGGCCGTCGAGGATCGCCTCGCCGGCCGCCGTGTACGTCCAGCTGTCGGTCTGGATGTGGTTTTCGACGAACGGGACGTAGAGAAGGCCGTGGAGCGCTCCTACGAGCGCGAGCAGCAGAGCGAGCCGCATGAAGCGCGTCTTCGCCAAGGCGCTCACGCTACCGTTGAGCGATGATCGACATGTTTGCGTCGCTCTCTGGCGTTGAACCGAGCGGCCTCGCGCAGGCGGCGACTTTCGTCGGCAGCTTTCTGCTCGCCGCAGCCGCCGTGGCGATCATGTGGTTTCGCGAACGAGACTAGATCCCGAGGCGTGACGCGAGTTCCGGCGCGACCCGTCTGCTCGGCGCCCCACGCTGAAGGACGACGATCGTCGGGCTCGAGCAGCTGACGCCGAAACCGCGGCTGAGCGAGCGATCGACGAGCGTGCCGAGCTCGGGCGCCGTCAGGGGGTAGTGCCAGGTTGCGAGGTCGACCGCGACGTACTGCGTCCTCGGCAGGGGACGGCGGTCGATCACGTAGATCCGGCGGCGGTGCGAAAGGTGGGGCACGAGCGCGCTCGTGGCCGCCACCGAAGCGGCCGGCGGAATCGTCGCGAGGCAGGAGCGAATGTCAGCGACCTGGCGGTCGGTCGCGTACCGGTCGAGCTCGTCCAGGGGTCGAAGTCGACCGAAGGTGAAGTAGAGGCCGGCGAGGAGCACGGCGGCGGCGACGACCGAAGCGGCGATCCGGTGGCGCTGCGACGCGAGGCCGGCGAGCCGCCGGGTCGTGTCGATCGCGGCGAATGCGAGCACCGGCGCAAGCGGCAGCGTGTAGTGAAAGCCTTGGGCCCACAGGGCGGGCTTGTCGCCGAAGAAGCGCTCGGCGAGAGTCGGCAGGCCCACGAGCAGGAGCGGCGAGAACAAGGACAGGAACAGCCAGGGCGCGAACAGGTTGAAGAGCCCGACCCGCTTTGCGTGCGGGGTGAAGAACAGCTCGATGCTGTCGATCGGATGTCGGACCAGATGAACGAGCGCATTCCCAGGTCCCGATCCGAGCCCGCCATATTGCCAGGCCGCGTAAGAAGCTCCGCCACTAATCGCGGGCAGGATGAACTTCCAGACGACGGCGAACCACGCTCCGGCAACGGCCACGATCGCGAGCCCGAGCCTCCAGCGGCGTTGCACGAGCACGAGATAGGCGCCGATCGCCATCACCGTGAGGGAGTAGTTCTCCTTCGTCACGAGCAGGAGCGCCAACATCGCGAGGAGCAAGCCCGTCCGCCGCGTCGCCAGCGCGAAGAGCGCGAATGAGATCAGCGGCGCAGCCACGGCGGCGGGATGGAAATCGAACAGATTGCCGGAGAGGACGCCGAAGAAGGCGAGGTACGCGCTCTGGAACACCAGCCCCGCAACGGTTCCGAGCTCGCGGCGTGCCCACCAGAAGATCGGCAGGCTTGCCATTGCCAGGAGCGCGGCCTGTGCGACGAGCAGCATTCGGGCGTCGTCCCAGAGCCAGTACAGCGGTGCGAGCGTGAACATGAGGGGGAGCTCGACGATCAGCGCCGGGAGACGCTGGACGGTGTTCGAGATCTTGAGATCGAGGTGGCTGAGACCCCACAGCGATTGGTCGTAGATCCCGAGGTCGTAGGCGTTGCTACCGAATTGGTCGTGCCGGGAGATGCTCGCCAGCGCGAAGCCGACTGTCGCGACGAATGCCAGCCCGAGCGAGACCAGCAGTGCGCGGTCGCGCGTCACGCCCCTGATGCCGCTCAGTACTGCGGGGCGACGCAGGCGGACGGCCCGCTGCTGTGCACTGCCTAGGGCCTGGCCCTGGTCGGCGGTCGCCACCGACGACTCACCGCGTCGTCGCATGCGGCGCCACGTCTTTCCGCGAGAACGACGCCGTGGGCCTGGAGCCGGAGAGAGGGGCCACGCTCAGGACTGCAGCTGAAATGAGCAGGACGGCTGCGAGGACGTAAGCCGACGGCAAGTCGTCCCCGGACGGGTTCGAGGCCGGGTCGCCGATCTCGTGGCGGGTCGGATCGGTGATCGGCGTGCCGTCGGCGATTGCTCGAACAAGCGCATAGTGGGCGTTCTGGTTCCACTCGTTAATCTGCATCACGTAGGCGGCGGCGAAGGTCAGCGAAAGGAGCGCCAGCAAGCCCCAGGTTCGGCGCGAGGTCGGGGCGAGAACAGGCGGCCGCATGCGGTCGGCGAGTGTACCTCTCGGGCGGGCGCCACCCGCGCTCGAGGGCGTGCAAGAAGAAAGAGGCCCGGTCTTGAACGGTGGCGAGGAAGGCGAAGCGGACGGGCCGACTGCCCCGAGGCTGACGCGCTTCCATACGACGGGCTGCGGTGGAGAGCTAGCTGCGAGCCGCAACGTAGTACTGGGCGCCCGCCGGCAGGCGCGCAAGCGCCTTCTCTGCCCGGACAAAGAGTCTTCCCTGCCACGGGAAGAAGAGGATGTAGCGATCCTCCTCCGGTCGTAGCCCTGCGTCGCCCAACCGTCGACGCGCCTCTCGTCGCCCAAGGAGAACTGCGTCCTCGTCGAAGGCGCAACGGTGAACTGCAAGGCGAGTCAGCGGGTTGAGCGGATTGTGCTCGAACACGACAACGAGTCCGCCGGTACGCGTCACTCGGCCGAGCTCCCGCGCGAATGTGTCTCGCTCGTCGAACGGGACATGGTGGAGCACGCACGCGGTGAAGGCGAGGTCGAATGCGGCGTCTTCGAAGGGCAGCCTCGTACCGTCGCCGACGTGATACTCGACATCCGGGTTGCGCTGCCGCGCGGTCTCGATCATCGGCTCCGAGATGTCGATTCCCTCGAGCCGGCCCAGCTTGCGGAGATGCGGGTGGCTCAGGCCGCCGCCGCAGCCCACGTCGAGAGCGCGCACGGTCGCCGGATCCCCGACGAGGCGGCGAGTGACGTCGACGAGGTGCCGAGCGCGCGCCGCCAGGAAGAAGGACTGATCCAAACCGCTGAAGGCGATCGAGTCCTGGACGAGCTCCTCGTATCGGTCCGCGTACGGGTCGAACTCGGCGGCCACGAGCTACTCGCCGGACAGGGCGAAGACCTTCACGGTGTTCACCTCCGCCAGCAGCCGATACCCGCTTCTCCTCGCCTCGCCCTCGAAGTCTGCGACGGGTGGCAAGTTGTTTTCCCAGGTCTTTGCCACGACGAGGCGCGTCCGATGCGTGCGGATCATTGCCGCGACGTCCGCGACGGTCGCCATGCGATACCGATGGGCTTTCTCGGCCGACAGGAACGAGGCCTCGTGCGGGGCGAAGTCGTTCTCGAGGCCCGCGGCGGGGATCGCACTACTTCCGAAGAGGTACCCCGGCCATCCGGTGACGACCTCTTCACCTGGTCGCGTGTTCGCCGCGACGAGGGTAGCCACGTCCTGCACCGCGCCAATTCGGTTCTCGGGGTTGCGCGCGGTGAAGCGGTAGACATCGGCCGCGCCGAGCAGCACGTAGGTGGCGACTCCAGCCACGAGCACGGCCTTGACCGCCCTTTCTCCGCCTGCGTCGATCTTCGACCGGAGCACCGCGGCGAGCTCGATCACGCCGACGACCAGAAAGGGCACCGCGATGCAGACGTACTGGGCATACGTCGGCGTCGGCGCCAGGCTGACGAGAACGAGGAAAGCAGCGATCGTGAGCGCGAAGGGCAGGCGGCGCCGAAGGACGTACGTCGAGATGCCGGCTCCGAGGGCGGCCAGTCCGAGCAGCAGAAACTGCGGATGTGGTCGCACATCGGTCGCGATCCCGAGCAGATTGGCCACCACGGAGGCCTTCTGCTCGAAGTCGCCGATGAGGCCCTCGCTGCTCCGCGAGCCGTGGTACCAGAGGTTGCCGAAGAGAAAGCGGTCGGGGTCGTTCGCCAAGAGCAGGAGGCTGGGAATCAGTCCAAGCAGGAAGCCGGCGCCGAGTGCCGCGAGCGAGCGGAGTCGATCGCTGGCCCGAAACGCAGCCCACGCGAACGGGGCCACGGCGCCGAGGAGCAGAAGTCTCGTGTCGACGGCGAGCCCCAACAGAAGACCGGCCACGGCCCAGACGCCGAGGCCGATCCGGCGAGATCGCTCGACAAGCACGTAGGCGCCGAAGACGAGCAGAGCCGTGAACGCGTACGTCTTGACGGTCACATACCAGACGAGGACGAGGCTCGTCGAGGCGTACAGCAGGAGCCCGAGGAGCCCGAGGCTGCGACCGAACCGTGCGCTGAGATGGCGAAAAAGCAGCGCCCCCAGGGCCACGGCGAAGATGACAGACAACAGCCGTGCGACGAACCAATCCTCTCCCAACGCGGCCGTCCAGACGCCGTAGACATAGGGAAGCAGCGGCATCTGCGTGTAGAGGAAGTCGCTGTAAGGGAAGGCCCCGTCGGTCACGAGCGTGGCTGCAGCGAGGTAGGCGCCCTCGTCGCCGTCGACGAACCGGAGCCCGGCGACTGGGAGGAAGACGACGGCCAGAGCGAGCACGATCGCGACGTCGCTCCAGACCAGCGGCAGTAAGCGGGTCCGCGTCGCTACCCGCGCCGTCACCTGGGCGGAACCGGGAGGCATCGACGGCATTAGAGCAGTCGCGCTCTCACGAACCGAGCAGGCGTCGCTGGTTCCGTAGCAGCTCCGTGAGCCTACGCGGCGGCGTCACTCGCGAGGGCGGGCGAAGACGTACACGGGAGCGCCAATCTGCGCTCTCTCGCTCACAAGCTTCGCCGTTAGGACATACGAGCCCTCGTCAACGTCGATGAACCGGAGTACGGCGACCGGGACGAGCACGAGCGCGGGGACGAGCACCACCCCCGCGGCCTCGAGCGATTGCCAGAGGAGGGGGCGCGCGTGTGCCCCGAACCGCTGGGCGTAGGCGAAGCGCACCCCTACTGCCGGAAGGCGACGGGCCGCTCGCTCTCGGCGACCGAGGCGTCGCTCCCGAGCCCGTGGGCCTCGCGGACGATGTACAGCGGACGCAACTTGACTTCCTCGTAGATGCGCCCGATGTAGAGGCCCAGCATCCCCATCAACATCAGCTGGATGCCGCCGAGGAAGGAGACCACGACGAGGATCGAGGCCCAGCCGGGGACGACGAACGCGCCCGCGAGCTTCGCCACGATCGCGGCGATGCCGACGAAGAACGAGACGGCCGAAAACACGAATCCCCACACCAGCGCCAGCCGCAGAGGCGCGTCCGAGAAGCTGACGATACCGTCGACGGCGAGCCGGAGCGACTTCCGGAACGAGTACTTGGGCTCGCCGGCGAAGCGCTCCGGCCGCTTGTAAAGCACGCCCGTCTGTCGGAAGCCGACCCACGTAAACATGCCGCGGACGTAGCGGCTGCGCTCGCGCATCGAGCGAAACGCGTCGAGCGCCTGGCGGTCGACCAGGCGGAAATCGCCGGTGTCCACCGGCATCTGCACGCTGGCGAGCCTTCGCAGCACGCGGTAGAACCACCTCGCCGTCGTCCGTTTCAACCATGCCTCGCCCTCGCGCTGCTCGCGGATCGCGTAGACGACCTCGTAGCCCTCGCGCCAGCGGGCGATCAGATCGGGCACGACCTCGGGCGGATCCTGTAGGTCGGCGTCCATCACGATCACGGCCTCGCCGAGCGCGAAGTCGAGGCCCGCCGTGATCGCGATCTGGTGCCCGAAGTTGCGGGCGAGTCGGACGACCTTGCAGCGCGGGTCTCGCCGCTGGATCTCGAGCAGCAACTCGTGGCTGCCGTCGAAGCTGCAGTCGTCGATGAAGAGGACCTCGGCCTCGCCGTCGAGCGATTCGAGCAGCGCCGCGAGCCGCCGCCACAGCTCGGAGAGGCTCTCCCGCTCGTTGAAGACGGGGATGACGAACGAGTAGCGGATCCGCCGATCGTAGCCGCCGCGCACGAGGTCGTCCTTGCCGGTGTGGGCGTCGGGATATTCCGTCGTCGACCCTATACTCGGCGCCGGGTTGCCTGGTCTGCCTCCGGACACGCCGTCTCGCTCACCGCGGTTCGGACGGCGCTTTCTGATCGCAGTCGTGAGCCTCGGGATTTTGATCGGTCTGGGCTTGCGAGCCTGGGTGCTCGCATCGCCTCTAGGTGTGCTCGACGCCGACGAGGCGGTCGTGGGATTAATGGCCCGACACGCGCTGGAAGGCGAGTTCTCAGCCTTCTTCTGGGGGCAAACCTACGGCGGTTCGCAGGAAGCCCTTCTCGCCGCGCCCGTCTTTGCCGTAGTGGGGTCCAGCGCCCTGGCGCTCAAGCTGGTAACCCTCTCCCTTTACGCGCTTAGCGCTGCGCTCGTCTGGGCCGTCGGGCGCCGAACGGTTGGCGAGCCGGCCGCTGTCGTGGGTGCGTTGCTTTTCTGGATCTCGCCCGCCTACCTTGTCTACTGGTCGACGAAGGCTCTTCCCACTTACGGATTCGGGCTCGCTAGCGCGCTCGTTGCAGTCCTTCTTGCCCTGCGCCTGGAAAGGCGTGACTCGCGCCTCGATGCGGCTGGGCTCGGATTTGCTCTCGGTCTCGGCTGGTGGGCGACCCCTCAGGTCGTGCTTCTAACGCTTCCCGTCCTGGTCTGGCTCGCGTGGCGGCGCCCACGCGTTTACCGGCTCGCGAGGTTTGCCGTACCTGCGTTTCTCGTCGGTGCGGCGCCGTGGTTTGCCTGGAATGCGCTCAATGCGTGGGCTTCGCTCGATGTCGAAGCTGTTGCGGGGGCCGGTACGACGTACGGCGAGCGGCTCGGCGATCTCTTCCGCTACGTCTTGCCTACCTGGCTCGGATTGCGCGTGCCGTTCTCGCTGGACTGGCTAGCTGGCGCTCCGCTCGGAACGGCGGCGGTTGTCGTCGTCCTGGCGGGGCTCGGGCTGCTGTTTGTCCGCGGCACCCGTGGACTCGCTCCTTTGCTGTTCGCGGCGGCCGCGTTCCCCCTTCTCTATGCGTACTCGTCTTACACGTACTACGTCAACGAGCCGCGGTACCTAGCCATGCTTGCGCCGGTGTCCGCGTTGCTCCTTGGTTGGGTCGCGACGCGGCACCGTATGGGGCTCGTATTGATCCCAATCACGCTCGTGCTTACCCTGGCCGGGCTGGTGTCGATGCGGCGCGACGGCCTGTACGCGCCGCGCGGAGTCCCGCGCAACCTCTCGCCCCTGCTTTCCCTGCTCGTGCGTGAAGGGTCAGATCGTGTGCTCGCCAACTACTGGCTCGCCTACCGAATCAGCTTTGAGAGCCGCGAGCGCGTGATCGCGACGTCGACCGGATTTGTCCGGTACCAGCCCCATGATCGCCTCGTTCGCGCGGATGCCTATCCAGCCCGAGTCTTTCTGAGAGGCTCGCGGCGCGAGGCCGTGCTCGCCCTGGGGCTGAGAGCGCGCGGTTACCGCCGTTTCGAGACTGACGACCTCGTGGTCTACGCACGCCCGTAGTGCCCGGCCGGTAGGGCTAACATCGGCCGCAGGTGTGCGGAATTCTGGGACTCGTCG
>Ga0136620_10001075_pt1 | contig 12797 bp, 11 predicted proteins | sample AntDrymUQ4162106_2_FD_104806 | JGI IMG/M metagenome (GOLD analysis project Ga0136620, IMG submission 104806) | Polar desert sand microbial communities from Dry Valleys, Antarctica - metaG UQ416 (21.06) | ecosystem: Environmental > Terrestrial > Soil > Desert | place: Antarctica: Dry Valley... | reverse complement strand
AGGAGCTCACCACCCGCGACACCTTCGAAGGGGCCGGCACCGAGTTCGCCGCGCTCGCGCCGAGCGACGGCGATGATCGGCTGATCGAGGAGCTCGAGATCGGGGTCCGCGCGTACAACTGCCTCAAGCGAGCCGGCATCCAGACCGTCGGCGACCTGGTTCAGCGCTCGGAGTCGGAGCTCAACGCGATCCCGAACTTCGGTAAGCGCTCGACCGAGGAAGTCAAGGAGTCGCTGATCCAGCTCGGCCTCTCCCTCCGCGACGAGTAATCGGTAGCGTCGGGTCCGCCATGCGCCACCAGAAGAAGCGCAACAAGCTCAGCCGCGACTCGGCTCACCGCCGGGCGCTGCTGCGCAACCTCTGCCGTGAGGTGATCGAGCATGAGCGGATCAGGACCTCGCAGGCAAAGGCCAAGGCGGTCAAGCCCCAGCTCGAGAAGCTGATCACCCTGGCCAAGCGCGGCGACCACCACGCGCGCCGCCAGGCGCTCTCGGAGCTCGGGCAGGACAAGTTCCTGGTCCACAAGCTGTTCGAGGAGGTGGCTCCGCGCTACGCGGAGCGCCCGGGTGGCTACACGCGGATCATCAAGCTCGGCCCGCGTCGCTCGGACTCGACCGAGATGGTCTTCCTCGAACTGGTCTAGGCGCGCCGCCCCTGATGGGCATCGCGCGGCTCGATCTCGCCTACCACGGCGGCCGCTTCGCCGGCTGGGAGACCCAGGCTGGCCAGCGGACAGTGCAGGCGGCGCTCGAGTCAGCCCTCGAGCAGATCCTCGGCGAGCCGGTCGCCCTGACCGTCGCCGGGCGCACCGACGCCGGAGTCCACGCCACCGGCCAGGTGGCGAGCTTCGAGTACAGCGGCAAGCTCCCGGACAGCCTCGCCAATCGGCTCAACGGAGTGCTGCCTCGCGACATCGCGGTTACCGCCGCCGCGCCGGACGGCGACGATTTCGACGCCCGCCGCAGCGCCCTTGCCCGCGTCTACCGCTACCGGGTGCTCGCCTCCCCGGTCCGCGACCCCTTCGAGCAGGGCAGGGCGCTGTGGTGGCGATACCCGCTCGACCTCGGGGCGATGGAGCAGGCGGCGGCGGCGGTCGTCGGCAAGCACGACCTGACCGCCTTCACCCCGACCCGCAGCGCCCACTCGATCTTCGAGCGCAACATCGATGCCTGCTCGTGGGAGGCCGAGCCGCGCCGGCCGGCTGTCGCCGGCGCGACGATGCTGGCCCTGTCGGTCGAGGCGCCGGCGTTCATGCGCAGCCAGGTACGGGTGATGGTGGGGACGATGCTCGAGGTCGGCGGCGGCCGGCGCTCGCTCGACGACTTTCGCTCGCTGCTCGAGGGCGCCCCGCGCGAGCGCGCCGGTGACACCGCGCCCGCGCACGGGCTCTACCTGGTGGGCGTTCGCTACTGACGCCCCGCGCCGGCCTCCGCGGGGGCGCGGGGGAGCACGTCGGTGGGCCCGTCGACCCAGGCCCGCACCCGGTCGCCGGGGTGCCAGGCCGGGAAGCCGAGCCGCCGCGACCGCACCACCTGGCCGGAGGCCAGGCGCAGCTCGACCAGCTGGTCGTGGCCGTAGAACTTGCGGCCGATCACCTCGGCGCTGGCGGCGCGCTCGGGCCCGCTGATCGCGATCGCCACCGACTCCGGACGCACGAGCACGTCGACCGGGCCCTCGAGCCCCGGCTCCACCGCGAAGGAGCCGAGCTCGCAGCCCACCCGCCCGTCGGCCGCCTCCCCGGGGACCACCTCAATCTCACCGAGAAAGCCCGCCACCCAGCGCGACGCCGGTCGTGAGTAGACCTCCTCGGGCGTGCCCAGCTGCTCGACCCGGCCGTCGCGCATCACCGCGACCGTCTCGGCGATGCTCAGCGCCTCGGCCTGGTCGTGGGTGACGAAGAGCGCGGTCACCCCGGCTCGGCGGATGATCTCGCGGACCTCCTCGCGCAGTCGTTCGCGCAGCCCGGCGTCGAGGTTGGAGAAGGGCTCGTCGAGCAGGATCAGCTCGGGGGTGGGGGCGAGCGCCCGCGCCAGCGCGACCCGCTGCTGCTGGCCGCCGGAGAGCTCGTGCACCGGGCGGGCGCCGTGCTCGCCTAGGCCGACGAGCTCGAGCACCTCGCGCACGCGAGCGGGGTCGGCGCCGCGGCCGAGCGCGTAGGCGACGTTGCCGGCGACGTCGTGATGGGGAAAGAGGGCGTAGTCCTGGAAGACGACGCCGATCCGTCGGCGCTCCGGCGCCACGAAAGTGCCGGGGCCGGCGAGCTCGCGTCCGCCGACGGTGACGGTGCCGGCGTCGGGACGCTCGAGCCCCGCGATCAACCGCAGCGCTGTGGTCTTGCCGCAGCCGCTGGGGCCGAGCAGGGCGGCGATCGTCCCGCCCTCGAGCTCGAGGGTGAAGTCGTCGACGGCGCGGACGACGCCGAAGGCTTTCGCGAGACCGGTGCAGCTGAGCGAGCTCATCGCGAACCGATTCTGACGGGTGCACGCGCCGAGCAGGTCATTCGCGCGCCGTCAGCAGGTAGAGCGGCACCGCCGAGACCGCGAGCAGGACCAGCGCCGGCACCGCCCCACGCTCGAAGAAACCGACGCTGGTCGCGCCCCAGATCTCCGTGGCCAGTGTCTCGAAGCCGATCGGCGCCAGGATCAGGGTCGCGGGCAGCTCCTTGATCGCGGTGAGAAAGACGAGCGCGGCGCCGGCAAGCACCCCGGGGGCGATCAGCGGCGCGGTCACCGTGCGCAGCACGCTCCACTGGGAGCGCCCCATGCTGCGCGCCGCCTCCTCGACCCGGGGCGAGACCTGCAGCATCGAGGCGCGCGCGATTCCCAGCGCCAGCGGCAGGAAGAGGACGACGAAGGCGAAGACGAGCATCGCCAGCGACTGGTAGAGGCCGATCACCACCCGGGTGCCGAAGAAGACGAGCGCTAGGGCGACGACGATCCCGGGCAGCGCGTGGCCCGTGTACGAAAGGCGCTCCACGGCCATCGCGAAGGGGCCGCGAAAGCGCACCGCGAGCACCGCGATCGGAACCGCACAGAGCGCCGCCGCGGTCGCGGCGAGGCCGGAGGCGAGTAGTGAGTTGCCGGTCGCGGCGGCGACCGCCGGCCAATCGACGCTGCCGGCGAAGCTCTGCAGCGACCAGTAGACGAGCACGGCGACCGGGATCAACAGCGCCAGGGTGGCGACGGCTCCACAGAAGCCCAGGGCCGGCCAGCGCCAGCGCCCGAGGTTGACCTGACGCATCGTGCGGGCGCTCCCCGGGGCGCTGCGATAGAGGGCCTCGCGGCGCCGCGTGCGCGCCTCGAGCCAGAGCAGGACCAGCATCAGCGCGACCAACAGGGCGGCGAGCGAGGCGGCGCCGATGCGGTCGAAGCTCGCCTTGTAGAGGGTGTAGATCGAGGTCGTGAAGGAGTCGAAGCGCATGATCGAGACGGCGCCGAAGTCGCTGAGCACATAGAGGGCGACCAGCAGCGACCCGGCGCCGATCGCCGGCACCAGTTGGGGCACGACGATCGTCCTGAAGACACCCGCCTGGCTGCGTCCCATCGCCAGCGCCGCCTCCTCGAGCTCTGGGTCGAGCCGGCGCAGGCTCGCGCGCACCGGCAGCAGCAGCAGCGGATAGGTGAACAGGGTGAGGGTCAGCCAGGCGCCGAAGAAGCCGGTGATCGAGGGCAACGACCCGATCCCCAGCGGCTGGACCAGATCCTGGAGCAGCCCCTGCGGGCCGGTGGCCGAGAGGAAGGCGTAGGCGCCGATGTAGCTGGGGATGACCAGCGGCAGCGCCGCGAGCACGGTCCACAGCCGCCGCCCGGGCAGGTCGGTGCGCACGGTGAACCAGGCGAGCGGGACCGCGATCGCGATCGCGGTTGCCGTCACCGCGACGGTGAGCGCGATGCTGCGGGCGACGAGCACCGCGGTGCGCTCGCGCCAGATCGTCTCCAGGGCCGTGTCCGCGGACCCGGCGACGATCAGGACCAGGTAGGCGAGCGGCAGCGCCGCCGCCACGGCGACCAGCACCGCGACGATCCGCAGGAAGGCCGGGGGGCGCCCAGCCGGCGCCCGGCCGCGCGCCGCCCCCTGGATCGCGCTGCCGAGTGAGCGGACGGCTACAGCGCTCCCGCCTCCTCGAGCAGCTTCAGCGTGCCCTCGAGGTCGGAGAGCTGCGAGAGATCGACGTCGGGCTGCTCGAACTCCGACAGCGGCACCACCATCGGGTCGACCTCGACACCCTCGAGCAGCGGGTACTCCTTGACGGTCTCAGCGAAGTAACTCTGAGACTCCTCGGAGAGGATGTGGTCGGCGAACTCGGCGGCGGTCTCCTGGTTGTCGGAGCTGGCCAGCACCCCGATCCCGGCGACGTTGACCAGCGAGCCCGCGTCACCCGAGGTGAAGTGGACGTCGACCGGATAGTCGGGGTCCTCGGCGCGCGCCTCGGCGACGTAGTAGTGGTTGAGGAATCCCACGTCGATCTCGCCGGCGGCGATCGAGTCGCGGATCGCCTCGTTGTCGGAGAACTGCTCGGGGCCGTTGGCGACGATCCCCTCGAGCCACTCGCGGGTCACATCCTCGCCCTCGGTCAGCCGCATCGCGGTGACCGCGGCCTGGAAGGAGCCGTTGGTGGGCGCCCAGCCGATCCGCCCTTCCCATTCGGGGTCGGCGAACTCGAGGATCGAGTCCGGCAGCTCCCCCTCGGTGACCGCGTCGACGTTATAGCCGACGACTCGCGCCCGGCCGGAGGTCCCGACCCATTCACCCGCGCTCGAGCGATACCGCGGATCGACCTGGTCGAGGACCTCGTCGGGCAGCGCTGCGAGCAGGCCCTCGGCCTCGACCGCGCCGAGCGATCCTGCGTCCTGGCTGAAGAACACGTCTGCGGGGCTGTTCTCGCCCTCCTCGGCGATCGTCGCGGCGAGCTCCGCGGAATCGCCGTATCGGACCTCGGCCTCGATCCCGGTTTCCTCTTCGAGGCTCTCGAACAGGGGTCCCACGTACTCCTCCTCGCGGCCGGAGTAGACGGTCAGAGTCTGGGATTCGCCGTCGGAGCCGGAGCCTTCGTCGTCGCCACAGGCGGCGAGGGCAAGGATCGGGACGGCGAGTGCGATCGCGCCGGCGGCGCGACAGCGACCGAGGAGATCGGGGCGGGCGGTGGAGATCACGCTGGGATTGTCCTTTCGCTGGATCACAGAGGTCGAATTAGGTTGCCCTAACAAAAGCGCCGTTAGGTTACCCTAATTCTGATACCTGGCGTCGTGGCGGGCGCCGTAGAATCGCCCACGATGCTGGCGCTGGTCACCAACGACGACGGGATCGGCGCCGCCGGCATCCACGCCCTGCGGCGGGCGCTCGCCGAGATCGACGGGCTCGACGTCCGCGTGGTCGCTCCGCACACCGACCGCAGCGGCACCGCGCGCAGCATCACCACCCGCACGCCGATCTGGGTGGAGGAGGTCGAGTTCGACGACGGCAGCGTCGGCTTCGTCACCGAGGGGACGCCCGTCGACTGCGTGCGCTTCGCCGACCTCGGCCTGCTCGGCGCCCGGCCCGACCTGATCGTCGCCGGGATCAACCATGGCTCCAACCTCGGCGACGACATCACCTACTCGGGGACCGTGGCCGCCGCCTTCGAGGGCATCGTCCTCGGCGTCCCGGGGGTGGCCGTCTCCCAGCAGGCGGGCGTCGGCGGGATGGGCTACGCCGGCCGCGAGTTCGACTTCGCCGTCTCCGCCCGTATCGCCCGCGAGGTGGTCCGCAAGCTGATCGCCGAGCCCCTGCCGCCAGGGACGCTGATCAACGTCAACTGCCCGGCGGGCGAGCTTCGGGGAATCGAGGTGACGCGGCTCGGCAAGCGCCTCTACGACGACGAGCTGAAGCTGGTCGAGGAGGACGAGGGGCGCAAGCGCTACAAGATCTACGGTTTCGAGCCCTCCTTCGAGGACGAGGAGGGGACCGACCTGGCGGCGGTCGCCAAGGGCCTGGCGGCGATCACCCCGATCCACTTCGACCTCACCGACCGCGCCGGGCTCGAGCACCTGTCCTCCTGGGACCTCGAGGCATTGAGCGGCTCGGCGGAGCAGCCGACGCCGGGATGACCGCGGCCGCGACAGCACGCCGCCGCGCCGACGAGCTTCGCGCCGAGATCGCGGAGGCCGACCACCGCTACTACGCGCTCGACGACCCGACGATCGGCGACGACGAGTACGACGCGCTGATGGGCGAGCTGCGCGAGCTCGAGGGCGCGCACCCCGAGCTTGTCACCAGTGGCTCGCCGACCCAGCGGGTCGGTGGCCGGCCCAGCGACCGCTTCGAGCAGGTACGCCACCTCGAGCCGATGCTCTCGCTCGGCAACGCCCGCGGGGCCGACGAGTTCCGCGCCTGGGAGGGTCGGTTGCTGAATCGGCTGAAGCGCCTCGACATCGCCCCGGACGAGCTGCGCTTCGTCGCCGAGCCGAAGATCGACGGGATTGCGATCTCGCTGCTCTACGAGGGTGGCCGATTCGTTCGCGGCGCCACCCGCGGCGACGGCGTGATCGGCGAGGACGTGACCCCGAACCTGCGCACGATCGAGGCGATCCCGGATCAGATCGAGGACGCCCCGCGACGGATCGAGGTCCGCGGCGAGATCTACTTCCCCCGCGGGGCCTTCGTCGAGCTCAACACCCGGCGGGCCTCCGAGGGCCTCTCCACCTTCGCCAACCCGCGCAACGCGACCGCCGGGACGATCCGCCAGCTCGATCCCGAGGTCACCGCCTCGCGGCCGCTGTCGATGTGGAGCTACGGGATCGGTGGCCACGAGGGGATCGAGTTCGCGACCCACAGCGAGGAGCTCCACTGGATGCGCGACCACGGCTTTCCGGTGAACGGGGAGATCAGCGAGCACGAGGAGGTCGACGAGGTGGTCGAGCGCTGCCTCTGGTGGGAGCAGCGCCGTGAATCGCTGGACTTCGAGATCGACGGCGTGGTGGTCAAGGTCGACCAACGCGGGCTCTGGCGCGAGCTCGGCGTCACCGGCCGCGAGCCACGCTGGGCGGTGGCCTGGAAGTTCCCGCCGATCACGGCGACGACGAGGCTCAACCGGATCGTCTGGAACGTCGGGCGCACCGGCCGCCTGCTGCCGTTCGCGATGCTCGACCCGGTGCACGTCGGTGGGGTCACGGTCTCGACCGCGACCCTGCACAACGAGGAGGACCTGGCGAAAAAGGACGCGCGCGAGGGCGACGAGGTAGTCGTCACCCGGGCCGGCGACGTGATCCCGCAGGTAATCGCCCCGCTGATTCAGCGGCGCGAGGGCAAGCGGCTGCGAAAGCCGAAGCCGCCGAAGAAGTGCCCGGCCTGCGATACGCCGACGATCAAGCCCGAGGACTCGGTCTGGACGATCTGCCCGAACCGCCGCGGTTGCCCCGGCCAGAACTTCCAGCTGGTCAAGCACTTCCGCGGAGCGATGGACATCGAGGGCCTCGGCGAGAAGAACGTGATGCGCTTCCTCGACCAGGGCCTGATCACCGACCCCGCCTCGATCTACGACCTGAGCGCCGAGCGCATCGCCGAGCTCGAGGGCTTCGGCGAGACCTCGGCGCAGGCCTTGATCGCCGAGATCGAGCGCTCCAAGCGCAGTCCCTTCAGCCGCGTCCTCTACGCGCTCGGGCTGCCCGGGATCGGCTGGGTGAACGCGACCGCGATCGCCGAGCACTTCGGCTCGATCGACGCACTGCTCGAAGCCGAGACCGAGCAGATCACCGGGGTCGACGGGATCGGCCCGGTGCTCGCCGAGTCGCTGCGCGAGGAGCTCGCCGACGAAGCGATCCTCGAGCTGATCGCGAGGCTGCGCGAGCGCGGTCTGCGCTTCGAGCTCTCCGAGGCCGAGCGCTCCGCCGAGGCGGGACACCTCGCCGAGCGCACCTTCGTGCTCACCGGCACCCTGCCGACGCTGAGCCGCGACGAAGCGACCCGGCACATCCGCGCCGCCGGCGGCAAGGTCACCGGGTCGGTCTCGAAGAAGACCGACTACCTGGTCGCCGGCGACAGCCCCGGCACGAAGCTGGCGAAGGCCGAGGAGGTCGGCACCGAGATCCTCGACGAGGCCGGCCTGCGGGAGCTGCTGTGAGCGAAGACCGATCCACCGCGCCCACAACCACGCAACCTCGATTGCCTACCGGGTTCTCGGTGAGGCGGAGCTCGCGACCGCTGTCAGTGAGCGAGCCGGCGTTCGCGTTCGGGGTCGGCTAGAAGCCGCACCAGCTCCGCCGGCCGGGAGGCCATCGGCGAGTGGCTGCCGGGGAGCTCGATCGGCTCGATCCCGAGCAGGGTGGGCACGGCGGGGCGCCAGAACGGGTTGTTCATGAGACGGTCTTCGTTGCAAAGCAGGTAGCGCGCGGGCACCTTCGGCCACTGCGTCAGCGGACACCGATGCTCGTAGGGGCGAGTGCACTGGCCACGGCTGCGTTCGAATCTCTCTCGCGCGACTGGCTCCGGGCAGTCGTGACACCCGGTCCGGTGATAGACGTCGAAATCGACCCAGCGGCTGAGCCCGCCCTGCCCGGGCTCCTCGATGCCCGAGGCGTACTCGGGCAGGAGCATCCTGTCGCCGCGCCGAAACTGATCGTTGAGGCTGAGGCCGGGCTCGGGCAGCATGGCTGCGACGTAGACGAGCTCACGGACCGGCCGGCGGGCGGCGACAAGGGCAGCGGTGTGACCGCCGAGCGAGTAGCCGACCACGACGAGATCGTCGTCCCGCGTCTCCGAGAGCGCCCCGAGAACGACCTCGGCGTAGTCGTCGAAGGTCGCGTGCGGGTCCTCGCATGGGAGGTCGGGCGCGACCACCTCGTGGCCCATGCTTCGTAGCTCTGCGGGAACCGAGGCCCAGTGCCACCCGGATCCCCAGGCGCCGTGGATCAGGGCGAAGGTCGTCATCTGCCGGCAGCTGCTCTACCCGTCTGCTGCCCGGTAGAGCGCAACGCCGGCGAGAGCCGCCGCGCCCGCAACTGCCACCGTCGCGGGGGCGGATCGCTTAGGCAAGTCGCCGCGATCGGCGAGGGTCGAGCCGATGTCCGCAAGGTCGCTCGCCACCAGCACAGCAAGCCAGGGGCGGATCGGCTCTCGGCGCCACGCCGCCACCCCGAGCCCGGCCGAGATCAGTCCATCGCGAGCGACCAGCGCCCGCGCAGCGACGCGACCGCCACCTCGCTCGACCGCCGTCCCGAGCCACGGCCCCCCGGCCTTCTTCGGCGCCACGATCAGGGCGGCGGCATAGGCAATCCGGGCGAGAACGAAACCCTTCGTCAGCTTCTTCATGCTCCTCCCCTACCCATCTGAGCGGTCGGTGATGCACTCAGGGGTCGTAGCGGGCGATCGCCGCCGCCATCCGGTCCTGAGCTGCTCGCGCCGAATCGACGTTGGCGTCGTTGAAGAGGATCGAGAAGGCGATCGTGTGATTGCCGGCCTCGCAGTAGCCCGAGAGCGCGGCGACGTCGGAGAGGGTGCCGGTCTTGGTCGCGCAGTTGCCCTCGGCGGCGGTGCCCTCCATGCGGTCGGCGACGGTGCCCTCGCGGCCGGCGAGCGGCAGGGAGCCGCGAAAAGCCCGGGCTGCGGAGCCGGGCTCGGCCATCGCCACCAGCAGCCTGCCGACCTGCTCGGCGGAGGCCTTGTTCTTGCGTGAGAGCCCGGAGCCGTCGATCGAGTTGACGTGGGTGCCGACCGACTCGGCGAATGCCTCGACCTTCTGGTTGCCGCGGTGGCGGGTTCCCCGCTTGCCACCCGCGGCCCCGAGCCGCTTCAGCAGCATCTCGGCGAAGAAGTTGTTCGAGGGCACGTTGGTCTCCTCGATCAGCGTCGACACCGTCGGTGAGGCGACCGACGCCAGCGGTTTGCGCTGCAGCCTCGAATCAGGGAGGTCGGTCCTCCCGACCTTGCCCTGCACGCGAATCCCGCGCTTTCGCAGGGCCAGCTTCAGCTCCTTCGCGGCCTCGAGCTCGGGGGCCGGGGCGTAACCGCCGCCGGAGTAGCCGTTGTTGAAGGAGAGGCCCGAGAGCGGGCTCAGGTACGGACCGGCCCGGCGCTCGCGGTCGAAGATCGTATCGTCGGCCAGCACCCGCCCCGCGATCGTCTTCACCCCGGCATCGGCGACCGCCTTGGCCAGCTCAGTCACGCGGGTGACCGGTTGATCGTTGGCGCGGGCGAAGCTGGCGGTGCCGAAGGCCGGGTCGCCGTCACCGACGATCACGAGGTCGCCGCCGAGGGTGGACCCGCGAGGCCCGCCGAGCTCGCCGGTGGCGAAGGCGCGGGTCTCGAGCCGGGCCTGGGGGCCGAGCTCGGAGAGGAAGGCGGCGGTCGTGAACAGCTTCTGGTTCGAGGCCGGGATCCGGGGAGTGGCGGCCTCATCGGAGAACAGCAGGGGAGACTTCGCCGCCTCGGTGTCATAGACCCAGGTCCCGCTCGAGCCGCCGGCCGCGCCGAGCGCGGCGTTGAGCTCGGCGGCGAGCTGGTCCCTCGAGAGGCCGGCCTTGGCGGCCAGCGGCGAGCCGGGCCGGGCGGCGGGCGTGCTCGCCGGGCGGTCCGGCGGGATCGCGACGGCGCTCGGCGGCCCGGCCGCGATCGTCGTGGCGACCGCGATCACCAGCGCCTTCAGCGGGACACGCCGGCTGCACCTCGGGTGCCCTCGTTGTGGCGCTGGGCCTGCGACCATCGCGACCAGCGTAGCGACGCCCGCGGGGCCGGAATCCGGGGGTCCAGCCGGTACAGCTGTACCGGCTGGAATAATCCCCTGCATGGGCAAGGTCGTCAACATCGAGACCGCCACGGCCGACTCGTCGAAGCCGCGCCGCCGCCGCGCCCGGCCCAAGCCCTCGAAGACGGCGCTCGTGCTCGGCGGCGGTGGCTTCACCGGCGGCGTCTATGAGATCGGCGCCCTGCGGGCGATCGACCTGCTGGCCACCAACCGCAGCGTCAACCAGTTCGACGTCTACGTCGGCACCAGCGCGGGCGCCTTCGTCTGCAGCCTCGCGGCCAATGGGGTCACCCCGGAGGAGATGATGCGGGTGCTCAACCGCGACCTGACCTCGCCGCTTCGCGACATCGACCTGCGGACCCTGTTGCAGCCCAACTACCGCGGTTTCCTCAACAGCTCCGTCACCTTCCCCTTGAAGCTGATCAGGATCCTCCGCGGGCTTGCCGACAACATCGGCGAGGTCTCAGCGGTCGACCTCGCCACCGCCCTGGCGGCGATCCTGCCCAACGGGCTCTATACCGGGCGCGGGATCGAGCGCTACGTCGAGGAGGCACTCGCCGATCCCGACCGCAGCAACGACTTCCGCATGCTCGAGCGCGAGCTCTACCTGGTCGCGACCGACCTCGACACGACCGAGCGGGTGGTCCTCGGCGAGGGGGAGTGGGCGAGCGTCCCGATCTCGCAGGCCGTCGCCGCCTCCGGCGCCCTCCCCGGGATCTACGAGCCGGTCGAGATCAACGGCCGCGAGTACATCGACGGCGGCATCCTCTCGACCACCAATGTCGACGTGGCGATCGAGCGGGGCGCCAAGTTCGTCGTTGTCATCAACCCGTTGGTCCCCTACGTCAACGACTTCGAGAAGGACATCCCAACGGTCACCGGCTCACGCGCCCGCAGGGTCTCGGACATGGGGATCGCGGCGATCGCCAACCAGACCTTCCGGCTGCTCTCCCACGACCGGCTGCATCGGGCGGTCGAGATCTGGGAGGAGCGCTACCCGGGGGTCGACATCATCCTGATCGAGCCCGAGCTCGACGACGAGCTGATGTTCGGGACCTCGATCCTCGACTACCGCGCCCGTCTGCAGATCGCCAAGCACGGCTTCGAGTCGGTGACGATGAAGCTCGCCCGCGACTACGATCGCTACAAGGCGGTCGCCGAGCGCCACGGGATCGAGATCTCCGCCCGGCGGGTCCGCCACGTGCTCGACCAGGTCGAGCGCGAGGACCAGAAGCTCTCGGCCTGGCGCCGGGTGCTGGAGCTCACCAACGCGGCCCTGCTGCGATCCGGCTCGCACTCGGCCGAGGAGCACGCCGAGCCCGTCGCCGACGAGCGGCTCTAGCCGCGGCGCAGACGAGAGGCCGCGGAGCTCGGGCGCCTAGGGGCGGCTCAGTCGCAGATGCGGATCCGCTTCTTGAGGTGTCGCCCCGCCGGCGATCGCAATCGCCGCGCCGGCACTCGCAAGCCCTGCGCCCAGGCCCGTCAGCGCCCTTCCTGCGGACAGCTCCCCGATCGGCGTCACCGCACCCGAGAACCCGGTGCGGAGGCCGAAGTCGCGCCCCAGCTCAGGCGGCGTATAGAGCCTCGACGTCGTCGGCGTACTTCTCGGCGACGACGTTTCGCTTCACCTTCATCGAGGGGGTCAGCTCGCCGCCCTCCTGGGAGAGGTCACGGGGAAGGATCTCGATCTTCTTCACCTGCTCGACGCGGGCGAACTTCTGGTTGATCTTCCCGACGTGAGCCTCAATCGAAGCCTTGACATCGGGGTTGGTGGTGAGCTTCTCGATGTCGGGCTTGAGCCCGTGGTCGGCGGCGTACTTGGCCGCCTCCTCGGGGTCGAGCGTGACCAGCGCGACCAGGAACGGGCGGCGGTCGCCGATCACCACGCACTGCGAGACCAGCGGGTGCTGCTTGATCTCGCCTTCGAGGTTGGCGGGAGTGATGTTCTTGCCGCCGGCGGTGATGATGATGTCCTTCTTGCGGCCGGTGATCTTCAGGTAGCCATCGGCGTCGAACTCGCCGAGGTCGCCCGTGTGGAGCCAGCCGTCGACGAGGGTCTCCCGGGTCGCCTTCTCGTTCT